>Ga0179593_1418990_pt1 | contig 18635 bp, 20 predicted proteins | sample CZODoug2_1_08_16_FD_185931 | JGI IMG/M metagenome (GOLD analysis project Ga0179593, IMG submission 185931) | Vadose zone soil fungal communities from Angelo Coast Range Reserve, California, USA - CZODoug2_1_08_16fungal (PacBio error correction) | ecosystem: Environmental > Terrestrial > Soil >...
AAATGTGCTGGTGGTCAACTGGGCCAGTGGGAAAAATTTGGGGATATCAAGTGGTCACCATAACAACGTTCGCACAAAAAACCCGTTTACAGAAAAGGGAAAAGGAGAAAGGGGTGGGAACGGTAAGGACTACAGGCGAAAAAGCCGGAGGGAAAAACCAAGGGAACTGACCTAGGGGTGGCACCACCGACTGTCCCGAAGGGGACCAGTGGCCCATTGAAACTTCTTGCTGGCACTACAAGGGGTGGAAGTGAGGAAGAAGAGGTTTCTCTCAAAAAACGAAAGAGCAAGAAGGGAAAGATGGTCTTTAGGCGAGGGTAAGTCGGTGTAGCCGGGGCTTGACGGAGGCATCCGGACAGCTTTTCGGGGAATTGGCAAAGCCCTACCGCCGGGGAGAAGATACTTGGCCAAGGGGAAGGGAGGTGAGAAACAGGGCAGGGGAGGTCTCTACAAAGAGGGCTAAGGATGAAAATGAGCCTCGTGTACGGGCCACTGAGTGGGAAAAAACCACGGAGGAACTTTCGCTTCACAGGAGGCGAGGGAGGAAAGGGCCGCTAACTCCGACAACATGAGTGCTTGAGGGGACCTGTCGACGGTAGGCAATTTGGCCGGCAAGACCCCGGTGGGGGGTCTGAGTGAGGGAGGGTGCAGTTTTCCAGCAATAGTCTGGGGGAAAAAACCTTTAGGCACTGGCAGCTGGGAGAAGAAAAATAGGAGAAAAAACGGGAAACGACAGGAGCAATTATAGGGGGGGGAATTGCCGAGAAAGGATATCAGGACACCCTCGTGGGAGATTGGGGAGGGGGGCCGGGTGGATTCCAAACATCCCCAGGAAGTTAAAGCGGGGGACGCGACTCTGAAATCAAAAAGTAAAGGTCCCAATGAATCGAGGCAAAAAAGCAGGGAAAGTCTTACAAAAAGAGAAGGAATCGAGCCTGAGATCTCTCAGACCTGCCGATCCTAAAATCGATCGGAGGGAAACTTGTCTGCGGAAATCACGACTATAGCGAGAGAAGGAACTTGTTAAAACCCCATACACCAAAACCTTGGAAGCCGACGAAAGATGAAGGGCAAGGGAAATCCCACGGGGCGAATCGTCGCATACCGGGGAAGAAACAAGGCTGATCCCTACTTTCCTGATAGGGAGGACCCGTACAGGAAAGAAAATTTGACAGCGGAAAAACTTCGTGACTAAAGGACAACGGGGGGAAATGATTATCAATCTAAATCCAAGAGACAAGTGAAAATGGAAGTTCCGCTCTTGAAGAAAAGTTACGGGGGGGGGAACTGTCGAGGTGTAAAGGGAGCTAGGGGCGGCTTCAAAAAATGTTCAAGGGCGGAACGAGGTTGATAGAGGGTGGAGAGTCAAACTGGGGATAAGGGTTACAAGAGAGGTTCAAGTCCTTCCTCCGTGAAGAGGGCAGGCATCTCGGCCTGCGTGTCCTGCTAATTGCGAAGCAGGTTGGGTAGCGTGGCGGCTCCTGAACGAAAAGACGACCTTTCCAGAAAGGAACATGGGTCCGCATGGGCCAGGAAGGTGGGGGGCCATAACCGCGCGTACAGGCTGAGCCGGCCCCGTCATTGGTACAAAAAAATTTGGGGGAAATCCTTCTGGGTACAGACAATGTACGAACCCGGGCGCAAAATACGAAATTCTGTCAGAGGCATGGAGGTCAAATTGCGCGGTGTCTTCGGCCTAGAAGGGATCGTCTTAACCTTATGTTCGCGTGGCCGAGGGGGAATGAAGAAAAGAGATTAACAAAGGTGGGAAAACAGGCCAGTGCATACAGAACATTCAAAAACAGGAACGTCAAAAAAATGAAAAAGAAAAGGGATCGGTTCCCTACGCCAGTGAAGGAGAAGGTAAAGAGAGGAGGAGCGGCTACCTTCAAAATGGAGAAGGGGGGCGGAGGGAAGGGGGCGACTGAGGTTGCCTGACTCACCTTGGAGGAACGGTAATCGCCATAGGTGCGAGGAACAAGCAGACTCTCCTTTTGGAAGCGGAGTCAAGACAGGTAACAGTCCGGCTGGGAATGACCGGAACCTGGAGATCGAAAGGGAGAACCGTTTCTTGAGAGCCTCCTCCAAAGTGATAGTCGAAAGGCTACCAATGGCGAGGAAAAGAAGCACGGAGACTTTGGATCTCGGGGAAGAAGCGGGGAGCGCATTTGGAAAGGGGTGATGGAGAAAAAAAAAAAAGACTTAAAACATGGGAAAACCGGGCTTCAACTTCTGAAGGCCGACTGAGGGGGGCTAGACGGTTTGACTGGATACGAAGTCAAGACTTGAACAGATGATGGGGCACAGTGGAACAGAGCATCCGACAGACCGGGGCAGCGTCTTCGATAAGGGTAGCCGCGGAAAGAGAAACTCGTCGGGGAGCAGTCGATTAACTCACAAGGGGAAAAGGGATGACTGACCTAGAAAGAAAATTGTAAGTGCCTGGTATTCAGGATAGGTAGTCAAAAAAAGGGTAGGTGACGAAATGAGGGGGGGAAAGGAGAAGAAGATGATCGGAGGGCCGACCTCAATCGATGAAAAACCGTAAAGAAAGGCGGTCGGTGGTTGGGATTTTACCTTTAACACACGGAGACAACGGCTGTCCGATCAACGATGAACGAAAAGATTCTGTTTACTCGGGAGGGGGGGAGAACGTGGTGCAGGCATGAAAAAGGGGGTTTAGACACCGTGGGGGAGAATAGCTGGCTGCTCGGGAGAAAAAGGGAGGGAGTGAAAGAGGCTGTGATATTCCGACCCAGTGCAAAAGTACCGCACAAACCGAAAAAGGCGCATCGGATATCCAGGAAAAAAAAACGGGAACTCTTTATGGGGTCAAACAGAGAAGAAAGGCAAAGGATTGGATGGATGAACGCTATCGTTCTCTGAAGGCAAAGGAAAGAGCCACATGCCCACCGAAGAAAACAAGAAAATCAAATGCTAATTCTCCAAAGAATTAGGGTGAGTGTCGATGGAGGTCAAAGAAGTCTAGGACGAGAAGAGCCGTGTGAAAAAAACTGGATTAAAAAAGGAAAAATACAATAAAAAAAACAAGGTTGGAGTTCTTTAGCAGTAGGGGAAAGCACCAAATCACCATTAACAACGGGGATGAAAGAGTGTAGCTGGCAAGGGAAAGAGTTATCTAGCGGAAGGACAAGAAAAAGAGAGGTAGTATGCAACGGATTGAAGTAACGAGGCGCTCCTCGAGGGGTGGATTGGAAGGAATTATAAAAACGGTGTGCCTCTTAAGAAATAAAAGGGATTTTTCGAGCAAAAAGAAAAGGGCTCAGTTCAGGGGAGCAAGCTAGGCGAAGCTCGTGATCTTGGCGGGAGGGGGAAAAAGAGAAGGAGGATAAGCTTGCCAGAGTGTTCCCCTGGAGCTCAGACCATTTCTGGGAGACATAACTTAGAAAGGGGTCACTTCCAAGCCTTCGAGCCAGAGAGCCCAAGTCAAACACTGTGCCCTTAAAACAAACACCCAATGTACAGGGACAGGAGGGAACGAATCAAAAAAAAAAAGGGGGGAGGTAATGGGAATAGACCTCTCCAATGTAAGGGGTATCTGGAGAGAAGGGCGAAAACGGTCTAAGAGTATAAAAAAGTGCGTCGAGACAAGCAGGTTGTCCGCGATAAGAGGAAACAGAGGGGCGTATCCCTAAGAAAGGAAAAAGGCAAATTCTAGGGCAATCCCCAGGTGAAAACGGGGATATATGAAGAATGTCAAGCGCCCTCAGAGAAAACGAGGTAGTTCACAACAAACGGGGTTCAATTGATTCCCGAATTAAATGAGTCGAGAGAGTGACTATCCTCTTCCTGAATCAGTGACATCGAAGGAGTAACAAATTGCGGAGGGCAAAAAGGGAACGAAAAGATCTATATAGAGAACGCAAGTATCAAGAGGAAGACCCGGGGGGGCAGGAAGTGGGCTGGCACAGGAAAAAAGACGAAAATTTTTCCTGGAAGGGGGGACCACGAATAGAAAATCTCGGAAAGGCGACGGGCTGACTCGTACGGGAGAACTCCTACAGGCAAAATAAAAAAAAGGAAACCGTCCGGAAAGTGGACTAGAAGTTCGACAGAAGGGGGGAGGGGGTATAACAACCTGTCGAACTGGGAGGGAGGTGCGAGTCGTTTGCAGGAAAAAGAGACCAATCTCCATAATGGGGGGAGTAGAGGGAGCCGGTGGGAAAAAACTAAAGAGGAAGGTTGTTCCTTTAAAAGAGGAGATGATGGAGGTGATTGGAAAGGGGATGTCTACGGCGACGACATCAAGATGAACAACGAAAGTTCTCCAGGCAATACATAGCCAATGCTAAAACGGGGGTTCTTTGTTCAAAAATGAGGTCCAGACCGAAACCAGACAAAACAAAAAGAGGGGGGGCGACCAGGGACAAACATGTAGGAGATTATGCTGAAAAACACCGACTGTGGGTAAGGGGTTTTGAAAGAAAAAACAAACTCCGGGTGAGGACCGAGGAGGAGATGAGGGCGCTCAGGGAGAAGAAAAAGCCTCTCACTGGACAGACGATCTGAAAAGGCGACATCCCTATCGAATCGGGGGAGGAAAGGGACTAACCTGGGCAATTCAGAAGAAAATCTGCAGGCATGGCATAGGTCCTGACCTCCATACCTTGGAAAAAAACTAGGGGGGGAAGAAGATACCACACATACCGATACTGTGGGGGGGCATGATGGGGGGAGGCCGACGATGTGCCCTGTTCAGAACAAACACTAGCGCAAAGAAAACGGAGTAGAGACGTAAACCATGTATAGAACTAAGGAAAAGGAAGGGGACGGGACAGGGGGGGAAAAAATTGCTCACCGATTCAGATACCCTAGACCACCACCAACTCAACAAGGGGAAACAGGCCCGGGAGACAATTGAGATACCAGGAACCCCGCAATTAGAAGAAAAGGGGGAGTAGTTCAGAGAAAAGGGGGGGGAGGCGCGTCAGAAACGGGTAGAGGTCAAAAAAGAGAGCAGGACGGACAAAAAAAAGAACGAAAGCGGACGAATCAGAAAAGGCGCAGCTGGCGTGGGCTCACAACCGATGGCAGACAGTGCGCCATTGGATGGCCAAATTCATACAAAGGGAAAAAAGTCCCAGCGAGAAAGGCTAATGAAGTGGAGCATCGCATCAGAGGGGGTCCCTTGAAAAGAAGGCGCTGGGAGGAGGGAAGGAGTCCTTCAGACTTAAATGGCAGTGGGCGCACAAAAGGCAGTATAATCCGATATATCCGCAACGCTCTACAGACGAAGAAAGGGGGAAGGAAGAAACCAGGAGAGGAAGGGATCCACCATCGCAATGTCCATGCCATGGACCACTAGAGAAAGCTCAGGGGAGCGTTGTTTTCCCAGGATTAAGAGGAAAGGGATTTAAACAACAAAAAGGCCGGGTTAATTATTGAAGGAGCACAGACAGATGAAGATCTTGTAAGGGGGGCAATAAATAATCCGCCCAGGAAGCGTACCCTTGGATGATGGAAGTTTCTTGTCCAAAAAACTCTGAGAGGTGTTAGACGCCATGAACAAAACCTAGGACAAGCCAAAAAGGCTTAGAAGGCCGCGATGAGTCCATAACGAAAGAGCCGCGCCACGGAACCAAAGGGGTAACATCCCCTGACTACGCCAACAGATATCAACATCAATCCCCCAAAGTAAAACGGGGGGTCACAGAAGCATCCAATCGGCAAAAGCGTCCGGGAAGAAAAGGTCAACCCGGAAGAAATGTTCGGACATACAATTCGTAAATGACATCAAATTGGTATGACATACCGAACGAGGACGACAATGTACCCAAGAACGTTAACGAAGTTTGGCACGCCAAAAGACGGCCACATTATTCCAGGGGTAAGTGGGAGCAGATGACCAGTCGGGAATGCAAGACCTCAGTCTGAAGGGCAATTGGATCTAAGAGTTCCGACACCAGGGATGCTCTTAGACTTAAGGGACAGGGCGGCAAGATAAAGTTTGGGGGGGGGGCATGCTGTTTGGGGAACGGAAGACCGAGCACTGGAGCAGGGGGTAGGGGAGTAAAAGCCGAAACCGGCTTGACCCGAGACCTCCAGGGGGGGCTGAAGGATGGGAAGGGTCAAGATCAAACGGCAAGGGAAATCGTCGTCGCTGCTAAACTCAAGCAAAAAAAATAGAAAGACATCACTGGGAGAGCCAGAGTGGAGGGAAAGGGCAAGGGACGCGGGGTAACATCTGACGACTTGGGATGAGAAAGCGAACAGCCAAGGGCCCCAAACTTCAAGGTGGAGATAGTCCTGGAAGGGAACAAGCCAAGAGGCGCTCCTGCGCAACCGTGATCGAAGAAATCAAAATCTGCAATTCAGAAAGTCTGAGTGCGCCAGAATCCGGAAAGGAACTGCAAGCCAGATAGGGAAAGGACCACCAAATAGGAACGCGACAGGTGAAACGAAGAAGCGGTCGAGTAAAGGGATAAGAAGTTAACGGTAAGACTCGACGAGTGAATATCCGGGAAACGGGGTGGAGGCAAGGGTCAAAATGCAAGACCTCCTTATCCGCGGTGGGAAATGACAGGAGGGATAAAAAAGTTTCAAAAGACACTTGCCTGACGAATCGAAGCTTTAGGATGGGAAAAGAAAACATCAAAGCTGGGACATCACGCAAAACAGAACCCGCATAACGAGTGGAAGGCAAGAGCGAGGAGGGAAAGAAAACGTAAGATCACCCGGGAAAACGGAGTGTCGAAACGTGGGTTCAAGTGTCCTCGGGAAAAGGGAGTTTTAACGTGTAGGGGGGGGTAAGACCGGGGGGTAATTAGAGCGAAGGCCTTCTACCCCAACTTCGCCTGGAAGGTGAGAAAACGGGTTGTGTGGAGAACGAGGCCAGGGTAACATTTGACAGAAATTGGTCAAAAGGGGGAAAAGACCAACTTGTATCTCTAAAAAAACAACGGTTTAAGCGGAGAGGACTGGTCAACTGGGCAGTGAAAAAGGGGTCGTGATCAAAGTGTCAAGTACGCGCGGGCGACCAACACCTTGCAAAAAAAATGGCAAGCCGGTGGGGGTAGCAGGCGACGAAGCCGTATTAACCCAGAACCAACAACGACACGGGGGCCGACTGAAAGGTGACTGACAGGAAAAAGGAGTCGATTCAGAAGGGGGGCCAGAGTGGTATAGGGTGAAAAAGACGCAAAGAAACAGATGTCGAGGGGGGTAGAAACGCTTAAGGGGGAGCAGACGGCAGCATTGATGGGTTGCGGTGTGGATAAATACCGAAGGAAGAGTCGTAAGTGGGATTTGTATGACCGGGAAGGGAAGAAAAAATAAAAAATTCTGGGAGGGAAGAAAAAAGTCATAGTGAATACGACTTGCAACCACTGGAGGGGGGGACTTCAAGGATCGAGGGCGCGTTAACGTCGAAAAACATACTGAATTCTGCGTTACATGCCAGCGGCTTAATTTGGCAAAGAGCTTCCCCGGGGTGGGGTTACTGAGTGCGGTGTTCGTTTCCGGCATTATCTGGCAAAAGAAAATGGGGGACTTGTCAAAGGATGAAACGGGATCCATAGGGCTGAAGATAACCTGCATCGAAACACAGCTGGTGCAGGGGGGCTTTGGAAGGGGGGCACCGAGCGAAGAGAATTCTTATGAGCGAGTGGGAAGAAAGAGATCTCAAAGAAGTGAACTCTGTATCTAAGGGAACTTTCTTGAGTCGGAATTAACGAATCTACTACTAGACGGGGAACGGAAGATGATCGAGGAGAACAAAAAAAAAAAAAAAGAGGTACGTTTTCAAGGACGGGCTCCGAAGACGGGAGGAGAGCGGCTCTATTACATTCACAAACATAAAAACGCCAAAGGTAGCAAACCGCAAAATTGAAGGCTGAGAGGCCAACGCGAAAGAGTCGCAGGAATTCTACGACGCAAGAGGCGGCCATCCTTGCGAAAAGTATCGTGCTGCCAATACATGGTCGGAAACGAGGGCGGGAACAAAAAAGGCCAAAAACCCCCAAAAACTGGGTGAAGACCACGGAAACTGGGGGCTAGTGCGGGAGGCGAACAAGGATGGAAAGTGAAAGGGGGTATCGTATTAAGACGAAAAAAAGGTTGCCAGGCTTGAAAGGAAAGACGGTGGAATTGCGGCGTCGACCGCTCTGTGAATAGGCGGGGGGGACATTTGATATATGTGGGTCAATGAAGGTAATGTGTTAAAAAACGTGGGCAAGCCGGAACGGGGGCGGGAGGATGGCAGCCTGAGACTTCGGGTCCTTTAAGTGGTGGAAGGAAAAGGGGTGGGGGGGGAGGGGGATACATCCTCAAAGAAAGGAAAAAATGGAAAGTAAGGGCCCTGGGGCCAGGAAGGGGGAAGAAGGGTAGTTAAGACACAGACCGCTCGCTTTCTGAGAAGAAACGTCATGAAAAAAAGCAAATCCTTGGGAAGGTGAAAAACTATCCCAGAGACAACAAAGCTAAAATTCTGGAACGGTCTGAAGAAAAATGGCACATTCTCAGGGTGGCAGGATTCGACCTGGGGAGCGGCCTGGCCCTGGATTTTAGATTTGTACGCGTGCTGGATCGGTAGGCCATTCACAAAAAAATCCACAGACTGCGTCCTAAGCGGAAGCGGGCACCATTTTTGGGGGGGGACCAAAAGCTGAAGGGTAAATCAAGATGGGCTTCGCCAAACGAAAAAGGGGGCCTTGGCGGACGGAAGGGGCGAGGGGGGGGGGGGGGGGGGGGGGGGGGGGGGGTTGTTGGGGGGGGTGAAAGGGGTAAGTCCCTAAGGAAATATCACCAAGGTGGGCGCAGGGACAACAAAGAAGAAAGGTGGCAGCAGTAAGAGGGAAACCGATTAAAAAAGGGGGGGGAGTGATAAAAGAACAAGGGCTCTAACTAAAAGACAAGGGGGTGCTCCTCCAACAGGGGGGTATCAGAAAAAACGGCTGGGGGAACAGCAGTAGGACTGGGTAGGCAATTGAACGAGGGAGAGGAGGTGGGGGGGGGGTCGGTAGAGTTTGAGAGTGGGGGTGGAGAAGGTGATAAGTCCAACGGCATCTGCGAAAGGAAGAGTGTGGGGTACGGATAGAGGCCGTCGCTTTAGATAGGATTGTTCTTACATTTCAAGAGGCATGGACAGCACTTGCCGTCGATGAGAAGGGGTGTGGTTCGGAAAAATCGAAGTGAAAAGAGGATATGACACTGCCGCGAGGGGAGGGAAAGGAAAAGGGAAAACAATCCCTTTCTCGGGGAGGTCAGGATCGGGGAGCGCAAGGGTAGTTAGCAAAGGGGAGCGAAGATGATCCAATGCAAGGACGCCGCATCTATCGCGACCGTCGAGTTCTGTTGGGTTAAAGGGGGGGAAACGTCAACCGTGGGGGGAAAGGCCCTATTAAGGAAAGGGGCGCCGGTTTTTGGAGGGAGGGGTCAGGGGAGTGTACTGTAGGGAAAGGGGGGTTAAAGACAGACCGGGGGAGCAGAGAGGGCTGCGCTGGCACCGCAGGGCACGCGCGGGTCACACAATTGACCAAGCCAGAAACCGAAAACATCTAGTATAACCGGCAAAACAACACGAGCGAAGGGGGGAAACGCTAATATAACTTCCCTTAAAGGAATTGAAACGATACTGGTTGCTGACAACGCACTAACCACATGCCACCGAAACACCACTCAAGACTTCGAATGCTTTCAATAAGTGAGGGGACGTTGAGGGCAGGGCGGAGGCGACAAGCAACGAGGAAAATAGCCGGACAACGGTATTTAAACAAAAAAGGGAATGGGGGAGTTCAAAGTTAAGAGAACAAGCCTACACAAGGAAACGTGATGACAGAGGGAGGAGAAGAGGGAATAGATATGAGAGAGTGAAAAAAAACTGGAAAAAGAAGGGAGAAGCTTTGAAAAAGACTGATTGAGAAAGGCGAAGCCAGAGGTTAAGGAATTATATCGCGGGGACCTGCCGCAAAAAACCCTTTTACACGTAGCTGTGGAGGGAATGAGGAGAATATCCAATGGCAAGGGGCGGGAAATAGACTGCCCCTGCTGGGAAGGTCAAGTTTTGACGGCGGAGAAGGCACTGGGGGACCGCCAGAAGGAGGAGAAGAAAGAAGGGAGGGGAGGGAACATAGATGTTTTCGTCAAAAATACCCGACAAAGTGCGAGGATCAAAAAAACAAAAAAAAAGGAAATATAGAATAGAAGGCCAAGTGGACGGGTAGCGGAAGGAAGGGGAAAAAAAAAAAATAACATCTCCCCCCCGTAGGGAGGGAGGACTCCTCAGGGAAGGGAAAAAGGAGGGATCCGAGCCACGGCGGTGGACCACCAGATCACGCAGCGCCTAGAAGAAAAAAGTGAGTGCAACCCTTTCAGAGCAGCAAAAGAAAGAAGGGGCGGCCAGCCACCTTTGTGAATCATTAGAAAAGCATTACCGACCTAAAGAGGAGAGAAACCGTGGGACCGTAAATCAGGGTAAAGCAATAAAACTCCAGAATTGGGATTAGAAGGCCGACCCAGCGAGGGTATCTGTCTGACCGCCAGAGCCGAACGCTGTAATCCCTTTTTCAGGGAGGCTTGGACGGTTCCAGAAAAAGACCCAAATTGGGAAGAAGGGTCCATAAGCATCCTTTGGAACGAGGGAGAGGAAAAAGAGGGAGGGGTTTTTCATACAACTACAACTAAAAAAACGGAATGGTCAACTGGAAGGGAAGTAAGAGTGCCGGTCAGCAAGAAGTGGGTCGGCTTTTTCAGGCGGGGGAGGACAATAACGAGAAGAGAAATCCAATAATTGCAGGTCTAATGGAAATTGAAGTCAGGGTAACAGTGATCATTAAAAAAAAGGGGGTGACGTGTTCTTGAAGGGGGGGGGGTTTGTCATGGGAATGAAGGGGAATAGAAGTAATAAAACAGCGAAGAAGGGGCTGTCTCCAACGGCATACAAGAGACACCAATGCTTGGAGAAAAACCCAAAGAAGGAAGAAAGCAAACGCTTCCGCAAAACAACATCGGCTAAAGCTCCAAAAGGTGAGAGGGCTGACAGGAAAAAAGACCGTGGTGTTCCAAGGTAAGCCACCAAAACGAAAAACTTGAAGGGGAACAAGGATCTCATTTCGGCAAGGCAAAAAAACAGGTTCATAATGGAAAGAACTTGAGGAAAAGAAAAAAGGGTACCGAGAGACTAAGAAAAAAGGGACCAGGGGCGTCCTTTAAAGTCGAAGTCGGATGCAGAATATCGGCACTGAAGAGCGATTGGGGGAAGACTACTCATCTACTACCAACATAAACGCGAAAGAAAAAAAAAGGCCACGAAGATGCCCAGGGAACACAAAGCGCAAGAGCCGAATAAACGCGCCGGAAACCGGTAAAAAAGAGAGGGGCGGATAGTCCGGCATTGGGTAGTCTCAAGGAAGAAAACCTGGTGCTCAAACCAAAAGAGACAAACTGGGAAAGAAAAGATCTCTGAGATAAATTTGTCCCAGGAATCGAAAGGAAAAAAGCCATCCTTTCTAGATCACGGATTAAAGCAGAACGTTTATAGGCGCGATCGTTCAGGGACTCCCGAATACAGAGCGTGAAGGGAATAAAGGGCTTGGCCCCGAAGGTTTCTGGGGGAAAAAAAAAAACCGCCAACATATGGAACAGGAAAAAGGGGGTACGGCCACCACGGTCATGAGGCCTTAAAAAGTCGCGAGAAGAAAGCTCAATTCAGGGGGAAGAATCATAGCAAGGGTCCACATCCACAGCTTCACGCAAGGCAGGGGGGGGAATAATGAGTTAACTGAAAAGGAACGTTTCCGGTGGAAAGCACGAACAGGAGTAGTAAGTATCAATGACCAAACGTTCAAACGAACATAGGGAATGAGGATCACCAGATCTAACGAAGCCAAACAAGGAGGTGATTCAAAGCCGCGGTAGCGGTGGAAAGGGGAGAAAGGGAATGGCGGGAAAACATTAAGGGTGAAGGGACTGCTCAAGAGCGGCGGAAGAGAGGTTGGAATTCCTATTCCCGAAAAAGACCAGTGAATGGGGTGAACAAAGGAAATCTCTAAGTAGTCCGAAAAACCGGCAAGACAAACCTGGGATCAAAGCAAGGAATAAGCCAGGCGATGAGAAAGAAGGAAAAGCGTGGGACAGAGGGAGAAGTGGAAAATCCAAGTCCATAGAAAGGGGGGGGTCACCGCCATACGGAAAATAAGCTAAACGAAAAAGTCGGGCCAAGGCCAGACTATTGGACAAACGTAGGGTTCGCATAAGACGGCAAAAGAAAAAAGAAAAAAACATGGGGAGGGAAAAAGGGGTGGGGGGTTTTTGGGGAAGAAAAGCGTCTACCTCCCTTCAGACCCAGTGTGGGCCGACAGAACTAAGTTTGGGCGCCACCCGGCAAACATCAGATTTCAATTAAAGGGGGGGGAAGAAGGATAGGGAAGAAAGAAGCCGGGGGTCTCGAGGGAGGAGGGTACGAATGTCGGAAAAAGAATAATAGCCCTGGGGAATATTAGGACTGTAACCGGTTGGCTTCTGGGGGGGAAAAAAAAAGCGGCCGAGCGGTAGTTTCTCGCGTCAAACTCCCAGGAGTGTACCAAGATGAAAAAAACGCTTCTTTCGGCTAGGGCAGTGAAAAACGAGGAGAGAAGTCAGTTCCGATAGTAAGAAGCGGAGTGTGTACAGGAGGAAACTCCTACACCGGGAGAGATCCGAGGAGAATGAGTTGACCTGGTAAACCACGCTGGACACGAAGGTTGCGATGCGGAGAGGGAAGACCCCCATCCGGCCACAGGAATGGGGGGGTCCCCAGATGGGGGGGAAGGAAACCAAGTACAAAGCCAAAGTGAGCTCAGCTCGAGATCTCCTCAAGAAGGCCCATTCAGAAATGCTGGGGGAGACTCAGCTTTTCCGAACAACACGAACTCAAAAAAAAACGGAGCTCGAGGAAGAGCCAGAGTAAGCAAACCTCAGGTCGAGGAAAGGGGAATCTAAAAAGAAGAGCCAAAGTTGGGTGGGAAAAAAAATTTGTATTGAAGGGGCAAGATTCTTTCATTAGAGATAAGGGACCGCTTGGGGAGGATGATTCCACATTTTTCCAAACTTGGCAAACGCCTAAGACGCGATTTCTTAGGGGTGAAAAAAAAACACGGCAACAGAAAAGCGCCGATGGAAAGCCGAAAGCGGCTACACCCATCCGGAAAGAGAATAAATCTGAAGCTGGCTCCGGACTGAAAAAACAAATACTCCACAGGGCACCACGGGGGACGTCGCAAGCAAAAAGGTTTGGGAAAGGGGAAGGGGTTACATGGAAGCGGTGAACAGGGGGAGGGAAAAGGGGTTTTACGTTGATAAAAGAGGAATAACGCGTGTCTAAAAACCAACAGTCAAGAAGGAAAAGGTAATGCCACGGGGGGGTGGGGCTCATCGAAGCCGTAGGGGACAACGGTGGCAGAAGGTTGAGGCCCAGGGAAAATAGGGGTATATCGTCTCGCAAACCATTGAGGAAAAAGAAAAGGGGAGGAGAGTTAGGTCCTGGGCAGGACACAGTGCTGATGTCGAAAGGACGTCTCTTTGAGCAAAAAAAAAAAAAAAAACCCCTTTGATAAAGGTCCCGGTTGGGGGGAACCGGACAGGGAAGATATGCGAAGCTAAAAACCGAAATTACCCTACACTTTAAAAACTCTTGAAGAGGAAAAAGCCAAGTAAAACGGCTTTCGAGAAAGCGGGGGGCAAGGGTACTTCTGTGTCCGAGAAGAAGAGAAGAAAAATTAGGGGGCAGAGGGGGGGGTTTAACTGGGCTGGGAAAAAAGCAGGGGGTTGGTGCGGGAAAGACGCAGGCGGAGGGGGACGTGGTGCAATTAGGGTCACAAGTTCTCGATCGAGACAAAGAGAGAGTGTATCCAACCGAGGGGTGGGATACCCGAAGAGACCCAAACGGAAGTGAAAACTTGCGATTGAAAGGGTCGTACGAGTCTTGAAGGGCCGTCTAGAGAAAACGAAGAAGGAGTTCGCAGTTAGTCACAGGGAAACTTCAGCTGGAAAAGATCAATGGGGGTACTGATTTCTGGAGGGCATGTAAAAGGCACGGGAGAATAGGAACAGGGATAGCAGAGTGAATCGAGGGAAACAAGGGCCGCATGGAAAAGGGAGGCTGTACGGATCCCGGATAGTCAGGACACAAGATGGGGGGGGGTTGGGGGGGGAGGGATTGTGCCGAGCGCAGCGGGCAGTAAAAATTTCCTAGTACAGCGCAGAATTTAACTAAAACCGTTCCCCGGTGGGAAAAGAGGATGGGGTATTGGAAGGAAAAAAGGCGCCGTTACACCTCAGGGCCCGATCCGAAACTAATAGGAGAGAGAAAAGGAACTATAGGGAACGACGGTCTCGGGGGAAAGCGCGGAGGAGCGACAGGAAAAGAAAAGAAGAAGAGCGGCGATACAGTGCCCAAATAAAAAGAAAGCAAACCAAAGTAAACAGAAGGTCAGAGAATGAAGGGGAACGAAATACGAGAAAGAGGCGAGGCCTTGACTCACCATCGAAATGGAAAATTGAGAATGGGTGTGGGTACAATTACAGGGAATTTTTGCCGAGGTTAACGGGACAAAAGGACGGATCAGGATGAAAATGGTGGCTAATTGATTAAAAAAAAAAAAAAAAAAGAAAATAAATCATACTCCTTAGCCTACCCGAAGGGAAAAAAGGAAAGAAGGGGAGATGAAGAAGAAGGTCAGGTTGTAAAATGTCTGTAAGGTGAGAAGGACGAATGGACGGATCTAAAGATTTTAAGGGGGGGAGTAAAGGGAACGGGTTGATATAGGGTTTCCCTTTATAATGCCATGCTGGGCAAAAAGGAGGGTAGTCTTGCCATATCGGAAACAGGGATGGTACGTGCAGAGGGTCGGCAGAAGGTGGCGATAGGAGATCATAAGAGAAAACCTGAAACAGTACCTTCTTCAAGGGCTACCGGCCGGAAGGGAGGGAAAAAATAACCGAGAGGAAAAAAGGCTGACCTGGTAAAGGAAATGGCAGGGGAAAGAGGGGGCCAAAGAACCTGTACTATCAAGGAAAAGCTACCGGAGGAGTTGCCGAGGGACAGAGCCATTCTGCAGGGGGGCATGTAGGAGAGAAGGGGAAAAGGGAGGGGAAGGATTGGGTGCGGGGGAAAGGGGGTGAGGAGAAATTTGTAACTGTCAAAAAGTCGTGGGGAAATCCCAGCAAAACCTGAACGGAAGAAAAGGAAGAAAGGAAAGGAATCAAGAAATGGGGCCGGCGATGGAAACGGGTTATTATACAAGGAGGAAGAATGTTCAAGGGGGAAGAACTGAATGTTTCGGAAAAAGACTTGCTAACTTAAGAGGCCAAATAAAGGGGGGGCGGAGGCACGCAGAGCAGACCGCGGGTAGTAAAATATTCTGACTTGGGGGGAGTAAAAAAGAAATTGCTCAGAAAGATACCGTTTCCTGGAAAGCAGACAAAAGAAGGGGAGGTCGAAAGGCTACGAAAGATAGACGAGCTGGAAAGGGGGGAGGGGGGAGATCAAAAAGTTCAAGAGTAAGAAGGAAGGAAAAATTTGGGGGTGGAGCTGGGGACGGAAAAAAGAGAGAAAATTAGCTGGAAGCGAAGAAGGAGGGTCCTCGGACAGGGTTCCGCGCGAGTCTGCGCGTGCGAGATGTGAGGGACAGGGGGGAAAAAGGAAGCAAGCCCTGGCCAGGAGGGACGCGGGGGTGGGAGATAAAAAGGAAAAGAGGCAAAAGGGGACAGTCTCTATATCAAAAAACAGACCGAAGTTTCTGAAGAAACTGGAAGAAAAGGAAAGTCCCGGGGAGAGACTGGAGGTGAGGGGGTTTTATTTTCAAAACGAAGAAGGGGGCAAGTAATCTTAAGAGGGATCCACGGCATTCCGACCTAAGCGGAGACGAGGGGACAGAATCGGGGGGGGTAATCGGAAAAACACGGATAACTTCTTTTCCGCTCCAAGGGAAACCAGCTGAACTCATTTCGCGATGTGGTGGGTGAGATTTTGAAGAGTGTGAGGTCAAAAACTGGGGGGGGGGGAAAACGGGGAAAGCGCTGTCTGTCGGGAAGAGGGAGGGCGTGTCCAGCTCTTTGGAAGATCGCAAATGAACTACCCCTTGCAACTAAGACCAACCCTAACACAATCATCATCCCTGAAAAACAAAGGGAGGGACCGGAAGGAAGAACCTGAACGTATGATATAGGATTTTTTAAAAGGGCAAAAACCCACGACCACATGAAGGACCCGAAAAAGAAAACACCAATACGCGTCTCGAGGGGGGAGTTTAGGGGAGAAGGCTGAGGGCTCCCGACAGGAACACTGAGCCAGGTAAAGGAGATTCGTTCTGGCACACCAGAAATTTGTATGTTCGGTGATTAACCGCAAAAGAGCAATGAATCACAGGGGATTAACAGGAGGGCTCGGAGAGAGAGAGAGGAGTTCGCCCTTGAAAGAAGCAGGAGGAAGGGCGTAGGAAGGAAGTTTCTGTGGGGGACGAGACTCAGGCTAGGGAAGGAAGGGGAAAAGAAAAGTCACACCTTTTTGGACGGAAAACGTAAGTTTTTAATAACGATGGGGACGAATGAGGGGGGAAACTAAAGGGGGGGCAATGGCTGCATCGGAAAGAGCGGCCGGACTTTGGTAGAAAAAGGGGCGTCAGAGAAAAACCAGAGTTTGCCGAAGGGAAGGAACTGAAGACTGTCTTGGACTGAGAGCCTGTGGTCAGGACCGGCGAGCGATCCCCATAAATGGAGAGGGAAAGAGAAAAAAATGAGGAAGGAAAAGAGAGAGAAACTCCACTTATCGCGAGGAAAAAACCGGTCACAGGCTCCAAAAAGAGGGAGCAAAAAAAAGCATACATCCAAAAGAACCGCAAGAGAAGACACAAGGCGGTGAGAAAGACGGAAGGACGGCAGCCTAGAGAGGCATGACCCACCATTTAAGGGAAAGAATGATCAGCTCTTTAACAAGGTTCTTACTGAAAAAAGGTATCTCCCTCTGAAAGAAACGAGGCGAGGAAAGGTACCCGGGGGAGTAAAGAAGACCTCTAAAAGGAAAGAAAGGGGGAGTGATTGATCACAGTTAGGAACGCAGGGTCTATTCCTCCATTATCCTAACGCTGTAAGACCGTGGGGGAAGGGGTGAGGGGGTCCGAATGGAAAAGACGAATGTGGACTGAAAGGGCCCGAAATACTCTAACCAGTGTAACGGCGCGGTCCTCGTTCTTTTTGGAATACATAAAAAAAACCTAAGGGGCGGAAAGGAAACGACATTAGGGAGAAGGGCGGAGGTCGTGAAGGGGGGAAGGCGGGTGAAGGCAGTAACCGAGAAGCGCAAAAGTCATAAAATAGGGCTCTGGAAGGGGGGGAAAGAAAAGAGGAGTGTGGGGGGGGGCACGGGATAGGAGATGAGGTTCTGGGGGAAGGGCAGTCATTGCAGGGGGGGGAAGTAGGGAGCTGAAAAGCGGGGAAAAACCCGAAGGTCTCAAGAGAAGAAAGAGAATGCATCTCTGGTCAGGGCAAAAGGATCGCCGGCACACTCTGAAAAAATCCAACCGGGAGGAAAAAGGAAGGAACTGGGGGGAGGAAGAGGAATCACGACGGTTGAATAGGGGGTTTTTCATTTAAATAAACCAAAAGGGGGGACCTCCTTGAGCCGCGAGGCAGGTGATGTCGCAAGGGGCAGGGATGTCTCCTCTGAACTGACGAAGGGAAGAAAAGAGGGAGAACTAAAATCCACCTAGAGACAGGGGCTCTTTAACCGGGGGGTTCAAAAAGGGGAGGGGCCCCCTTCAACGTGGGTCATATCCCTTCGACAGAAGAAAGGGGACGCGAGAAGAAAACAATACCTAGAAAGCAGACGCCAGATGGGCTGCCGAGTAGTGCCCTTAAAGAACTCAAAAAGAAGGGGGGAAAAAGGGAAGGAACGAAGGATCAACACAACGAAAGAATGTCTTACTGAAAGAAGACAGGGGGAACCTGGGGGCAGAATCAGTCCCCGGGGGTCTCCACAAACTACGCAGGGAAAAAAAAAAACGGCGCCGATCAAAGTTGGGATAGGACCTCCTAAATGATTCAAACATTCCTAAGGGAGAAGGAAGGTCTATAAACATTGAGGGGGCGCACAATGTATCGGAGGGAAGCCATGGGGTGGGAAGGGGATAGAGACAAAAATAATCTGAAAGAGGATATTCAACAAAGAACGAGACGGAGGTTCACCAGCCACGCAGATAAAGGGGAGGCGGGGGGGAGGAAAACCCGAGGGAAACCTTCGATAGAGAATTAATTTATAAGACGCAAGTAAGAAAAGGGCAATAAAAAGCCGGAATGGCGTGGCCCTTGGGGGAAGGAAAAAAGTTCGGGCCTGAGTCAGAAATAAATGAGGAAGAATATACAATAACAACAGGAAAAAGAGTAAAAGGAAAGAAGATCCCCATTTAGAGCTCCATAAAATCAATGGGACACCATTGACCCTAGGGAATAAGGCTAAGTTAGCGGGGGGGAAAAAGGGGGGAGAAAGTGACTTGTGCTTTAAAAACCGCGCCCAAATTGCAGTGGTAAATGGAATGACGGATCAAGAAAAGGAAAGGAGGGGGGGGGGGGTCCCGTCCTGCCCTTCAGCGTGACCCCAGGGACCTTGCCTTGAAAGGAAAGGGGGGGTAAAGGGGGTCTCTCGA
>Ga0179593_1535737_pt1 | contig 18632 bp, 17 predicted proteins | sample CZODoug2_1_08_16_FD_185931 | JGI IMG/M metagenome (GOLD analysis project Ga0179593, IMG submission 185931) | Vadose zone soil fungal communities from Angelo Coast Range Reserve, California, USA - CZODoug2_1_08_16fungal (PacBio error correction) | ecosystem: Environmental > Terrestrial > Soil >...
TGCCTCAAGCCGCACAGTACCTGACGAGGAAGGGGCAATTGAAGAAGGGGTGTGGAAGGGGAAAAAAAATCCCTTTCTGCCCATGGTGGGACGGACGAGCGGGTGAAACCGTGTGAAAACCGTAAGGGGGAACAACCGGCGCCTGGAAGTGAAAGAAAATCTCGAAGGAAGAGTTTGGGCAAAATCAAGCCCGGGGGAAGGACCAAAAGTTGGGCGCCGTGGAGTTGGGGGGGGGGGACTCAACCTCTCGCCCCATTGGCGACGGTTCGGACCCTAAAGGTAAGCGTCCAAAGTTCGTAAGGGACTGCACGAACGCCGGAGAATCGTTCAGACAACCAAAGTAGCCCCGCTTCAGCCTTCTCGGGCCACGACAAAGGAAAAGAAATCGAGGAAGGAATGGTGCCTGGTGAAAGTTTGGAGGGAAAAAGACCTTTGAAAGTCAACTGCCGGGACAGCCTGCCGGATCTAAAAAAAGTCTGAGGAAGGCGGTGTAAGCTAGAATAATGACGTGGGAAAAAAAGCTCGATGCGACTAGGTGGGAGGAGACGACCCGAATCGATTACGAAAGAACTTTCGACGGATTGGGGAACCACTAAGAAAGAAAAGAAACCCGAAGCGCCGCCTAGGGTTCTTTCTCTTCTCTGGAAAAAATGCACGGAACGACGCTAAAGCATCCGGCCCGTCAGCAGGGAGGACGGGACGAAAACAGCACCGACGACGGTCAGACAATGTGCCTCCGCCCGAACGGGCCTGCCAACGCTCCAGGAAGCCCCGTGAAAAAAAAACAAAAAAAGGAACCCGTGGGAGAGCCGGGGACTTCGGAGATCTACGATCTTGGACGGCTGTGTGCGACCTGGATGGGAGACTAGTAGAATCGCCAAATTTGGACCGATCTTGCCCGGTAAGAGGTGGAAACGAGCGGGGGGCGGGCGCTTAAACGCCGTACGATTACTTAACGTGTAAAGACAGGAGGGGCGGCGAACGTGAATGTGCTTGACAGGGAGGAAAGGAACGTCGCTGGGAAACATGTTTCAAGTAGTGTTCACGACTACCGGGCGTGGGACCTAAGAAGGGTGCGAAATTTTAAGGACCAGGAGGAGACTCCGGGAAAGGGGAAGGGGTCCGGCAAACCTCCTAACTCACCAGGATCGGGTGGTATGAGGAAACAAGGGGTAAGAAAAAGAATGGATTTGACAGGGAAGGGAAACGGACTTTTTCCGGGGGGGGGGGGGTATCAGAAGAAGGTTCTTATCTACCTGGGAACAGGAAAGAAGGGAGGCACAAGCTGGAGGCCAAACGTTTCTTCAGGCACTTGGAAGAGGCAAAACCGATGCGCTTAGGCGGCTGGTTTCTGGTAAGGGACTAAGAAGGGGGAGGGGAAAAAAAGAAACCACCCCTGAGACAACCGGTACTGGGCCGGGGTTGCCGGACTTAAAAAGACGACCTAACCGGAATGAAAGGGGGGGTAGGAGTAATCCAGGCCTTTCTGACTGCCGGAACCACAAAGAAGAAAGAACAAAACTGAAATCACCCCCTGCGGGAGGGCTTAAGAAGTGGAGACGAAAATGAATGTAAAGAACTCCATTTCCGTCGCCTGGGGGTCTAACGAAGACCCCTAAACGCCGGAACAGAAAGGACAGGTCGCGAAGAAAAAAAACGTTTCCGGAGCCACGGACGAGTTCAGGGGACCTCTCAAGGTCGAAAGATACCAGTTTCCGCGAAGCACACGAAAAATTCCCTCGAACTGAAATGCACTACAAGACCAAATGGAGCCATCCGGTAGGGGGGGAGAAAAGGCAGAGAAAAAGGCACAGGCGGCTATTTTTATTCTGGCTGACTGGGGGGTCAGTGGAAAACTGAAAAAAGGAATGGAGAAGCCAGGTAGGATCCATCATAGGGGAAGACGGAACCGTAAAAAGTCGAAAGACTCGATATCCTTCACAATTTCGGTCAGGAGAAGGGGCGGGGAGAGTAGCTCCATAGCATCAGAAAAAAGGAAAGTAACCAAACAATACCAGGGATTCCTGTCGCCACCGGGACGGGGGAATCGAAGGCAGGGGACCTCACTTTTACTAGAAAGTCGGAAAAATCCGGCAGGGCGACCTGCGTGGCGTGGCATTTGGGGGCTTGAGGGGGGGTGGCGGCAGCAAACGAAGGCCGTCGTCGCGCTACCGACGACGCCTGTAAAAAAAAGACCAAGAAGAACGCGGGCGGGCAAGGGACGAGGCGATGGTGGTCAGCTAGACCCCCCTCTCGGAGCCGGACCGGAAGCGGGAGAACGGCCTTCAAGGGGGGGCCCGTCTCCGTCCACCTACCAAGGGGAAAAACATGAAGGAGGAGGGGAGATCTTATCTGTTAAATAAGGGAACTACCGCGGGACCGTCCATAAAGGTGCGACCGGCCTGGCGCTCTTCGCTGCAAGCAGAGGGGTACTCGGCAAAAGGGGAATGACCCCCAGGAGGAGGCAACAGAAGCAGGGCTACCACCCTGTCCGCACTACAGGATGCGTCGGAAAAAGCCATGGGAAAGAACGCCGCAGGAAAGTAAGCAGGGCGGAACGGCCGCGATCCACATTAAACCTTACGCATGGAGGTGGATAAGGGAGGAAGAATCGGCCATCGTGTCGCCAGGGAGACACCGCACGGGGACGCCTAGAGGAGGGGCGTGTATTGCGGGACTTGGAAGAGTCGGGGCACGCCTGGGGGCCTTACCGTGGAATTTGGACCCTCAATCCTACCGGAGGTCAATGGCGAAAAGCGGGACACCAACCGGACAAAGTCACGTGAAAGGGCGCGTGACCAGGACCGGACCGGCCGCAGGCCGCCGAAAAGGTAGGAGGGTCAACGGGTCGTAAAATCAGGGGTGGCTGTGCCAGGGCCCGCTGAAAGGCTTGAAAAGGAGGGACCGCAGGTCGAGCCCACGAAACCGGACCCACGCGCGCTAAAAATCCTGGGGAGGCGATGACGACCGGAGAAAGCTCAAAGAAAGCCCCACAACCGGTCCAACATTCAAAAAAAGGAGGAAGGAGGGGGACGTTTGGGCCGGGAGAAGCACTGAGTAAGTTCGGCAGAGACCTCATAACAGGAATCTCAAGACGGGGGGGGTCAACGTGCCCGTTGCGGGGAACCTTCGCCCCCTCTGGACAATAGTTTGAGAAACGTACTTTGCCCAGAAAAAGTTCTATCCATGGGGCTACCGTCGCGCGTCTCGGGGTAGAACCCTGGAAGGGACGGTCGCCGGGGCTTCTTAGGGCCCCCCTCGCTGGGTACGCCGAAGCGTCCAATGCATGTTTTTGGAAGCTTGGGGAGGGGCATGGGGTGTCTTCAGCCTTGAGGGGAAACCCGGGGGGCAATGAACTCCGAGATTACTAGTCCAAAGTCTTTTCCATAAAGATTCCGTGAGGAAGGAGACTCTTAATTCAGGTAGGTCCCAGTTGGGGGGGGGGGGGGTTTGGGTCTGGGGGGTAGATTCACGATGAATCTTTGTACCTGAAGGCCGAAGGGAGGGGGAGGTTGCCGCCCCTGTTATTACGACCTTCGGGTCAAGGAGAATAAGAATCCTTCGTAGGGTGACGGCGGGCATAGCGTGAATCTAGAGTTGCTGCGGCAGGGGGGGCTCCTAGGAAGATTGATCACTGGCCGATTACCAACGAAAAACGCAGAAGAAAGACGTAAATGCTGCGACAAACGGCAAACGGTCGGACCACCTCGCGAAAAAACAGCCAGGCAAACTGGCCACAGAGCGTAGCGCCTGTCGGAAACGAGGCTGCCCGAGCGACGTCTGGGCGAAGTGCCGAGAAGGAGATTGGCGGGAGAGAAAGAAAAAAGCCAAATCAAGTACCTGTAACCCTGCTTATCGTCAGTTTGAGGGGACGACAGGCGGTCCTGAGGTAAAAGTGGCGTGGCTGGGGGGTGCTCCGCCTAAACCTCCTCCACCAGATTACAGGCCAAGGGCAGGGCCCGCCATATTATCTTCTAATTTGTCAGAAAAAGTGGAAAGGAAGTTCCTTCGAGACATCTCTTACCCCTATACCTTCTTCAAGACTGGAGGAGCAAGAAACTTCTTTTGACTTGCTACTACCCCCTCGAACCCAAGCCCTTTCCAAAAAGGGAAAAGACCGAAAGGGGGGGGGGGAGAGTCCCGGTTTCTGGGACAAAAGGAAGCCCGGAGGTGGATTTCGATGTTGCGTGCGACATCTGGGGTGTGAGAAAGCATGTAAAACAGGACAAGCGACCTTTGTTGGGCGTGAAAAAGGGTTCTGGGGCGGAGGGATGCGCTAATAACGTGTACGTGGAAGGTCTCTTTGAACCGGTAGTGGTCGAGAGAGGGTCCCAATCGGAAAGGTCGACTCACGTCTCCAGGTCGTAAGAAAAAATCCGTGGATAACTCAATTCTCCTCCTGTACTCAAGGGGGAAAAAGACTGGAGAACATCTCGCACAGGGCGGGTACTCGGCACGGCGAACCAATTTAACGGACGAAAAAGAAAGGACGGAAGCGTTGTTATTCTAAGTGCGCCTAACGCATCATTTCTACCTAAAGGTCGAAAACCCGCAACTTTCTTCAAGGGTGCCGCGTTTGGCCTGTCATGTGAAACAGGCTAAAAAGGGGGGGAAGAAGGAAGCAAACCATACAAGCAGGAAAGCCCCGCGACCCGTCAGGCTTTCCTCTGTTTACCTCGCGGGGAGGGAACGCCTAGAAAGAATGTTGGGTTCCGCAATTGATGTAAATGCGGACAAAACTCACAAAATTCCCGAGTAAAAGAAACAAACAGGAGGCTTCTCGTTCACGGTCCGGATGACGGCGCCTGAAACAGGAGGTTAAACGGCGACAAGTCAAACGGGGACAGAAAAAGACTCCCGAGGTGAGCACCCGGTTCGCGTGCCGCAAAAGGAAACCGTAGGGGACAGCGGAGGCGGCGGCCAACCCCCCCCAACACGGAAGAAGCCAGCGCCTGCCCCGCTTCGTGGTCTGAAAACCAAAACGAGAAGGGAAGGGGATGTGGGGAACGCGTCCGTACACGTCCAAGACGGAGATCTGGAGGCTCCACCCGGGCCACGACTTCGGCGAAAAAAAGGCGGAAGTAGGGCTTGGACACAGCAAGTCCAAAAACAGATTTAGAAAAAAAAGCCGCAGGCTCGCCGGGGGGGGTTGCAGAGTCGGCACCGGGCGGCCCGGGGGGGGGGCCATTGGCGCCCGTCCGTCATTCGTAGAACCCGGAGAAAGGGGACCAAAGGGGAGGCGTGCACGGGGAAAGGGCGCCGTGGCCACCGAAAGCAGCGCGGGAAGGGCCGCGGGGGAGGGGGCGTTCGTACGGGTCCTCAAAAGGGAATGTTGGAGTGAATCGAGGGTAGAAACATCATAAAACTCGTCCACGTAGGGAGGACGCCCAACGACGCGTTCGTCAAACGCAGGGTCCGCGGGCTGTGGGTCTAAAAGGAAAAATGAAGAAAACAGGACCATGGCCGGGGGAAGCAAAACAAGGGAGAGAAAGAGAAAAAAAAAGAAAAAAAAAAAAAAAAAAAAAAAAAAAACAAGATTGGCAAATTCCTCATCAGGTCCGTTCGGGAGTGGCGTCCTTAAAAAAAGAAGAGGCGACATGGGTAAAAATTAAAAGGGGGAAGGGGCGACCGTTTTCAGGAACGTTTGCACTTTCAAGGGTAGGAATCCTCGGAAGGAGAAAGGGTACGCGAAGAGGGAGAAACGGCAAAAATTCAAGGGCCCTTTACGTGGACGGCGGCTTGATTATGTGCTCACAAGGCGGGGATCGCGGCGCGCTTCGTCGAAACGGGGAAAAGTACCTGGGGGAGTAGAAGCGCACGCTCGCCAAAAAACACACTCAGAGGACCAAAGAGTAAGACAGCGTACTGGGAAGGGGAACAGGGAGCGTGTCGCGAGGTTCAAGAGGAAAAAGGGGATTAGGGAGCCAAATCCCGTTTCAGAAAAGCAAAACCCGGCTCTAAGTACGAAGTGACTGGAAGTGAGAAAGGGGAGGGAAAATAAGCTTCTAAAACGTGCTAACCGGACTGAAAAGCTGGGAGGAGGTCCTACTGGCCATCCCGATACTGTGTAAATCATAAAGCCTAGGGAAACCAAGGCGAATTCCACCAGGGGAAGGAAGTGGAAGAGGCACAGGTTTCCGCGGGTACGGTAGAGAACTGAGCCTCCGGTGGGGGGCCAAAATGCCAACGTCTCACGAACCGCCCGAAGGACTTCAGGACCCACGTCGCAAGCGTCACCGCCCGGCTCGGGATGTACGACAAAGAAATAAAAGAAAAAATATGAAGAGGAAAGATTGGGGAAGGTCTTAAAAGGACAGTAAGGGTTACAACACGGAGAATCGACCCAAGTGTCCACGGAAGCTGCGGGGCAGAAAGGGCTCGTCGCGGTTCGAACAAAAAGAAGAGTGGGGGAGAGGATGGACCACTGAAGAATGCAAAAAGACGGACCGTACGAAACCGACGACCTGGCCGAAAAAAACGCCAGACGGGCGGGGCTAGGTCGGTCGGGCTGTGGCGAAAAAAGGGGGAGACACGACAAAAACCTGTCCTAACTTACAGGGTAAAGGGAAAGCCGGATGGGCCGCCAAGGTCCCCCCCTCCCGGTTAGACCGGGACTACTGAAAAATTCTTTCAACAAACAAATCTTCAAACCCGTTGCGCTGAGGGATCTAAAGAAAAGGGACGTCAGGGGCCCGACGAGGGGGGCCCAGCCCTACTTCCGGGGTGCCTAGTTGCTGGCCCGTATAAGGGGAGCAAGCACGAGGCTTCAAACAGCTCACATCCGTGGGGAAAGCCTGGGCTACCAAGAAGAACAATAGGAGGAGAAGGAACGGCAGGGCGTGCGGCCGGGGGCCGCAAGCTGACTGTTGGAGTTTGCACGACGACAGGGGCCTTGCCCGCCTAGCGGGGGGTAAACGCATGTGTCGCATTTGGGAGGAACTTACTCTGAGGATCCAAGTGCACAATTATCGGGGGGGGAGAGTTCCCGACTAGATCAGGAGCTGGGGAGGGGGGAGGGCAGGTGGTGTGAAGAAAAGAAGAGGAGCTGATGATAAAAACCTTGCGGTAACCGTCAGGGGAAGGTCAAAACTGGAAGGGAGGGTCTTCAGGCAATCCCCAGGGGGGGGGGCTGGAAGGCTGCGCGGTGCGGCGGGAAGTCTTGAGTTGGGGAGAATTAAAACAACCGTCGCAACTCTTACTTTGGATGGGGCCAGGGACGGGGAAGGTACCTAAACCGCGAGGGGTTTAGGGGAAGTCCCCTTAAATTTCGACCTGCCAGTGATGCAGAACGACAGTCACAAGAATCAGAAAAAAGGCCTGCTTTCCGGAAAGGACCCTAAGATTGTAGTCTAACTCATGGGTCTGCCAGGGTACCAAGAACCAAACGCAAATATCCTTCTGACAGTGGAAAAAAGTACTATGACGAAAATCAATACAAAAAAGAATTATAAACCACTCGGAAAAATTCAAGCCCCTATCCGTAGGGAAAATGCCCGTCTGAACTGAGGAACAGAACGTCCCGGCTCACTCGAAATTCACCCTTGGAAAAATCCCAAAGAAAACCCTCAAATCCGGCTGCTTTTAAAGGACCGGAGAGGGGGCTATTTAAGGCTCTGAAGGTTGTCCTCGTCTTCCCTGCTCGGAAAACCCATATGTCGGCCTAAAGGGTAGAAAGAAGTACTAGAAGAAAAGGCTAAAATACAGAGATCCTGAAAAGGGTGGTAGTGAAGTTGAAGGGGTGGGTTAGGTAGAGTACTGTCATAACGCCGCCAGGACCTAGGGAGAAAAAGGGGACTCAAGACCGGTGATGAAGTGGGGGGATCTGGAAGGAGAGGACAGAACCGTTTAAATCTAACTTCTGCACCCTTTCCGGGGCCGGAGGAGAAAGGGTGGAGGGCACTTGACTTTGGATGGACAGGGGCGGGGCTGCTTCACCAACACCGTTTAGACGGTAGCAGACGCGAAAACGTCAACAGATGAACTAACAACTCGAAATCTCGGCTTCCTCAGGCCTCCGTGGTCCAGACTGGCGTCTCGGGAAAGCCGCCTCACCAAAAAAGCTCTCGACGCTACTTTGTCGCGGAAGTGCTCCAGTGGAGAGGGACGCAATGGGCGCAGGGCCATTCTGCCAAGAGAGAAGGGGGAGCAAAGGCTAAATCTTTGCGAACTGGCGTCGCAGAAAAAGGAGGGTGCTTACTCTTAAGAACCCCTAAGACTCCTCTGCCAAACGTCCAAGAGCATCAGAACGACGGGAACCTCCTTCAACTAACTCGTCTCACGTCCATCAGGGTCTGCTCAAGGAAAAAAAGGGAAGGAAAAAATTAAGGAGAGAACGGCCGCCTCCAACCGAAAACGCATAAAAGTGGTGTCGGACGGGGCTGTACAGCAGCTGCCCGGGTCGTTCGGTCCAGAAAAAAAAACCACGGGGGGACTCAGTAACGCCGCCAATTAATCAGGGGGAAAAAGGACTTGTGCCTCTGAATCGACTCGCGTCGTCCCCTCCCAAGGCCCGAAGAGGACCACTTGAACAGGACCGTCCTCCCAAACGAAAAGGGGGGCCGAAAAGGGAAAACAAGCCGAGGATCCGGCCGTAAGTGCCGAATACGCCGGTACCGGCAAAAAGGTTGGTCCGGAGCGGAAGCACTCTTTCACCTTATAAAAGGCGTGGGAGTTCTGAGGGCCGCTTGTTCTGGGCGTGAAGAAGGGGCTCCAGCTCGGGGAGTTCGCCTCCCCTAAAGAAACGCCACACGGGTGGGACGGGCGGAGGGCGGCCGTCCGAAAGAAAAGGAAAACCAACTTGCCCATCTCGCAGGGAGAACAAAAGGAAGGAAAAGGAGGGGAGGGTAGGGAGGCTTAGAAAGGACTGGAGGCAAGAATAAAAACATTACCGACGTACGGAGGGTTCCGCGTGGGGGGAAGGTTGCAGGGGGCGGGGGGGAAGTGCCTGTAACAAACCTCTTGTACACAAATCCTTTGTGGCCTAGAAAGGATGGGTGAACAGACATCACCAAGGGAAAGACAACCAGTAACATTCGGCTGTAGAAAAAGATACGCGCGATAGTCTCCTGCAGTGGGGAAACTCCAGAATGTGTCCAGCCTATCTGCCCAAGTGAACGGGTTGGTGGAAGCTGGATGGAATTGTTCTTAAGTGCCCAAGGGGGAGGGGTAAGGGAGGCCGACGCCGGAACGATTCCAGTCGGGATTTCCACTAAAAAAAAAAACGAGCGAAGGAGGCAGAATCTCACTCTTTGGGGGGGAGGACAATACAGAGAGGTGGATGGCCCAGGCCAGCCACCGCCTTCAAGCAGAACGTACCCCGTCCGACTGTTGGCGGCAGGTGAAAGTGGGGGCAGACCTTTTAGAGGACTGGAAAGGGGGGGGAGCTCGAGGGTTTCGGCGGGGAAAAAGGTTGGCTACGCTGAGCGTCTAGGTGACTTAACGCCTTGGTGGCCTCTTCAGGGTAGAGTCGTCCTGGCCTACTCAAAAACAACAAAAAAGGAAGTGACCTTGCTTGCTGGCCGACCACGTCGTCGAACTTCTCGCCAAAACTTCAATAAAGGCCAAGCGCCGGCAGGAAGGGGCGCGGGCTGAGCACAGGCTACTACGCGAAAAGGAATGGGAGAAGTGGAGGTCGGGGCAAGCTGAACAGTCCCTGAAAACCGTACTGAAAAGATGAACGAAGAGGTACGCGGAGGAGACCATGCGGTCGGCTGAAGGACCGTGAACGCCTGGAGTTTTCAGTGCTAAGGCCCACCTCGAAAGCCGCCAGCACCGGTCGCCCCTAAATCCGGATCTGCGGGGGTTTCCGGCTGGGAAAAAAAGGATAAAAGGGGGTGGGGGGGTTTAAACGTCCTTCTATATCATCACCGGAGGACGTGAGGGGGCGGCTCCAGCTTACATTTTCCTTCGGGATTGCCCAATGGACAAAACCAAAAAACAAGGAGACCGTTCTCACCGAAGGGGGTGAAGGGAGTGTTCAGTGTACCCGGGATAAATGACTTCCCGAACGGATTTATTGGAAAACTAAAGAGGAGGAAGAGAACGAAGAGCCATCAAGAGGAATACCCGAGTTCTGACAGTTTTTTTAAGACAGGCGTTTAGAAAAAACCCCTGACTTAAGGGGCGTGGCATTGGAAAAAGTGAGCCGGACGGTATGTTCCTTGGGCAGGAAGACGTATATGCCGGGAGGGCCAACGAAACACTGGGGAGAAAAAACAGTGTTGTCGTCCAGCAACCTCTTCAAGAAAAGTCTGAGAAGGCGGCAGGGGTAGAGGAATCAGGAGGGACCACCGCAACGAACAACTGCTTCCAGGACAAGGGGAAGAATCCACAACCGCAGTAATGCTGAAGTCTTTAGGCTGAATGTGTGTCCGGAACGAGAAAAAGGACGGGGGCTTCCGCCTAAAAAGAAAGTGCGGATCGAATTTGCACCTGTCCAGGCACAAACCGGCACGCGGTTGGGGGGGCTCAAGTAGAGCCTCAATTGACCAAAGAAAATACCCGGACTCGTAGGGGGGGGGGGTGGGGGGGGGGGGGGGGGGGGGGGGGGGGGGGGGGGGGGGGGGGGGGGGGGGGTGTCGGTGGGGGGGGGGGGGGGGGGGGGGGGGGGGGGGGGGGGGGGGGGGGGGGGGGGGGGGGGGGGGGGGTGAGGTGGGGGGGGGGTCGGAAGGGGGGTGGGGGGGGGGGGGGGGGGGGGGGGGAGGGAGGGGGGGGGCGGGGGGGGGGGGGGGGGAGGGCGGGGGGGGGGGGGGGGGGGGGGGGGGGGGGGGGGGGGGGGGGGGGGGGGGGGGGGGGGGGGGGGGGGGGGGGGGGGGGGGGGGGGGGGGGGGGGAAACGGGGGGGGGTGGGGGGGGGGGGGGGGGGGCACTGTGTGCTGCGGGACGTGAGTGTTCGCGCCGGCCCCCTTGGGGGGTGTGGTAAGAGTGGCGGATGCTAGCTTGAAGAAGAATCGCTGCGTGGGGCGTGGCGGGGGGGGAGGAAAACGAAACGCCGTATAGACCACACGAGCTACCAGGCGGAACACAGGTCACTTACTACGGGAAATACAACGGATCCTTCGTGTTGGGGGTGCTCGCGGGTTTTGTGGACCAAAACCGAGAAGGTAAGGGCGAACGAGCAACAACTTCCTAAACTTCATGGGCAGGCTACGAACCAGGGTGAATCATCTTGGGGAAGAATTGAAACTTGGCCGCACTTCTTAGAGCGACCTCGGAGAGCCACCACACACTAACAAGACCTGGACCTTCTCGTTCAGTCCTTATTCGTCAGGGACTTGAGAGAACACCCCCTAAAGGGACAATGGGTTTTATTTTGGGCCCGCGTCAGACATCGGGGGAAAAACCAGGGGGAAAGGAGTCCGCGTCGAACAGCGCCCAGGTCGTACCGTGTAAAGACTTCAACATTTGACCAACGGCGGGACCCGTCGACGAAAAGGACGCCTGCCAGATGGGAGGCCGGAACACATCGCCCGGGAAACTCCTCGTTACGAAGTTTGGGCCAAAAAAGCGGCGCGTGCGAAAAGGATGGCCGGCCCGCCTTACCTGGCAAAAAAAAGCCGTGGAAGGTCTCATTGGTCAAACTCTTCTTCCAGGAACTGGCCCGCCGGAAGATAACTAGACCCGAAGTTAGCCGGCCTGCGGCCTAATCTGGGAAATAACGGGTTGGTCGCGGGGGATTGGGTTCCGTCTTAGGAGCCTGAAACTCCGCGAAGTGTAAGCCTTTATCAATTGGAGAAACGTAAGCGTCCTGTTGCAGGGAGGCAAAACCCTGAGACATAAAGACCTCAACGGCATCGGCGGACTTCGGAAGGTCGAACGGAGGCTCGGAAGGTTTGGGATCTTCAGCGCCTCCGTGGGGTTCCAGAAAGAAATCTTCGTCATAGAGCATCGTGCCCGCCAAGACTCCGGTAAACCGGGGGTCTGATCATCCTTATAACCGAACAGAAATGGGTGCACTTGGGGGACTCGATTATGAAAGGCTCGTGCCTGGGGCCGGACGCTATAAAGGGAAAAAACTCCTTGTTGGACAGGAAAAACCTCATGTCAAAGCTCTATTCGGAGGGAATGTGGAAGCCGGCTGACGCTTTAAAGTGGGTGTCGAAGATTAAAGGGAACTAAAGGCAGTAAGGATAAGAGTGGATATCGGCAACGAAACTTCAAGCCGCACCTAATCGCGAACGGGAGACCAAACAAAAAAACGGAACCCTCGGGGAAAGTTGCAACCTCTTCTTGATTGGGGAAAAAGAGACCGGATCGGAAAGGGGGAAACTAAAGGGTACGAACGGAACGCAGTCGTCACCGGTTAAAAACAACCCCGGCGTCCCACTGGGAAGACAAACACCAGCAATGAAAGAAGAAGTCGTGGTTCGCGTCGGGTACTGGCAGAAAGCGTGGAGGGGAATCTAACAACAACGTGAGGGGGGGGAAGGAAAAGAGATAGACAACTCGAAAACGACACGGCGCCGCCGAACGGAAGACCGAACTGGCTGGACACCCGGTGGGGTGTCTACAGAAAAGTGTACGCAGGGTGAACCGGTTAAAAAAGACGCTGTTCCGGGAACCCGCGGGCCTAATCGGCCGGGGGTGAGCAAATCCATCAAGAACCATGGGGGGGGAGAAAAGGGAATCCAAGGGGGGCCGTGAGTTGTGGTCGCCCGCGCTTCTTCAAATGGTTCCTGCGGGGGAACAAGCCAGGAGTTGACCTCAATAGCCAAAGAGAAGGGGAAAAAACTTCAGAAGAACCCGAAGCAGGCATCGTCTGAAAACAACGGGAAAAAATCAGTCTTGCTGGAACGAAAGCCTCGAAGATCGAGTGGACCTGAGGGGGAGGAAAAAGAGGTTTAAGTTACGGCCCGTGTCCTGGCAAGTCATTTACACTGACTAAAACTCAAATGCATCTTGCGACTTAAGGCGGGAGGGGGAGAAGAAAAAAAATCGGGGGCGCGTTCTGCCTCCTCTCAAAAAATAAATCAGGATAGGGAGTATGGAAGAACCGATCAAAACAACTTCTACTCGACCCGTAATCGGGGGTCTTGTAGGACCCGCGGGCCCTAACGTGTAGTACTCGGTCCCGGTGAGCGGGGGGGACGCCAGAAAGGGCCGGACCCTATAAAAAAGTTGACGACTAGGAGCCATTCTAAGGCGAAACAGAAAGATCTTTGAAACCATCCACCTCACCGCCCCTGCGACCACGCCGCCGCGTGTCCACATGGGTCAATTAGACAACACAAATACAAGGCACGAAGGCGGCGGTCGGGAAGGAGGTTATCTAGAGGACAGGACTCCTGGCCGAAGGGGTGCGAAACGCACAGTTGGGGGGTCGTGGCCCGGGAGAGGCGCACGAGGTGTTTCCAAAGGGCCGCGGGGGAGGCAGATGGGACACAAATACCGTAAGAAGTGCTCCACTGGTGCAACCCTTAAAACACATGCTCGCGATTACGCAGGAAACGGGCGTGGGTCTGGCAGCCGGGCTGCAACCATGAAAAAAAAACCGGAACAACGAAACCTGGGCTCGCCGGACCGAGGAGAGAAAAGGGTGTGGGCTGCTGACGGCCTTGGCACTTTCAAAAATTCCCACGACCACACATTGGGGTTCGGAACCCGTCGAAAGGGAAAGGTCCCGTAGTTGTTCTCTGTGGGGTTGTTTAAACGGGAGAAAAGGATAGTACGCACCGTAGCGAGGGATTCTGGGACACACGTCGACGATTGCGCTGCCAACGAGGACTTAATGCGGGCCGCTGGAAGGAAATTGAGGGGGGGATTGAGGCGGGGTTGAAGTTGGGGGGGGGGGAGAATCGGAAAGGAACACCCCCTTCTGACCGCTGGGGAAGGAGGTTTGGAAAAAAGGACTAAAAACACCGCAGTCGGAGTTTGGTAGGGGACCCACCGAAAAAGTCGATAATGCCTGCCGGGTCGGAAAAAAAGACCTGCAGACCCAAACAACAACGATTGCTGGCGGCGGAATCCCTTAGGAAAGCAGAACGAAAGGGATCTTCGGGCTCGGGGGGACTAAAAAGAAATAACACAAGAGGGGAAAAACAGGGTCGCGGAGAGAAAACCGGGGGGGGTCATTTCTAAAAAGGGATGCACGCCTCAGAGCCCCCATTTCAGAGCGACAAAATAAGGAAAATCCTCAACCTTAAAGGGGGAAAAAGGCCAAGAGCTCTGAAACTGAGGTAAAAGTCAAGGGGGAGGCTCAACAAGTAAAAGAAGAGTGAAAAACAAAGGGCAATCCGTGAGAAACCAGGAAGGCTGTACAACGTTCACACTGCAACGCTATTTAATCTTCTGACTGCAGGAAGAAAATCGGTCCCACCGATTGGAAAAAAAAGGAAAGCCATCAAGGAAAGGTTCCTCGGAGGGTCCACCGGCGAAAAAGACGAGAATCCTGCACCCAGAAGGATTCGAAAACAGGAAGGGGTGAAAGTAGTGTAGATAAAAGTTCAAGGAGCCAGGAAAACAGACCATTCAGTACATTAGTGCTTGGAAGTTCAGAGAGGCTGAGGCGCCGGCAGGCACGTCCACGTTTAAAGCGTACATTCCGCCGGAAGGGGTACGACCGGGGGCGATCTTTGAGACTTCAGGGGTCTGGCGGCGGTGTCGGGCGACAGCACGTGTCCCAGTAGGAGGAAGACTTCGTAAAAACTCCGCAATGCCTGGCCTGCAAGAACAGGCAGGTCCAAGCAGCCCGCTGGCCATGTGACTGACAGATATGCATATGAAAGGCATCCATTGAGGCTCGCAGAGGACGGACACTCTACTTGGTCGCGTTAGGGAAAACCGCATAAAATGAAAAACTGTACAAACCGCCGCCATTCCTGGATGAATCAGAGCTGAGAGTTGGGAAGGGATGTGAGGACGAAAAGGTGAAAGGCCAAGCAGGGGTCTAAGGCTGTCTCTATCAGAAAATCTTCATCGGTGGTCGGGGGGGGGGGAGGGGCTCTGCGTACGAGGGGGCCCAAGTTGTTTCCACTGGGAAAGGAACGGAAATAATATACCACCGGACCTCCGACTACCTGCGGGGCCCACTAAAAAAGGTGCATCGGATTTCCGGAAACCTAAAAAGTTCTTTCGGCGGTATAAAAAGCCCGTACAGGGAACGCCAGTCGGGGTTTTTCGCGTTTCTGGGAGAACCCGGGTAGGGGAAAACCGCGACGCTTCGCAAAGCCTTTCCAAGAGGCTGGGAACAAAAGGGAGGCATAATCCTTCTGCCGAGGGGGGGAAGGTAAAGCCCGGAAATTGCGGGGGTGAAATAGGGGAAAGACACTTGGGCCACCGGAAAAATAGTGCCGCCCCACCCAAGGAAAGGACCGAGGGGCGAACCCAAAGGTAGGAGCCGGGCGTAATGCCCTGAAGAAAGGCTTGAAAAGGGGGGGGAAACGATTCTGTACGTCCGATAGGAGGGCCTGGGGGAGGGAGATGGTTGCTTTACAGTTGGAAGTCAAAGGGGAAAGTCGGAAAAAGGCGGGAAGAAAAGTTGAACAAGTTCGCCGGGAGGGGTCCAGAACCCGAACGAGGCACCTCCTGCTGAAGGGTATTTCTAGGGGACGACCGCTCTCTCAGAACGAAACGGCACAACATCTCTCAAAAGTATTAGGAAGGAAACAAAAGGGGGGGAGTTGGGAAAACTTTTGCTGGGCTTTTGGGGGAGTACTTAAGTCAGAGCCATCAAGGAGGGAATAGGGTGGCCGCGGGTCGGAGCGGCAGGGCGAACGAAACCGCGGGAAACAAGAATGGGTGGGCCGCCGAAGCAGATCCCGGCAAGGAACACCTGGAGAAAAAAAAAAAGTCGAGGCGGCGTGCGCCGGGTACGCCGGGAAAAAAGGGGAATGGAAGGGCAACTTAAGACAAGGGCTCAAATGGTGTTACCGGACGAGCCAAGTCAAGGGGGGGGGGGAGGGGGGCGAAAGGGGGGGCCAGCAATTCCCTCTCGGAGGTAAGGGGCCAAAGGAAGGGGGAAGGGGAAAGCGGGAACAAGGTAGTGGGGATAGCAAAACGCGAGGCCAGATTTCTGAACAGACAAACGCGGAAGGGACAGCAGGGATCGGCTGGAGACCCCCACAGAGGGAACCCGAAGCCGGTGCGGCGGCCGTCTCCAGACCCTGGCCAAAAGGGGGAAAAAACCGTTTGAGGGGCAGAAGGAACGGCATCGTTCCGCGGGTGAAGATAGAGGTCGAAGGAGTGGGAGCCGTGGTTGGCACGCTCTATGGGTCTGGGTAGGGAAAGGGGTTCTTAACTGGTAAAAGAAAGCTTGTAACTGGAAGGGAACCGAGAGGACCGCCAAACGTGGGCAATTCCAAAAAGAAAAGAGAAACAGCTGAAAAAAGGCCGAACGGCGAAAGGGGGAGCGCAAGGCGGTGTGGGTTAACGGAAAAAAGGAACGGCAGCTGCCCTAAGCTACAAAAGCCGGAGAATGGGGGTTGCGGGAACCAGATTCAAGCCATCGACTGTGGACCAGACCCGAAGAGGACGCAAAGGAAGAGGTTCAAATCGGAAGAGAAGGACGGGGAGGAGCCAGCGAAGAGCTTAGGTTGCGGGAAAAAAGAAAGCCGCACCCTGAAACTCCAAGGAGAAATAGCAACAAGACGAGTGCACGGGTGCGGGCGATTACAACGTGAAGGGGGGCAAGAAAGGATCTCCTCAAAATGAACAATTAAGCCGAATGGGTTCGGGGGGGGAAGGGATCAAGATAAATAACAGGCGGAGGAAAGAGTACGTCCACCCTAACCCCATCCACTCCTGACCAAAAAAAAAAACCAATTCGCTGGGTAAGCGAAGGTGGCTCGACTGGAACGGTCCGAGAAGGAAGAAAGTGGATGAGGGGGGAGGAAAATGTTCCCTAGGGGCGCAGCTTTGGTGGAAAACAAAGGGGGACGAGAGGGTGGAAAGGCAACGCCGTGTGAAGGGGGGGGTATAGGGCCGGAAAGCGGGGAGCTACCCAAATGGACGAACGATGGGAAGTATCACGGCGTATGTGGGAAGGGGCGGAGAAGGAGTTTCCAACACGGAAGTTCGTACTCACTTTGGGGGGGGGGTGTCTAAGTTTCGGGGTTAGAAAGAGGTCGTTAGACAGACCTTTGAAGGACGCAAAAATGAGAGAAGTGGGGGAATACTTCTTTGAGGAAAACGCGACGAAAGATCCGATCAGCTCCAAAAAAGAAAGACGGGCCAAAGAAATTCCTGGTTTTTAAAAATTCTGTTGGGGGAGGACGTCAAGAAAAAGGATTGTCCACCGGACTGGCTTCCAAAAGGAAAGACTTGGCATAGACGGTTTGCAAAGGGGCACCCCGCGACGCTACTGGGTCATCCTTATCATGACCAAAGACCTCCCCCCGACAACAGAAACTCTTTTAAAAAAACGGCCTGCCGAATAACCCGTTGCATGAAGCTCATCGGGCGACGGTGGTCAAATGACGCGTAAGAGGCCAAAAAAATAGGCTAAAGCTCCTTCTTCTTCAAGGAACAAAAAGAAGGACAGGATTCATTGTGTCAACTCCTATTCCAAGGGTCGTCCATTAAAGACTACCTTTTGGGGGAAAAGGGTCCGGACACAGCACGTTTCAGCATCATAAAAGCCGGGAAAACGGTAAAAAACGGAGGCAAAGGAACCCCAGTTCGTCGTGCAACTCATGGTAACATGGGGAATCGAAGAGGCTAACAACAGGGGGCCTTCCGCGCTCTGGGGGGAATTCAAAGAGAGGGAAGACGGTAAGAGGTGTCGCCTCGTACACGTCCGCCGAGGGGAGGTAAACACCTCGAAAAAAGGAAAAACCCGAATACTGATGAAGAGGAATAGTTTCGAATTATCAAAAGAAACCAGAAAGCAATCGTATCTAAAAGGAAACGGCACCGGAAAGGAGGTTAATCCGGTTTGCGATTTGACGACCAGAGGAAGGGGTCTGGGGGCGGGCTTTCAAATGGGGTCGGTCCCGTCGGACGAGCCTAAAAACGACGCGGACCGTTAAGTGCTCAGTACATAGTGTTCCGTCAAAACAGATTCTCTTAGGACACCTCCCTTACTGACTTCTGGGGGGGGGGATCTCCGCCTGTCGTCGAGGTAAAGGAAAGGCTAAAGGGTTGGCTGCATCGCCTCAGGAGCGTTAAATGAAGAAACCTCCAACAGGAGACGAGCATGGAAGCAAGTCTACGCCGGCTTCTCCAAAGCCGGAAGTAAGTTTGTATCGCCGGCAGGTTTAGGGTCCTTGAAGACCAGGAAGAACTTCAACAAAAGGGAACATCCCGCAGTCCGCTCATTTAGGAAAATGTGAAAAAACGGCGGTGCGCTGGGCGGAAAAAAACAGTGGGTGTAGAAAACCGGAAACGAGTCCGTAAACGTGTTGGGGACCGTCCTGAAAGAAGTGACTACGACGCAGCACCTTGCCTCAGAAATCGGTTCAGGAAAAGGAGGGACACGCCCCTTTCTCTTGAAAAAAAAAAGGGCTACCAGGTCTTGAGATTGTAGACCAAAGAAAGTATCGCGTGGGAAAAAGGCGGAGGACGGACAGCTGAGAGTCACCCGTTTCAACCGCGTCAGGGAAACTTTGAAAGGCGGCCCGTCAAAAAAAGGAATGGACAAAATTGACTTGACGCGTCCCAGGGAGGGAAAAGCGGGGAGGGGGCGAGGTTGCTCGGAAA
>Ga0179593_1310814_pt1 | contig 18629 bp, 26 predicted proteins | sample CZODoug2_1_08_16_FD_185931 | JGI IMG/M metagenome (GOLD analysis project Ga0179593, IMG submission 185931) | Vadose zone soil fungal communities from Angelo Coast Range Reserve, California, USA - CZODoug2_1_08_16fungal (PacBio error correction) | ecosystem: Environmental > Terrestrial > Soil >...
AAAGGATGCACTGGAGTCAAGAAGGGGGGAAAATCTAGAAAGTCAGGTTTTGACGTTCGCGAGCAAGAGAGGAGGGAGAAAGTGAGCCAGCCAACTCAGAAATAAGGCGTTCATTTCACCAGTTAGGGAAGAGGAAACAAAATCCCAACGGGAGGAATTGAGTGGGGGTGAGGAGTGCGGGGAGAAAGGTCTAAGGAGGGTGACCGGCCGACATCGTAATGCAAACAGACATCGGATTCAGCTGGTTCCGCTTCCAGTCGAACCTAAAAAGAAAAGAGGCGTGTTGCTGAGAAAAGAGAAGGGACTAGACCTCATCAGTGGGGGGCAGAAAACTGACACCGTCTTCACCGCTCTTTCCAATCTCCTCTGGGCGCAGAAGGGGAAAGGAGAAAAAAGAAGGACGGTCATCAAGGTTGGGGGGGCATAGAAGAGGTTGGGAGGACGTTGGGAAAAAAAGCCGAGATTATCCGAATATATAAGGGGGAATAGTCTCATGTCTCCGCCAAGGGCGATGGCCGGTGCAGATCAAAAAGGTTCAGTTATGAAAGAAACACAGGAAAAAAAAAGGAAGCATGATTGATCACGAAATGAACGAAAAAAAAAGAAGTTGACCAGCAGGGAAAAACCAATTCAGGCAAACGAGGGAGGGCGACGCGCCCGCCAAGAATCGTCCATGAACAGAAGGGGGGGGGGAGTTCTCATTCAGGGAAGAAAAAGGAGAAGGAGCCAGATGGGAAAAAAAGAGCAACAGTTCCACAGCCGTTTAAATTGTCGAGCCAACCACAAAAAAAAAGCAAATAAGGCCTGAGGGGGAAAGGCTTCAAGGGAAAAGGACTTTGGTGACCTGGGGGAGGAAAGAGGGACCTGATAAGAAGAAAGGAAGGGGATTAAAAAAAAAAATTGAGAACTCTGTAAATAAGATCGAGCCATGCGATGAGAAAGAAGTCGTCTGGGAAAAACTCTACGCTTTGGTGGATGTAATTAAATCCTACGAAACTCCTAGGCTACCCGACAACATTAAGTAAAATTCGCCGAGCGTGCAAAATTCGTCATGATCGAGGCCAGATCCAGAAAAACATGAATGGAAAAAAAGGGATGAAAGGGAAGACCACTGCACCAGTTGGGCACGGCGGGAAAAGAGAAAGGACACTACTCAACAGACAAGGGGGAAGCCTCAAGCACTTCCAACGCCTTGGGCGCTGTAGAACGAGCCCGAAAACGGGTAAGGAAGGAAAACTAGTCTCAACAAGGGAAAAAAAGGAGGGGGATGGCCTAAAACAAAGAAGAGAGGGGGGGAACTGACTCGTGCAGAAAATAATCGGCTGGAGCCCAAAAGCCTCCAGCGCAACGATCGCAAGGAACAAAAAATAGCAGAAAAGCCGGAGAGTCGGGAGAGGAAGTAAAGTCTTATGTTTGCAAATGGACCCATTGGAATAAAGGTAGTAAAGACACCCAAGAGGAACTTTCTAAAAGTGGGAAAAAGAGGGATAGCCGTGAAGAAGATGCACCACTCAGGTCAATTTAAAGCCTAGATGTGAGGATTATTCATAGGGGGTCGAGTGGCCATAGGCGTTTCGCATTGAAAACAAATACGGCGACCCCCCATAAGGAAGGCTCTGGGGGACGGGAGGAACAAAGAAAAAATGGGCAGGGAACCAAAAAATAGGGAAATTGTTTCTGGGGGTCAAGGTCCGCCAGCCTTGGAAATGATTCTCAAACTGAGGAGTGCAACTAAAAAGAGCTGAAAACTTCCAATCTTAAATGTAAGGAAGGGTGGAGGGACAATGAGGAGGGAGTTCGAGGTAAAAAAGAAAGAAAACGCAGAAAATACGACGGCATGTATTTGATGATTTCAGGAGAGGCTGGGAGGGGTAAGAAGGACTTGAGAAAAAAAAAAGAAAAAAAAAGAAAGAGGGGAGAGGAAAGAAAATCCCTGGACATTAGAAACAATTGAAATCTATTCGAATAATCAGCTCTGGGGTAGAGGGAAGTGGGGGAAGGGGAAGGGGCAGTTAGGGGGTTGGAATGGAAAGAGGACGGGTCAATAGACCCTGCACACGGCACGGGAAACTTTTGTTCAAGAAAGTGTGGCAAAACGTGGAAGGCCAAAAAGAAAGCGCCAATTATTAAGTAGGTCAAAGTCCAAGAATTAGTGAAAAAAATGCCTCGAAAAGCTCGTGCCTGGTGGAGGTGTCCTTGTACAGGACAAAAATAATTAGCGAAAAGAAGGGGAATACTAATTCAAAAGGGGGGGGGGGAAACTTCATATTGATGGACACACAATGTTAGAGGAACATTTTATGACGCAAGGAGGGCTGTGTCGCACCGTGGGGAAAGAAAATCAGCAAGGAAAAAGAAGCAAGAGAGAAAGGCACTTACGAGACCTGGTAGTGAAAGTGAATAACGTTTTAAGGCAAGGAGAGAACAAAAAATAGATGGAGGGAGAAAATTTCATTCGCCTAACAAGAGAAAACCCCGCCAAAAGAAAATTAGTCAGGAAGGACGCAAGGGAGACGGAGTTCGCTGGGAGGGAGGACGATATAGATGTGCTCTATCACAGGGGAAAAAAAAGCAGGGCTTAGAAAGGAAGGAGACCCTGGGTGGAAATAAAGTATTTAAGGGGAAAACACATTTGAAAGGAGAAGAATGATTAGCTAAATGGTAGGGAACCAAGCACCACAAAAAGGAAAAAAACAGAGAGTTCGAGGGGGGTATAAATTAAGGAAAGGAGAAGGGGGGGTCTACGGGAGAAAGAATAAGTGCGCGATGGTCGACTCCGTTGCAAAGTGTGGTGGGGGGAACGGAAGAAACAAGTGACCGGGTTGCCAAGGCGGAAAGGACGATAAAGAAACAAAACTACTCACCTGAGGGGAACAAGGCCCGATCAGAGTCGGAAAGATGTTATTCGAATAGATTGAAAGGTTGATAATTGGAATTTAGGAAAAATACTCACACAAGATTGCACAGGGGGATGTGTCAGGAGAAAGCCTGTAGAAAAAAGAAAGAATCGGGGACTTGGAGAAAGCATCAATACTTGACAGCAGGCGTTTGGTTTCGTATTACTGTTCTGGGGGAACGACAAAGAGAGTAAGTAAGGGGTAAGATCACCACTCGTGAGGAAGTTTACGATTGGACGGAAGGAGGGAGAAATCCATAACGAGGGGTTCCAGAAGTTTGTTGAGACTATAAGGTCAGTTTAAAGGAACAGGTGCATAATCAAACATTCGGAAAGGGGGGGAGGGGGGTTCCAGGGGGAAAGAGTGGGGGCCGAAACGAGGAGTAACAGGAATACTGCATTCGCAGGGGTGGAAATGAGAACGAACTAAAAGGGAAAAACGACGGGGGAACACCCAACTATGCTAAGTACCTAAAAGAAGCAATGGATTATCATGGAAAAGGGGTCCTCTTTTCCGATAAAACAAGGCACTTAAAAGGGAAACCAATTGTATTGATCCGGGGCGGAAAAGGGGGGGGGGGGGGGAAAAATACTAACGTAAGGATAGGGGGGGCAGGGAGCGTCTTCGGAAATGGTGGTTGTGGAGGGCGCAATGGGTTAAACCGGTTTCGAACTGGTGAAGGAGGGTGGGCTAGCGAAAGGGAGGGGGAAGAGGGAAGGGGGGGGGGTCCAAAGATAGTTGAGGGGGGGGGGAACTCAACAGAATTTTGCAGGGGTCTATAGGTGGTACGAAAATGGAAAAAAAAGAAAAGAATTCACTACATCTAAACCCAAAGGTGAGAAGGAAAGTGCAAGGGAGGCGAAAGGACAAATAGGGAAGAGAGAAAATGAGGTAGGGAGAAAAAGGGAAGATGCACTAAAGTTTTCAAAAGAGGTAAAGGGGTTAAAAGAAAGGAGTTTAAATACGCTGATTCTGATCGTTCATCTCGCAGGTAAGGACAAGTTATTGGGGGGGACAAAGGGCGTAGCTCCGGATGGGAAGAATGTCTTCAGGGGCCAGCGTCTGTAGCGTAGGCGTCCCTAGACAAAAACTGCTTACGGGAACAGAAAAAACGACTCTGGACAGAGACGCGCGATATTAGGTGAATCTATGGAGAAAAGTTTTCGAACATTCAGTGGTCCGGGCGGAAAACGCAGCACGAACAAAACTGCCTTGTTAAAGTGCCACGGGGGAATCACGAAAGAGAAGATGGGGGGGGTGGGTGGGGGTGGGCGAATAAAGAATGGAACATTAAAAATCGGGGGGAAGCTCTAAGCTTGATGGATGCATCAATTGATTCCTGAACGGAAATAGAAAGAGGAAAGGGGGTCAGGGATGGCAAGGGAAAGGGGGACCTGAATAGGGGGGGAGGTCAGAGAAAGGGGAAAAAAAATTGGCATTAAGGGGGGAGAGTAAAAGGGGGAATGCGACGTGCCAGGGTGGAATGAAAAGGTGTCGCTTTGGATTGACCGCCGGAAAGAAAAGAGGCCGCGGCAACGTTCAAAATGAAGGCAGGAAGAAGGGCTGGGTAAGAAAAGGAGGTATCTTAACCCACAACAAAAACAACAAAAAAAAACACAAAAAAAACAAAAAAAACCCACAACAAACAACAAAACAAAAACCAAAAACCACACAAAGAACAAAAAAAAAAAAAAAACCAAACCCAGAAAAAACACCCAAAGCCAACGGGGGGGGTTCATACAGTCTGCGAAAAGTGAGAAAAAAAAATTAGAAGAAAAGGGGCTGCAGAAAGTTCGGGGAGTCAAGATTCGAGAACGAGGAGAGGGGGAAAGAGAAGAAAGGAAGACGGGGTAGAGGTCAGGGAAGGTCGGAAAAGAAAAAGATGTAACTCAAGAAAAGGGGGGGGAAGGGTGCGTAAATTAAGCAGGGGGAGAAAGAAAACGAATAAGCTTGGCCAGTCAGACGCTGCCTCGGCCAGAAAGCCAAGGAAAGCTTCGACAATGCGAGACGAAAAACCAACTGAAAAGGGGGGAGAAGAGACCGAAGGGGGGCCCAGTGAAAGAAGGAGGGGAACTGGGAAAGCTACTTGAGAGGCTGGATTCACGAGGGAAAAGAAGACTGGCGACCCAAAGAATTTTCGAGATGGAGGAGTGAAAAGGAAGTCCATACATTTCCCACAGTCAAAGACAAAAAGGAAGGCAAAGAATAAGGGGGGGGGGTTGGACAGTCGGGGGTCCACACCGGAAAGGATCAAAATGCTTGGTGAGGCGCGACTGTCCGCCAGGGAAGACACCACCAGGGTGTACAAACAGAGCGCTGATGGGAAGGAAGGACGGAGGTAAGAGGGAGAAAAAAAACCGGATTTCATTCGGTGAGGGAAAATAGACATCAATTTTCTAATGCTTGGACATTCAAGGAAAGAAAAGCACAGGAATTAATGGGGATGCGGCAGGACATTTCTCCAACACAGAAAGATTAGGGGGTCAAAGGGGAGACTTTCCAAGGAAAGAGACGGGAAGAACAGCGAAACCGGTCTGAAAACGTCAGAATCAGTTAAAAGAGCAGACGCCAGAAGCAAAAGATTGACGACGAGAACTTTTGTGGCAGACGGTGGAAGTAAGAATTTGGGAAAGGAAATTGGGGAAAAGAATGAGGAAGGGAGGGGGAGTATGCGGACATAAGGGAAAGGAGGCCATTAGAGGGGGAAGGGGAAGAGGAAAGGAGAAGAACGATTTCCGAGCATAAAAAGCGAACATAAGATTAAATACTGCACGTCGCAAAGCCTTTGAAAAAGGACTCGACCCTTCATTCAAAGGGGCGAAAATCAACCAGGAGGGTTCCACGGGGTTCCACGCCATTTCACAAAGAGCGGGCTTGAGAGAGGAAGAAATTATGCGCAGAGACAACCGTGAACAGCCGGTTGGAATTTGAACTATGCGGGAGCAAAACACAAACCCAGAAGGAGGCCAAAGGTTCTAAAAACAAAAAAAGGAATGGAAGTTTCGGAAAAGAGGGAACAAAACTGAAATAAGGACCCTGAATGGGGGGGAAAAAAAAATTGCAGCCGGCAAGAAGGATAGCAGATCTCATCGAGAAAGTAGAATAAGAATTAATACGCGGTGGGGGGGGTCCACTGGAAATACAGGAGAGAAGAGGGAGAAACAGAAAGCACAACGCGCTTCGAAAATCAATACTCGTCATGGAGAGGCCCGATCGAATCGCGACAGGAACGGGGGAACGAAAACAAAAAATCCAGGAAAAAGTGGAAAAAAAGGACACAGTGATCAAATCACAGGAAAGTTAAGCATGGGCTCGACAGAGAGTCCAATAAAAGGGGGAGGACCGTTGAGGGAAATCAGGAAAAGGAGGGACCACGCGATCGGACAAAAAAGGGCAAAAAAAAAACTTCTGTGAGGAATAAAAGGAAAGAAGGGTGGTAGTTGACCTTGCTCAAAGATAGGAAGAAAACCAACGCCTCCAGCGACACGACAATGTCGATCTCAAACAACAAACCAAAGAAAGGCTTTCTGAGAAAGTGGAGGAAGGGTTGCAAATCCCCATTGGAGGATGGACTCAGACCACTAGGGTGAAAAGGTGACACCCCTGTTATCGAAAGATGCCCCACGTCAAGGTAAGAATGTGAGTTGGGGGGAAAAGGGGGGGGGTGAAAACCCGGGGCGTGTAACGGTTATCGTCCATTCACGAGACCACAACCATAAGAAGAGGGGAATGTAACGGAGATGAATATGGGGGGAGGGAACCATCTATTTCCGGGGGAAACCGGCTTTAGGAAGGGGTCTCGAATAGTAATGGGGGGGGGGGGGAAGACAGGCCATAAGAAAGTCAAGGGCGACAAACGGGGTGGAACCACGAAAGATCGACTGAAACGAAAGAAGTCAAGAGTAAAAGTATGACGAGGGGTGGATATGAAAAAGAGGAGAAAGGATGCTGAAAAAAACAAGAGAAACGAAAACATAACGCGATCAGTAAAAGTTAGTATGGGAGGTCTTCTTTAAATAAATCGACGGGATCGAAATCCACAATAAGATGGGGATTATCGGAGAAGAACCATTTAGAAGAAAAAAATGGAAAAAAGAAGATGGAGGAGGGGAAGAAACTTTCCTGGTCGTTACCGTGAAGCTGGTGTGTAATAATAGGTCCTGCCAAGACAAGCACCCCGAGTGAGGGATTTTGGGGGGAAGTGAAAAAAGTTGTGAAAAGCCAGACTGAAGTCTCTTCGCAAAAAACCCGAAGACGGCTTAATTACACACGCAAAGTGGGGGGGGCCTTGTGCTGGTAGTTTGACAGAAAAGAAATAGGGGAGACTATTCGCGAATCAGGCTGAGCTAAGTCAAAGGACAAGGCCAGTTTATCAACAAAGGGGAAGGAAACGGTGGTAAGGGAATGGGAAGAGCAGGGAGGTCCCACAGGGGGAAAAAAAAAAACATCTATATGACTAAAGCGCAAGGCCGTCAGGCGAGCTCGGGACGAGGAAGGGTCAGGGAGGGTTTGGAAAAAACGTTGTAGTCCACTCTCGACGCACACACAACGGAGGATGGACCCAACTAGCGAAGAGGTCAGTTAATAAAACGGGGGGAACACACAACATTAAAAACGGCCGAGCGCAAAATAGGGAAAAGAGAAGCTCTTTTATCGGCAAAGGAGAGAGTTGCATGGAGATCAAAAGTGGGGTCGAAAAAAGAGAAGAGAATACAATTCAGATCACCCTGGTGAAATGGAATTTTGGGTGGGTGGGGGGGTTTTGTGGGGGTCACAAAATTAGGGGTAAATGGGAGATATATTGGGATTAAAAAGGGAAACAATCACAAGGCCAAAAAAGAGCTTGCAGCGGCTAAGTGTAAGGTTGCCCTGGGGGAGAGAGATCCATTGGCGCGGAGGAAGTTCCAAAAAAAGGGAAAGTTAACAAGAAAACGGGGACGGGTTTCTCGACTAGTCAGGACACACCAGACGACCCGATCACTGACCGATCAGCAAGAGAGTCTAATATAGGGGAAAGGGGGGTTATAGAGGGAATTCTGAGCGAGAAAACAAAACTCATTGGGGTGATCAAGCCATTATCAAAAAGACGACGGCTACCAATCAGTCAAAGGAGAAAACGAGGGGAGGGGTCAGGGGAGAAAGGGCTTTGGGAAAAGGAATAAAGATTAATGCTAGAGACAGCCTTACTTTTAAACGTGGACGGCGAGTACAGCAAGGCAACGTTCGAGGGGACCCATAAGGGTTCATGAAGGAGGAGGCCTGCTGGAATGAAAAGCATCACCAGTTGGGAGACCTTCACAGGCACTCGTATTGGGGACTAAATCGTAGCTCCGACGAAGATTGATGTGGGGGGGGATGGGGGGGGCATCCGGATTGGGGGAAATCGACCGCCCTACCGCCCCGTTTTCCCCAACGCGCTAAGCCATCAATCCGAAAAAGGAAAAGCCTTCGGGAGCGGGGGGACGATAAAATGAGCATCGGGGGCAATGGGGGAGAAAAAGGGGGAACAAAAAAAAAAAAAAAAAAAAAAAAAAAAAAAAAAAAAAAAAAAACTCCGTGGGGAGGGTAGAAAAAGAAACGGAATGGCAAAGAATAAAGGACTAGGAGCAGGTCGGGCAGGGGAAGTGAGAGGGGGTGATCGGCACAGTTGGGATGGAGGTCGTGTTGAGACCGATTATGGAGAAGGAAAGGGGTCTAAAGCGCGCGGTTGAGTAACTAAAGAGGCAAGTTGGGAAGAAAGGGAGGGGGGAAGTGGACAAAACATAACTACGCCCTTATAAGGAAGTGCGTGAGGAAGACTGCGGAAGCTGCGCGTGGGGATGGGAAAAAAAAGGAAAGCAACTTGGGAACGGAAGGGGAGGAGGTGTTTGGAACAAAAAGAAAGGGGGGGGCGGGATTATTCTTATAGGGAAAGAGGATATAAAGAATGGGCACTCAGCCAGATCCGGCTTTCGGTTAGCCCGGGAGGTAGCGTCGTCCCTGTGGAGAGTCACACGGGGAGGAAAAGTAAGGAACAAAAGAGGGTCACTATGAAGACTCTCGGGACCGCGTGCAAAAAAGCGTCCGACTTCAAGTCCGGCGGCTCAAAGCCCCCGTCCGGAGTTGAAACTTTAAAGAAGGGAAAAAAGAGGGGACGCCTATCATTCGGGGGGGGGGGGGGGTTTCGAAGAAATAGGAAAAAAAAGAAAAAAAAGCGGGGTGGAATTTGAGAAGCACGAGCGCATCTAATTGAGGACTTAAGAGACCGCCGCGATGGTTGAATTTCTTAGTAAAACCCGCGGGAGCGTCGAAAAAAAAATAAAGAAAGGGGAGTTTGGTGACTAGACAGGCGAAAGGGGGCGAAAAGTGAGAGAAAGACCGGAAACGGGGTTAAATTTGATGGGGCCGAATAGCCGCGGCACCGGCCATCGAGGGTCAGAGCGGGACATTATGAAAGGAAAACCCTTATAGTCAAGACAGACTTGCCGATAAAGGAAACAAAAGGAGAGAAAAGGAGGAAATTGAGTGCAGAAGTGCGGCTTCAAGTGCTCTAGCCGCAGATGCGGTAAAGATCAACGAAACGACGCGAGAAAAGACGTCAGGGGGAGGGAGAGAAGGAGTTGAGAAATTCAACAAAAAAGGGGGCTGTTCGCTAAGCGGACTGATCAAGATAAATAACTGTTTGCGACTCGGCACGGGCCAGAAAAGAAAAAAAAGCCTCCCTAGAAAAAAAGAAGGAAAAAAAGGGGGAGGAGTTCTCTACTCAAGAAAAAATGAAAAAAGCTCTTCGGTTAAAAGACGAGCAGTTTGGCGGTTCCGGAGAAACATCCCCGCCGGCCCGCAAAAAGATTTTCGATTGCAGCGGGACCGAGGCATACATTACAAATCTCTCGAAACTGAGTAGTGGAGAAAAAAGAGGGGGGGGGGGTGGTGGAAGACGGTCTCCGCCCATAGAAAAGGACTTTTTTTGGGAGCTTGGGGGGATGAAAGCCAAGAAGGGGGGTTCCGCCTAAAACACAACCTTCAAACGAAGTAGGCCTTTCACCAGCTCTTTGGAAGGGCCGACGTATGCGCCAGAACCCATAAAGTCTGGGGGAGAATGAAAGCGAAAAGGGTAACGAGGGGGGGGATGGGGAAAAAAAGGACGAGCACAAAGTATGCCAGGATGTGCGGTCGAGGCTGTTATCTGGCTTCCAGAAAGCCCAAAATATGCGGGGTGAGTATAAAAAGAAAAAGGACTTGGGCAAAGAAATCGAAGGCGACCAACGACCCCCTGCCCAGGCGTCGAGCTGGGGCCAGATAAATGCTAAAAAAAAGAAGAGAAGGGTGTACACAACGGAAGGAGAGCTTTTGCATAAAGGGGGAGAACGAATGGGATAAAGGTATGAAACCGAGAGATTCGACATGAAGGGGAATCGCATGCGAGGACGGGCAAAAAAAGCGTCGATACGATAACGGGAAAAAAGAAAAGACTAACAAGCACTAATATTAGGGAAAAGAATGACGTCGCAAAAAAAATTTCCCGCCATTGAAGGAAAAGAAAAAAAACCAATGTAAGGGAGACCCGCGGGGCCACGGTCTTACCAGTCAAAATCGCGGCTGGAAGACAAAAGCCATCAATAGCTCCTCTAAAAAAGAAGAACTGAAACCAAAAAGGGGAAGGGGGGGTGAAAAACAAGTGGTTGGAGGGCAACCACACAGACGCGGAGCCAAAACGTGCTTCACAACCTGCCGTTTTCCGGGGGAGATGTCCTTAGCCAAGGGAAAATGAATTTGGCAAAGGAGAAAGGAAGTATCGCTGCGTAAAAGAAAGAATCAAGAGTCCAGAGGGAGTCGTAGAAATACGAGGGGGATGGCAACGTAAACGACGCTACCAGAAAGAAAAAAAAGAAAAAGAAAAACAAGAGGCCGCGCTTCGCGAGCTACACTCGTCATGACGCCCGAATCAGAATAAGCGAATAACCTAATTACATGTACCAATCCAAGGGGGAAATTGGTAAAAAAGGTATCATCAATCACGAGAAAAGGAAGGAGGCAAAGCCTCAGAACTGAGAGAACGCTCCGGTAGTGACGCGTTCGCCGGCACTTCGGCCACCGCTATCGACAGCAATGAGGGGGGGACAATGGAACGAACCCTAAGCGATTGGGGGAAAAATTGACCTTGAGCATACGGGCCCAACGCGTCCAGCGCAATCCAAATGTCGTCAGGAAAAAACAAACAAAGATCATAATCAATAGTCAGGGGGAGGATGGAAGGGGAGATTTGGAAATGAAAAAAGGGGTAAAAATCAATTCCGAAAGACACCCATATGGTAATTCATTGAAAGAGGCTCTAAGGGTATCAAGATGCACCCTCATTCAAGCCAAGGGATGGAGATAGAAGAGTGGGTTGAAAAGGATGTTCAACTGGATGGCTGGGGGCGCTTTCATCACAAAAACGGCGCACCCCAAAAAATCAAGGTCGGTCCTGAAGGTTAGGTTGGGAAAAGGCCCCGAAGGGGGAATGTGACAAACAGGAGGCGTAGCGATTAAATGCAATGGCATGACACATGCTCCAAACTGATGGAAGCAACAAGCTGCTGGCGAAGGCAGCCGTCAGCTTCGGGAGGGTTGTTAGAGGGAACTCAGTAAGATGGGGGAAAAGGGAGGGAAGAAACGACCGAGAACAGAACACGGCTGGGGATTGATGAGGTACCGTCGCTGGTCTTAGGAAAGGGATAGGGGGACCCTCCACCAGAAAGGGATTAGGGAAGAAGGCCAGGAAAGAGAAACCAGTTAAATCTAAATCTTCAGCTCTTTGTCGGTCAGTGGAAGATGAAAAAAAAGGGTTTGGGAAGGGAAGATCAGGGGTCCAGAAAGAAGAACGGAACCTTTAATGTGGTTCGGGCAGGGCAACCGGAATCTTAAAGGAAGTAAATATTAAAAAAGAAAAAAACCCAGGCGGGGAGGTCCTCAGAAAGAGAGGGGGGGCATTGGGGAGGTGTCATAATTGCTAAATGCTTATAATGCAATTGACCAACTTCCAAGTTGGAAAGTTAGTAATTTTCGCAAGGATTGTTCGACACGTTTAATAGCCAGCAAGCATATAAGAGAAAAAGAACTATCAAAAAAGGAAGACGCATCAGGACCTCAAATTGTCCTTGGGGCGGTGTAAACCGTGTTAGAGTCCAATACAGATAGCAACAGGGGATATGGGGGAAGGGGAGGAGCGGGGTTGCCCTTGCAATACGTTCTGACCCGCCAAGACACATTCCTGGGAAGGAAAAACAAAAAACGGTCGAGCCGGCTGGGAGATTGGGGACAATGGAAGGGGGCTGAACCTGGGGCGAACATAATCCTGCAAAATCCTAAAGCATATCCCAGGCCATTAGGAAGTAACATGGACTGAGCTAGCATGAGTCGAGAAAATGGGATGGGGGACAAGGAAAAAAAACAAAACAACAAGCCAAAACCGAGCTTTCCAATTAAAAGGCCTTGAAGGGGAAGAGTCATCATTAAAAGAAAGGAGACTCCGGTGGGCCAACGGGGGGCGACCAAAAAAAAAAAACCCAAACCAACCCAAAAACCACCCCACTTGAACAAACGACGCAACGGGTGCAAGAGGAAAGGAACTTACAAATAACTTTGACCTTGAAAGGGGAGAGAGGAAGGAAGGGGGGGGGATTCGAGGGAAGGTTTAGAGCAATTCAGCTTGAGGAGATCAAAACAAAGCATATGTGGATGGCACGAATTCGAAAGAAAGACGGCTACCCAATACTGACAAAGGCGGTTTAAAAAGAGTGTCTTGGTTAACTAGGAAACAGGATGAAGGGTAGACCACCTCGTCTACTTTTACAGGGGAAGCGCTTTCGCGACGCAAAAATTCGGGTTGGGTGGCAAAATCGGAGAAGGAAAAGTCAGGCTGAAAATGCAAGGGGAAAGAATCAAAAAACAATTAGACCGTGGCTGGTGTCACGGAAAAAGCGGTATTGGCCTCAAGCGTAAGCTCAGAACGACTATTGGAAACGGATGGGTGGGGTGGGGGGGAAAAAATGACGAAAAAAGACCACTGGAAAAAGAATGGGGGAAAAAACCAAGATCGCCTCACCGGCCCTTAATTGACCTAGTGCAGCTTTTGGATCCCCATAGACATCTTTTTCAAAGAAAGTGTAGGGGGTGATAAAAGGGGGGGAAAAATTGAAAGAATATCGGAAGGAGAGGGAGCAAAAACCTTCTGCTGCAAAGGGGGGGGGCACGTCAGTGTCCGATTGACCGGAGGCGTGTTGCTAACAGACGAGGCCCAGGAAAGGTACAAAAGAGGAGTCGGGGGGACTAACTTCAACAAGGGGAATTTTTGGGAGGAGAGGGGGTAAGAAGACCATCTCACTAGGAACTACCCAGCGACCGGAAGTACGTGGGTCGAGAAGCTGCCAAAGGGAAGGCCAAAAAGTTCACCGGAAAGGAAGTAAATGGTTGGGGGAGGGAAAATGGGGGCAAGGGTCTTAGAGGGACTGAGCATTAATTGCACGCCGGCGAACGCCAGGTGTGACTCAGGTAGTCGGGTAAAAGCAGAGTAGCGTATTCCCAAGAAAAAAAGAGTTAGGGAGGGGCTGAGGGAAAGGGGGAAGAGGGCGGAGAAAGAAAAAACGCAATGGTAAGAGTAAGAAACTTTCCGAGGCCGCGCTCATGACTCGTTACGCCACGGAAAACGCATGAAACCAAGGTTCTAAAACGACGAGAGGAGTTGTGGTTGTAAAGACATAAAAGTTCAAAGGAAAAAAACGGGGGAGGGGGGGGGGGGCAAAAACGAAGTGTGGGGGCACGAGGCGCAGACTAATTGATTACGCCAAATATCAACTCGTGGTTGAATGGCGGGAACGTGAGTAAAAAAAAGTCTGGTGAAGGGGGTGGTCGAAGTACCAAGAAATTAAGGATGTGGGGGGGAACGGGGAATGAAAGCCAAACCGATAAGGAGAGGGGGGGGATTGAAAGTAAGAAAGAGCGGGACAACCTGCCGAAAAGGAAGAAAGGGAAAAGATGAAGAATCAAAAAAAAAAGGTAATAGTCGGCAAGCAGGCTAAAATTTCATCAATCGGTCAAGTTTGAATTGCAAGTTCGTCCTTCACAATTAAAGGCTCACATAGGAGGGGAAGAATAAGAGAACTAAAAGGGGGAAGGCAGAAACTTCCAAGGGAGCTGTTCGTCGCATCAACAACGAGGGGGCCTTGCGGAGACGGGAAGCCGATACCATGAATCAGAATCTGTTGGCATACAAAAGAGAAAGGGGACAGACCTAACTGAAAAAGAGCTCAGAACATACTTAACACCGAGGGAAGTGGCTATAAGAGCGCCGGCCACTCATCATTGTGTGGGTTGGGGGGGGTCGAGGGGGGGAAAACTGTCTGAGGGTCTACGGCGGACCATCACCACTGGGCCGCGGAGCCCGCAAAAAGGAGAGCGCGTGACCTAGCAATATCCTCAAATCTGCAAAAAAGAGGGAGAAAAAAAGGATATAGGTGGTACCTGGAAGGGGGAAATGCTGTCAAGGAGCCGCCCGATCGGTTTCGGGCGCTCTGAAGAGCAGGGTCCGCCGTTCCACCAAATAGCTTGGACAAAGCGAGAGGGGCAATGGGCCTAAAGGAAAAAAAAATCCCCGTCAAGGGAAAGGAGTTGGGGGAAGAGGAAGAGGAGAGTGAGTTCCTGCTGGTGCCGAGCACGGCATTATGTAACGGATAAAAAAAGCTCGGTACAGGGATAAGAAAACAGTACAACCCGCAGTGATAGAGAAAAAAGAGGGGAAGAGAAGCATCGACGCGACCCGACCGCTTCCCTGTCTCGATTTCCAAATCGCATCTGGCGCGCGAGAGCGCAAGAAATTGGTCCTGAAAGAATTGGGGTGGGCATACGAAAAGGTTGGGGATGAACGTTTGAAGAGAAGAGAAGATTGTCCTCATGACGGGCGATGGCCGGTGCGCGCTACGATTTACGAAAGAAAAAGGCGATTAAGTCAAGATTTGTCAAACTCCGGGAGTCCCGCCAAAGCCTTTCCATCCTCGAACCAAATTCCCTGCACCAGAGTTCGGAGCCGAAGAGAACGGTCAGGGCCGGGGGGGAAGACCAATTCACCCATCGAGGAAAGGGAGGAAGAGGGAAAGGTCACAGGAGAGGAACCCTCGTTACCACAAACTTCGAACAACCAGCCTTTTGGAAAATTTGAACCACCACCAACAAAGAGAGGAGGAGGAATGCCACCTTCACAAAAAGCTGGGGCCTGGATTCAGATGTCCCTAGCGCCACTGATGGTCGGAAACCGCGTAGCAGCAGCGGCAATATGCGTAATCGAAGGGGACTGGATCAGAATAGAAAGGGTGGGGGGGGGCAAAGGGAAAGCCTTAACCGCGGGACACCCACCTGAAGGCCAGCCGGGCCTCGCAAATGGCTCTTAACATAGTTCCCAGGGAGAGAAAAAAAGACAGAAGGGCAAAGGAAAATCCTACACGGCCTTGGGAGCAACACGTGCATCAATCACGCGCATCCTCGGTTGGCTCGCTCAAACACTGCCTGGGCCTAGGAAGACGCAACTAAAAAGGAACAATGCTAAAAAAAAAAAGTAAAACCGTTGCATTCAAAAAAGACGATTGTTGCCTGGCGACATAAAGGCGCCCAAACGACTCCAGCGCAGTACCTGTAAAGCGCACGCCAAACCCACAAGGAAAAAAAGAGAGGCATAAGGGAAAAAATTACGTGTGGCCCCAGTTTCAAAACAGTCGATCCTCCAAAGGGTACAAGTTCAATAAATCTAAGGAAGAGGAAAACCCTAAAAAAAAGAAGAAACTGGGGAAGATGAAGAAGAAAGGGTGAAGAAAAAAACGGCGACGGCCTGCATTTCACCACACCGGGCAACATTATTCGGGAAAGAGGAAATTGGTTTGGGGTAACCAAGCCTGGAAAAGAAGGTGAAAACAAACGGATGTCCACGTGATTTCAATGGCCAGAAAGGCCGCAAGGACCTGCATGCTCACAAACGATGGGCTCCAAGAAAGGGAGCAGGATCTAAGAAGCCGTAAGAGGAGTACGGGGGGGGGGAGCTGACGGAAAACCATGAATCTGAGGCAGGTCCCCGCCGCCGGGACCAAGAACGCTTGGCTGTGTATTGATGGGGGTAGCCTATGCGATTAAAAGCAGGAGAGGAAATCCAAAAAAAAAAGGGGTGGGGTAGAGGACAGGAAAGAACATTGAGAAATAAATAAAAAGATTAGTTCGAATCCCAAATCAGCTTGATCGTCAGTGTCGAATAAGTGGGTCAAATTAAAAGACCCCGGCACAAGGACCAGGCGTGAGGTTGGGGGGTCAAGTGCAGTTTGGCAACGTCTTCCCCGCGCGCGAGCTCTGACAAGGAAAGACTGATAATTCAAAAAAGAGGGGGGTTGGGGGAAGGGGGGGTGAGGGGTACCAAACAATTAGGTAGAGTCAAATGAGCTCAGTCAATGGGGACAAACTTCATGCACAAAAGAGGACTTGGGTATAGGAAAAATGAGGGGGGACAAAAAAAAAAAAAATGGATTCCCTCTATAAAAAGCGGCAAACGCCGACGCCGAAACTGGTCAGGGTCGGGGGAAAAGGGAGGTCAAGGCCATATCGAGTACAACAAGAAAGAGAGAGGACTGGCCTTGACGGTCTGACACCCGCCAAGACATGGGGTCGCTGAAGTCCTAAAAGGACTTGAGGCGGGGGAGTCCTAGGGATGGGAGAATAAAGGTGCTAAGAACCTAGATCCCATGTGTGGCCAAGAATGAAGTTGTCCACGTTGACCTGATAGCAATAAGATGGGACCGGAGCCCATCAAAAGCCAAAACCTGCGAGGGAAGAGGGCTTGGCGGGCAAGAGCATCATGAAAAACTCCGTTTTCCAAATTGTGCCCTTAAAACACGAAGAAACGGTGCCCACTTCGGAACGGAAAAAAAGAAAAAAAACTTAAGCAAGGGAAAGGGCACTATCTGAAAGATTGGTTCGAATAGATTTGAAAGTGGTTTGAAGGATCCGTCGGCCGATAAACCGCTCACGTTAGGGAGAGCCGCTTAGGTATAGAAGAAAAAACTAAGAGAAAAGAATAAGACGCATAAGGGAGTCAGGTTTAGGGGCTTGGGACTAGCCATCAAGCTTAAGGTAAGAGCCACCCCTCGCAATTAATCTGGGCTTGGGACAACTTGTGGGAGACAGACAAGACGTGAGGACCATCAGGGGGCAGGAGAAAGTCTGGAAGGCAGATCATCATGGAAAACATTCACCGTGCTGGGTAACAACGTATTGGGGGTCCCACGACCGACTAAGAATGCTTATGGGGGGAAATGGGGGGGTGGTCAAGGGGGCTAACGGGCCAATAAAAAATTAACCCCGGTTTTTCCCAACACCGCGCTAATCCTCCCATCAGGGACATTGACCTGAGGTGCATCTTTTAAACTTTTTAATGAGAAGTGGACCCTAGTGGGGATGTAGAAGTCTGAAAAATGGGGGGTAAAAACCGGGACAGGGGGGGGCGGTGACGGGTATTCTGCGCGTGTGTGGGTTTCGGGCGTCGAAGTCGCGATGGGGAAAAAAAAAAGAGCGGTTTGGAGAACCTCTTTAGGGGGAGAAAAGGGAAGGGAAACAATATCGGGAGTGGAGAAAGCAACAGGCGTTTGTCGAGGCGTGTACTAAGTTCCCGGGTCAATCTACAGCGCCCACAGGGATCCTGAGGCTAGCACTAAAGAAGCTGCGCGATTTCCTTACTAAGAAAAGGGGGGAAAACGCAAGGGGGGAAAGGAGAGGGTAGATTTGACAAGGGAGGTTATTGTCCTCGTTCATCGCTCTGACGAAGTGAGGCACGGAAGCGCGGGAGCAGGATCGGGGTCCATCAACCGTAGGTAGCAACGGAGGGGGAAGGGTCAAGAAAAAATCGTGAGATGAACGTCGTTCTCTCGCTGATACGCGCGATTTATTCCGCGCTGCACCGCTCCGAACATTCCGGTCACAGGACGGTTACACCAAGGAAAAAAGAGTGCCGGAGGAATAATACACGAAGATCTGCATGTGGTGGTTGGAAAAGTTCAAATTCCAGGTGGGGAATTGAATTGGGAAAAAGAGGACATCTAAGTTAAAGGGACCTGGGAAGGGGGGGGATAGCCTCGATTGGAAAGGCGGAAGACAAGTAACTCGGAGCGTCTGCTCGAATCTGGTGCAGGAAAGTGGTGAGAGGTTACCGGGAAGGGCTGTGGGCGAATGGAAAATGCAAGAATTCGGCAAGGCCGGATAGGAGAAATATGGGAAGAGACACAGAAAAGAAGAAGGGGAAAAAAATAGTCGGAGAATATGGACCCTGTAGACGGGAATATTCGGCTAAAAGTTCACCCAAAATGTCGGTCGAACGGTCAGAAAGTTTTCGGAGAAAAAGGAAAGGGAGAGCCTCAGAGGCATGGGGGAAGGAAGAAATTGACGGAGGTGATCGAGTTCTCTCGCAATTATATTTCGCAGAAAAAAAGATTGTGAAGGTGCGAACTGGGATCAGTAACAGCAGCGATTAAAAAGACCTTGTTTGGGAGATATAGACATCTTTCATCCAAAAGGCAAAAAGAAAATATCTACATAAGGAAACCAGAATGGGGGCTGGACAGAGAAGACGACCCCAACATCAGCGCTTCGTGAAATTGGGCTGAATTGGTGTTTGACTGGAAAAAAGAACTCTCAGGGCCAGAGAAAACCAAAAGAAGGTGGAATGGGCGCGTGAAGTCAAGACAT
>Ga0179593_1603100_pt1 | contig 18629 bp, 24 predicted proteins | sample CZODoug2_1_08_16_FD_185931 | JGI IMG/M metagenome (GOLD analysis project Ga0179593, IMG submission 185931) | Vadose zone soil fungal communities from Angelo Coast Range Reserve, California, USA - CZODoug2_1_08_16fungal (PacBio error correction) | ecosystem: Environmental > Terrestrial > Soil >...
CGGCAAGAAAAAGGGGAAGCTCATTATTCTTCGCATACCAATGCTGGACAACAGAATACGTCCTCTCCTCAACCCTTACGGGAAACGAAAAACGAGAAATCCCCTAAAAAGCGTCAGCAAGAGCCAACAATCCTTCAGTTGCACCCACAACTGGGAAGCAGCGCGATCACACACGCCGCGACGAGCGGCCAGTACCATTTTAACCAATGAGTTGGGGTGGGGGGGTCTGCCATCAGGGGTAACCTGTCCGTCACGGGATCAGGACCGCCAGATGCCCGGCAGATCGACATGGTCAAAAGCAAGTCTGGGAAAGGGACGGGGGGGAGGGACCAGTACAGGCCCAGATCAAGGTGGTGAAGAGCTAGCAGGCCCAGGATCTGGTCGGCGTTCACATAACGTGAGGGCGCGAAAAAGAGAAGGAATGGTGTGGAGGATACGCCGACTCATCAAATTGGCGAGTACGACCCGGCAAGGCAATAAGGAAGGGGAAGCACGGGGTTCTAACAGAAAAACGGAAACTTCCCAGACCGCGTCAAAAAATACGAAGAGGGGTCCGTGCCAGGGCCACTACCGGCTTTCCACCAATCAGAAAGAAGCCGAACGTTCCTGACGGTCGACGGTCGAGCAAAAGAGGGGGAAGGCGGCCGGATTCCGAAACTGAGAAGCGATCCCAACGCAAGGGATGCGAAAGATAGAAAGCACGCGAATTCCTGAATGGGGAAGTATGCGGTCGCAAAGGAAAGAAGTTTCGGAGACGGTAAGGTCAGGGCTTCCCGTCGACGGAAAGCTAAATAATTGCAGGAAAGGGGTCTTTGAAAACCTCCCTCGCAAAGGGAAAACCACGGGGAAAAACACGCGATGGGAAAAAAAAAACGAAAAATGAACACCCTCTCCTCCTGACAAAAATATGCATGAATACGGACGAAGAAACGACTAATGCTAAACCCGATCTCCCCATCCTTCGGGGTGCTGAGCCGCAGTAAAAAAAAACAAAACGCGCGGAAAGAAAGCCGGCGTTGTAGGAAAAGACGCCACCCATCAACACCAGAGGGGCATCTTAAGACTGGAACGCTCGACAACTCGCAGTGTGGGGGTAAAGGGGGCATGGAATTGGGTCGAAATATGATATACGGGCAGAAACGAAGTCGTGGGACGGGAACAGGAAGAACGCATGCAGCCTCCCGGGAGCGCTTCCGTGAAAAAAGAGGGAAGGGAGAAGACGGCTCACAAAAAAAGGGCGAACGAGTCCCAGCAACATCATTGAAACTCCGGGGTTGGTGTAAGATGGGGGGTGGGAGGGGCAATTCCCTCACTTGGACCAATGGGGTTTCTACGGCGTTGTTCTTCTCAAAGGCATATGTTGGCGGGAGGGAAAGGGTCGCCGGGTCGAGATCCCAGGGGAGGGGGTGGGAAGGGGGGGATCGGCATGGGCTGCTGGGAGACCGGTCCTGGGAGGATGTTTATGCAGGCAAAAAGAAGGTTCAATCTCTTCAAACTCTCACAAAACACAAAAGGAGATATATAACGGGCGGAAGGGTGATAAAGGGACGAAGGGCGACATCCAGCCAACGACGGCCAAATCCTAATGAGATCGCCGCAGGGAAAGGAGGCTACTCCACCAGGAAAGGAAATGGAAGAGGAAAGGCCAGAACGGAAGGAACCACTCGATCCAAGACACCAACCACGAGGGCAGAACTCTTGCAAATAGGGAAAAAAGACCAACCAGAAACGGGCCACGACAGACCAGGTAGTTCCATGTGACGACCGGTAGAATGAGCAAAACGAACCGTGTCGTGCTAAAAAAGCAAGGCGCGGAGGGAGGGGGTTCCCCCGACTCTAAGGGCGTCTGCCTCCAGTGAACACCTCCCGTACCTAAGGGGGAGAAAGGGAAAGGGAAAGGGGAATACAATCAAAGGACCTCAAACTGCGAGGGATCGATTGGGGAAGTGCTCCTATGGAGGTCGGGGAATGGTGAAGGGCACACGCCGGCGAAGGGGAGGGAGAGGTTCAGGGTGGGGGAGGGGAAGCGCATCAGCAACGCACCGACGTCAGATCGGCGGTGGTTAGGCGCGGAGAGGGGGCGGCCCGGGAGTTCGTGCTTATCCGGTGTGAAGCTAGGTGTCTGCTCCGACTGTTCAAAGAGAGAGGGGAGGGAGGTTGGGGGGAACTTGTGCGTGCTGGGCGGGGACCCGCAAAAAAAACAGGGTCCTCAGTCAGTTAGGCGGTCGAGCTCGAGGCCTTTCACGGACGCGTCGAACTTCTTGGGCCGGGGGGAGAAGAAGACGACGGGAGGCGAGAAAGGGAGGAGCGAGGTGCCGGGCCGATGCGGGCGAGATCGCGGCGAAACCCGGCTGGCGCTACCTGGCTCGAAGGGCAAGGGCCTTCAAGAAGTCCCGGTAGGAAGGCCTCGTGGCACGCCGGGAGCCTGTCCAGCGAAGGCCTGCTGCGTTGCTGGGGGCGAGACCTCATGGACGTGGGGGCCGCTTTTTCGGTTAGAAAAAAGAGAAGGGAAGGATAAGGGAAAAGGAAAAAACGCCCTCAACTTCTGCCTGTGATGAGTACTCTGAGTGTGCGGGGCGCCCACCCACGGAATGGTGCAAAGGAACGTTGAGGAAAAGCTCACTCTGCAAGGGCCAAGGGGGGGGGGGGGGGGGGGGGGGGGGGGGGGGGATCGCTACACTGCACCGGGGTGTCTAGACTTATACCTACCGCAAGGGCGAGCTGACGACATGTGAAAGCCGGCCGTCTAGGAACCTTTTTCCAGACAGGGGGAAGAAGGGAGAGAAGTAAAGAAAAACAAAAAATCGGCCTAAACCAAGGGGGAAGGTGGGTCCTGTCTTCCGTCCTGTGTCGACGTCGGCTTCCCGTCTTTTGGGAAATTCTTCTTGGGGAGAGGGAGGAAGCTGGGGGGATAGGAGGAAGAGTTCTGGATGGAGGGGAGGCGCTGACAGTTCCTTTTGGCAGGAAGCAACCTTATTGCGTGGCTGTTTGCCATCTTGTTCTTCAGCTCCGTCCTAGAGGAGTGATGAAGGAAGGGTCGCCTCTCCCTCGGCTACTTTCCGACCTGCAGCCACTGCGTCACAAACCCACCCCCCCAACACCCGCTCTCGATTGGGGGAAAGAGGGTGGGAAGAGTGGTCATCCCGCAGAATGCAGATTCTAGCCGCGGCGCGCACAGCACGCGCGTCTCAGAGTGTGCCTCCAGGTTTGGGCCACAGAGGGAAAGGGGCAGAAAGGGAGAAGGGGACGGAAAAGGGGAACATCTCCTCAGGGGTCCACCTACCTCTCTCACCCCCTTTCTCTGCATCGGCGTATGCAGGGGGATCGGACTGGCCCAAGGCATTTCCAACTTTACTTCCACAGGGGGGAAGGAAAAAAGAAAGGTAAAGGACTGAAAGGAATCGTTCACGATCATACCAAACCCCTCTTACTACCGGCTGGCCACGGTCACGGGGGACGTTGTATGAGCAGGAAAGGGGGTGGCCATCTCCGTTGCGGGAGAAGAGGAAAGAGGGTGACACCGGGACAAAAGTGAGGAACTAAGTTCTGGTGACCAACCCTTGACTGAAGTTCTGGAGGGCCGCGACCACCCGTGCCAAGAAAAGATACGGACGCACTTCATGGAAAAGAGGAAGGGGAGCCGGCAAGAGGCGCGTTACTCTTCTCTGATGGTGTTGGTGGGAGGGTGTCATTGGTTCAACCTTTTAGCACTCTTCAGATGAAAAAAGACCGGCTGGTGAAAAAGCGAACCTCTCAAGGCCAAAGCTGCTTTCCGAAAGGGCCACCAAGGCACCCCTTTCAAAACAACGGTCGACTCTTTTGGGGATTCCGGACCCTTCCTTCTGTCATGAGGACAAGGTCACGTCCCAAAAGGAGGGCCTAAACCGTAGGACGTCCCGACCCCACCACCACAACGCGATCCAGAAGGCAGGACCACTAATTAACAAAGCAAGTACCCGGGTCCCAGAAACGACCACCCAAGAAGAGGATGAGCCGCACCGTTCCTGGCGGAATGCGAACAACGGAAGTAAGCGTTATCTGGCATCAAGGGACCAAAGGCCTGGCCGGCGAGTTTCTGAGGTGTGTCGGGGAGAGGAGTAAGGACGGACGGGAGCTCCGGTTCAAACTCTCACCGGGCCACCGCTGGTGCCGATCTGAAGAAGGGGGAATCGCCAGACTTCCTTTCCAGAACCAGGGCCCTCGGGTGACGGGAGGACCAACACCGGCAATTGCGATTACTGCTTAACCTTTTCTTTTAACAACCGACTTCCTTTTTAAGCCGGGGGGGCCGCTCAACCGGCAAGCATAAAAAGGAAGGACCCATTACCAATCCGGTTAGGGGGGGGTGAAGCTACGAATGGAAAAGTGGGTGAAAGCTCTGTCTCTAAAAGACTGAAACACGGGGAGGAGGAAGTACATCTTAGAAGGAACTTGCGCCTGTTCACAACGCGAACGTCCACTTTGGGGTAATTGGGAAGACGGCCCTGCCCGGCTTGGTCGTAAGGAAGACCCTACTGAAGCTCAAACTTCGTACCTAGAAAAAAGATCACATCCGGACATTCGCGAACTTTGCAGTCATTTGGTCGCCCCCAGCTGGCCCGGTCTCAGCCGGCGGCGGCCCGGCCGGAGGGAAAGGGGTGCAGTCAGGCAGAGGGGGGCAATGGAGACGCTTTGCAACACGGAAAGTCAAGACGCCTCACTCCAGTAATAGAACAGGCCCCGAGAAAAGATGGAGAAGACGGGGGGGGAGGCTACTTCTAGGGCGGCCGGGTCGAGCTATGACGAGAAATCAAGAAAAAAACCTCCGTTTGGCAAAGATGACGGCCGACAGGTTAGGCGCTGTGGGGTGTATTGAGGTAACCTTGTCTTGTGTGAGTCTTGGAAGGGGGTTCCGGGGGATGTGTCTGCCGTGCTGGGTGAGAAACGGTGGTGTCGGGCAGGGTGGGAAAAGGCTCAATAGACGAGCGCTCTCAAGGGACAAACACATCCGGGAGCCATGCCTGTAGAAAGAGGGTCCTGAACGACAAGGAGGAGAGTACTTGGGGTTTTAAAAAAGGGTCGGGTCGCCGCCAGACAGGGAGAGGCACCGGCGCGGTCCGTCGCCGGTCAGAGCGGCTTCCCTATCAGCGTCAGGCACCTGAATCTGGTCGAAGAAAGGGAAAACCTTCGCCAACACACATGCGGCAAAAGGCCGTGACAAACGCTCACATCGCCTTCTTCCTCTATTTATGACTTGCAAAGTTGAGCGTGACTAGTACAGGTTCGTAGTCTGTTGAGATGGCCATCAGAAAGGTTTCATACGACAGGCCCTTTTCACGGCGAACTGACCGGACAAAGGACCACGGGGTCCCGGGACCACCATACCGTTGATGGCGCTCCCCGCCTGCGGGGGGGTGCCCACCGAGTATACGGGGTCTCAATAACCCCCGTGGAACTGGAATACCTGCGGGTTGATCGGGGGTGCCGATCGTGGAGCAGCCTGACCAGCACTAGTGAGAGAGGTAGTCCAAATGTTGACGTCCGGGGTGGTTAACCATGTGCCATCAGCCTGGGGGGGGCCTCCACACTTCACTACAGAAAGGCCAGGAACCAGGCCAGAGCGGGGAAGGGAAAGGGGTAAGCCAAAACGGGGGAAAAAAAGGGGCCCTTTCGCCTCGGCCAGGTGTCTCCCCGGACCAAGGTGAGCGGACATGATAGAGAGGTTGTGGTTGCTCTGGGGGGTCTCTGAGAGAGGAAAAAAATTGGGAGGGAAGAAGGCTTCGCTAACCCTCCCCGGAGACAAACGGCGCCTGCGGCAGGGGAAGGGGCCCACCTTTGACAGTTTCATTGCTCAACTCTGCGAGCGCAAAAAAAAAGAGGAAAAAGAGAGGGCTGACATGCCGGGGGTCAAACTCCCCGTATGCCGCCGTACTGTCGACTTTGGATTGAGCCATCGCCCGGAAAAAAGGAAGACCGCCGCGCATTGGGAGAGAAGAAAAGAACATTGGTCAAAAAGTCAGCAAATGACGCGCTCCACTTCCACGGAAGTGCAAAAAACATCCCGCGAACGAAAAGTCAACCAGAGGAACCAACCTTCCAAGCCCCCGGGGGGAAAGGTCGCGAACACATCCGCTAATCACTGGCACGTTGATCAAAAAGGAAAACCTGTTTTGTAGAAGACGCTTGGTGGGGTAGCCGTACCTAGTGGTCACCTGGTGGGGGGGCGGCACCCGTCACCGAACAGCAGAAAACGAGGCAGGGAAGGTACAGGTCGTCATTCAGCACCGCCCGTGCGCAGGGGTAATAGGCCGACAAGAATAAGGTGGGGGACGGGGGAGGCGGGAGAAGGCCCGGGGCCCTTTCGCGGAAAGCGCCGGGGGCGCCCATCGACGGAGTACGCGACCGGTCTGGCACGCGAGCAACGCAGCGCGGGAGGGAAAAGCCTGAACATGGAAGAAGGTTTGAAAAAAAAAACCGGCCGCCCACGTCCCAAGGAACCGAGGCACACCTCGAAGTGCATCAAGGGACAAGGAGTGAAAAAAGGGAAAAGGGAAAAATAAACTTTAAAAAAAAAAGGGAAGCTTTCGCCGAAACGGTCGGCACAAGGACAGAAGAGCCGGCGCATACAATCAAAAGCCCGGTCCAGAAGGACACCTCGTCGAAAAGAAGAGAAGTAACTCCGGAGGAAAGGGAAAAAAAAAGCCGCAGTCGCCGTGAACCTCGGTCCATCAAACCGAAGAACGTGACGCTGTGAGGGTTGCAGGAAACAAAAACCAAGAAAACCCCGCCAACTGTGCGAAAACTCGAGTCGCCGACAACAAACAGAAACTCATTATACGCGACCTTCACGGGAATAAAAAACGAAGAGGGGGCGCCAGCCTGAACGCCGAATGCCCGCTTTTCAGGTTTCAGAGAAAAGGAATAAAAAACCGAGCTACATCGGGATAGGGAAAGGGGAGTCATCGCCAACATCACAGAAATACATCGTCCCTACAAGAAAAATCTGTGGGGGAGGTAAACTGTTGTGAGTCCCGTCTTAATGGAGATTTCAGGTCGTTTTGGTAAACGGAAAGACACCAAACTGAGTCAGCTGAAAATGGAGGTACAGGTATCAAAAAAGGGACCCACACGAGGTGGCGCAGGGGAAAACCGGTAAAAGATTGAACCACGGGGTTTCGGCCCGGAGGGGTGTAGTGGCGGCAGATGAGCAAGTGGGACTAGGGGTTTGGGGGGAAGTGGTGGGGAGTAAAAGGAGCGGCATATTGTGAGAAAGATCTTCGCTTCGAGATATCAGCAGCGGATGGGGGTCATGGGTTGCTCTGTCGTGGAGGAAAAGGAAACTGAAGTACGGAAAAGGGGGTCCTAAGTTATCGCACACCCGGAGTAGAAAAGAGAAATAGTGATCCGCAACCGGGGACCAGAGGACTTTTCAGAAACCAGCAACGCCACCACCGAAAGCTTCGCCGCGGATTGAAAAATCGCCAAAGCCTTCCAAAAGCCAAAGAGAAGGGAAGTAACCGAAAAAAAAGCCACAACACGAGGGGGGGGAGGGAAGATAAATTAAAAAAAAACCCGTGGTCCCTAAATCCAGGTTACATGGAAGTAAGCCCCTTTCAGTGGGATAATCAGGGAAAGATCCAATTCCGAGATGGGACCGTGGGTCCCGGTCCTGAAGGGCGGAGTTCCTGTCAGACCGTTCTGCCAGGCGAATTGCTCGCCTGGTGAGCAACAATTAAGGGGAGAATCCCACGGGCGAAGGTCAGAGGTACAGTGCTCCAGTATTTTCTAAGGGAGAACTCCAACATTGAAACGCCGGATGAGGGAGCGGGGCGTGTTGTGAAAGGGTCTTCTCAGAAAACGAAACGGCGAGATAGAATTAGGCGTCGCGGCACTAATTGGCGCTCCGCGGTGAGGAAAAACGGGGGACTTTCGGAGGCTGGACGGGGGTAGCCCACTCGAAGGGACAGGGTGTGTCACCTTGGGGGAGGCGGTGGGAACCAAGTCAACGCAGAGGGGTAGGAGAGGGTCTAGTAATTGAAGAAGAGTGACTTACGCCGAATGGGAGGCCGGTGGCGAATCGGGGGTCGGAAAGGGGTCGAGGGAAAGTCTTCTAGGGAGAAAGCCATGAACGGGGGGCGGCGGGGAGAAGTCGGCACCGGATCGGCGAGACAGGACAGGTCCGTGCAAAACAAGGGGGGAGATCGAAAGGGCAGAACCTTAAAATGGAGCCGCCTGGGGGAAAAAATGGTGTAGGATACGAGGCAGAGGGCCTAAAGGAAGAGGGGGAAGGAGGGGGGAAAGGGCAACAGGTTCTTGAAAGAGAAATAATCGAAGTCCTTCCCGCGAAACAAACGGCTCGCTCAAAGGAAGCGGTTGGAGGGAGGATCCTCTTTGATGGAAAACGAGGCAACCTGAAGTCTAAGAGACAACAGGCGAGCTCATGTGTCCTTCAGAACTAACCAGGGAAAAAAAATTAGGTCCGCGCCTTGGTCCACGGAAACTGTCGTTTTACTGAAAAGACATGTCGAGATAAGGGGAGGGGGCCACTTTGAAACAGGAACGGGGGGACCGCATAGTTAGTCGATGTTCCGAAAAGACCCCCAACAAAAAAAAGGAGGGGGTAGGACAAAAATGGTCTCGAATCAGGCGGGCGAGGGCTGGGTCCCGATCGCGAACCATTTCGTCTTGTATGCCGAGGCCGGGGGAGAGGGCTGCAAGGGTCTGGAGTCTCTTGTCGTTAATCGGCCAGTAATTGCATCTGGTTAACCGGTTATGCGTGGGCGTTTGCGCGGGTGGGGGGGGGGAACGAGAAAAGCCGAAACGAGGCTGAGAGCCTGGGCCTTAAGAGACCTCTCCTAGGGCCTTCATCCCGGCGAGGTCACACTGGGCGAAAAAAAACTTGTCGGGGCCCGGGGGGAAGGCCTCCCAGAGCTCGCAATCGGAAAACAAAGGGGAAAAAAAACCCAGGGGCAAGGCACCGACAGAAAGGTCTGATAATGGAAAGGGGGTAGTTGGAAAAGGTGGTGCGACGGGGCGGCCGGGCGGTGGGAATGGTGGGAAAAAAAAGGCGCAGGAGCAAAGCGCAGGAAAAACTTGACAAAAGACCGGCGCAGAGGTGTGAACTCGTCTGCATCCGGGGGGGCGTAGTGCCGGGTTGAAAAAGGGCAAGAAGGGATGAGGCCACAGGGGGGGACCCAACTTCAAGGAAATCCAAGGGTCCGCGCTGCTCGAAAGAATTCAAAGGGAAACGCGAAACGCTCTCAGCTGGAACACGACACGGGAAAAAGTAACTGTAACTCTTATTGAGGGGAAGCGTTAACGAACAGGGAAAAGTAGGGGGTTCAAATATTTAGTTTGGGAAGGCTCAGTAGGAGGGGGTTACCAGGGGCCAGGAAGGGGGGGAAGTTATTGGAACGAACACCGAAAGGACAAGAACAGCGATGTATAGTTTACGTGGTTTAACAATGGTAAAAGCAGGATACCACGCGACGGTTGTTGTGGGGGGAAAGGGTCTGGTCGGGGGGGGGGTTGGCAAGGTTGGGAAAATTGGTCAAAAAAAGGGGACCAAAGCTCGGTCATAAAACGGGGTGCCGCCACCCCTGGGTCGGCAAGAACCCTGAGCGCCTCTGGGGGGGCAAAAGGCTGATTCGTGCAAATTTCACAAGGAATAAAACACCCTTTAGGGAAGGATCGAATGTTTGAGTCGAAAGTAAAATCCTTTGAAACATGGGCTCGGGGAAAAATCAAAGTTCTACTCCTACGAGCCGACGAAAACCAACGTATTCCACCGTCAGGAAAACAGGAAAGAACCAAGCCACCGAAAACGTGAACAATAATAGATGGGTTTTCCCACGAAAAAACAGCGGATGAGAACGAAAGAAAGTGAAAGTCCGTTAAAAGGGGGCAAGGGAAGGGTGAAAGAATGAGGGAACTTCAAATCTGCTGAAAAGTACCCGAACGCTACTGCAGCGAAAGGGAGCGTTCATGTAGGAAATGGTAGGGGGGGGACAGAAGGGAAGAACGCGGTCCTACAATGTAAAAAGTGGGGGGGAACGGTATGTTGAACACTGCTGCTGAAAGGGGGGCTGCGCGCTTTGCCAGAAAACAAAAACCGGACAGAAAACTGAGGGAGGAAAAGGGTGCCTGGGTAGACAAAGAAAAAAGGTTAAAACTGCCCTTTACAACGGGCGGCGGGTGCGGCCTGTAAAAGTCAATCCTAACGGCAGGGGCTCGCGAGGGAGCCTTCTAGACCGAATCCCGAGACAGTCAGGGACCAAGCGGAACAAAATTCGACCCCCTTTCGGGGGCGGGGGACGTTTTGGAAGTTCAATCAAAGGGGGAGGAGGTTAAGAGAGAGAAACAAAACAAGCAAGGAAAAAAGAATATATCGGAGGAAAAAACGGGCAGTGCATTAGGAAAAACAAAAAGAAAAGGGGGGGCCTGGGGTTGTGAAAAAGGCGCTTCTAGGGGGGGGGGAAAGGCAAAAACGGGGGCCGGCTGAGGACGAAAACTGACAACAGCGTCAACAGGCCAAGTAGCAACCCAAAACAGAAGGTGGGGGAGGGCCAATGCCAGGGCAAAGGCATATGAAAGGAATTCGAAATGAGTTTGCAGTCGGGCCAAGGAACGGAATTAGGAAGGACGTGGGGGAACAGGGTTTTCCCCGGGTCAGAGGTGTTTCAGCCATAAGACATTGTAGGATGAGAGGGTCGACAGGGTTCTCCGAACAATTCCGGCTTGGAAAAAGGACAGTCGATCAGTGAGCGGGCGCCAAAAAACGTGTGGGGCTGCAGAACTTCTGCCCCCAGCTGAATATGGCAGGGGGACGGCTCGTCTTTTGAACCTCCTATCCGTTGGTTCCCCTGGCTTAAAGGGAAAACCCAGCCGTCATGGGGGAGTTCCCCCTTCCTGTTTACGTCTCTTCAACCGGTGGTACCTTCCCGCGGTGAGGGGGGTTGGAGCTAGAGCGCAGGGTGTGATGGGTGGGGATTGTGAAGTACTTTGGTCGCTTTCCACACATGTTGCTGGGGGAGGTCTGCTTAAAGGGTTCCGAGGGTAATGGACGAGGGTACGAATGGGGCGGGGCGGGGGGGCGAGATAAAACGGCGTAGGCTAGCGGAGAAAATTCTGCTAAGGAATTCCTTCCTTTTACCTACCCCGCTACGGGGGCGGGGACAGTGACTTTGTGATAACGGTTGAACTGTTAAGAGCCGCAGGGGTCCAAGCGGCGGAACATTCTCTGGAAACGGCTAAACAGCCTCTTCCCGAGCGTAGACAAAAGGGAAGTCGAGCAATGAAAAAAGGACAAAAGGCCCACAAGAAAAGACAAACACCCTCTGCTCGGGGCGGAAGAATGTTGGGTACCATGCCAAGTCATGGAAAATGAGCAGTCAGTGGGGTGCTCTCGCCGCGGGGTTCCGCTGTGCCATAACACACTTCATAAGACATGTTCGCATCTAGAGGAAAGGAACCAAAAACGGGTGTCCATGACGAAAATAACGAACGCACTGAAGTTCCCAAAAAGGGAGAAAAGGGAGAAATAAAAAAAAGGTCCCCCGTCATTGGAGCCGGGGTAATGACGGGGGATGTGTTTGGGAGGGTGCCGGTCTTGAAGAATGAAACAGAGAGGGCTCATCTTCGGGACTCGGTTGTTCCAGGGACAGGCCCTGTGCCAGGCGACGTCACTACGAAGTGAAGGAGGGATGGGACAGAACAAAAAACGACTTGTAAAAAAGTACGAGACCCGCGCGTCTCCTTGAAGTAGTATTCAAGGAAAAAGGGAAAGGTGGGAGAGGGTGGAAAAAAAAATACAAAACAGAAGTTGAACGCTGCAAGGAACCTGTCCTTAAAAAAATCGAGTAACTGCTGAAAAGAGAAAGTGGGCTCAGGTCGATTACACAAGTGGACGCAAGAGCTCCTTGACGAAAGAAAGGAGGAAAAAGGTAATGAATGCATACAGGACAATCATTGTTAGAGCGAGATGTCCAAAGGGGAAAACCACACAAATCGCTAGACAAGGAAAGACTGTATCATCAAAAACAACACAAGAAAAGGCTGCGGACCAGGGCAAAAGAGGAAAAAACTTAAAAAAGATCCAAAACAGAAAGGGGAAAGTCGATAGATCCTCACTAGGCTGGGGGCTTCAGGGAGTTTTTCCAGGGGGGGGGGGGGGGTGAGTTCGGAAAAATGGAGTCGGGTCCCAGGGTCAGTCACGGTAGGTCAGTGCCCGCCAGTGCAGCCATAGGAAGAAAGGGGGAGGGGGCATTGTACAGAAAAGCAAAAACTTGAGCCGGTTATCCATACTAGAGGGGGGTTGAAGGGAGAGGGGGCAGGCAAAAATGGAATGACGTAAGGTCCGGTGCGAAAAAACGCCGCAACGGGCTAGAAGGGTTGGCAAGAGGCAGAGGGGAGAGTGGAAAGAGACATCCTGCGTACCTTTGTGCGAACACGAAGCCGGCCAAGGCTGAAAAGGAAATCAAAGAGGGGAAGAGCATGGAGACTTGGGTATCGCCAAGTGTAAACCAGCGCCGGTTTAAAATTAAGGATGGGGGTGTCCTAAAAGGTCGAGAAGCTGAGTCTTAAGGAAGGAAAGGAAAAGTGGATAGCCTGCGAGTCCAAAAGCAGGAGAGCAGTCGCACTCTTCGAGGAGGACAGGAAGGACGGATTACTAAAACTGATCCGTCACAGGGCCAGTTAGCTAATTAGTGAACTCTTCAGGACTCTCGGATAAAATGGAGGAACATTGTGGAATTTCAACCACCGCCACCAAGACCCTCCTTATAAACGTCTGGAGGCACAAGATCAAAAGCCCCAAATACTAGCAACCTCTCCGTCACAGGAGGGCGAAAGAGAGCCTCTCCGCCGGATATAAGTGGTATTTCCAGTGTGGCTACCATCAGGGGGGGGGGCCTACTCTCTAGGGGACAGTATCGCAAGAGCAGGTTGAGTTTGGGATGTATGACCCTGGCAACACACGAGAACTCTACAATCGGAAAGGGCTTCTGTCATTATAGACGAAGAAAAAAAATAGTCAGGTCACAAGATAAATCTTAAAGGAGGCTCGAGAAAAAAGTTTGAAAAAGGTGCTTTGAGCAATGGTGAATTAAGGTCCGGGGGCGATGCTTCCGGCCATTAACTGCTTCAGGACAAAAAGAAGTTGTAAAAACGCGATAGTTCTGCGAAAGCACATCTCACGAGGGGGCGACGAAAGCACGGGCCAAAGACCGAGGGGTGAAAACGGGAGGGGGAGGGGGGCGGGGAGGGAACACTGAGACAGAGGGGGGGGGTTGAGATGGGGGAGGGCAGGCAGGCGTCTGGGGGCAACAAGGACGTTCGCCGTTCAACAAAAAAACGATGACACGCCTGGAATGTGAGTAATTTGGTGGGGGAAAGAGGTAGGTTCGGGTTGCTGGTGATAAGAAAGGTATACCTTAGGTCACGGTGGTTCCGCAGTCAGAGCTCCAAAACCCGCTGAAGAGGGTAAAAAGGTCGATCGGGATACACTCCTTAAACCTGAGAAAAAAGCCTTGGCCAAAAGGACCGGCTGTCACAAGCCAGAGACGATGCCCCACCGCAAAAGAATGAATCACGAGCGACCCTCCCTCAGCCCACAAGTTCCTACCTGGAATAACCATCGCACGCCACCCACCAACACAAAGGAAGGGACATCTGCACTCACTAAAACTCCCGGGACCCGAAACTCAACCTAGGTTCCATGGGCCGTCTGGAGTATATAAGGGACAAGAATTGGGGAATAGGGGATTTGACGTAAAAATCTCTCTTACCGGCATGAAGTAGAACGGCTGAAGGGGATTACGGGTTGTCAAAGAAGAAAGTGCAAGGAGGCCCGAGAAAAACAAGGGGTCGTTTAGAGACGGTACAGCAGCAAGAGGGGGAGGTTTAGAAAGTGGTACATGGCTGATACGAGAGGTTGGTTGGCGATAATGATGAAGCGCCTGGGGCTGGTAGGAGGAGGTGAGGTGGTGGTTACCTTTAGGGAGGAAAATACGCACCGCTGCGGGAGAAGGTGCGGTTCGAGTCTGCATGGGCGGGGCTGAAACTTCCTGAGGTGAGGACTGTGGGGCTTTGCTAAACTTAATCGTGTGGGGTGCCGGACGGCAACGTTGACCCTTGTTTCGTGGCGGTGAGGCCAACTCCTCATTCTAGGGTCAAGGAAGGAGATGAAAAGCGGTAAAGATCGTGGCCGAACGTATTCCGGGTGGCACAGGGTCAGCAAGCGGGGAAAAAAAGAGAATTCACTAGGAAACTAGGAAGACTACGGTGAGCGCCGGCTGGCAAACTTACAGTCCGTTCTAAAGGGGAGAGGAAGTTAACCTGCTCGGTGGACAAAAAACCTTTAATTCTTTTGGGATGCTTAACTCTTGGTAAAAGAGGTTTGCTCTTCAGAGGGAGTCTACGTTCGATTAATTTTTGGAACGTTTCTCGGTGCCTCCTTGGGAAACGTGGGAACTCCGAGTGGGGGTTTGCTCACAAGACAATTAATGAAGGTCCGCGTCCACCCCGCCGAAAGATGAGGGCCATTGAAAAAGGGGGAATAATTAGAAGGCTTCCTCAATCTTTTGCGCGAGCGCGCCAACACCAGAATCTTAAAACATCAAAAGAGACGCGGACCCGAAAACCCGTAGAAAAACTTGTGTCTCAAGAAAGGGCTGACCGAAATTTGCGACATGACGCATGTCTCGCCGCGTTGCACGTCGTGCCTACAGTGGGAAAAGAGGAGGTTCAAGAAAACCCCCTCAAGACAACCAAAGCTACAAAACAGGGTCGGCAGCCGATGCCGATCGCATGATCGGAGGGAAAAAGAGTGGGGGGCGTTGCAACGGAGAGTTGGGGACGGCGTGCAGGGGATCAGGGTGAGGGATCGACTTTCTGGGTTAGAAGAAATCGGCAGTGGCGCGCGAGAAAGTTGAGAGTGTGCATAAGGGGACGAGAGACTAAACCTAAAAAAGGCTGGGAGGGTGTGAACGGCGTGGGCCGAAGCCATCTTCTTTTCCGAAACGAAGAAGGAGGGGACTGCGCGACACACACACTGAAGACGGGACGGAGACTGGGTGCCGAGACAAAAGTTTGATTGCACAGAGCAAAGCCTAGGGTCAACGTGCCGACTGAAACAGTGGGCCCCCTAGAAAAGGATTCGGGAAAAACCTCTCCGGGTTTGGGCTCGAGCGTTGCGGAGGGGGGGTGGCCGCCCTTGAGTACCTGAGGTCAGGAAGTTCTCAAAGACTCAGAGGGAAACTAAGTCTAGTGTCTTTTGGGGGAGAGCACGAATTTCTATGGAGGGATGTGCCTGTGATGACTTTCACCGTCTTAGGGAATTGGCCCAAAAAAAGGAAAGAGGACGAGAAGATAAAACAAAGTTTGAGAAAGGAATAGTGAAAGAAAGCAGAAAAAAAACTAACGCGGCTTCTACTCGAAATTGAAATTCCCTTGGGGCACCGAAGCGGGGCAAACCAAATCTTTTCTGAGGCCTGTATGGGGGGGAAAGGGGGAAAAACCCGGGGGAGAAACCAGGGTTAGGTGTTACAGGCCAGAGGAAGTCGATGCAAAAGGAAACAACGGTAGAAGAAACTGTTTCATGGAAGACGCAGTCGCGCTGGGGCGGCGTTTGTCAGCTTCTTCTAGGGGGGGACGGGGAAAGGGTGAAGAAAAGAAAAACATCTCTGGGGGGAACATCGCGGCTCCGGAAGCCGCCCGGCGGAGTTTCGACGATTCTCGCGCCGGAGAAACGGTCAGGCGAAGGGTGCCCCAGACTTAAACCAAGCCGTGGGAGAGGATCACCAACAACTTCGATGATAGTTTTCACGGAAAAGAAGAAAGTCAGAAAGGAGTGAAACCATCATTGGGCATGCCACGCTACCTTAGCAGGACGGGCACCCGAACAAAGATAAAGAAAAATATTAACGTTAAAAACCCATAGTAAAAAGAATCACAGCAACAGACGACCACAGCCAGACCCTTGGAAGAAGGGGCAATCGAGCCAAAAATTGATTCTATTATGAATTATAAACGACAGGGGAATCCCGAAAGAAACAACGGTTTCGGACTGAGGAGGGTCGTGAAAGTTAAAGGGAAAAAAAAAAAAAGCTGTCATTCAAGAAAAATTGTTTTTAAAGGGGCGTGGTGCAAAAGAGTCCTGTTTATGACGGAGAAGATCGGGAATCGTGGGAATGAACACACCCGGCGGGCCCGTCAAGGAGGCGATAGGTCGAAGAGGGGGGGCCGACAAGGAGGGGGGGAAAAGAAATGGAATTTCAGCAGGCCTCTGAGCCGCCGGGCCGATGCGGTTGAGCCAGAAAAGGTTCTGGAACTCAAAGAAAAGAGAACATCCAGCGGCCTGGACCTGGAAATTGCCGGGGTTGTTGTTCACGAAGAAAGGGAACTGGAAGGGATGCGAGGAAGGAAACTCAAAAACACAACGAGTATGAGAGAGAGAGACACCCTTTATCAGAGAGTGGGAAATAACAGACTACACAGGGTTCAAGGGTTTGAGGGTCCGCTGGCCACGGCCTGGGAGGTGACTCGGTTGAGCCTCAGACCTGCGGGACACCAGGAGGGGGGGAGGTTGGAAACTCGGGGGAAAAGCTTACCCTTCTCAAGGGAGGTGGCAAAGATGTGACATGCCCGGGACGCCAGAGAAATTGAAACGTAAGGAGAAGGTCAAAATGGGACCTAAGGGAAGACCGGTGGCGACGCGTTTCACATTGAGAACGCGGGCAAAAAAGACCATAGAAACGACAGGGCCAAGAGAGCGAACGCCTAAGTCGGCGTCGGTTACACGCCTGGGGTTCTGACGGCACGCCGACCTGAGTTTATCAGAGAGGAAAAGGGGGATAGAAAGTCGGGAGCGGAGGGGTGGATGGTAGGGACCTGTTCGGTGATTATTTTCCTGGGTTACCGGGGGGGGGGTAAATCCTACCAAGTTGGGTCGGTCGGGTCGTCCGTGAGGTGGAGGAGAAAGGCAAAAGGGCCTCTCCTTTGGGAAGGCGTCCTGGGCCTACGCCAATTGAGAGGGACGCCGTGGTTTTGAGTGTTCTAGGGGTTTTCCCTTTGGTTCCCTATCCGAAAAAGGGGCGCTGAAGCGTGGAAAGGGTCGAAAAAGGACCCCTGGATCCAATCCGATCAGAGAGGCGGCGAGCACAAAAGGGAAAAACATCAACACGAGGAAATGAAGCATCTCTATGCGGTAGATGGTGTGCCACCTTCGGCAGGTAAGAGGGAGGGATGAATATCGCCTGCCGTCAAGAAGACAGTAAGATTTTCGGGCCTCGCACGTCTGGCGGCCCCTCCCTGAGGTCCGCATGGGCTCAGCGTAACTGAAAGACGGACCCCCTGGGAAACTTTAAAAAAGCATACCGGGCCTCGTCGAAACGGCCGAACTAGCTCATCTGGGGACACCTGGGGAAGAAGGAAAGCAAAAAGCTTGGGCAGTGGACTGATCCGTGCCGAGTAGGCTCGGGACACATGGGGGGCGGAATGTAACAATGGGGAAGGGGGGTGTTAAACAGTTAAGAAAATTGTTCCCATAAGGCACCAACCCGGCACGAAGGCAATGTCGGGAACGAGAGTTGGGAACGTTGAAAATGCGTGAAGGGGAAAACAAAAGTCGTCGCTCGGCCAGTAGCGGAGACAGGAGGGGCCAGAAAAAGAAAAGAGGAAAAAACGGCGCAGGTAAAAAACTCGCGGGGGTTCGGCGGGCAACCTGCCAGTTGGCGGAAGGATACCGTCCGGAGCGGAGACGGGAAAAAGATCCCATCTTCAGAAAATTAGCCCTGTGAAGGAGCCCCCAGGAGGGGGTAATTAACGGGGAAGAATTTAGAGGGGAAAAAATCACGAAAAGGTCGGCGGGAATGTTGGCGTCCCTCTACCTCTGGCCAACCAACGAATCCGGTTCCCTCAACACTTCCGTATCCGACAGCCAACTCAATCAATTAACACCCCGCCAAGAAAACGGCATCCTACATTCGGCCAAAAACAGACAGTGTTCAAAAGATACTAAACCGAATACTGAAGCTAGGATCTGGATGGAAGATAGCCCTTTTTTGAATACTCGCTGTTTTTTTGTTGATGGGGGTGTCAAACCACTCTCTAAAGGTCTTCCAGGAATAACAGCCTCCATTCAGGTTTCCAGCGGGGAATCTAAGGTAGGGCATGTCACCTAATAGGTCATCAGTGTATCAGTCCAGATTAAAAGGGGGAACCGTGTCTAGTGGAATCGGGCCGCTGTCAGGGTGGAAGTCCCTTGAACATTGAAAACGGCAAAACAAGGGAGTCAAATCCACCCGTACAAGGACTGGCTGACTGCGTGAAGAATTTGCTTTCGACTTAAGGAAGTTCAAGGTAATCTTTTGTACGGTGCTTAAGTCTCGTTACCTGCGCTTGGACAGCACGGCATACCATTTCGCTCCTCCTGTCATTGTGAAAGGCTCAACCTGTGGGGGCTGATGCAGGGAACATTGATACCGGTTTCCTAAACTGACTTGGAGGTAATCCGTTCACAAAGTTAGAAAAGATCGGACTAATGATCCGAGTGCTCCGACTATCGAAAAAAAAGGGAGGCGGAGGAAGAAAAGGCCAGGCTAACGCTTTACCGCCGCGGCGTCATTGAGCTCTGTGAGCAGGACCGGCTTCTA
>Ga0179593_1493513_pt1 | contig 18628 bp, 15 predicted proteins | sample CZODoug2_1_08_16_FD_185931 | JGI IMG/M metagenome (GOLD analysis project Ga0179593, IMG submission 185931) | Vadose zone soil fungal communities from Angelo Coast Range Reserve, California, USA - CZODoug2_1_08_16fungal (PacBio error correction) | ecosystem: Environmental > Terrestrial > Soil >...
TATCCTCGATCCCTCCTTCCGGAAAATTCCCCTCACTGAAACTAACCCTTCCGGGCTACGAAAGGGGGATAGCCGTGAGAGAAGCTCTTCTTATTGACAGGGAAGGAAGGGGATACGCTTCTCACCGGAGAGAACGGCATTCCATAAGGGAGAATGGACACTGACGCGAGACAGAAAATGGACTGGCTCTACTGATAATCTCAAGACGAGAAAAAAGAAATTGGGGGCGGGCACAACGGGGGGGGGGAAGAAAAAGCCGATCGAGGATGGCGAATCTAGTGGGACACCTTCCACCATCCGTTTTTTCTGTGGGGGGATGAACCCCCTCGGCTCGGGCTGGGGAAAGAAAACAGTGTCTGTTATTCAATCCGGGAGGATCATCGTGGTACCACAGAGAAGGACTCATCTTGGTGAGTCGGGGGGGAAGAAAAAAAAAAGGAGACATCTGCTAGAAATGGACGTGGGGGGAGATGAGATCCGAATGAGTTACAAGGATGAAAAATCCAGATCAAGACAGGCGAATGTGCTAGGAAGCCACGACAGAGGCGTATCGCGAAGAGACAGCATGCCGTAGAGGAGCGGACGCTCGAGAGATGACTTGCTTGTCAAAAATCTCCTAATTGCTTCTGTGAGGGAAAAAGGACCGCATCTCCTGCAACAACGGGGAGGTGGGGGGGGCCAAACTTGTAGGGGGGGCTCCGTAATCTCTAAATCTTTCTCGGGAAGGGGGTCGGAGCTCATCCTGGCCTCAGGGAAGGGACACGGAAGAAAGTTCTGCCCGAAATACCTGCGACTAAGGGGGGGGCGGAAGAAGTAGTGCAAGCACGGGGGCTGATGAAGTGAGGTCTAAAACATACTCTATGCATGAGAAAAAAAAAAAAAAAACCTCTGAGGAAGACGCGCAGCGACGTGCCCCCCGAACCGACGTCGTCGCGAACTTGTAGTAATCGGAGGGAATCCCGTGCACCTAGTGACGGGACGGAGGGGAGCGGAAGTTGATCCCCCCCTCGGATGAAGCATCGGAAGAAAAGAAGGCGCTCAAATGGCGAGAGAGACCGATCCTCGCAGCGAGTAGGATGAATATATCAAAAGGAATTGTAGAGGACATTTAACAAGAAGCAGGTCGGCCAGGCGAAAAGAGAAACCAGTAAAAGAAACTGTAGCATGCGGAACTGGGGAAAAAAAGACCCGATTTGGAGAAAAAAAAAAACGCGAGGAATCAAGGCAGGAATGCTAACAAGAAACAGCCACCAACTAAAGACCTCAGAACTCTCAGGGAGGGAGAAAAATTTCCGGCAAAGGAGGGGGGACAGAAAATCAGCGAAAACCTGGGGGGGGGGGGGTAATTCGCACACATCCGCAGGGGGAAGGACGATCCCCGTATCTGCTAAAAGAGGGAAAACGGCTTCCAGAGCAGTGAAAGTTTCCGCTTGGGATGATGCTCAAAAAACAAAAAAGGGGAGGCTAATTAAGTAATCTTGAAAAATGAGAGAAGAAATTTGGGGGGGGAGCCGCAAGGAGGACGATTGAAGAAAATAGCAAAGTCCGTTGTTTCCCGAATAGAAGAGGGGAGTGGGGATACTTATCCAACAAGGAATGCGACGTTACTCCTGGCTAAGGAAAGAAGTTGCCGCCATACCTTGTTCTCAAGGGGGATGCGCGTCCTCGGAGGTGAAAAGAGATCCAGGAGAGGGGACTAGAAGTGACCCATTATGAGGGAAGCCTACAGGAATCCAGGGGTGGGGAAAGGAACAAGTGCACTGAGGCGGAAAAAGGGTTCTAAAGAGGGACGCAAAGAAAAACCACCAAGAAAGATAATTGGTTTTCGCGGCTGGGCTTAAAAAAGGCGCCCCTCCAGAAGTGGAGGGAAGGAGAGGAGATCGGGCGAAGAAAGCTTCGAGGGGAGGAGAGGGGGGGGGGGGACTCGTCACCGAGGACAATGGAAGAGGGGGGGGGGTCAGTTCTGCGGAAAAGGGATGTAAAGGGAGAAATTAAGCTCGATTGGTTGCAGCGGTCCGACATAACCTGGCGGAGAGTTGGCAGTGAAAAAAGGAACAGTGCATATCGGATTCAAGGGGCTTCGAGAAGCCGAAGAGGGAGACATCTTTGCGCAGTGGACTGAAGGGCGGGATGCTTGGTGGCCCAAACGGTAGGGGAGGAAATTTGGAAAAGTAGCTTATCATAGACTCAGAAGGGACAGAGGATGTGAATAGAAAAAAACGTTCTATCGATAAAGGGAGGAAAATCTGGAGTCGTTGCGCACAGATGGTGTGACGAGGAACGGAAGGGGGAAAAAGAAGTCGAAGCTCCAAAGAAACAGACACATGGCATGCATAGGAGGGAGGACGTGTCAAGCGCAGGCAACGGGAATTTTGCGAGAAAGCGGGAAAATGCAGAGCAAATCCTATGGAGAGGCACCGGAGGGGACAGCTGCAAAAAAGCAGCGGTGAGGAGAGAACGCGCGCTCTAAAGCCCTCTCACTCGAAAAGGAAAGGTGCACCTCGAGCTGGGGGCGGAGCAAGACGAGTGCAGAGCACATGAGGGTGATGCAGAAGAAAAGAAAAATAGTCGTGGCGAAAGAAAACTCTCTGATCGAGGACTTTCGAGAGGGAAGGCGCCTGTTGGGGGAAGAATTAAAGGGGAAACGAGACCGAAAGCATACGCTCCTCTTGGGAACCAAGACCTTAGCAGGGTGGCCTGTCGGAGGAGAGGGAGCGCCACGCTGGACGAGTCGGAGAGAAGGACGGGAAGCAAAGGGGGGGCCAGGAATTTTTGGGGGTGGAGAACTGGAGGAGGGGGAGGAAAGGGGACGAAGTGTGTGTTATTCCTTTAGGGAAGAAGAGGGCAAAAAAGATAAGGGCCGAGAAAAGAAGAATCGACCAAAGCGACGAAGGGAATGTGTTAGGGGGGGAAACGGATGGACGAAAAAGGGTAATACCCGGAATGACGAGAAAAGAAAGAGGAGGAGTTGGCTATCGCCCAGAGGAGATGAAGAAAAATGAATAGAGGAAGAATCTCATAAAGAGGCTGCGGGAACAGGTAAGTAACTTCAGCGATCACCAACACGGACGACAACCGGCAAGTTAGGGATAGGCGGCAAAGGAGGGTTCCGGCGTCATGTCCGTTCCTTTTCTTAGCTCTGAAAAAGAAGAGAAAATATAGAGAGAAAAAAGGGAGAACGGAAAATCAAAAATATCGAAAGACTGGGAACAGTAAAGGGGACAGGAGGGGGTTATCTCTTAATGGGAAGGTAACGTAGGAGGATTCTGGCCGACGGAGGAAAACGCCGAAGATTCATGCAAACAAGGTCCATCTGCATCTCTTCACCAGAGACCGAATGCGGATCGCCCAAAGGAAGCCGCAGGAGACTTTTAAAGGGGAGAAAGGTAACCGATTGTTTACAACCTAAACCTATTAATAGTACTAGAAGGTTAAGGAGACGGAGGGGCTGGGGGGAATGAAATTCTCGTAGCCTGACGAATAAACAAGAGGTGCGGCCGGATATTAGGAACAAAGAACAGAAGGCAAGATGCGGGGAAGGGCCCCGGCAAGTCTCGGCTCGAGAAAGAATGGAGAAGCTTGATGTTTCTTCGGCCGCTAGAGGAGAGGGGATTACGTCAAGGTCCGATTTCACACAGATTCTGGCCCGAGGGGCTAGGGGTGCACACCTGAGGAAAAACAGAGACCGAAAGGAGAGAAAACGGGAAGAGAAGGGGGGGAAGTGCCATAGCCGAGAATGCCCCTATTTGTTGAAAAGGGAAGAGCCCAGCCCAAAATTTGGAGGAAGGAAGCTGACGTATCCAGAGAAGGGAGGAGAAAAGGGGAAAGGAGAAGAGGAAGGAGGTATGCGCGCGGGGACTCCACCGCTATGGAAAGCCTGCTGGAAAAATCGCCCAAGATCATGGCATTGGGAAAACGAGAGATTCATGAACGGGGAAAGCGGGCACTGGGCCACTAGGAAGAGGGAACTGAACAATTTCGGGGTTTGAGTAAAAGGGCCAATAAAGGAATCCGAGGCAAAAAATTCCATCGCGGGGCGAAGGAAAAATGGGACCATCGTAGAACGGGAGCTCCCTTAAGAAAAGAAAATCAAAACGAGTCAAGAAAAGAAGAATAGATAAGCGGTCGTCAAGGGCTACCGAGGGAAAGTCTGTATCACAAAGCCCGGGACAAGGATATAATAAAAAGGGACGGGCAGATGTTCCACTATAGCGAAAAGGGGGGAGGAAAAATTCCGCGAAGCTCGATTAACCACATGGCATAGTTAACTCAAGAAGGAGAGAGACTAAGGGGGGGAAATGGATATGTCTGGACGAGGGAAGAAGAGGCATCAGAGCAGAGAGGGAAGAAACTTGGCCAGAAAAGAAATCGCGGCCGAAGAACTGACACCTGTAAAAAACGCGTTTATCATGAGAAAGGGGATGCTCTGTGAGAACGGGAAAAAGAAAGACAAGAGGGGTCTTGCACGGATAAGAAAGAAAAGACACGGCCGCCCCCAGATCTGCACTTTCCGGCTGGTGGTGATGTTCAGGCTGAGGGAGAAACCGGGTCAGCAGGAACAGCAGATCGGGCTGGAACACTGGAAGGAGGAGGTAAGTGGAGTAGGGGGTCAGCAGAAAAGCTTGCCAAGCGAGAGAGTGCTGACCATGATTCGAGGACTCAGAGACCAACGGTCAGGCGAAAAGTAGGGAATAACTCCATGACGTATCGAGGAAGGGAAAAAGGGCTTATGACATCCCCTCCACAAAGGGAAGGGGGAACCGAAAAACGGACTGTGCATATGTCGAGGATTGTGACTCCTTGAATTCTTAGAAGAAACAAAGGTCGATCAATCACGTGTCAGGAAAAGAGAGTGAGTATCCATCCAAAAATCCAACGAAGCGTCTCACACTTGAAGAAAAGAGAGGAAAAAGATCTCTGGTGCTAAGGGAGGGCTCAAGTGTGTCGACAACAACACACAGGAAAGTCGGGTGTTCTTATCCAACCAGTGGGAGATTGTAGCGACAACTCTAGAGGGAACTCGGAGATCGTTCGGAGGGAGGGGGGACCGTGTCGCTGTCTTGCCTTGCAGCATTTCATGTGGAAAAGGGTTCCGCGGCAGTCAAAAGAGGGGGGAGATGCCAGAAGGAAATAGCAAGGACTAGATGCGAAAGGGAGGGAATCGGCGCTCGGATGTTGTGCCGAACCCCTAGGAAGGATGGGTCCTCGATAGACGCTGAATGGAGCGCTATCCGATGCCTCGCTGCGGGAGGGGAAAGAAGAAGCAGCTCGTTGTACTGGTTGGGGCAAGGACGTTAGTAGAGCTTATCGGAAGGATAACAGGGGGAAACGTCGGAAAAAGCACGGTCCGGGGTCGCTCATTGAGGAACGTCCGGAAAGAATGGTGCGCTTGTATAGAAGGGGCGAACGGCGGATATAGAAGATAGGGGAACGGAAAAATCTATATGGGGTGATTACAAGAAAAAGAAAAAAGTATCTGCTGCGGGGTTGCCTCAAAAAGGAATGCCGCGGGAGGGCGGGAGAAGAATAGAAGAGTCCATGAAGAATGATTAATCAAAGAGTCCAAAAAAGCAACGATAACCAGAAAGGAAGAGAGGAGATACCCAAGCCAAAAAAACAATTTTTTTCGTGTCACAGAGGCGTGAGGATGTCGGGGAGCATCCGTCCTCGTCGAGCAGAGTCGAGAAAGCGGCTTCTCACAGAACTACCGAGCGAAGACCGCCGGGAGACATTCGGGCATGCTGATAAGAGACAGAAGGAGTAGATAGAAGAGAAGGGGGCAGCTCGGGGGGGAAGAGGGTCCTGATAGATCTTGCCGAGGACGAGGAAAAAAGAATGCACCGCATCGGGATCTAGGAGCCCTAAACGGGTGCGCCAGTCTCAGTGGTACCAGGATCAATACCGGAAGGAAAATGGAGAATTGCGCGGGGGCAAGCAATCCTTCGCAAAAAACATAGTTGAAAGAGACTCCAATCGCCCTGGACTGGTGGGAAGGTGGAGTATGTAGCGCGAGACGTGGAGGAAACAGAGTTTCCGCATCAAAAAGAGGAGGGGGTCGCGTCGAGCAGGAGCGTCGGGGGGTCGGACAACAGTAGGGAGAGGATGAAGGCCTCAATTATAGCTGGAAGAGGATGATGAAGCTGAAAAAAAGGCAGAGAAACTCTACTTACGGAAATGAGGCGGGTATCAGCCGTGGGGGTCGCCCGGTTTGCGGTTGAGGGAATAAGGGCGGTGGTCCGAGAGTGATCGGATCTATTCAATGAGGGTGAGGCCAAGAGAGATAAGAAAAAGAGGCAGAAGAAAGAATTACCTCTAAAAAAAGAGAAGCGCCCGACGAACGAATATTGCGCCATCACTAACGACGACGGACAGAGTCTTCACTCGACGCATGAAAAAAAAAGATCATTGCTCAAATCAGGAAAGATACAAGAGCAAACTACCTCACGCCTTCCTGGGAACGAAAGAAAAGACCGTTGAATGCGGCGAAACGTCGTTTTAGCGATCGCGCGTAACGAAGGGGAAGGAGAAAAAGGGAAAACAGGCGATTTTGATTGGGGGGCACAGAGCGAAAGAAAACGGCAGGCCCAAGGACAATTTCGAAGGAAAGCAGATCAGCTGGTACCACCTGACAGATGGCGCAATATTGGACTTGGGAGCCTAGGAGCATCTGCTATCCGGACGTGAAGGGGACGAGACTGATTCGCCTCAAAAAGATATAAGGGGAAAGATGCGATGAGAAAAGGCGAATAGCTCTACGTGAGGCGCGAGACAATCATTCATGTATCGAGGGAGGGAGGCGAGGGGGGAAGCTACTTGCTGTGACAGAAGAATGACGCACGAGCGCTTAGAGGCCGAGGCCCGGAAAGAATCTACGGGCAAGCTCAAAGGGGTGAAGAAAATGGCGTTTTTCGCCGTTATCAATCAGAGATAGCGGAGGGAAATAAAAGGGCTCATCCTTGCGAAAAGGGAGATGAACCTTTCACTTTCCCGACAGCCAAAAGCAAGGAGGGAAGTCCTGGGGGAAAAGGGCCGCAGAGGCCGCTGATTATCCTGAGGTAAGCCTCCACAGACTAGCCAGAAAAACAAATCATCTCTACCTCTAGGAGACACGGAACGTGCAAAGAACTTAAAACAATACGTCGTGTGAGAAGGGAGGAGGGGCATCATTCCAAGAGGAGAAAACGGCAAGATTGACTATGGGCGATGGGAAGAATGGTATCCTCCCCGCAGGCAGGCAGCTCGGGAAATGAACATGACAGAAAAAAGCAGCCGATCTCTAAAACGAAAGCTGATTCTCACGCGGACCTACTCAGCCAGCGATCGATACGATAAGAAAAGGAAACGATCTTTGTAAGGGTCCTAGCGCATGTCCACCCCCTCGAGGCCGCAAGGGAATTCGCCTTTCAAACACTAAGAAAACTGGGGAGAAGTAGGAAGAGACTGGGGCGACCCTCGGAACGATGGGGGGAGCTCTGGGGACCAGATGCGCACATAAATGGGGGAAACGACCTCTAAAAAACAACGGTCAATGACCGAAGACGCGCAAGGATTTTTCACGAGCTGAAAACTCTGAAGGGCGCACCAGAAGCTTTGAAAAAGTGGGGGGGGGCAAACCGCGCAAAAAACCTTGGGGGGGGTTGGTCGAAACAAACGAGATCTAAGAAACAAGAGACTATCTTGCGCTGCAGAAAGACAGGTATCTAGTGGGGGATGTGATTGCGTGGATGTCTAACGGCACGTGATTGGGTAGGAAATAAAAATTGGGAGGGGAGCAAAAAGAATCCTACAATCTGGCTCGAAAATCAAAGAGAAAAAAGGTGTGAGAAGAGAAAGAGGAGGGGCGCTGTAAAACGGGGAACATCTGCCGTTACGGAAAGCAGGCTTCACATAAGTTGCAAGGGGAAAAGGAAGGGGGGTCTAGCTTGCGCGTAAATCAAGAGTGGTCGCGAAAATCAAAAAGGGGGACACGTTCGCCAGGAAAGCGAAAGCCCCAGAAGCGGCAGAGAACGATCTGAGGAGGGAAAAAAAGCATTTGCGAATGTGCCGCAAGAAAACCCTCGGCAAAGTGCAGAATCTGTGTGGGCCGGCTGGTCCCCAATTACGGAAACCGACTAAAAAGAGGGTAGAATGGTCGGCTGCAAGAAAGGTTGTGCAGGGCGAGGAAATACACCGCGTTAGGCCAGAGGATGCTGAGGAAAATATGGGCAGGACGGTGATCATTGAGAGGACACTGTGTCAGCGACGACAGAGCCCAAGGAGGAGCGCGAGCGTCATCTGTGAAGAAACCACTACCGAGCTGCAATGGGGACGTCAGAGCGAGTAAGCTTGTAAGAACGCGTTCCATCGAGCAAGGCAAAAAAGTCCGATTCGTGGTGATCAAAAGAAAAAAGGAGGGGCGCGGAAGTCGGACCCTTGCTGAAGATTATCAGAATAGTTCCGGATAGGTGGGGTGGGGTCTTTTCGACGGCTATCGTCAGGCACCTGGGGGAGTGCAAAAGCAGATGATTGGGAAAAAAAAGGACCGTCTCTTGGAAATAGAAAGATCCGGGGAGACCAAGAATCGATATGGATCGGTAAAGGAGCGCGGGGGGAAAAGCTTGTGGGAGGGAAGAGAAGGGAAACGTCCCAATTTCCGCACAAAGGGAAATAAACAGCCCCCTAGTGGGCGATATGGGGGGCCAGTCTGAAGCAAACGGGAGGCCCGCGCTCTCTACAGGGGGGTCCTCGTCGGAAAATGCACCCGCGGAAGATCCGTAGAGGAAATTCTTCCTCAGTGAAGGATCAAGAATCACACGAATGAGGTAAGGGTCCCTAGAAGGGGCCACGGAGATAGAGACCGTAATGGGGAAAAAGACGGTTGGGTCATCCGTACCTTTTGCAAAAACAGAAGTTAAAAAAGAAGACTCTCCCCTGGGGGGAACCTCTACTTGAGCAAAGAAATCGCCTTAGCGAGCGACAGACCTGGGGGGCTCATCGTCGCACGACCGGTAAAGAAGGGAAAAACGAATTTATTTTGAAAAGAAGCTGTGGGAGCACATTATTTACGACGGCCCGCAAAAGAGGGGGGTGGTGGTATCCTTGATCTTTAAGCCGGCGAGAGGAAATACTCAAGCACGCGTCGACACGGAACGAGAAGAGGGGTAGGGTGGGGGGGGTAACAGTGGACTATGCCTAAAAATAGGTCTATGTACTCACGCCCGGACGCCAGGAGGGAGCCCATGAGGCAAAGCAGGAGAAAGAGATGGACATCTCGCGTGCCTCGGCAGCGAACCGCGGGCATCCACAGAATACGACGGAAGAGAACGACTGCCGACCGGATACGTGAAAGGGGGCCATGTGTAATCTATTTATTGTTTCCAGGGCGGATCGGGCCGACTTTGGAGTGGAAAAAGAGAACACACAACGGAGAAGAAAGAGACAAGAAAGGAACGTCCAGAAAATCTCCAGGAAAACATTCCAGAGCGCCAAATATTGGGCCGAGTGACGGACACTTACTCGGGAGAATTAAGTGGGAGCGGGGGAGGAAACGGGGAGGGCTCTGCCAAAAAAAGACGACCAGTCCCAAGCCGATCATGAAACGACAAAGGATGTCCATCGACGGCAGTTGATTCAGGACCTCTGTGGGGGAGAGCCCCAAGTGGCGCCGAGGGCGTTCGAATGACAGGCATTCCGGGTACAAGAGCAACTCGAGGGCCAACAAAAAGAGGCCGACTGACGGCGATGTCCTTCGTCGTGCCGTGCTTGATGGTTAAAGAATAAGGGAGGAAGCGGGAAGAGAGATCCTAATTCTAAAAGAGGGGAAGTCAGGTGCGCACAAACAAAAGAAAAGGTGGAGAAATTGTGCCGGGAAAGAAGGGGATCTCCGCTCGATACGATGACCAGTGCGTCGATAAAGACCTCAAAGAGAAGCTGGGCCCGCTCAGACCTCGAGAAAAAAAGAAGGCGAACTCGAAGTCTCGAAAAAGGTGAAGGAGGAAACCAAAAAAAAAGAATCACCAGTCCGCTCCGAAAGTGCAAAGCAGTGAAATGCGCCACGACTGACCGGGGAAAAAGCCACAGTTGGAAGGAGTGAAAGAGACCGCAATCCGATCCAAGGAAGGAAATCGTCAGGACGAGATGCGCCGATAGAAAGAGGAGGGTCGATCAGCACCCCTCGGGTGCAACGCTGGAAAGACTGGGTTCCCAGAAAAAAAGCTTTGATTGCGGGGGAAGCAATTGAAATGCACAAGCGAAAGCTCATACCCTCCACAGATCGCAGTCGTCAGAAAACCCTGGGGGGAATTCTCGGCTCGAGCAGGGGAAAAAAGGAGTGGCATGCGTCACAGCCGGGCGAAGCATATGCGTCCGGAACCTTCTAAAAGAAAATCTGAAATCGTACGGAGGAACATATAAGCTTAGCCAAGGGGCTAAAAACTGACCGAGTCGGTCCGAGGATCACAAGCCTTCGGTGAAGGGACAAGGTCCACCTGCGAATAGACCAACACGATCTCTGCTCGTAGCAGGAGAAAGGCGATCCGATATGCCCCCTAGCGTCGGGGAGGGGTTCAAGAAGCCAACAGAAAGGAAAAAGCGCTACGAAGTATTGCGGGGAGACTGTAGGAACGCTCATACGTACGGGAGAAAACCTGGGTCAGAGGCGAATAACCGAAGACTGACCTCTTAGGGAACCGGTGGAAATCAGTCGACGGGTTCATCAAAAAATCAGAGGAAGGATCTAAGCCGGGGGAATCGGTGATGTCGTTGGCGGGAAAGAGATGACCAGCCGCGCCGGTGAAACACGAGGCCTTTGCTATGATGTTGGGAAACTTGCGGAAAAAAACGGCTTAAAAACTGGCTGGGAACGAGTCACAAATCTAGTCCCGGTTTAGTTGAGGTACGTAGGCGGGCGGGGGATCATGTCAGAGGTCAGCCCTGCCCTGCGCTGAACCTTAATGCAATCAATCCTCGAGATCAACCCTCAGTCTGGTCAACTAAGCCTCCCATACTTAACTAGCGGGGCACAGCTAATTTTGACTACTTCCACCCGAAAAGAGGCGTTCCGTTAACCGAAAAAGCTATTGGAAGAAAAAAAGGGGTCGGAAAATCCGGGAAGGAGTGCTCACTCCCAATGATTTAGGCATCAAAGATACGTCAAGTAATCACGTGGGTGGGGGGAAGACCACAGCATCCCGCGGAAAAGGGGGCTAAAAATCGGTAAAGGCAACAACGCAGATCGACGTAGATCTGGGGCTCGTCGAATACCTCCTCTAGGGTGACAAGAGTTTGCGCGCAGGTTGGGGTCACTCGTGACCGGACCGCATAACTTGGGTAGAGACCCGGTAGGGGGCATCTTGGAATCTTGCGCGGAGTAATTGCAGGGGGAAGGTATGGTGCAGAAAGCAATTGCGGGGCATATACCTTCGACACAGCGGGAGTGAGGAAGAAAAAAAGACCATGCTCTATCTGGCAAACATCACGATGCGCGGATTGGGCGCAAGGAAAAATTCCAGGGGGGAATCGAGAATGGATCTCGATTAACAGCAAAGCTTGATATCAGGGGATCGGGCTACGACGTCTCGCGTAACGGGAGGGAGTCGAGGACTCACTCGTTATAAGTCGCGGGAAGGGCTTTTTGCAGTGATGATTGGCGGGTGAGCTGGGCGGGACCCGCGGGGGGGGACCAGAGCTGAAGAAGCACAGTCACCTGCAGAGGGACCGGAGTCTCTCAAAAGAAGGAAATTGCAGAGGGACCGTCTCGAAAGGGAAAAAAATCGGAAGGGTGCGGCTGCAAGAGGTGACGCGGAGCACGACCAAAAGGTAGCCAAAGAGGGGAGGGGGTATGAGTACCTCAAGCTGAGAGAAAAAAACTCGTGCGCAGGAAGTGGGGGCCACAAAGAAGGGGCGCCGGGCTGGCGCGGCAAAACGGAAAGAGTCAATGCGCGCCGGAGGGAAACCTTCCACCCCGTCCACGATCTCAGAGGGGGGGAATCAGAGAGAGAAACACGAACCAATGCTAACTAACTTCAGCTGCAGTCGATGAGGCAACAACTGGACCTCGGCACGGGAAGGTATTGAGCGTCAGAGCGGTAAAGAGGAGCCGGGAGGGGACGCCGAAAATAATAAAATCTCCTGCAGTCAAGAAATAAAAGGCGAAACGTCACTCCGATCGCCGAGCCGGGGACACGCATCGTTCCTATATAATTGGACAAAGGCTCATAGGGGGAGGGGCTAAAAGGGAGCTTGAAAGAGGTTGCAGATGGAGGATTTCGCACAAAAAGGTCAATCCAGCGGTGGACAGTTTTTCCGGAATCAAGCCGGCGCCTGCAGGGATACATTGTGCGGGGGAAAGGGGTGCCGCCTGACAGGTGTAAGTCCAATCAAGACAAGGCTTGGGTGGGTGTAGAAAGCCTCTCTGAGCAATACGAAATGAAAAACCAAGTGTCGCCATCAAAAGGGGAGAGCTGTCGCGTAGCATGGGGTCAAGGAGGGGCCGGACCGAATAGTGCTCGAGGCCGGGATGTCAGAAACTGAAATGCACGAATTGTCATACAGAAGTCTCGCCCGAGCTGGGGCTTCGACCGCGCGAAAAAAAAATCGGAAGATGTCAGAATTGGGGGGAACCGGCCGGCTGAAGGGGTGTTCGGTAGGTCGCGAGCGAGAGCTTATCCTCACAACAAAACGGGAGAGATAAAAAGCCTCGAGAAAACCGAGGAAAATCTACGAACTCGAAGCAAAAACTAGCTGATACCGATCGCGATCTTCAGGTCGGACTCGGTTCAAAACTCGGGATACGCTGAGATGACACTCTACGAATTCAGCAAAAAAGCGTCACTCGAGAACCTGAGGAGACCTCCCTACTATGCTCGAAAAAGACCATTGGAGGCGCGACAACCGTGTGCCGAGCGGTAGCGGGGGAAGGGTGAATACAAAAACCGCATCCTTGCGCTTTGGTTGGGACCGAACGATTGAAAAGGCGAAACGAAAAAAAGCAATGTCTCCTTGCGGCGGGATGAATAAGGTAAATACGCAGAAGGATCTTTTTCTCGCGGGGAAAAGAGGGAGATACCGAAGAGGAACGAGAAGAGCGCCGATGAGTTAGAAGGAAAACCAAGATCAGTACCAGGTTCGGGGAGAGGCGGGGATCAGGTGAGAGAACTCGAAGGCTCGCCTCTCAGAAGCCATTGGAGGGTCGGGCGCGTCGCTCGAAGGGGGCTGTGGGAAAACTAGAATCCAGCTAGGATTCCAGGAGATGTCGCACGAATCGGCAGCCAAAAATGGGAGAAATTGCGTTGTTCGTGAAGATCTCAAGATGGGAAGCGGGGGCATCGGTACTAAAAAGAAAAAAAGGACGATGATCATTCCGGCTTTATTCAACGAAACGGTCCTTAAATTTGTGCGGAAGTCACAGCACATCAGGTGTATAAAGCCCCCATATCGATGATGCAGAAAGGGGAAAACGAGCTCCACTAGCCAAGCAAAAAAACGACACGAGTCGTCGGAACGGGAAAATCCTGTAGAACGGGAAAGGGGGACCTTGCCTGTGGACTACGAGGAAAGCCTGGGTTAGAAAAAAACGGACAGAAGCCTAAGAGGAGAAAAGCGAGGGAGCGGAAAACGAGCGTCTTCTCGGACCTAACAAACGCAGGAGAAGGAGCTAAAAATATCAAGCGATATTTGGGGGGCAGAAGGGAAAGGAAAAGCAGCAGGTTACGCCTTTAGACGCAAGAAAACAGCTAACGTGCCCGCTGTAATGCGTGGGCCTCCCTCGCCAGGTGGGACGCGCTGAAAAAGAAAAAAAACATCTGCACAGGCACGAAATGGCCACAAGCCGCGAGGAATGATGCCGGGCGTGGCAGGAAGGAAGATGCAGCGGACACTATGGATCATAAAAAGCGCAACGCGTGTGGTGGAAAAAAAGCCTAGGGGAGCTCGACGGCCAGAAAAAAAAATACTTCAGGTAAGAAAATGGAGCCGAGTGAAGCGAAGGTGAGGGGATTCGCCTCCCGGCACGGATTGCTACTGAAGTAGATGAGGAGAATCAGAGTTGGTAAAGGCAAGACAAAAAATGAGGGAGGAAAAGCAAAAGTCCGTTTTGTGCAACGTCGCGAGGAGGGCTGTAATTACATCCGCCTAGAGGGACGCAGGGGGACGGAAGGGGAGTGAAAAATAGCGGGCCGCAAACTGTTGGTCTCGGTAGGCTGTCGCATATGTCGCTGGATCGAAAACAAAGTTGGCCACGAAGGGCGTCCTTTGAACAAAAGCCTAAGTAAAAAAATCACTACGTCAGCCGAGACGGGATCGGACGAAAAAGTCCATTTTGCGAAGCGGGGGGAGCAAAAAGAGAGACCACCATCAGAAGAGGAGGGATCTGTGTTTGGGCGGCACGCAGCTGTGATCATAAAAGGCGCCCCGAGAGGGGCGTCTGGCGCGGAAAGCTCTATCTAGGGGGAGGAAAGTCGGCTTATCACCGGCGAAAGGTCAGGTGGCCCCTCCTGGAAAATTGAGGGGAAAGGGGATTATGGGAAAAGGCTGATGTGACATCTACGCAACTCGCGAATACACGCTGAACGCGGGGCACTGGTGTGGGGTGAACAACCCAGAAACTACGAGCTTTCAGGGAAAACGAGCTCGCGGGGCTGCATAACAGAATAGTAGCGAAATCTTTTCAGACCTGTATAATCGGCAGCAGGGAATGGGGGATCCTCGCGCCGAAAGTCAGAGAAAGTGAAGAGAGGAAAGGCCTCTTCGGGAAAGGTGCTTTTCGGGGAAAGGAGAATGAGAGAGGTGGTCTTGCGCCCAAATGCATGTGAAAGACGAAAGACTTGGGCCCCGGTAACATCGCCCCGGGGTTATTCGAAGACGGAGGAACGGGAACGAGAGTGCTAGGGAGAAGGGGGGAAGGAATAGATCATGCCAGGTCCGATGAAAAATGGCGTATTGCAAAAAGGTCACAAACGGCCAAGGCACGGTGAGGTCCCCGGGAAGGAAAGACATCCTCGGCCTGGACAAGACCACTGCAGGGGAAGATCGGAAGAAGAAATGGTAAGGTTGCGGCCACAGGTCGTGGCGCATAAGGAAGGTCGATGCCAAGACGGGAAGGGATCTGCAGGACGGGAGCAAGTTTTTGCAGCGGAAAAGCACCCCGAGAAACGCTGGCCTAAGGGGGAAGGGAAGAAGACAGGAGTCTGCAAAGGCAGTATCGATCTAAAGCCAAGATCTGGCGAAAAACCGGAAAAGAAAGGCAGAGCACGCATTGATCCACCGAAAGGGAATTGGCGCACTATACGACGGGGGGACGCAAGGGGGGAGAAATTTAGTTCAATGCGGAAATTGCCTTACTAAGCACGCCGTCGACAAAAGGAAATCGCCGAAAGAGAATCGGGGGTGGTGGTAACCCGATGACGATGAAAAACTGAAAGAACGCCCGCTGCCAAGGCGGACGGGAAAAGAGGATCACCTTAATCGAGGGGGCAGAGAATTCAGGATCAGGCGGGACATCTTAGGCAGCCGAAAAGGAGGGACCAGGCCGACAAGGATCGCGGCATTTATTAAAATATCTGCGGCGGGGGGAAGCTATGACGAAATTTCCGTTCAAGTTTCTTGTACTCGGAAAAAAAACGAGGAAAAGAGAGAGAGACATAGGAGAGGAACAATTCAAGGCATATGATCGGAAACTCCATAGGAAGGGTCGAAGGATGTGAGGGAGAGTCGTACCTATGCGGCGCAAAACGAACTGATCATGCACGCCAGGCAGGTCAGGAAAAATGGAATAGTCAAAGAAAAAAAGCCGGGAGAAAACGAGGGAGGGTACAGTCATTCCGGGATACGGATCGTTCCACTCAAAGGGGGGAACCATCCTCTTCGAGATTTCTGTCAAGAGGCTGAATGTTCCGAGGAGGCGCCCGCCTTAAAGGATATCAAAAACCAAAAAGAGGTGCGGGGGTATAAGTGGCGCAACAAATGCAGCATGGCTAGTCCCCGGGACTCCCGGAAAGAGCGCGCTACGAGATGAAGAGGGACTAGACGCGAAATATGTCATGCCCGAATCAAGTCCTCGGTTTAAATGAAAAAGAAAGGGTTCACGCCCTTGCTCGGAATGGAATCTGACACAAAAGGAGCCGGCCGGCAAAAACCGGACGGGAATTCCGAGCGTGGAACAACGCCGAAAGTTCGCCCTACTATTATGAAGGGATTCGCCCAAAAACATGTCCCGAAGGAGGAAGAACCTCTGAGGTCAATGGCGCGGTGCGCCATGACTAGGGGATGCGCGGGGAAGGAGGGGAGATAGGACGTGGCGATCAACAGAAAAAACCCGCACTGTGACCGCGCGGTTAAGACTGGGGCCCAAGGGAAAAAAACGGCTTGAGGGGCTTGTTATCACTGATCCTCTAAAGGGGAACAAGGCTTTTGCCCGCGACGAAAACTCGACGAGAGCCATAATAGAGTCTGCGATGGAAGCGTCGTATCGACACGGACAAAGACGCTTAAGGCTCACATGCCCGATCGGAGGGGACAAAAACCCATCGAGCAGTCGAAAAGCCCCTCGAAGGGGAGAGAGAGACCTAGGGAAGCTTTCATAGGTCTATTTCCGAAAGCCCGGGATCACCAGATGAGAAGCAAAGTCTAAAACCGGGCGAAAGGAGATGCGGCTCGTTATCTCTTACACCGAAGCTTCCCATGACTCGGGGTGGGGGGCATACTCCAAGCTCAAAATGCTATGGGTCGCGGAAAAGTAGGCGCCTGCACATCACAAAGAAAAGTGTCCAGGCAAGAGCATCTGCGAAACTGCCCTTGTAGCCATGAACGGAGGTGGGGAAAAGACATGTCCGACGCAGAAAAAATACAAAACAAAGAGACGAGAGGGGATTGAGGGAACGCTGAGCAGGCCAATCGGAAAGCAAAGATGTGCGTTTGCCGAGCGGGGAGGTTTGAGGCTGCGAACAAACGCTGCGCAAAGAGCATCGTTGGTCTGGCATCGGATTGGGAGAGCATCAGCGCAAGGGCGTGGGCAGGGAGAGAGAAAAAAGGTGCGAACGCGCAAGCCTCTAACAACAGAAAGGGTCGGCAAGAGGGAAGAAAAAAAACGAATGACGTTAAAAAAGGGAGATAATAAACCTACCTCCGAGAGGCCGTGACCCTTAAGGACTTGACGGAAACCGACTTGTCGTGACCGGAGTCCAGGCCTCCTCAAATCGGGGGGGGAACATCAGAGGAAGTCATTAGCACTCACCGGAGGTGGAGAACAGAAAAACGATAAATCGGCTCACTGTCGGGAAGCAGCGGGCAAGAGAAGGAGGAGAGGGCGCTTCGAGCTCACGGGAGGGGGAGACCCAATACAGGGTGAGGCTTGGCATCGTGGCCGTTCAGAAGGGGCGAAAGTAGGGGCAGCTCGGGGGACGGACTTTCCGTGGAAAAGAATTTAGTGGGTCGCTGTCCGTGCGATGGGTGGGCCTCTATGGGATGGCCACGCGTCTCCAGGGAGTAAAGCACGACGGTACGAATGAGAAGAGCAAGTGTCAGTTATCGAGGGGGGGGGGACGAGGAGGCGAAATAGAGGCGAATAAGGGACCTGTCAACCGAGAAGGGTATCCTTGATGGCTTATCGGGAAGCTAGGGGCGAGTAGGTCCGAAGAGCGAGCGCGAGAGGCTCTTGGGGGGAGTTTCTTCAAGGAAGGGCCCTAAGCGTTCCGCGGGCGGACGCGGGTCGCCATCGTCCCAAGAAAACCAATGAAAAGGTGGCACGGGGATCGCCACTGGAAGAGTTCAGGAGGGAACAGCGGCGACGACACGGAGGGTGCGCAGCGCTGGCGAAAAGAGGGAAGTTCAGGGGACAAGAAAGATACGCAATGAAAAGAGATGGGAGGAGAAAACGCACGGGGCATCACCGAATCTTTCTGGCAGAGGGTTGGAAGGGGCCGCTGGGGGGAGGCAAAAAAGGAATCAGCTCCAGGCTCGAAAGGATGGAGCAAGAAAAGATGCCCGCTATCAGATATCTCGATAAAAAACCAAAACCACGGCCGAAACCCCAAGGGCAGTGCAAAAAGGGGAGACGGGAAGGAAAAGTCCTCGGCCTCGCCGAAGAAGGAGGACTTCACGGATGATGACAGGACTACAGAAAGCCCGCGAACGCACCGACTAGATAAACAGGCGGCAATGGATCGCTCGGCAGTAGACGTGCATCGGGGCAGGAGCCGAAGATGCAAAAGAGAGTACTATTCGGGGAAAGACAACATCTGCCGAACGACGTGAAGCATAACGGGGAAATCGCATCTGGGGGCGACGGAAAATGCTCACCAAAGCTTGAGGAAGTGCGTAAGGTGGGGGAGAAAAGATCTCAAAGGCCTGCAAAAGGAAATGGGCGGCGGGGCTTCCGTCAGACTCCGTCCAATCAGGCCAGCCAAATAAAAAGGACCAAGGGAGAGGAGGCTTACAGGATCGGGCGTCACCCGCGGGCTCCGGGGAAAGAGCTGGCTCGCTGTGAGGAGTACAACAAAGGATCTTTGCGGGAAGCAGTAGGGGGCAGAGCGTCCGAGCCTCAAAGGGGAGTAAGTAAGTCCAGAAAACAAGGAAGCTTCTTACAAAGACAACTCAGATAGGGAAAAAACGTTCTAGGAAAGGGAAGGGAACGAGGGTTGAAGGTAAAGGCAGA
>Ga0179593_1340645_pt1 | contig 18626 bp, 24 predicted proteins | sample CZODoug2_1_08_16_FD_185931 | JGI IMG/M metagenome (GOLD analysis project Ga0179593, IMG submission 185931) | Vadose zone soil fungal communities from Angelo Coast Range Reserve, California, USA - CZODoug2_1_08_16fungal (PacBio error correction) | ecosystem: Environmental > Terrestrial > Soil >...
AAGAAAAAGGCATGACTCGTCAAATTACGTGCAATGAGGGACCTTGGATCAACCAAAGAGGGAGGTATGTTTTGTAGTAAAGGACGACCTGGGGTGAACTTCCTGAAACTTAAAACTGAAAGGTCAAAAACAGAAAGTTGGGGCTTGGACGCTATGAATGAAGAATCTCGAGGGCTGACAGCAACGACGTATTGTGGGTAGAACTCCTGTGGTTCAAAAAAACGACAGGTTGCTGGTGATAATAGGGAAAAAAGGGTAGCGTCGACGTATGTTTCAGAATGCGTGTGATGCGACAAACACTGGTAATAGGCACCTCCGCAATAAACCTGGGAAATAATTGGGGGGGAAAGGAGAAGGTTCTGAAGAAAAGGGGGGGGAACTCGAATTCAAGAGCCGGGTGGGGGCCAATTTAAAGAAAAAGCCACCACTGGAGGGGTGATTTCTGCCCCATGAAAGGGAGAGGAATGGAACAAAAAAGATCTTGTTAAAAGGGAGGTGGTTTCCCAAACAAAGGAACGCCCTCACCATAAGTGGCAGAACTCGTAGCCATCCCAAGGCCAAGGTTTCCGTCCCCAAAATACAATCAGCAAAGGGGAAAAAACAATAAGGGAGAGCCAAAGCTATCCAGGACTTAACGGGCAAAAAGTGGATGGAATGGAGCTTGAAAGGGCACCAGCTCTGCCTTAGGATGAGTCATGAGATGAAAAAGGAAGGGGGTAAATGAAGAAGGAGGGTCGGAAATCCGGCTGTGCGCGAAATCAAGGGGGGACCCCCGGATGTGTTGCCGGAAAGCTTGCTGGCGCCCTGCAGGGGAGGGGGCTCAAATGATGTAACTGCGGCACAGGGGGGGAATTGTCACAAAGGGGGAGAGTGCTGGGAAAAAGGGAAAATTAACGGGGAAAGAAGCCTTACACTTAATCTGGGCGGACAATGAAAAATTTTCAAACAACAATCAAAAAAAAGGCGCTTGACGGAAACGGCGGAAAAAAACAAAACATTGGTTGGGCCACCCAAGGAAAGGTTGCGCAAAAAAGGAGAACGCATTGTAGGGGAAGGGTCTTTGAGTGCTGAGATATGTCGAAAATCGTTGTCGGAAAAACGCTCAGGGGCCCATCCCTCCTCCGTGCAAGGGTTGGGCAGGGGGGAAAGATCTGCCGCGGGGATCCAGGCAAAAGATCGCCAATGGGGGACGAGGGGCCCACCATGACGCATATTAAAAGGCACGATCCCTTCACGCCAGCTGGCCACAAAGTCAGAAGAGAATTCAGAACTTGTGTCTTGAAAGCGGAAAGAACGGAAGCAGGAAGGACATAAATAAAATAAAAGACGGGGGGGGGAAATTCAATACGTAAAAAAAAGGGAGAGGTGCGAATTTGGGAAAATGAGGAAACACCACGGTCGAGATGACCGTGAAAGTACCAAAAACTTTCCTCGAGGGTGGGGTCAAGAAATTTCAGGAGATAAGCCAGCGTTCCCGATGGAGGCCAAACAGTAGAAAAGGTGGTTCGGTGGTGGAGAGGGGGTGGAGCAGTGAAAAGGGACAAGGACGGAGCCAGCGGCGGGTGGAAAGCGCCGAAATATAAAACCAAATAATAAACAAAAGGTACCTAGGGGGGGAACCCCCCCCCCCAGAAGCACACCACACCGCGCAACTGAACAACTGAGGACAGGCGACCCCACCGATCCACACAAAAGCCCCCCATGCTCCAAGCTTGCGGATTGGGGGCCCGGACGATGGGCTGCCTGGACGGCCGCTCGGCTTAGTCGCGGGGTGGCAGTGGGGCTGCGGCGGGGACTTTTTTGAGGCTGGAAAGGAGTATCTAGAAGAAGGGGGCTTTCAAACGAGAGGAGGAGGAGGGGAATGGGGGGGTGGGGGGATGTGGGGAGGGGCGGGGGGAGGTGAGGGGAGGGTGGGTTAGATAGAGATGGGAGGCCGCCCCCCTGGGGGGGGAGAATAGGGGAGAGTAGAGCAGATGGGGTTAGGGAGGGGGAGGATTGTTACTGAGGGGAGGGTCACGCAGGGGAGGGGAGGGGAAGAAGGCGAGGGGGGGAGGTAAAGGGGATGGGGGGATGGGGTGGGGAGGGTGGGGTGGAGAAGGAAAATAGAAGGAGTGAGGGTGGGAGTAAGACAGGAGAAGAAAAGGGGAGGGGATAGGTGGGGGAAGAGGAAGGAGGGGGGAGGAGGGGAATAGGGTGGAGGAGAAAGGGGGGCTGGGGATGGAGGCGGGTGGAGAAAGGGGAGGGAGAGTGACGGAAGGGAGGGGGGAGAAGAAGGGGAGAGATAAGAGAGGGGGTGGTTGGGGATAGAGGATGAGAATGAGGAGGAATAGAGGGGAAAGGAAAGTCCCGGAGAAGGGGGAAAAACGGCTCAAAGAGCCAGGGGTGAGGCTGGTCATGTCTCCCATTGGGCCTGCAATGGGACGAACAAAAGGAACTTTTCTGTGTCTGAGGGGGATGTCAATCGAAATCGCTTCTCAAAACGCGTGCAGAAGTCAGATGGACGGGAGGTACAGAAAACCCGGGTAGCAAAACTGCAGACTCACACCACCCAGCAAAAAATGACGTGTATCCCCCAACAACAAAGAGAAGAATCTGCCACGGTCATGTGTGGGGGCCTGGTTGCGTGCGACGGCACGGTGTTGGAGGACTGGGTCTGAACCATTAATCAAGATCGGCCGCGACACAGCTGCGAGGGACAATCCTCGATCACCGAGGGGGACGAAAAGTTCTGTTAGAGAGGAAAGACGAAACTGACGGTCCATGCCAAATCCCAAAAGGGCAAGGGGTTCGTCAACAACACCCACTTATCGTATGAGGAGGGAGAAAAACCCGCCGCTGGACTACCATGGGAACGGTTAAAAACCATACCATTATAAACCGACCCACCTACAAAGGAGGGATCACAATTAGCGTTAACGCGTCTAGCCTCGCCAATAAAATTCTTGGTCAAACAGTACAGGTACTGTAAAAAAAATTCTCTAATAGGGGTTGACGAAACAAGGAAACATCGCATGGGGTTGACGCTTATTAGGGGAAAGAAAAGCGCTGTATCCTTGTAGGGGTGGGGGTCTGCCGGTCAGAGATTTTCTGCGCAAAAATACAAGGAGGGAAAAAGATTTTGGCAGGGAAAAAGGCTGGAACAGGTGTTCGGACGTGAATTTCGAGTCCCCGCGTTCAAGGGCCCAGAATTTTGTCGAACTCGACGTTTAAGGGAGGCATAAACCCAAAAAAGATAGGGCCGCTGCAAGCGGCACGGAGGGAGGGAACTGACAGACGCCGAGAAACCCAGGCGGGTCAGGGAAAGTGAATGAGGAAACAGAATAGGTTAAATGAAAAATTATGCCATAAAGGGGTTGGGGACAAAAAAAGATTGAGTGGGCCAACAAGGGGGGGGACGAAGTATCCGGAAACTAGGCCAGGTTGCGGGGAAAAGTGGGGAAATGTTGTAAATCATGAATCCGCCCAATTAAAACTGTCATGAAAGGCGTAAAAAAAGATTTCCCGTAAGGCATCAAGTGCCAATGCGCACCTCCGAATGTGGGAAAAAGAAACAGGTGCATCACATAGCCACTGAGAAGGCGATTGGACGAGCTCCGCAAAATAAGGGGACCCACCGTTGATTGGAGCGGGAAAAGACCCAGGGATTACGAAGTGGAAGGGGGGGCCTTGTGCAATTGAAGAGGCAGACTCATTAAGTCAGAGATAGAAAGGGAAGGCTTAAAGTGCGAAGAAGGGAAACAAACTGTCAAGGGGGGGAGAGGGGGGGGAGGGGCCCCTGCGATCTCGATCATTTAAGGCGGCGGAAGGGGGGTAGCACATTAAAAGGGGAAAAAAGTGAAGGAAAACTCGGGCCGGCAACGACCGGAAGAGACTAGCACTAGGAAGACGCACTCGCAACGGGAAGGGAGAGCGGTTTGAAAGAAGGTCAAACCACTCTTTCAAGGAAAAGAAAATACGCCTTCTATGGGGTCGCCCATCGAACAAAAGAAGGGGGGGGGATGGGGGAAAACTTTGGACAAAACAATACCCGATCTGTGATTAAAGCACGTTGAAAGAACGAGAACAACTTGAGACCGGGAAAAAAAGGTAAATTTCCACGTGGGACGCCGGGAAGAGGGAAAAATGGTCAGAAGAAATCGTGCACAAAAAATCAAGGAGGGGGAAGGGGGGAACAACTGGACAATACCCCGGGCTCTAGGACGAAAAAAAACGGAAAAAAAATGATATGGGGGGGGGGGGGAAAAAACATAACGTGGAACAACAGTGAGACTGGGAAAAGCAGTGAGCTTCACAGCGGGGGTGGTTCGTAAACAATGGCAACCAGAAGAAAGGGGAGGACCTATCGCCCTCGGCAGCAACAAAGTCCCGTCTTCCCAGCTGGGGAAGGTGCCGGCTACAACTGACGCTTAAAAAAGTGCAAGAACCCCGGCTGCGTAACTCCCCCGAGATAGAAACCCAGGGTGTTGATCTAAAAAGAGGAAGGGATTCTGCAGGCCCGAGAATTCAAGTCAGGAGGAACAGGACGGGAAGGAAGGGTGAAGAGGAAAAAGAGCGGGAAGTCACAATATCCTTCGTCTCAAAAATGGAAAAAAATACGAACCGACCGGAAAGAAGGGTGGCAGCGTTTTGGGGTTCCCCCAAACTCTTCAAACCACCAGCATCATCGAAGGACTGGGGAGGAAGAAGCACCAATAGTACCAGCGAGCAAAAAGCGGTACATGCTGTGGAGAGACGAGCTGTGTACGGGATAGGAAAAAGAGGGCTTGGAAGAACAAAAAAGGTTAATCCGTCAGGGTTGGATTTATTAGTGAATACGGTCTGGGAGGGGAAGGCATTTTCTATTAAAAAAAAAAGGGAAAGGGGTGGCTGAAAAAACAGGATGAGGAAAAAGAAGGAAAATACCCCTTCCAAGTGGCGTCCATGGATCATAGTAAGGGGGCTTATCAAGAAAAAAGACCGACTTTAGGAAATTCTAATCAAAAACCCTTAAAACGATACAAGGGTCTAAGGAAGAAATAAAAGAGGGACTATAAAAAAAAAAAAACTGGCGTCCAGACGATCCGAATCTTTACCGGGGGAAAGGGGATGGAGGGGGATGGTACAGAGAGTTTTCTAAAAAGGGTGAAGAGGGAGGGGTTTTGATATGGGGGGAACAAAAAGAGGACTAATTGCATCCGAAAAGGACCATCCAGGGAGGTGCGCATTTCCGTGTGCGAGGGGAGTGGGTTGGGCAAAGAGGCCGTTTCTCCAGACGTCCATGTAACTCCTGTCAAGAATAAAAAAATGGGAAGGGCTTTCCGTGCATGGGAAGCTTGGGGGAGAACCCCCCTCTTATCATTAGGAAGGGGGGAGAAGAGGGGGGGGGGTATTTCAAGACAGAAAAGAAAGGGTTAACTTACCTTACACGTGTAGCCGACAGGGAAAAACCTTGGGAAAAAGACCGGCATGGGAGTGAGAGGAGGGAGGGGGGGGGGGCACATCTTCTTGCTCCAATTGGGGCAAAATAATATAGGGAGGGGCACTTTTTTTCACCTCCTAGGGGGAAAACAAGTTCGACAGGGTGTGCTGGGGGGGAGGGGGGTGGGGGGCCTCAGCCTTTGCGTCCGACGTCGCTGGGGTTTTTTCTAGATGCGTGGAGAAAAAACCTTAAAAAACGAAAGTGAATGGGGGGGAAGGCGCGGTTCGGAAAGGCAGGAAGAACGATGATTCAAGAATCAAGGAAGGGGAGGGAGTCTCCACGGTGCCAAACGAGGACTTATATGAAAAAAAAGGGGGGAAAAGGCCGATACTGGGCATCGCACAGAGAGTTTGGGGTAAAAAAAAGGAAGGGTGTTTCACAACAAAGGCCGCAGCCGGAGAGGGAGAGAAGAGGAAGATCGTTATTTTGGAAGACACTGGGGGGACGGTTTCCGTCCCAAGATCCAATGCTCACTTTCAAAGATACATCGCATAAAAAGAAATGAAAAGGCAGAGGGTCAAAAAAACTTACGAAAGTCGTTGTCAATTGAGCTTGTGCATTCAAACATGCACTCAAAAAAGCTAGAGAAGGAATTCATCCGGGAAAAGGGTCAAATGTAAATTTCAAACAGGGACAAGGACGAAAGGGAGCGGTTGCCGAACATGAAGGGATGTTAACTCGAAAAGGGGGGGGACGGAAAGGGACTGCGGGGAAGGCAGGGACGTACACGAAGGGGGGAAGGGGGAAAGGCGGCAGTGGGGGTTGGGTGGTGGGGGGAGCTGGGGGGGGGGAGGGGGGGGGGTGGGGGGGGGGGTAGGTGAATGGCACTGATTGACCTCCGCATTCAGTTGGAAAAAGAAGGCACGGTGGAATCTTGTGGCGAAAATATTTAAACATTTTGAAAAAACAGGGGGCACAGCAAAAACTGAGTAAGTAAAGGATAGGAAAAAAGACCCAAAGGTTGGCCACCCAAATCCAGTCAACCGTGAGAGAGAAAGAAGGTGGAAGGACCAAGGGGATGAGAGTCGGAACTCAATGATCAGGTCAGCGGGTTTCGTAGTCAGAGTTGTGCACGGCACGCCCCAAAGTGCATTGGTTTGACCAGAGTAACGGATGGAATGACCAAAGGCGAGGTCAAAAGGACTATTGGTTCCCCCATTAGGACTAGCCCCGAGAAAAGGAAAAAACGGGGTCACGACAAGCTGGTAATCTGAAAGCTCCTGAAAAAATTCAGATGTGATTCCGTCTGGAAAAAGAGGTTAGGAGAAGAAATAGGGAAATTCCCTACAAAAAGAAAAGGGTTCAGCAGGACAATAAGCGGCACTTGCGCTGTTCCGTCGAGGGAGCGGTTCTTAAAAAAAACAGGAAGGGAAGACATTACCCCCGGGAACCTCCGAGTTGTGTGGGAGGGTGGAAGCGTTCAGTGATACGACTCCAGCTAATGGAAAGAAAAAGGGTGTCGGTTTTAAAGGTTGGGGGAAGCCTGGTCAAGTGCAAAAAAGGAGAACATGGGACTTAAGAGGGTTAGGATTCCTCGTGCATGATCGTGGGGGGGTGCTGGGGTGGGGACTACCACCACGGGAAATTCCCTGGATTAAATCGGGATGCGAAAAGTGGGAAGAGTGGGGCCAAAAGAAAAAAAAGAAACTTGGCGGCTGGCGGATTGGCTGTTAACAAGAAAGAGCGCGAAACGAGACTCAGGGGGAGATCCTGTACAGAAGCATCGAAAACTGCGAGACTTAAAAAGAAAACCGAAAAAAAAAAAGAACAACAAAGGACGCGGGGGTCGCAAGAAAAAATCGGGATGAGGAAAGGAGGATATTCGCCCTTGAGTTGCTGGGGGCGGGAAAACTGGACGAATCGAAGGTTTCGGGAGTCTTAAAAGAGGAACCACAGAGATTCAGAGGGGTTTGACAGGCAGCGCGGGCTGGACCATACATAGTAAATTACGAAGGTATGGGTCGATGAGCTGACACAATTAAAGATTAACTGCCGGGAAAAACGGACAGAATTTTGTGCGCAACACCTCCCCTGGAGAGGATGAAAGGCAGGGACTAACCCTATGCCTATGATACGGTTCACAAGGAGCAAAAGCACCTACGCACGGCGTTGGGCCGTTAAGGGAAAAGGGACGCGGGTCGTAAGGAAACTGCTAATTTGGTGTCACTCGGAGGCACGTTTGACGGTAACTCTCGAGACCGTGGTGTAACCGAGCCCTCGCCGGAACGCGAAGTTTTGCTAAATTGAAAAAACAGCCGTGGGAATCTGGAGGAGATTTGTGTGAACAAGATTAGGGTCCTAGATCATCGGCGGGGACCTCCTTACTCCCCTTCTGAATGATTGTCGATCGAAAGGAGGGGGAAACACGAGATGGGGAGACGGGAATGAGACTTCTGAAGAAAGAAGTGCTTCATGGCGGGAAGAGTCTTTGCTACCTCTCCTGTTGGGGGAACCTGAAACGCCCTATTCGTCTAGACCCTACCAAATCGGACAGGGAAAGCGGGGACTTCACAACCGAAGGACCCTAACAGACACCAGCCAGGCGATTTAACTCATTGAGAAATAAGAAATAGGACACTGGGTAAAACTTTAAGTCCGAAAAATGGGTGGGGGAAAAATGCGTGGTGGTGAGGGCGACGATAGATACGGACCGTAGGGGTGTGGCTGTGCCCAAGGGGGTGTTGGCAAGGCATCAGAAACAATCATGCTTAGCCACCGGACAGGGTGAAACGTCGTCAACCAGGGGGAGACGAAGCCCAGGGAAGAAAAGGGGGTTGCCGCAGGTTTTCCACTCCAACATTCGTCTACGTCCCAGGTTCAGCCAGCAAAAGGGATCCCATCACTGATGCGGGACGACCGCTAGGGGAAAGACAGGTTCAGGGGGAAAGTGAGCGGGGCGGCCGCATGAATCCGAATCTGCTCTTACAGGGGCGATGAAAAAGCGCAATTGTGTTAAGGGGAAGAGGGGATAGCCCTGTCAAGAGGTAGCAATGGGAAGGGACTGATAGGGGAAAGTTGCGCTGATTGTATCGGAGGACGGAAACCGCGATGGGCGCGACATTAGAAGACGACGATAACTCTTTGAGGACGTACGGTTTGTTGAAAAAAAAGGAAGGCAAAAAACACCCCGAAAAAAAAAAAATCGCCCCTTCGCATGGGCCCGTCTACATCATCAATCCAGTGGGGGACTATCTTCCCCTGGGGGGACTCCGCTTCCCTGTCAAGCACGGGATTTCTTCTCTTGCCAAACCCGAAAAGCAAAGCAAACAAATTCTATGGTGTCAGGGGGTCAGGGGCCTCTTTTAAAGTGGTGCGCTCACGCCATCGAATGAAAAATAACGTCTATTTGGGGGGGGGGGGGGGGTGGGGGGGGGGGGGGGGGGGGGGGGGGTGGGAAGGGAAGCAGAAGACAACTATATACATCAACCTGTCGATGGGGTGGGAAATCGTTTGCCACAGGTGCAACGGTAGTTCTTGCCAATGGCCCAGGGGCTAGAAACCAAAAGCCCAACCAACATCCCGGCTTCCAACCACTGGTTTGACTAAGGGAGGGGAGTTCAAACAAAATTGTGCGGGATACTCCACGACAGAAAACGCAGCCGGGGGGGGGATCTACAGGCGTCCATGGCACTGGAATTCGTCCATTCCATCGGCGTCGTCAGGGAAAGAGGCACGTGGGGGAACGCGGAAACGCAGCGGCGGGAGAAAAAGACCTTAAAGAAAACAAAGGATCAGCCCACAAATACAAGGGGCTGCACCCGCCAATGCCTTCCTGTTTGTCCCCAATCTTCCAAAAAATCACCTCGGCCAAGATTGCTCAAGCAAATGGCAAAATTGAGAAGAAAGAGAGTACCGCTTATGGATCGTTGACGCCGCTGTTTCTTACTCGAACCCTACTGGATGTCTTCAAGGGAAAAAAAGGGACATCGTCTTCAAGTGGGGGGGGGATGGGTGAAGTGGGAATACGTCGTTACGGAGAAAAGGGGGAAGGTGAAATATGATCAAAAAAAAAAAAAAAGGGAAAGGATAGTTTTGTTAGTATCACTAGAAACAGTAGGAATGAAGGAAAAGAGGATATACTTAGGATCCAGGATCCTGTTAAATTGGGGGACATAAGCCCGTACCCAGGGAGGAACATTAAAGCCACATCCCCTGAAGAGGAAGGGGGGGCAGTACTGAGGGGGGGGGGTCTCAACAACAAAGTCAGCCGATCCATAAGCGAAAAATCCATAGGGAGCGGGTTGAATCCTCATTTGAGGATAAACTACTCGCAAGACGTCGACGGCGGGGGGGGGGGGTTGAAGAGGAAAAAAAAAAAGCTTGACATCGAGGCTCAGGGGGCGGTGCAATAATTCTTGTTGCATACTGAACTGATTTGTGTGGGATCCAAACAAAACCCAAAGGCCGGGACCGAGAAGGGGAATTCCCTGCACTGTCAAAGACGGGACGCGGGTCATGGAACTTAACCTGGGAACGCTGTGGGAGAAACGATCAAGTTGGAAGGGGAATCTAGGGGGTAAATGGCCATGGCGCTTCTCGGTCCTGTGTGTTGACTGAAAGATTGTAATACGTAAAAAGGGGAAAGGGGATTGGCTGGGACGAGTCGAAATTTATCAGCTTATCCCATTTTCAGAAAAATCTATACGGGGGGCGAGCCCATGGTTGGGAAGGATGGGCCCCCAAGGGAGAAAAGGCGGTGGCGGGTAATAGAGCGGGGGGCCACCACTCGTTCTACCGAGTGATTTTGTCAGGAGTGCGTTGATGCAAAAAAAAAGTTTAAAGACCCCTGCACAACGTGGAGATTGGTGGAAAGCGAGGTCGGAGTCGCAGCGCATCCTTTCCAGATCCGGGAGTGGAAAGCAAGAAAAACACGGGATTGGATGTAGACGGGCTGCCAACATAAAAAAAAAAAGGGGATAGGGGATTAGTCCGTCGAAGGGGGGGGGGGAACGGAACCGGTGTGGGCCAACACCCGTCCGCGCCCCACAAAAAGCCTGCGATTGGCGTGACTCAGGCCATGGCCGGGGGAGCGGTTTTTGTCCGGCAGGAAAGGCAAAGAAAGCAAACGGCTAATCAGCTAATGAAGATCGAATGAAATAGCTGTCCTTACCGAGATGGACATGCGAGGGAGAAGCAAGTCGCCTCTAAATTTAAGAAAAAAGGACGTGCCCGCGTCCTGTCATTGCAAGGGCGGTACACCTTTCAGAATGCATATAGCCACCTCGACAAGAAGTGTAAAATTAACGGATGTTTGTAGGAAGAAGGGAGGGGCTTCAAGAACGACGTAAAACGATGGTTGTCGGCTTGGACCCTGCGGTGACCCGGGCTTTGGAAATCTTGATTGAATTGCAACTGGTCCGGACCAGTCAGGAAAAACTGACACGGTTTTCCTCTTTGGGCATGCATGATGTAAAAACCCTTTTAAACGAAAGCACACCAGGAGCTGACGGGCCTTATCAAAGGACCGGAACCAACCTTTGTTGGAAACCACTCAAAAGCTGGGGAAAATGGGATAGCGAATCTTGGAAGGATGGAAGGCTTGGATATTCGGTGGGCAAAAACCAATTATCAGGTCAAGAAAGGATGTGCAGGTTCGGGGCTGACGCAGTGGGCCGCCCAGACAAAAAACTATGTTGAGGGAACAAGTAATGCCGGCGGGGCTACAGGCAAAGGATCTGATAGGGACCGACAGCAATGTTGATAAATCAAGTACTTCCAAAAAAACGGGGAAATCGCCAGTACGCGCTTCAAAAGGAAAGAAGAAAGACCTTGGAGTCGTCTAAAATGCGCGAGAACTAATCGTACTCCCCACAAATAAAGAAAGAAAGCCATAATAAGGGGCGGTCAAAAAAACTTGCCTGTCCGGTCAGGTTTACTTAAAAAAAGGTCGAGAAATGACAGGTGAAAAGTGGCCCGGACCATGTTGGACACCAAGTTCGGGGATACGGACAAAGTTCAAAAAGGGATAACGCCTACGTGCTGGGGGGAGGGGATCGGTGGAATCTGTGGAGAGACATGGGGAGAGACATCGTCTGTGTGTGGCGCGACGATGAGGGTTCGTTTGGGGAAACGAACAAGTTGCTGACTGGATTACAGGTAAAAACAAGGAAGCCAAGGCGGGTGGTGGGTAGTAATCTACAAACTAAACTTGTGAGCTTTATAGGAAACGAGCGAAAACGAGCTCGCGAGAGTAGTTCAAGAAAAAAAAAGCGCGGAGGGGGAGTCGCGGACAACCATCACCCCATTCCAACCAAAGCTCTCTCAAAAGGGAGTAAATATCACAGGTCGTTTGAGGTGGGCCTGGGATAAAGCGAAAAACGGGGGATGATGCTTCCTGAACTACAGGACGCACGATGCACAAGGGGAGCTAACCATCTCGATGGACCATCGGATAGCGCTTACGAAAAGTTCTTGGGGGGGTGGCCGAGGGAGCTCGAAAGGGAAAAGAGGGGGGGCAATAAAAAAAAGAAAATTACGTAATCTGCAGCAACTTGGGGTACACCAACCAGCAAGGTGCGGCCAAAAGAAAACGCCTCTGGCTGAACGGGGGGAAAAAAGGGCTACGGGTTAAATACCAAAAAGGAACAAAAAACCTACGAATAGGAAGTGAAATTAGCGGGAAAGCTGGCGTCCGTATCCTCGGAGGAAAATTCTTGGTGGGCAACACGCAACGTACTTTCTGGGCTCAGCGATACAAGGGGAGAAAAGGGGCCCTCGACGCAGCGCAAGGGGGGGAGTGTTTCTAACAAAAAAGGGTAAGAGTTTTGGGGGTGGGCGGCTGACAAAGGGTAATGTTTCTTAGCAGCAGAGCCAAACGGATATTCTTAGGAAGTCAATAAAGCGCCCTGCGAGGACCAAAGGGTCTGGGAAAGTGCTCGGCCTTTCCCTCACAGGGACAAAAAGGGCGGGGGGAACACTCGTCGCTACCCCTGTTGGACGCACAGGCTGCGAGGAAGGACCGAAAAAAATGTAAAAAGAGGCAGGCGGGAGCGGAAAAAAAGGGAGACTAACAAAAAAAACAGTTCGACCTGAGAAAGATCCGATATCCAAAAGGGTTCCATACCAATTGAGGGGGGGGGGGGGGACAACCGGGTCTGGGGTTAAAAACGGTTGGGGAACGATAAAAACAGGGGAAAAAGTCATCGGAATTGGGGAGGGGGTGAACTGGTTCATGTTGAAAAAAAATAATGCATGTCAAAACAGAGGGGCCTTTTCAGTCGCGTACCAGAGAGGGTTTACCGAGAAAGCAAGGGCACTTCCCCATAAAGAACGGGAGAAAAAGGGGGTTTGACAAGGGAAATTGAAACCCCATGGAGGTAGTATGACGGTGGGTATCCCAGCATGCAAAAATCCGTGAATTAAAAAAGAAAAGTGTAGGTCGCGCACCAAAGGAGAAAAAGGAACGTGTAAAAAAAGGGAGGGGAAGACGCGGCCGCACATTAAAAGATCAGCTAAGGCGAAGAAAGTGCGCTCAATTAACAACTCACGAAGAAAGATGAACGCTCATCTCGCTTCAATTGTAACTGCTGATCGCGGGGGAAGGGAGGAAATGAGGAGGAAAAGAGAAAAGATAGCCGGCAACTACCGGAGAACAGCGCCTATGAAGAAAACCTATGTATAAGGGGCACGGCGACTGGTGGGGAAAAACTCACGGTCGTTCAAAACACCGGGGCTCCGGCGTCATACAGAGCAATATGGACCGATCAAATCAAAGGGACGAGGTGGCAACCTGTGGGACTCCGCTCAAAGTAAACAGGAAAGCTGATTCAACCGGATGGGCAGAACCCTGAGTCATGACAAATGAGTCGTGCATTGGACTCTTTGAATTGGCGAATCACGCCTTCGGAAAGTAAGGAAAGGGAAAAACCGCTCTATTACGAAACCTGGGAGAAATGTGGGGTTGGGCACAAATCACGGTTCCCACAAGTGCTCGAAGACGTAAGAGAAGCATATGACTTGCCAGACAGGGATGCAGGAAAGAGCAGAAAGAGGCCACATCCAACAGTCCGCGGAAAACTGTTTTGACCCGGAAAACTGCTTGGCAACCAACTGAGGAGGGGGGGGAAGGGAACCCCGATCCGAACACCGAGGGACTAAGGTACCGTCCCCATGATATGCAGCCCGGCAGCATGAAAAGAGGGGTCGTCTTTGAAAGGCCAGACGCCGAAAGGCGGAAGAAGGGGCATAAAGGGATTCGCACACAGGACTATGCAGCAAAAAAGAAGGGGGGGAGGGGCAGCAAAGAAAGGACCGAGGCGGTTTGTTCCCCCCAATAGTTAAAAAAAAAAAAAAGCTGATAAAAAGTCCCTATACCAAAGGGGAGCGTGTACCCATGCGTCTCCCTCTGGCCGCCCTTATGGATCGGAGGGAATTTGTTCAGTTGAAGAAAAGAGGGAGGTTCGACTAAACACCCTGAAGAGGAGTCAAGGGGATTTGGGGGTTTGAAGGGACTGAACGGTAAGGGCTTAGAGGGGCAATTTAACTAGAATCAGAAACGTGGGGAAGGGGGAGTGGGAGAGGCTCCTAAGGGGACACAGGAAGAAGGAAATGCAACAGCATTCTGGATCTAGTTCAAATGGAAGGTCAAACAGAAGAATCCCGTAAACGACTTTAATCATCATCCAAATCAAACTTGACGACTACGTGGAATACCTCCAAGGGGGGAAAACAGACACGAGCGGCCGCAAGTAGATACATAAGCGGTACAAAAAACGCGATTGTTAAACGCAGGGGCAGCGCGGGACAGACTGGGAAGAGGGGGAGTGTTAAAAAAAGAGTGGGGGGGACGATCTGCAAGGGTGCCATCGGGGTGGTGACTTCATGTTCCGGGTGACATTAAGGGTGGATCGTCAACCTCTGGAAGGGGGTCCCTGGTCACATTTGCAAACGTCAGAGAAAACCGTGAAAGGGGGGGCGGGACCTTCAAGTTGGCAATAGGGGGGGACGAAGGGGTAAAAAAAAATACACAACAACGCCGATAGTGGGGTCGAGATCAGGGGCCACGCCCAAAGAAGGGGGGGGGTTGAAAGTGTCCTGCGCGTCAGAGAAGGGGAAAGAAAAAGGGGCAAGTTGTCTTGGAGGCTTCAAAAGAGTACAAGTTGGGGCAGAGACACTAGAGACGGTTGGAAAGGGGGTTCACAAAAGGGTAACAATTTAGACATGTTTTGTCGAAGAGCGGGGGGTTGGAACCACCGTAAACGTCGAAACTGGACTTGGAGTATGGGGGTTTTCAGAGATATGATCCAAAAAAAACCAGGATAAAAAGAAAAAGACCAAGAAAATGAAAATATAATTGTTGAAGGAGGAAGGATGCTCAGAAAAGCCTACAGACTTAATCAATAGAGGTAAGGGACTAAAACGACCTCAAAAAAATGGATGGGCCTGCCATGAGAAGGGAAGGGGGCCGGCGCGGGGGGGGGGAAAAACGACCGTATTTTTTTTCAACCAAACGTAACAGCGAAACAAAATCCACAAGCGATCGGACGCTCGGAGTAGCTAGGTGGAAGGACCCCCCTAGCCTCAGCAATGGCCATCCAAAGTAATAGAGAGGGAAGGGGGGGAACTACGACTTCTCCTTGAAAAAACGTGCGAGTTGTAAAAGGGATAGCAATTCATATCGAATCTGCTTCAGGATGGGGAGCCGAATCCCTTCAAGTTGAAGGCGCGGAAAACAGTAGTCACGCATCCCTGGAGATGTGCAGGAGAAACAATCCATGGTGTGTAACTCCAATATAAGTTCTGGAGGAATCCAATTGGACCGGAAAAGAAATGGGGAGGGGAAAAGAAAAGGGGGGCGAACATGGGGGACAGGAGTGAATATTTGTCCTGGAGTGAAGAACCTTTTGGAAAAAAACCCTGGAGCAACCAAAGGTCTGGGGGGAGGGAAATGCATTTTACAACAGTTGAAGGGGGGAAAACAAAAAAGGACTCTACGGGGGGGGGGGGGGGCCGGAAGAAGATCTGTCGCCCAAAACAGGTGGCACAAAAAGATTGGGTAAAACCAATGGGGAGAGAGATCCAATACTGGATGGGGCGGGTGAGGGAGAGAGAATATCGAAGTGAGAAAATCGTAAGTTGGGCTGGGGTGGTTTTTCGCTCCGTTGTGCAGGAGAAATCCGTGAAGAAGTTGGTAGCTCCGGAAAGAGAGCTCATAAAAAGAGAGGAAGAAAAACTGAGGTTTAAAAGAAAGGGATCAAAACGTGGTCCACAGTAATAAAATCTAACAGCCATTCGCGGGATAGTAAAGTCAAACTTGGGAGTCCGTAGGGAAGGAGTGCAGGAGGAATACTCAATCTGTGATCACCAATAGTAAAAATAGAGGGTGATCAGGACAAAGAGTAAAACCAAAGTGCGCAAGGGGGTCGGGAAGGAATAAGTTGACTTTGAAAATGGAAAAAAAAAAGTATCTAGCATTATTACCAGGTGGGCAGATTTTTTGGGAAAAAAAAATGAATATGGAGAGGACGGAAAAAATCAAAAAAAAAGGAGAGTAACTTCCCAATAAATTCTGCTGGGGTTCTATCCGGTTGAGACTTGTATGTGAAAAAAAAATGTAGAAGGGGGCGTAGTCCAGGACGGGTTGGCGCCGAATACTATGTGGCAAGGGGGGGGGGGGGGAAAAGAAAAGACTTTGTCTTAAGCTTATTGCTTGAAGGGGGATGCGGAAAAAGGGGTTTAAAAATAAATCGAAAAAAAAAAAAGGTATTTAGAGGGGAAGGAAGAGGGGGGCAATCGAGAGGAGGGGCTCAAAAACGATACGGCAGCATGGGGGCTCTTTATACATCGCAAACCTTCAGAGCTTAGCAAGAAGGGGGAAGGTCCCAGCCAGAAATAAGGGGACGAATAGCTATACAACCAACATAAGAAATAAGAGGTAGCCAAGGACAGTTGGGTCTGGTGGGAGGGTGTCTTGAGAGGGGAAGGGCTTCGCCTTTGAGATGCTGCTTACTCGGATCGCAAATCAATCATGAAGTGTGCGCCGACATCGAGAGAAGGGACAACTAAGATAGGTGCCAGGAAAATTGGGAGGAGAAGGCGGAATTGCAAAGGAGGGCAAAGGGGACGCATCCCTGAACTCAAGACGTGTGGGAGTCAAATCCCCTGGATCGAGTCGGCGCACCTAACCCGAAGCGGTAAGAACAATGGCGACGGGGGAAAGAAAAGGAAACTCAAAAAAAAGAAACGTGCAGGTCCTTAAGGAATGGGAACTCTGGCGTCTACCAACTACATCCCAGTAGTGAAGGTACGGTCCCTTCACTCTCGGGGATACCGGTGGGAAACCGAGAAAGAAAGAAGAAGTTGTTTTTACAGGGCTGAGGGGAAAATTTCTACAGATGTTTCGATTAGGGGCGGCCGTCAATGATTTCAGGAGGCAGCAGCGGGAAGACAAAAGTTCTGAAGGTGGGAGGGAAGGGAGCTCGCAAAGAGATGGAAAGAGGGGCGTGAATTAAATTCCGGTGTGGAAAAACACCGTTCAAGTGGGCGGAACCAGTATGAATCATAATTTTTGGAAGAGACCCCTGCTATTCGAAAGACCCTGCCAAATTTCAAGCGGGGCGTGGGAACAAAGGAACGCACAACCCAGGCAGGGACGAAAGTAGGGTCATTGGGAAAATCCGCATATAAAAAGGTAATCCGTGGAGGGGAGGAGGGGTGGGGGGGTGGACACGCTATGCCGTGGGTGGGCAAGGGGGGACGACTATCCAAAGTACGGAAGATTGCGTGTGGGGCAAAATGTTTGGAAAAAGATTCCGCAAAGTACAAGTGCAAAGAACAAAAGTTAAAAGTATGCAATACGGGCAAAAGCGGAAACCTACCTATGACAATCCAAGTCGGAAAACAAACTAAGCCAAAATGTCAAGGGTGGGAAGAGACCGGGGGGCAAAGAACTTAAGAAGGAAAAAAGGGGAGTTAAACCATCACCTTTATTGGCGAAAAGCAGACCAGAGGGAAAAGACCTGGGAGTACAATGAAATACTCGACCCCGCATAATCGAAGAAGGCGAGCTGGGCTATTAAAAGGGTGGGCACTCAGCAATGGCTTAATGAGGGGGGGATAGAAAGGGGCTCACATCTCGGGATTTACTGGCGGGAGTAAGGGGTGTCCATTGCGGAGGGGGTCGTGAACGGGGAAAAAACGCGATGTGAAATACCGGAAAGCGACGAGAGCCTTGTAAAAAAAGAGGTGTACACGGGGAAAGGAGTTGGTGGAAAAAAATCCTTTCGGGAAAAAAAAAAAGACCTTCTGAACCTCGCCCTGCTCATGGGGCATCCCGTCTACATGACAGTGGGTGGCGAGGGGGAGTTTGTCAAAAGTGACTAAGAGAAAGCCCTGAAGCGAAAAAAGGAAGGGTTTCGAAGGAAAAAGCCGACAGTCTCCTTCCCCCAATTCTATTCCACGGAAGGGAGGTGGGGGCAGGGAAGAGGTTAGTGGGGGACATCAACGGCCATCTGAAAACAATCCTTCAAGCTAACGGGGGATTGACGATCCCCTCGAGATGACGACAGAATGTTGTGGGAAAAAAAGGAAGAAGGAACACAGTTAGAAAAAGAAGACAGGTCTGTGCTGAACAGCAAAAAGAAAGAGAGTCAGGTCGACCTAGGGGCGCAACAAAACCGGCGGGTTCCCGAGGGGGGACGCCTGCCTAAAAAGGAAAAGGGTACATTGAAGGGGAACCCCCGGGAGGGAGGGGCCTTTAACAACTCCCTCATACTGGATACTAAGAACCAGCGGAAAAGATGGAAGGGGCAGGCAAAGTCATGACCAGACAGAGGCAGGTAGGAGTTCCACGCCGTTGAAGGGAGGGGAGAAAGAAGCGGCGGATCCACAAGGGACTTACGTCGCAACAACTTACACAAATAAGAAATAGAACCTCCAAGGAATGGTCCTGCCAATGAACGGGTGGGGTACAACCAAAGACAAAAAAAGCAAGGACATTCTGGGGGGAAAATGCATTAAAAATTCGTATGTCACCAGAGGGAGAACGGCTGCGGTACCGATTCTGCTGACGCGGATTTAAAGGATCACCCCTCCGGTGATTGCCTGACGATAACAAGTGACGGAGGCATCAAAGGAAGAGGGGGGGACTATAAAGGAGGGGAAGGGGGGGATTCTGGACCGGAATGTTGAAGAGACAGAAAAAGAAAGTGTGGGAAGGAATAGTTTTAGT
>Ga0179593_1507577_pt1 | contig 18626 bp, 24 predicted proteins | sample CZODoug2_1_08_16_FD_185931 | JGI IMG/M metagenome (GOLD analysis project Ga0179593, IMG submission 185931) | Vadose zone soil fungal communities from Angelo Coast Range Reserve, California, USA - CZODoug2_1_08_16fungal (PacBio error correction) | ecosystem: Environmental > Terrestrial > Soil >...
GGGATTCCGTTTGAAAAAAAAAGAAGACAAAAGAGAGAGCGGAGAGGGAAAAAGCAGGGATCCGCCAGTAGGAAGAAACCCAGCAGTGCCGAGAATTTGACCGGAGGAGGAAGCAAAGGGGGTCTTGGAAGCAGGGGGGGGATCTTCATCAAACGGAAGGGAGAGCTGAAAGGCTGGATTCAGTCAGGACTAGTTCACAAAAAAAAGCTTTACGGAGACAAAAGTCAAGATGCGCCTGCTAATCTGCAAGAAATAAGTTTGAGGATAAAGTCCGGGCGAGTGGGGGAGCATGGTCGGACAATTTAGAAAGAGCTTTGAACATCTGGCAGAGGGCCAAGGAAATTAAAAATTGAAAAAAAAGGTCCACCGGGGTCACGGTCGCCGAAGTAATAAGAGTGGAAAAGGAAAAGCCAAGGAGGATATGATAGGAAGATATCCTAAACAGACGAAAAAAAAACAGGCAAAGGGGAAGAGAAAGGCGCCTGCTTTGCTACGGGGGGGGCGTGGAGAAAAATTCTGAAAATGAGGGGAGGGGTGATTGCTTGCCGAGGTAAAGGAGCACTTGGTGTCAAAAAAAAAACCGGGAGAGGTAACAAGAAAACGGAAAAGTAAGAAAAAGCGGACGAACACAAAAATGTCGTTAGACACAAAAACCCCCGAGAACCGAAGAGGAGCAGAAAGAGCTTTGAGGAGGGTCGAAAATCAGAGTGCATTGTGGCGAAGGGACCTCAAAAGAAGATATTAAGAGGCAGGGCGCTGGGAGAGCAAAAACTGACGGGACTAAGAGTTGGGAGGGGTGTAGGAAAGGTCCGGGGGGGGGTCGATCGCCTCGGGGCGAACAACGTGGGGGAAGATGAAAAGGGAAACCGCCCAGGACAAAAGAAAGCTAAGACACATGGAAAAAGAGTTTCAAACCATAAACTGTGAGAAAAAAAAGCGATCAACTTTGAGAAAAAATAATGAAGGACGTCTTCGAGCCGATCGGCCTGGGAGGGAGGGAGATACGAGGAATCGGGCAAGGGGAGGGAAAAGGGACACTTCACTCAAAAAGAATTCCCACTAGAAAGAGAATAAGACTTCGTCGTGAAAAAAGAAAATGCAACTGAAACCACGAAAACGGTCAAAAATCTATTGCTACTCCCGCTGCTGGAGGAGGAGTGGGAAAACCGAAGCCGATACCAAACTCTCAAATATGGAACCAAGAAGCAAGAAAAAGGAAGTTGTCCTACTACAGACAAAAAGACAGGAGGGAACAATTGCGCTGATGATCAGCAACTTCAGCTTTCTGAATAAGTCAGATAAGCGATGCCACTTTGGAGGCGGTTACCCTTTTATTATAGAATATACAAAGGGTGGTATCATCGCGACAGGTACTTTTAAACTTGCTTTAGCGGAGGGGAAAAATAGGTCAATACTGGGGGGGTCCAGGGAGAAAACAACTTGGTATGTAGGACTAGATTCTTAACCTAGGGGGAGGGAAGGGGGGAAAAAGAAAATTCTTGGAAACTTACAAGGGCCAATAAAGACCATGGGTTGGGTTGGCTTTCGCTGGGATGAGCTCAAACATACGTCCAGAGCGAAGCATCGCCGGGTCGCCGAACTCCACCAACATTAGAAGGAGGAAAAGAAGGAGAACGTAGAGAGGAGTTCTGACACCGGGAGAGAAGTAAGGGGAATCTAGAAAGCAAAGGGGACTCACGAACCACAAACTGAACTGGGACATTGTTCCTGCGTTTTAGAGGGTAAAAAGTTTGTGTTCACTCATTTCAGGGGGGGTGAGTGCGCCGGGGGACAAAAAGGGGAGAAAAAAGAAAGGCTATCTAGGATGACGGGATCAATCTAAAAAAAAGGGATGAAAAAGGATGACCGGTATCCCTATGCGTTCACGGGAGGGAAGGGAAGGGAGGAGGCCATTGCGGAACGAAAAGGAAATGTCGACCGAGTTGAAAAATCTAAAAATCAGTAAAAATGAAAAAAAGGGCGGTCAGGTTTTCTAATGCGACCTTGAAGAGGGAAAATACTTCTAAAAGGGGCAAAAAATGGAACAGTCATAGGAAGCGAAGTGAGTCGACTGCGAATGGGTAGCCGCCCTTTAGGAGATGGTCCGAGAACTATGCAGATAGCACTCTCGAGGGAGACATTCCGACCATATCTTCACAAAAAAAAAAGGAGGGAGGGGGGGGAACGGTAAGGAGAACAATTGAGTGGGGGGCGCAATGTTATCTCATGAGGCGAGAAGAGAAGAATACCCACGCGCGTTAGATAGAAAACGCCACCGGGGGGCTTGTTGAAAGAAGACCTCACGCAAAGGAAAAAATGGAGCGATCGGTGGAATACCCAAAAGTCGACCAAAAGACGATCCCCCATCATCCGTTAGGGTCATCGAAGGAAGGAGGATCTACACAGAAAGATGTACTTGAGTGCTATCTCGTAGCTAAATGGAATATAATGGAACTAAGGTCTGTGGTCGACGTTCTAAGCCGTTAAGGACGGGTGGGTGTCATTTTGTGGGCGGGAAAGGGTGTTTGATGGCGGATTCGGGGGGCCCAAGGGGAAGCATTGGGACGTCCGAAAAAGAAAAAGGGGTACCGGCGGGCGGGGGGGGGGGGGGTGGCTCACTAGGTAATTACGAAGGAATGAGGAGCGTCGTTTGCTCCAGGGGGGCAAGTGAAAAGAAAAAAGTGCAATGTGATGAAGAAGTCACAGGGAAGCCCCTCCACTCGAGACGGCCCTGGAAAGAGTTGGAAAAAGGAATTGACTATCCAAAGGGGGGAATCACAACAGCATCTTCGAAAGCTTTTTCTTCTGACGGAGGGAAGCCTGACAATCTGAGCTTTCTTTGGAAAAGGTGGAGGGGGACCCAAAAAGGAGTCCAGGGGGTTGCGAAAAAAAACTCTCTTCAGAATCGAGGAAAAACCCCGAATCTAAAAAGCACCTAGAGCCCCTTCATGAACAGCTTGTAGTTCCAGGGAAGGGAGGCGGCTTTAGGAAAAGCTCAGGACAGTCGAAAGAACCTGAGTAGGTTGAGAACAGGAGGGCTAACAAAGGAACTCCATTAAGAATAACTGGTTATCGTGGGGGTGAAGATAGACACATTGGGCGGCTTTGTAACCGAGTTGGGGCCAACACAAATTTGTAAAAGGAGGTTTTTTTTGTGGAAGTCAAGTGATCTATCAGTAAAAGCTAAAAATAAGAATCATTGGCACTCGCGGCCACAGGACGAAGCGAAATTCTAGAATAGGGGGACAAAGGGTTTTCCGGAATAAGGGCGGCGCCGCCTTATTTCAAGCAAAAATAATAGGGGGGGGAGGCACCGGGCCGCGGGGTGGTTCTAATAGACAGGACAGGTGACATGGGAAAAATGGACCCGCGGGCCATGAGTCAAATTGGTAAGACTCTTTCACCTAAACAAGGGGGGTGCCAGACTATTGGAAGTCAATAAATGAAAAAATCGCCTTGATCCGCCACAAAATTGATTCTTTCCTTGCCGAGGGGAGAGGCGAAGAGACTTTGTACAAACTCGGTCATTTCGGAGACAGCTAAATCTATAAACAGTAGCAACCTGATCACGAAACCAAAAAAAAGAAAGGGGTCGACTACAAAAGAAACCAAACCTGAGAAGCCGGACGCCGAATTAGCTACACAAGAGAAGAAAGGGTCCGTGCCGTGGTTCGATCTGATCTGATCAGAGGGGGGAAAGGTGGCTGTCAATACTAAACGGCAATAAAGGAAAAGGAAGAGATCACACACGAGGAGGAAAAAGGAAGAAGGGGGATCGAGAAGTGTATTGATGCGGTAAAGTGACGTGACCGCTGGAAACAAAAAAAAAGAGTCCGCCCGAGTGACCTACAAAAGGGAACCCTTCAGAAAGGGAAGGAGGGGAGCAGCCTTAGACGCAGGGGGTCAGGAAAGGGGGGGGAGGGGGGCTTTCGGAATCAACCCGGGGGTCTCTCTCTGATACGGGAGAGGGGAGAAATTATGAGAAGGGGGGGTGTTTTGACAACTTTCCTAAAAAGAAAAGTTGGTAATATTCTCGACGCCGCTCACGAAATAAAAAAAGGAGGGGGATGATCCAGGCGGGGGCGAGTTTCTCATTTCATGTATTCATTGAAAATTGGGGGGAAAATCGAGAAGGGACAACGAAATCCTGAAAAAAAGAAAAACCTTTTCGCATGGAAGGAGAGAAGTTATCCACCTCTACTACACCAGGGGAGGAAATCGGGGAATAGGGGGGGCAAGGTTTGAATACGACAGGCGTAGCGAGGAAAAGGCTGTTCCAGGGCTCGGGGATCAAGAGAAGGGGAGAAATGGGAGCGAGTGCTAAAATTTCTGAGAGGGAAGGCAAGAAAGGCACTGGCACTGTGGCCACACACCGCGGGGTCCAATTAAAAGTCGGGGAGGTGGAGGAAAAAAAATTCTGTCTCAACCAAAAAAAAGACAAAAAAATAGAAAAAGACGACAACCGGGGTGCAGTTAGAGAGGTTCTGCATACAGATAGAAGTTGTGTAGGTCAAGAAAAGGGGAGGGAATCTATGGGACGCTGGGAAGGGGGAGAAACTTACGGTGAAAGGGGCTTGTGTGAGGGAAGTAAGTTGTTTTCGGCATGGGGGGAAGGTAAAACACACTCTCTTTTTAAAAAAAAGGGGGGGGTAAATGTAGGGAATCAAAGTAGCGAGTACAAGGGGGAGACTCAGCCTTGAACGACCATCCTAGGGGTTTACGCGAAAAAGGGGGGGAGGAGATCATAATTGCGACCTGACAATGTGAAGAGACGGGGGTTCGACCGTCCTGGGGAGGCTCTTCCTCGAGGAAAAGTAGGGGGGAAAAAGTCGTCAACAGAACATGGTACCAGAGAAAACCAAAACAATCACCGGGAAAAGAGTGGGTTGCTAGTGCTTACATAAACAAGGGAAGGGCGCGGGCAAGAAGCTGAGGGGGAAAAAACATGGCGGCGTGGAAAAACCCTCATAACCCAAAAACACCGATAAGAAAAATCACCCGCAAAAAAAAAATGAATGATTTGTGAAACGACAGGGGAAATTATGCAAGTTAGAACGTACTCTATTAGAGAAAGTGAGAAAAGAGGAGGTCGGCTTAACGAGAGGAGCACGGGCTGGGTTGGAAATCGGCTGATCGGAAAGCCCTTTTGAGACCTATTGGGTGGGGACGGACGCACAACTTTTGCCGTGGGGTTCCGACTGGCTGGGTGGGAAGGAAAAGACAGGGGTCAACTACACCCGACGTGAGGTATTGTATAGTCTGACCAGAGAAAAAAAAAATAACGGAAGAGGAATGCACGGCCTACGCAATGCTCACTCACGACAAAAAGGTTGAATAGAGAGGGGGAGAAAATGATCCTCACCTCTCCAGAGAGAAAGCAACATCTCTCTTTCTGCCATCTCCGAACCGGGGGGATAAACAAAAAAGACAAGGGAAGCGAATAATTAGGACGAGGGGCAAATATTGGACATAAGCAGAAAGGCCGCTAAGATAAAGAAAATCCTTCGAAAACGGACAGAAAAGGGGGATGGGGTTCCGCTGTTGGATATTTTCAAGGTGGGGTAAATTTGACGGGGGGCGGAAAGGGGTGAACATAAGGCCCGAACCAACCGTAAGCAATAGGGAAACTCTCTCACCAAAAAGAAAGAGATAGATGAAAGGGAAAGAAGATGCGGGCAAGGGGAGGAACTGGCGTCGAAACACGAAAGGGTTGGGGAAAAGACTAACGAAAAAGGAGAACGCTGGGGAAAGTTGGCGTCGACATCGCAGGATCTGAGTCTTCCCTCCAGAACTGAGGCGCCCGTCAGACGTCTTCGAGTGGAGTTCGCCGAAAGGAGAGGACGACAGCGATGTACTTAGGGAAGAGCGGGTCAGCAGGGAAACCAAACAAAAGAGGGTCGTGATTGAGCACGGGATAAATTTGGAGGCGATCGTGAGGAGCGGCTCATCATAGCCGCATCAACGGGGAAGCACAATACCTCAGAGGGGGGTGGGAGGCAAAATTTAAAGGGGACGACACTAACAAACAACGGAAGGGACGAGAGGGATGATACCCACCAAGATCGTGCTCGAACTCCGCAGAAAAAGCCGGCAATCGCTAATCACTTAGGGAAGAAAGAGCTTGGAAAGTGGGATAATACGAGGAGAGACACTTGCATTATATTAATCCTGTGACGTGAGAAGGGGAAGGCAAAAAGGGGGACTTCGGCGTGGTGGAAGGGTTTGTGGGGAGGGTGCAAGATAAGGTTGGCCCACTGTCGAACGAGCAAGGGGTGAGAGAAGTAAGATTTTCGCGGGTGGTCTGCAGAGGACCAGGCAACAAACATGCATGGGCTCGGGGTAGGTGGGTAGCGAAGGACAGTGAGTCTATCCGGTTGCAAAATTTGAAACCCGGGGGCCGGGGCACCAACAAGGAAGTCGGCGACAAGTGCAAGTAATTGCTGAAAAGAAAAAAGGGAATGAAGACTCCCGTTCCAGCGGGAGCGAAAGCGGATTGTAACGGTATTTAGGGGAAAAGAGGACTGAGGCGAACCGGACTGGATCATCGAAAAAGAAAAAAAGGTGTTTCGAAACCGCGAGTACACATCGACTAAGACCAAGAAAAAAAACTCAGAGATCCCGAGTACGGTTTGCGCTGCCAGGCAGGAGGGGAATAGGAGATGAAGAAAAGAGAGAGAACAGCGAACTTCTATCACGAAAAAGGACCTCTAGCAACAGAAACGGAAAGACTAGTGGGAGACTCGGGGAGGGGGGGTCGGGGAGATAGACCATTGGGGGCGTCTTCTGTTCCCCTACTGTACGTTAAAAAGAGGTGGGGGGGGGGGAAACAAAAGCAATTGCCGCGTAAGAAAATGGCTCAAAACAAAGGGGGGCTCAAGCTCTCCACAGAGCAGAACGTCACTAGATAGGGGAAACCGAGGTGCCCTCCTCGGACCGCTGAGGAGGGAGAGGTCTGCGAAGAAAACCGATATCACTCCCTGGGAAAGGTTGGGGAAAGAAATTAAAGGTCTCGAAGGAGAGAGAAATTGGTCAAAGTTGGGACAAACTGGCTTCCATTAGAACGGTGGAACAGAGACCAATGTGAAAAAAAAAAAATAATGGGGGGAAGTATGTCAAACATTAAAAAGACCCCGACTGGAGCTAGTTGTATTGCCGGCCCTTCTCTAGTAGAAGGAGGGGTAACCGTGCGCGAAGATTGGTTTGCAACATCTAAATCAAGAAGCAACCCACAAAAACGAGAGAAAGAAACTTTTGATTAAGGAAAAAAAAAAGCCCTGGAAGGCCTGCGAAAGAGGAAACCGACCTCGACATGGAAAGGCGGAAGGTTTGGTTCCTCTCAGGTTGGTTTGGGTTGGTTGTTTTGGGGGGAAGGGGGGGTCAGGGCATGATACGCAATCTCAGTAGTGGAAGAATACCCATCAATAAAAGTAGAAAAGCGAGAAAAAAAAGAGGGAGATAAAAGAGATCTCTAGTTTTTATTTATGCGTAGAAAGTGACTAAGGACGATCAAGACGCGGAGTGGACAAAGACACCCGGGAACAAACAACGAGGAAGGAGAAGGAAGTCTGAGAAGGCATAAGAAGTCAGTTTTGGGGGGTGGTCGGAGGGAATGAAAAAAAAACGTGAGGGCATCGAGGGTGGACGGGGAGATACGCGCTGGGGGAGAGGGTTGAAAAAAAAAAAAGCGGGAAGGAAAAAAACACAAGGACCCGAAACAATACGCCGACTAGGGAAAAAGGGGGAACGGAAAAGAAACAGGAAGTCTGGGATAAGGAGGGAGGTTCGAAGAGGCCGAGGCGGACAAATATTTGGGTCAAGGGAAAAAGAGACCTCACGGGAAACTTTCCCTCAGGGTTCCAAAAGGGGGGAAGAAAAGAGGGCGGGCGAAGGGACTTATAATATAGTCAACCAGACCACAAAAAAAGTTCTCAATCTGCAATTAAGGGGAAGTGGGATGAAGCAAGCGAAAGGGGAAGAGTACGTTAACTGCGGGAAGAAGGATCTCGGGAGTGGGAAAAGGGGGCGGGGGCTTCAGATGGCGATTTTAGTCCTAAAAAAACTTGTGTGCAAGCTCGGGGGGACCAGAGGCAAAAGGAGGGGGAGGGGAACTCTACAAAGGAGTCTATCTCCAAGGAACAAGATACAACCGTATAGACACGCCGATTATGTGGGTGGGCAAGGAAGAGCAGTTCTAATATATGCATTTGGAGGATTGGGGAGCTCTCTGAACGGGCGATATGCGATCAAGGCAAGCCAACACAAAAAAAATATGGAAGGAAAGGGCAGGGGAAAGGAAAAACGGGTGGGAGTAAATGCACTAGGTGATGAAGTGGCGAAATATGGTGAGGATGGAAAATGACGGAACAGTCAAATAACAAGAAAAGAAATAAATGGGGGGCAAAGGAGGGGGAAGGAAGTAACCATCCCGCAGGGGCGCAGACTTCGGAAAGGACATTTCTCTGGATAACTGTACGGTGATCCGATCTGAAAGGGAGGAGAGAAGCGAAAGAGGACAAAGTTTGAGGCAAGGGGGTATTCTGTACACGAAAAAACAGGGACAAAAAGGGCCCAACTCAACCGACCGAGACGAAGCCGGGACGAGAAAAAAGGGAAGGCAAAAAGTCTGGAGGGCGAACGCTGGGAGGAAAGGGGGGGCAACCCTGAAAACAGGGGGGAAAAGAAAAAAGGAACAACACACGATCCGAGAAACCCAGAAACACAACTAGAAGGCGGTGAGAAAGACGCGAAAAAAACAATGATCGCGGGAAGGGAAAAATCAGTCCGTAGCTATTCAGCGAGGTTTTGCAGGCTGGCCAATGGGGAAAAGAGACGATGATCAAACGCGGGAATGTATTGCTGCGTATCGGGAGGAAAAAAAGATGGAAAGACGGGGTCTAAGGAAACACCTACGTTAGTTGGGGGGGGGAGAGAGGGGGAAGACCTCCAGAGGAGGGTCCGCAAACCGGGACGAATAAGTCTTTTCTCAAAAAGGGGGAGCTGTCGCTGGGAAAACGAGAGGGGAGAACAAATACGCCGTAGGACGAAGCCATCGAGGATGTCAGCCTAAAAGACAGGGCAAAAAATTCGCATTCTAAAGTAGATCTCATTAGTAAGGAAGGGAAAAGGAGCGAAGTAGGCCGCGCGTCAGGCAACCCTGAGAAAAGGAAATCAATTGTTCAGCTTTCCACATTTTGAGGCGGAAAAAAGGGAAAACGGGGTAAAATGTCACTGGTTTGAAAGGTAACAAAACGTGAAAGAATGGAGGCCATTGACATAAGAGAGAAAAAAACTTGAGGGAAAAGAAGATATGAAAGTGACATGATCGCAGTGGAAAAGGTCTGGCGGCCTGTCTGGGTTCAAACGCTCATCTATCCAAGAAAGGGGGACGAAAACAAAAAACTCAAAACCTCCGAAAAGGGGATGTATTGACTGAGAGGCTGCGCCTTGATCTCCGAGAAAAATGGACTCAGCCTTTGGCCTGTCAGAAATAAGTCTACTTTAAAGTAACGGTCGGGGAAGAATTTCGCCAATCCAGGTGAAGATTTCCAAGCGGGAATGGGCTGAACTAAACGCTTTAGACAATGGAAAAAAGAGGGGCATGGCCCCCAACAGCTTTCTGAGGGGGAGGAAGGGGAGCGCCACTGAGGCCAGGGTTTACGCAGGACAACTAAAAAACAGGATCGCAGCTCACGGCGGGTGTCGAGAGCTCCACCGAGTGGGGAACACACGCCGCTACGCAGAAAGTAGGGGGGAGAGAAAATCTTCCAAAACGGATAGGGAGCCCCCCCTTAATCCGACCGGCTCAAAATCACAAGGCATCGGAAAAAACTGATTCAGGGACAAAAAAGTGGTTGCTGGAAGGCATCAGGGCGGCGAAAAACTTGCTGATGAACCTCCTGGAGTTAGGAGGGGGGTCAAGCTTCTTCTTCTTTGGTGTGAAGGTTTGGGGCGATGAGGTTGGGGAGACGATGCAGGTTGGCCCACGGTCCAAAAAAGCCGCATCGGTTGGGAGGGAAAAAAGAAAAAATTACCGCAAGTGTCTCATTGCAAACTGGAAGAAATTGTCAACGACCGCAAAAAAACGTAGACGTTGGGAAAAAAAAGGACAAGTGCGTGCGCTCCATGGCAATGGGAAAGAATTTCCCCCTTTTCAGGGATGGCGCCCAGCCCGCAAGGACGATCGGTCACTAGAACGTCAGACTACAGGAAGAGGATCTCAAACAGTTGAGGGTTCAGCTGAGCACCGCTGGAGGGGAGAGGAAACGGGAGTGCTGCTTAAAGGCCAGGGTGAAGGGGTGCTGTCTGACGGGCGGGGCATCGTAACCACGAAGGGGGGCGAAAAAGCGAGGTATCAGAACACTCCCACAAGGAATCACAAAAACGTCCAGGAAGGGCGTTGAGCTTGCAGCACCTATCGCAATATAGTCGGGGGGAACTCCCCTTCGAAAAAGACCTATTGAGGGGGAAGGGGCCGAGTGAGAGAAAAAGAACCGAAGAGGTGTCGGTGAGAAAAAAAGAACCGGGATAGGTTGTCGGGGAGAAAGGGCAAGGGGGGGGCTAGGTAAACTGACAAACGTGGGCAGCGGGGAAAAGAGCAGGTGGGGGGGGTTGTGGGGACAGGCATCGGCAGGGAAAAGGAAAAAGCGCCATCAGTGTGGCACAGAGGGAGACAAAGTAGACCCGCAGGAGAGCAGTCGGGACTTGAAAGATGTTGCAAAGCCGCAGCCAAGCGTTCGGTAACTCAGGAAAAGGTCTACGGTTGGGCGAGTGAGATGCGCTATAAGGGAAACCGGTACAGTGAAGGGAATTGGACCAGCTCAAAGGTGAAAACAAAGGGTTCAGCCATCCAATCATGATAAGAAACCACCCGAAGGGAAGAAAAAATTATTGCGGGGACGGGAAAGCGAGGGGCGACTATCTTTTAAAACCTCGGTTTCGGGAGAAAAGGGGGGGGGCAAATAGACAATTCTCCGAGAAAGACCCACGACCCGAAACGAGAAACCTGAAAAAACCCGTGTTGATGCCCAAGGGCAAAACTCCGGATGCATTGCGGGGCGCGTCCAACAGAAAAAAAAGAGATGCCGCCGGCCCGGGGGGTCGGATCAGAAATGCCTTCGGAGAACTAGTGAAGAGGGTCAAAGAATACCTAGTCATCGTAGAGAGAAAAACACAACCGGATGGGGAAAGAAGGGAATTTTAGTAGGTCAACTTTCCACATAGAAAAAGAAAGCAAGCAGAAAACCGACAAAAGGAAATACGGCAACCGATTGGGGGGAAGGTAGAGACAGGAAGGCGGACGCAGTGCGAAGAACCGAGGGCGTGGTGCGTGCGGGGTCGAAGAAAAACGGGAGAGCGGGGTCGTGAGAGGGTCAACGGTTGAGATGGGTGGCAAAAAAAAAAAAGGAGGGTCGGCGAAACCCTGGCGGGCACGAGGGGGTGGAAAAAAGTAGTCGGACAAAAGCGAGGAAAGCAATCATTGTGCAGGGGGACAAGTAGGGGCAAACATGGGAAAAGGAAAAAGTTGCAGCGTCTGACACAGAGGCGGGGAAAAAAGGAGGGGCCTAAACCTCAGGGCCAGCAGGGTCCACCTGGATAGCACATGGAAAAAAGGGGACCACCGCGAAAAAAGCATCGCGTGTAAAAAAGGGGGTGATACGAAGCGCGGCCGCGAAGGAGGGGGGAGAGGGGGAAAAAAACTTCGAGGGAGATGAGACGCGGGATTTGGCGACGGGACGAGGGCGTGCACAATGTAATGGCGAGGGGATACTGCCCATGCAGAAAGGGAAATGTGTTAAAAACTGGTGTGTCCAAATTCGGCCAAAGTCGGTTAGAAAGCAAGGAGAAACAAATGCAGTGCTACACCACCCCCTATCAACATAGGCTGAAACGAGTGACCCGTTGTACTCGAAGAGGAAATGGTCTATAGGCAGGGTGTCTTGCACTAAAAAGGACAACGATCCGATCCTATGGACTCAGTGTGCACAGTCATTGGGACTAGCGGTGTGCGTAATGACTTTTGGGAGTAAGGGGAGAAGATAAAAAAATTTGTCGAAAAAAGGGGGGTGAAGGACGTGGCCGAAACAAAAACACAGGATGAGACAAACCTTCCAGAACGACCAGACACGGTTGGAGAAGGAGGGACAAACTTTCGATAACGGTGCCACTGGGAAGGAAGTGCAATACGTCGGGCGAAAGGACGGGAGACGGGGGCTTCCTCCTCGGCGAAAGGAAAGGGCCGGTAGGACGACGCACGTTGGGGGAAAAAGCGGGCCCCACGTCAGATCCAAGCGGGGCTGTGGTGCACAGAGACCTGAGCCCACTTGGGAACGTCAAAAATCTGATGGGGAGCACCGAGGGAGGAGAAGTTTGGAAACAAGAAGCTAACCCAAAAGATCCGCCAAAAAGAACACACAAAGAAAAAACGGAAACAAAAACAAACTGAATATCAGAATTGGGAGCGTAAAAGAAGTCAAGATCAAACTAAAGTCAAATAAGGGATGACGCAAAAGGGGTTATGGTGCTAGGAGGAGAACGGGGTGAAGCTCGACTGGTGGGTCAGAAAACAGTATCTCTACATAGTTTGGGGCAGCCATACGTTTTGAATATATAAAAAACGAATGAGTCCAGAGGGGGAGATGGGCGGAAAGCGATGAGGGCTCAAGAACATGGAAGGCCACGGAAAGACTTCCCGACTAATCAAAAAGGGGGAATGAAGGGAAAAAAAAAGCAGCACAAACAGAAAAGGAGAAAGGCAAGGCAAAACATCGCCGGTATTCACTCACAAGACCGGGAGGAGAAAAAAAAGAGGTCAAAAAGTTATACGCAAACGAAGGTATGACAAAGGACGTAGCGATATCAAGGCAGCCTCCTACGACGAAAAAAAGGAAAGAAAGGATTGTTGAAACGAGGGGTATTGTGACACCTTGGAGGGACCTCAAGGGGCAAGTCTCCTTGGTTTGAAAGAGCAAAAACGGGGGGACCGCAGACGAGGAGAACGTTTCATATCGCTCAACAAAAAAAGGGAAAGGAAAATGAAGGTGACGGGAGTCCTCGATGCGGAAGGGAGCCAGTGAGGGGAACAAAGGGCGCATGTAAAACGCAAAAAGGTGTTAGAAAAAAAAAACCAGGAGCAACGGTCTGTCTTGGAGAAACTTGAGGGGAATCTAACCGGCATACGTGATCAGATAAAAGATGGGTACATACTCATTGAAAAAAAGGGATTATTCTACTGAGAATAGGGAGAAAGGGTCAGAGAGGGTCCGACAGAGCTACTAACGCTAAAAAAGTGGGTATATCGGAAGTCTCAACAAACACGACAAGAAAACAAAGAGGGGTACGTGAGGAAAAAAAAAGCACGGAGTAATGAGAAAGGGGAGAGTCAGCTACGGAAGAGGAAAAAGAAAAAATCATGAACTACGATTTAATAAAAATAGTCAAACAGCAGGTGGTACCAAGGGGGATAACACGAAAAAAAAACTTCATCATCGGTGATAAGAACAACAAGTCATCATCGGGATCAAAAAAGGTGACATAAGCAAGATCTCCCCCCGAAGGGGCTCTGAGGAGGGTAACCAGCGATAGTGAACTTTTCTGGAGAAGAGGGATTCCATTCATGAATGAGTCCCTCCTGGGACGTTCTCCTGTAGTCCCTGCTGTTAAAAAGGGAGGGGGGGAATTTTTTGTCTGGAGGGGGGGAGTCAGTTTTTTTGGAAAATGGGAGCTGTCATCTGTGAAGCCGCATGGTTTGCGCTCATGTCCCGTTAAAATGGGGAAGTTAAAACGAAAAGGAAGTCCTCTGGAGAGGGGGCTCTGGTCAGGCAAGGGTCAAAAAAAAAAATGCGGTGAAACTTGCAAAGGACTGTCCTTTAAACCAGCAACAAAAAAACCCAAGGGAAACGCAGGGCACGTTCCAGGAACTTCCAGGAAGAAAGTTATGAGGCAGGAACTATTGGTAAGTGGGCAAAACCAACAGCGGGGAAATCTGGAGAAATCTATTGACGGGCTTCGTCTGCGTTGCGAAAATTTTTCCGTACGGTGTTTCGAAACGTATAAGCAGAAAAAGAGGGGACTCCAAACAGGAAGAGCAAACAGACACACGGACACTGCATCAGCAGACCAAGAGGCCTAGCATATCTATCGGGGGAGGGGCAACATCGACAAAAGAGAAGGGTTCATAACTAGCGCCAAAACTTCAAAAAAAAAAAGGGGAAAAATCGGGGAGGGTTGGAGGGGGAAGAACGATTTAGGTCCTGGGAAGAAAAGCGGGGCCGCTTGAAAGCTGGGGGGGGGTTTATTTCATTGGCCGGGGGGAAAGCGGAACGATCAACTCAAGGGCCAGCTTTAAGCAAGAATCAACCCAGGAGGAAAAAAAAAAGCGGGGCGAGAGAAAAAAGGGAAAGATGTTGCCGAAAGCCGTAAATGTCTGAATTTAAATCAAAAAAACACAGCGAGGGGGGAAAAAAAAGGGGTCATTTACTACTATTATCTCGTCACGAGCACGGCTCATTTTGCAAAAAGGAATCGGAAAGGAGGTCCCGGTGGCAAGGAGAAGGATGTTCCAGAAAAATGTTGGTAATCAAGAGGGGGAAAGCAGATAACCACCTCAAAACACTTACAACGGAATTGATTGAAAAAAAAATGCAAAACGGCAGGGGAAGATCTTGTAACTCGTAAACCGTTTAGCAGACCGAGGGGTGGAAAAATATAGAATACAAAATGACGTCAGAGACTAGGCAAAAAGGACCCGCAAAGGGGGGAGCGACACCACCTCAAAAAGACGGAGGTCCTCAAAACCTCGGCATGAAAAAAAAATGCTGCCGGTAAAATGCCCGGGGGGGAGCTCATGCCGGGCGGAGAGAGTTCAAGACAGTGGGGGGAAAAACAAGATCATCATCTCCTCAAAAAAACAAAAGGGGAACATAAGAGGGAAAGGGGGTTGATGAATAGTCGGTGAAACAATACACTAGAGGGAAAAGAGGGGAGAGCATAAATCTAACACCTTTAAAAAACGGACCGAATCCCAGAATCCTCTCGCCGGCGGAACGCAGGAAATAATTACTGGTGAGTTGGGGGAGTCAGGCATCAACCTACTAACAAAAAGGATTATCAGGTCCTCGAAAATGTATAGAGGTGAAAAAAGGCGACAAAAGTGTAAAGAAAATCCCTAAGCGAAAGGATGCAGCAATCAATTCTGTGGTGCAAGGGCGAGGGGGGATCATTGAAGTGCGTTGACAAATCGCGGGACCAGAGGGGCTTCGGGGAAAAGGCCGGGAGAAAAAGGGCAAAAGGCGTGTGCACCTGGATCGAGAAGTTTGGATTAGGAAAGGCAAAAAAAAACACGGTCGGTAAAGGAGGAAATAGGGGACTTGTAACGGCCTGCCAACAGTACGGCAAAGCGGCACATGACCTCATCGGGCCAGACTGGGCAATAGAGCAATTATGGACGGATAGCAGTCCGATTGGGCCTACGGAAAGGGACAGTGTGGTCAAAAAAAAAAAAACCTAAGGGGAAAAGCGAAATTCGGAGGAGGCCGCACAATGGGGATCTCCCTAACAAAAACCCCGAGGGAAAAAAACCTACCCTAGGGAAAAAGGCTCCGAGGGTTCTGCAAATTCAGTTCATGGGTTGTCGAGGTGAGCGTAAAGATCGATATGCAGAATCCTAGAAAGCAAAGCAACAACAAACTAGCGGGTATATTCAAGCTTTGGCTGGGCGGAGGTACGAGACGAGATGGTCAGAAAAAGGGGGCAAAGAATGTCGAATCACGAACGCTCATACAAGGGGGACAATTCTATGAAGTGGTCCATAAAAGAAAAGTTTAAAAAACATCTTAAGGGGTCAATATCATAAGGGCATGACCAGTTGGATAGCAAGACTTCCGGAAGATATAGAGGGGAGGGAGGTGTCAATCCCTAGAATCTAGAAGGAACATAAAACAACTGAGCAAAGGCCATCTGCGGCCCCGATTCACCTACGGAATACTGACACGGGACACCTGATCAAATGAGGGGTAAAAAATCTGAAAATTGGGAAGCAAACGATGAGGCGCAGCCAACCAAAAAAAATATCAGAAAAAATTAACCACAGAAAAAGCCCGCGACAAGGCAACGACAGGAGGAAGCATGCACAGGGGGGGGAGGCTCGTTAAAAAAAAAGGGGATGGGCGGTGCAGACCGCCACTTCCTTATGGGTCTCTCGGATGGATACCTTGGGGTGGAAAAAAGAAAAACTAGAAAAATGGTGGAAATCACCGATCAAAACGATTACGTTTCTGGGGGGAGGGGAAGCGAAGTCTTTTCAAGACGGTGGTCCGGCAGCTCTGAAACTCAGGGGAGTCTGGATAAAATACCCGATATGGAAAAAGGACTAATGGCCGCCATCAAAATTTGCCGAACTTGAAGCTCATCACGACAAGCGTGGGGGGGGGGGAGATGTCGTGGGAGGGGGCTACCTCTCACAGGATAGCGCAGCAAAAGTCGGGACATCTAAGAAAAGGAGAGAAAAACTCGTTCAGAAGGGAAGCGGAGATTGATGACGGCCAAAACGGACGCGAGAAAGGCTCAGCCGGAGACCAAAAATTGCGGGTGACATTTTGTGAAGGGGGGGTTGCCAACGGGGGTGCGGTACAGATTGAGGTCGTACTCGGTTTAAACATAGCAAGGAGAACGAAAAGACAGAAAGATTAGGAGCGACCTAAACTCCAACAACGGGAAAAGGGGAGAAAGGGAGATGACGTTCTCTAACTGTCTGGTCAGCAAGGTAGAAAAAAAACCAACGGCGCACACCAAATTTGCGGAAAGGGCAACAAAGGTGGAAAATCGAAAACGACGTTCCAGGCATGTACAGTTGAGGAGGGAACTTCAGGGGCGAAAAAGAAATAAAGGACGAGGAAGGGGACCATGTCAAATCCTAGGAATGCCTGAGAAGTGCGCTGCGGCAGGAGTGAAGCGTGTGGAGCGAAACTAAGGAACAGTGAACGAGTCGCCCACGAAAAATCAGACAAACAAAAACTGGAGTGAGGGAAAAGCAAATAAATGGAGGGGAAAATTAAAAAAAAAACAGGGTAAAAGCATCGAAACGAAAAAAGTACATTCGTTTTACATTAGCGCAATACGCAAAGGAGGGAGTATTGCACCGAAGGAGAGAAACAACGTATGGCTCTAATCGGTGTAAAAAACACAAGACAACGGGGCTAAACCACCGGATACCTAACAGAATGGGGAAAAAAAAAGGCAATGGGGAATCGGATCAGACTTCAAATTAGCCAAAACGAATTGGGGCTGGGGGGTCAGCACTCAGCTGACAACTGTGTGAGTATGCCGAAAGGGAGGATGGACACTGTACGTCGGCCCCACGAGGTGATTAGAGGGGGGGAATGGGGGGAGGAGTCGTGTCAAGGCGGGATTCAGGGACAATAAAAGGCCGCAAGAACAAAGAGAAGTTGCTTGGAAGATAAAATTTAAAAAACGGCCTCGCGGCGGATAGTGGGGGGACACAGGGGGTTCAAAGGGTGCGTGAATCATCCAGGGGCAAGGTAGAGGTGCCCGAATCCCTAGTAGAGGCGAACTCAAAAGGATCGGCGCGACGAAAGCATTCCGGGAGGAAGAAGGGAGAAAAGTATAGCAAAAACAGATCGCAAACGGAGGTCGGAGGAGAGCCCAAGGTGATCGTTTGCGTTGCCTGAAGGCTCAGGAACTCCAGGTTTCGAAACAGACGTAGCAAAATAGAACTGAAGAAAACAACTGAATAAACTCACAGAGGAAAAAAAAGGAGTATGCGGAAGTGAAGCGACCTAGGATCGAAGATCGATTCGAGAGCAAGAAAAAATGCCTATGGGGTTAGACAGAAGAAGGCCTCCAGAGGAACTAGGGATTATGAAGAACGAGGGATCAAACGTGGGGGAAAGGATATCACTCGGTGGGGGGGGTTCGTACTCTGTCCTACCCCGACTTGGGAGCTTTTAAAGAGAGGTTTTGTTGTTTTAAAAGGGCAGGACGGCAAAAAATAGGTCAGCTAAATCCACAGACATTGTGGAAGACGATAAAAAAAAGGAAAAACCAGAGTCAGGATCGAGAACTTACATCCTGGTGGCCCGACGAGGGACTTCTGACGGAGGGAAGTATGGGAAACATAAGTAAAGCGATGAATTTCGTACCTAGGGGGGGGGAAAAAAAAAAAAAAAAAAAAAAAAAAAAAAAAAAAAAAAAAAAAAAAACAAAAGATAAGGTAGTCTCAAATCGGAGGACGAAATGGAACCCGGTGCACGAGGTCCAGTGTCACGGGGACCATGCAAAGTTTTCCCATCCAAATCTGGGGGACGCCGATTGGCAAACTGTAAATGAGCCAACTATGAATTGATCCTCACATAAAGGGAGGTGAAAGTAAAAAAGGAATGGTCAAAAAATCGGGCAATAACAAAGTCATGGGATGGGTTTTGAAAAAGAAAAGTCAAATAAGACTACCGCCGCGAGCCTAAACGGTGATACGCGAAAAACGCACAAGACCGTGGTGCCCGCTAACGTCTTAAAAAAAAAGAGTCTGGAGGGAAGTGCGTTCTCTCCTTCCTGAGGATGCGTCGGGGGGAAGATCGGTTTTCATAGTGGAGACCTCAAAAAGAAAAGTCGAG
>Ga0179593_1447292_pt1 | contig 18624 bp, 19 predicted proteins | sample CZODoug2_1_08_16_FD_185931 | JGI IMG/M metagenome (GOLD analysis project Ga0179593, IMG submission 185931) | Vadose zone soil fungal communities from Angelo Coast Range Reserve, California, USA - CZODoug2_1_08_16fungal (PacBio error correction) | ecosystem: Environmental > Terrestrial > Soil >...
CAGAATTGCTCCATCCCGTTGAGGATCGAACGGAATAGAATGGGTCGCCAGAAGATGACTGTGAAAAGCGAAAAAACAAAAGAGAAAGAGGGGAAACCCCAAGCCGGAAAAACGATGACGGCTGTTGGGGACAAAACAACGATGGGGAACAGCGCAAGCTTCAAAGCAGAGGGGAGTCGGTGGAGCGGCGGGAGCAAAGTCCCCGAGAGGGGAAGGGGGGGGAACATGAAAATGGAAACCAAGCAATCATTGCAAAAAAAGCTGAACGACCCGACAAATCGAGAAGAAGCTCAACAGAGACTTAAATAGGATGAGAATAAGGGAAAGCCCACAAAAAGCCCCCGAGCGGTGGGATTGTCCTCATGGGGAACAAAATCCTCCGGGCGTCCTGTGCGCCACAGGGGGGGGCTCCGGGGTTGATAATAAAGAAAAAAAAACGAGACAATACAAAGCCATCCCTCCTGGGGGTGGGGCGGGGAAAAAAAATCAGACAAGCTTTCCTACACAAAAGGGGAAAAGGGAAATGTATCTATCAAAAAACAGTAGCCTGCAACAAAAAAGAGAGGGAGGTGGGTGGCCGAAGGAGGGAGTCGTAAGCAAACATCAGGAACCTTGTAACGCTCCAAAGCAATGCCTCTTTCAAAAAAAAAAACACCGCAAGCAGGCATCCGACAGAGCCAAGGAAAACAAGTTCAAACGGGGACAAATTGTCTTCCGTAGATAAAAGGAATAGGGCCGGTGTCGGGTTTAGGGAGCCGCACGAGTAGGAACGCCGCTAAAGGGGTACAAAGACGAGCCACTCCAGAAAAGGGGGACTTATCACCGGGGGGCGGAAAACCATAAAAACAATTACCAGCAAGTGAAAAGCGATAAAAAAGGAGGAAAGAGGTTAGGGGACAGGGCAGTCACCAGAAACTCTGCAGCACGGCACCGCGAAGTAGCCTAAATTCGGCGCGAATCATGGATTAGATCAATTAAACGTGGGTTCGAAGGGAAATGGCCGGGACCAGGTGGGGCGGGAAGGAGACTTAAAAATAGGCTCCGAAACGCGTCGCAAAAAAAGACGCAGAACCCTTTGAAAGGGGGGGGGATGCTCAGGGCTACTGGGAGTTGGTATTTGGACCAACCAACTGTCTCTATCAAGAAGAAGAGGGGCAATGAAGGGAGCCCTGATGCTGCGAGGGGCATCCGCCGGGATGGAAAAAACAGACTAGGGGGACCCGAAAGAAAAACGTGAGGCCGAAAGGTCAGCCGGGCCCCGAATGTTCATCAAAAAAGTATAAAACGATGTCGGTAAGACCAGAAAAAAAAAAGACAAAGGGGACAAGGAAAAGTGAAGGGGTTTCCGATGACTCAGGAAGGAAGGACACGTTGACCAATTTGAAGAAACAAAAAAAAAGAACCGACCAGTCGACAGGGTTGACTGGTTGGAGGATGCAAAAAACCAGGGGGGGGGGGGGGGGTCCAGAAGAGGGGTTGACCAGCAAAAAAGATTGCGGGGCGTACTCTTCACGGGGGGGGGAGAAAGAAGACGGACGACCCCGTAAGGGGAAACAGGCCTGAAGACCAAACGTCAAACCCAAAAGGTGGGGCGCTGATGAAAAAAAAGACAGTAAAATCGGAGCGAAGTACAGCGGCAAAAAAAAGGCAAACTGAAAAAAAACCAATCGTTAACTGCCGGCAACATAATTGATGTTCAGGGGACGCCGAAACGGAACGACTCACAAAAGCGAAGAGAACGACATACGGGGCTAAAAAGAAGTGATAGTCTGGAAAGTTGCACATATGTGAGGGGCAAATCTCGAAAGGTGGGGCAGGCAAGACGACAACTAAAGGGTCCAAGGGGGAAAACCTCTAAAAATTAGGGGGGGGGGGGCGGTCGGAAAGTCAAATTCGGAGAAAAAGCAAACCCATAAAAAACGTTTTTAAGATTGGGGATAAAACCCCGGAAAGACGGCTGGGCCAAATACTCAGCGTAGTGACAAAGCATTGTCCGCCCAATGGAAAAGGGGAAGGAAACTTCTGAATCGATGGTAGGACCGAAGAACAGTTTTGCCAGAAAAAAAGATCCTTCGAAGCAGGAAAGCCAGCACGAAAAACGGGAATAAAGCGAAATGTTTGGGAAAAGCCAGAAAAAAAATGGAGCGAATCGACCGTAAAGCCCCCGTGTCGAACGCGGAAAACGCGAGAAAAAAAAAAGACTTGCAGACACCATCCCGAGGGGCAAAACAAAACGATTAAAAAATGGGGGAAAAAGGAAACAAAATAGGGGAAGTAAGAAGTCCTAAAACTGACATTATAACTGAACCTGAGTGGGGTCTCCAGAAATCCTGAAAAAAAAAAAAAAAAGCAAATAAAAACCTTCAACAGCAGCATGTGAGGAAAAAAGTTGGGAGCCCCGACTGCTAAGTTCCAAGAAGGAGAGAAAGCATTTTAGAAAACCCACACACATACGAGGGGGGAGTAATGGGGTATCATGCTCACCAGAAATGTAAATAATCACGCCTAACATTGAAGGACCTGCCCATAGAAAACTCAGATGAATTAAGACAGAAAGCATGGAAAAGGAGGAAAGAAAAAACTGGTGGAGGGAGGTTGTGGGGTGACACATACTACGTCAAAGCAAGGGTCAGAGGTATTTTGTCCACATCTCGAAACGCCTTCATGGAGAGGTCACGAAGCCCGTTCCAACCCATTCAATGTCCAGAACAAAAAAACTGAAAAAAAAAGCGTTAAAAAGAAAAATAAATCTACCCCAGTAGAAAAAGGTCTGAAAACTCCCATATAGTGCACGGCCTTTCGTCGAATAAAAAAAAACGGAACCAATCAGGAGTGGCCATGTTGTGGAAGACTGTAACGTGACGTGGACAACCAATGTGAATAAAGCACGCGACAGGGGGATCAGAAAGAAAGCTGAAAAGAGGTCCAACAATGAGGGGGTAGTCCAAAAAAAACGCCGAACGAGAAGAAAACGACGGCTCTCCGAAAAAGGCACCCGCAGAGCACCAGATCAAAGGGGGGGAAAGGCCCGGCCGGCCCTTAAGCCCGAGGCCAGCAAGCAAGCAAGCAGGACACGTCTTCTAAGGTGTGGAAAGAAAACACCAAAGCTTTAAGCAAACACCGGATGGCAACGAAAAAGACCTGGGCGAGGTAAGGGCCCCATAAGCAGGACAGATGGTCAGGCCGAGCAAAACAGCAAAAAAACAAAAAAAAAAAAACCGATAAGGTTAGAAGCAATTCCACCAAAAAGAAATCACGTGTGAGGACCTTCAGGGGGGCAAACAGAAAAGCAACAAAAACGCCCCGGCCCTAGAGCCCAAACCTTCAACGAAACAAAGCCTAAAGGGGAAAAACAAGGTGGAGGATCCCGTGGTTAGCAAACCAAGGGACTGAACTTGGGGCTGGTGACCACGGGAAAAAGGGGGGGGGGGAAAGGGGAAAACCTTCGAAGGAGTAAAGCGCTCGCCCGGTAGAGGGAAAAGGGGGAAGGCCAAAACCATCAGAAAAACTAACTCAAATGAACCGTCAGGAACGCGAAGCCTTCCTGAACGAAACAAGAAACAGAAAGGAGGAAAAAAGAAAGGGAAGGAGAATGAAACTCACCCAGGAAAGGGCCCGAAAAGAGGTCTCTGAAACAGAAAGAAAAACGTCCCAAACCTAAATCCTGACCCTCGATATTAGCGCCGAACAGCTAAAAGGTGCAAATCGCGTCACAGAGGGCAAAGCCAATAACTAAGAGAATTTTAAGCAAGACCATATGAAGGGGGGGTCCAAAACTATCCGAGAGATTGGCAGGGTAGAAAAAGGGTCAGATCACTCAAGCGAACTGGGGGGAAAATTCGCATGGGAATCAAGCAAAAGGAACGCCCTCCAGGTAAGAGATCAAATCTCAACAACCCACAAGGAAGATATGTATTAAACAAGTAGATTGCTAAGCCGGAAGGAAGGACCAAGGACTCGCTGGGAGTGAATATCTCAAAAAACTTTGGTGCTACAGAAGAAATAAATCTCGGAAGTTCAAAAAAGGGACGGCAAAAATAAAGTCGGGCCCATCAGGCTAAAAACTGTAAAAATGGGGGGTTTCCACAACTGAATCGAATGAGAAAGTAAAAACTGGGGGGAAAGGGACAACATCAAAACATCCGTCGTATTGCGGGTGGGAAGGAAGGGCCAAAATCGTCGGCAGGACAACAGTGGGCACACTGGCGTGGGGAGAAATAGAATCGGGGGACGGCATAGGGGGGCTTGGTCCCTTGCAGGACTACGCGTTATGACTTCACGTCGTCTGATGAGGGGGGGGGGGGCGAAAAAATGACAATGCTCACTGCGAGAAAAAGAGAAGGCAAGTCCCGTCAGTCATGGGGAAGACACTAAGGGATTTTGCACACTCAAAGACGTCAACACCGGTCTGAAAAAAACCCGACTTGGTTTGGGGGCATGTACTGGCGGGGTCTCTTTCAGCGGGGGTCTGATACCGGCGGTCAGGGGCCAAAATGGAAGGGGGGGGAAACAAAACATAGGGTAAAAAAAAGATTTAAGACTCGAAAGACTAGGGTCGCAAAAGGTGATCGTCAAAAAAAAGACCCAGAACGACGGCCTAGCGGGGGAACCATATAAAGAAAGGGAAGCGGCGTGGCCACCTTCGTCAAAGCTGGGCAGTCAGAACCGTAGGGGCGTCCGGTCACCGCGAAGGTTCAGGCCTGGTGTCCGGACGGTCGCTGAAAGTCTCGGGCCAATCCAAGGGGCCGCCATTGCCGGAAGAAGAGGGAAATCAAGGCCAGGGAGTCGAGTGCGCAGTACTGAAGGAAAGAGACACAAGGGTGGGCCCAGCAGCGTACAACGAATAATGTCAGCTGGGTGAGGATACAAAGGGTGGGAGGTTAACATACCGGAAACGGCAGAAAAAAGGACATGATGTCACCACCAGGGTTAAAGAACCTCCTGTTCCAGGGGAAGGACAGCGAAAAGGGCGAAGAGAGGGCTCAACAGCAAAAAGGGGGAGCTCCATGTGTACTGGGCCACGCAAACAAAAAAATTTGTGAATGGGGAAGGGGGGACCGGACGGAGAGACGGACCAAAAAAAAAAAGAAATTCAGGACCCGCTTGCAGAAGAAAAATAACATCAGCCCGAAGGGGGGTCGCGGAGACACCTTAAAGACCACGAACTTGGGGGAAAAAGTGATACTGGACTCAGGAGGATGGGGGCGGAGAAAGGTAAACTGGCCCGGCCTGCATCGGGGGGGGAGACAGGATCAAAGGCAAACTTCAGCGAGTCACGGGGGGTGGTCAGCACCAGGGTGTCGGTAAAACTGCTGGCGTGGAAGGGGACCGGGTCTAGGAAACATAGGGGGAAAGGCACCATGATTGGGACGGGTGTGCAAACGGATGGGCAGCATGCACCGAGGTGGCAGTGGAAGAAAACCCAATACAGGGAACGTAAGTACAACGCGGGGGGAGTTGAGGGCCTACCTGGGAAATCCTCAACATGGTGGTTCAGGCCCGCTGAGGGGGGTTCGAAAGGAAACTGTGAAAACCTTCGATCAGAAAAGAAACCGGGGTTCGAAAAAAACGGGCGGAGAAAAACACGAAAGGGGGAGACTAGGTGAGGTTTCAAAAAATAGGGGAGGAAGGCCGTAAGGTCGAGGTGAAACTGTGCGGAGGAAGGTAAAATTTGAGGGGGAGGGGGGACCCAAAGCAGAGGGCCTTACAGGTCAGAAGAAAGAAAAGGGGGGGGACCACGCGAAAAGAAAGGAACTTCCGGCGCCGTGCCGGTAAGAAAAGTCCTCGAAAAGACAAGATGAGACAACGGGTCAGTGGGAGTCACTCAATAAAAAAAAATACTGCCGAAATGACAAGGAGAACGGTGGACCAGGAAAAAAAAAAACTCGACTGACCACACAGCAGGAAAAAGCGCTCCAAAGTCCGATCTGGGGCAAAGCCCAAAAGTAGAATATCCGGACTGGTCAGGCCACGAGGGAGGGTGAGAGTAATGGATCCGGGCTCACACGATCTGGGACCAAGAAAAAAACAATAGAAGAATGTCAGAGATTGACCGAGGGGTGGATCTGAACTGGACAAGCACCTTGGGGGCTAAATAAAAGCCTAGTGGGGGTCAGGGACCGCAATGAGGAGGGTCAAACGCCACAACAAAAGTCTCGGGGGGAGTCAAGGAATGTGGAAAACTACGTAACCCGTCTGAGGGGGGATGTCGGAGCAAAAGACGCAAAACGAAACGCATGAAAAAAGGTTGCAAAAAAAAACCAAACAGCACATGATGCTACGAAAAAAGGACCGCGTTAAACGAACTTAGACGACCAACAAAACTTCTAAAAAATTATTGTCGGGAGGAAAGGAATAGTCTCAAGGTGGAACGGTCAAAAAAGGGTACCGGAAATCAAAACTACCAAAAAGTTAATCGGGCGAGCCTTGTAGGTAATAGGAGGCGGGGAACGGGGGGGGGATTTAAGGATGCGCAAGAACGTTCCGGGAAAATAAGGTGATGGGGGGACACCAAGACTCTTAAATTGGATACTCCTCAACCGATATAAAAGGGGGGATCAACGTCCTGGAGCGTTCAGGTGTAATATCTACATAAGTGTGGGTTGGCAAAACTCCTAAATGGCCACTTCCGCTGCGCTTCGGTTGCATGGGGGAAATTCAGGGGGTAAAAGAAGAAAAAAAGAGGGGCGATATCGGTAACGGAAAATGGCTACAGACGCCAAGGGAGCCCCAAGTCGACAAGTTAACTGGAAGATCTAACTTATAAAGAACGTCCCGGCCTCGGGGGGGACAATTCAGGCGCCTCATGGTGTAGATCAGTAGTTCTTGAAAGACGGAAACCGAAAACGATACGTAACACCAAAAAAAAAAGTGGATCCAGAAAAAAAACTGGTCAAGAAAGGCCGCAGGGTGTGGGGTTCCAAGGCAACGGTGGCAGAGAACAAAACTGGGTCAAGGCCTCAGAGAAAAAAGTCTACTGGGAAGTTCAAAAGAAGGTCTTCGCCTAAAAAACCGCACCGACCGATGTTTCGGGGGGTTTAAAAACTGAATGTCAAGCCGGTTCTAGAAGTTTGAGTGGCTCAATGGTTACAAAAACACCTGGGCAAATGGTGGTCATGGATAGGGACCGAAGACTTATGTGCGCTCCCAAGGTCAAACATGCAGACTGCTAACAGTAAAAAAATTCGCGAGGCCTAGTCCGCCAAAAAGGTGACAGACAGGTGAAAGGCGGGGGGTGGACTCCGACATCCTCAAGAACGGGACACTGTCTGCCTGGGTCAAAAAAAAGGAAAACGCCCAAAAAAAACCTGGGCCAGAATCGGGGGGGGGTAAGGTGGTAAAAGAGCATATGCATCGGGAACCAGGAGACCTTTGTGACAAGCCTCCAACTGAGTGTGGGGCAGGGGAAGGAGACACCTTCCAGGATCATGTTGGCAAAAAAAGAAACCCGGGGTAATAGACGAGGGGTTGGGGATAAACGAGCCGGGGGACTTAAACTATCGCCCCCACGAGGGGAGGTCCTCTTTCACGAAAGGGGCGGTTTAAGATGTTTCCCAAATTCTAGAAAAAAGCAGTCCTAAAAAAACAGAAGAAACTCGGGTGCACGCGCGCCAAACAAGCAAGACAGCCCGGGAAGGCAAAAGCCGTCAAGACAGGGACGCCTGAACTGGGGGGACAGAGGAGTTCACAATTTGGGGTTTTCGAGGGCTGTTGGGGCACAGATCAGGGAGGTAGAACGGGGGGGACACCGGTATAGGGAGAAGGAAAAAGGACCAAACGGCAAAAAGTCTGATAAAAATCCCAAAACTGCACAAAAAAAAAAAACAAAAGGAGTGGGAAGATTAAAAGAAGAGAGAATCAGAGTCCGACATCAAGGAAGTGGAAGGATAAAAGGCTGTAGCCAAAGAAAACCTTCGAGAAGCTGTAAGGCCCTCCTAAGAAAAAAAACCCCCTGAAGAAAAGAAATAAACCCAGCAGGCGAACAAGAATTGAAAGGGACTGGGGAGAAAGGGGCAGTATGCGGGCAAAAACGCAAATCGAAAGTATGAAAGGGGGTGTTAAAACGGCGGTTGGAAAGAGGATCTCCCCCGTAAAAACCGACAGATTAAAAAAACAAAAAAAAAAAAAAAAAAAAACAGTGGGTGTTTCCAACCCGCATCATATTGCAAAGCCTGACTCCGGGAGAAGAAATCGAGCGAAACGAAAAACGCGAGAGCAGAACAAGGCGCGAAAATCCAAAAAAGTCCGGCCGAGGCTTCCCAGAGAGGCACGGAGGTTCCTCATTACGCACACCAAAAAGTCCTCGGCGGCAGTTGGTGGCGAAACCAAAAATAAGGCCCTCCGGGTTTCGAGAAAGATAACCAAAGGAGAAAGGGACAGCCACACCAACCCGAAAAAGCAGAAAGGGTGGCAGGGTTCTGCTAGGCAAAAGCAGCAAAAGTCGGCAAAATTCCCAGAGATGGTGAGGAGAGACCAAAAGGAAGAAAAAAAAAACGAGAAACTAACGATCATACTGTTCGGAGGAAGAGTAACGAATAGCCGACAGGATCTCGGTAGAAGAAGGAACGGGGGTACAGCGACCCCAATCGGTAGGTAGGGGACTGGGGAGATACTCCAAAAAGCATTTGAATCTTAAAAAAAACACCCCACCCCACCCACCAGATGGGAAGAAGGTGTTCCACAAAAAACGTTCGCAGGAAGAGTTGTAATCAGAACAGGTAAAGTAAAAAAGGACATCGGTAGGTGGTCGGGTGGGAAGGAAAAACCAAGGATTAAAACGAGTCATCATCCAAGGGGCTGTAGAATACTCTCAAAGTATTGGAAACGTACTCAACAGGAAAAGGAAGGGGAAACAAGCTGCCTTAAGAACTTTAGCTAGCAAGGAATACTCTCGTTGGAGGGCGGCCAGCCCGGAACACCAGTCCCAGAAATACGGACCAATCATCAGCAACAAGGCGGAAATTCCTTCACCCAAGATCCGATGGCGCGGTGGGAGAATGACACAAAATCGGCGGGTAACGTGGGTTTGCCCCCAAAGTACCTGAGCCAAGGTGTTAGGCCTACTCAAGCGAGAAAAATAAGCGGCACTAAGGAGGGAAAGATCCCAGCAAAGAGGGGTTGGCACACAAAGGTAAAACGTGGTTCCTGGGTCTCACCATCCAAAAGGTCGAAGAAGCCGAAAGAAGCTGACAAAAACTTAAAGAACCCACAGAAGAATAGGAGTGGCAGAAACAAGGCGATGGGGGAGGGCAAGCAATCACTTGCCGAGAAAAACCTTTCAACTCAGAGAAAAAGAGGAACGAAATGGACATCCACGAGAATTAATATAGTTGCAGACCTTCTACAAGCCCATGGGAGTGGTTCAGTATGGAGCAGGAAAAGGAAAAAAAAGGGAAAACCTGGAAGACGCTTTGTCAGAAAAAACAAAGAAAAAAGCCGTAAACTTTTGGGGCAAGGACTTGGTGTGAAAGGACCTGCGCCAACGGTAGGGGTCGGGAGAGAAGAATGAAAAAAGAAATCGGTGCACAGCACAAGGTGGCGGGCGGTAAGAAAGAAAACCAACCACAAAAAAAACACAACAAGAGCAGAAGAGACTCGAAGGTGAAGTTCCGGCTGTGCCTACCCAGAGTCTTGGGAAGCTATTACGAACGGTAAAACCGGCTAAGTAGCTGAGAATGCTTGGGGGCCGACAAGGAAGAGATGGAAACACCAGTATGGCAAGTCTGATACTGAATGTTTCGGCCGCATCGGAGGCCAACCATAAAATTCCGAGGGAAAGTAACCCGGAATCTATGGGCGAACAAGACGTGGATAATTCGAAAACTTGCCCGGCCAGGAGGAAAAGGGGTCTGCGCAGCCCGGGTGTCAAAAAGGGTCCTTCGAGGGGGGGGGTGAATGTTTGCAAAAAAAGGAGAAACAGGGATTTGCCGCGGTACGGATTGAATGAAGGGGGACGACAAAAGGAGACGGGTCTTGACCCAAGAACTTTCGGGGAAAGCAGAATCAATACGTGGGTTACAAATTGTGCGCTCCCCACGAGCCACAACACCCACTGGGAAGGAAGGGGGGGGCTTAACTCCCTAGAGCGCTTTGGGGTGGGGAGGCGCAAAAAATGTTTTGACGAAAAAAGATCCCGAGAAATAACAGGAACCGAAGACCGGGAACGGCATCCTGGGGCTGATTGCATCACTCGGGTGAAAGACCAAGAGCGAAAGGGGAAGCAAATCCGGGGGCGGCCAGGGTCGAACAAATGGCAAGGTCCGAGGAGACAGCAGCTTGGGGGGGGAGAAGCACCAAAAAACCCTGCCCCGAGGCAAACCCAAGGTAAACATCCGGCAGAACACCAAAAGGATGAGGAATCAATGAGTATGCCCAATACATCTATGGTGGACTAACCTTTGGAGAATCAGGAAAAAAAAAGGACAGACCAAAAGGAAGCAAAAGCAAAAAAAGGTTCCAAAAACAGACATGTCCGCCAAAATGGCGAGAACCCGAAGGAAGCAGAGAAGCAAAAAATGTTGGGGAAAAAAAGAAAACAACACCGTGCCTAGAGGAAGGGGGAATTTGATCAACGGGGGATCCTCACCATATCCATTGAAATAAAAACGAGTAAAAGAGAAGAAAAAAAAGAGAAATCACCACCGGCCAAAAATCCAAACTGGACTAAACAGAAATCTCAAAGAGAAATAAAACTTGGTTAGATGGGTGGTACGTAGAGAAAGACCAAGCCAAGCGGATGTTCAGTGGAAGCACGAGAATATGCCGGGGGGGAGCAGGGGGAAACGTAGCCGCGTAACCTTAAAGACATCCTAAGGAAAAAAATGAAACTGTACGTTGCCTAAGATCGAAAGGGATGATGAAAAGAAGAAGTCGAGTCCGCCGAAAGACAGAAAATCATGCCTTCGGGGACAGCCCGAAGTTCGTAGAGGTCAACCAGTGAGTGAACCGTTGCGGTGAGACACACAAATGAAATAAAAAACAAAACGACTATGCGTCTGAAAAACTGATATCACCAAGGGCCGAGGGGGTACTGACCAGACGGACCGAAGCGACGGAAACGTCCAGGGAAACGCGAGAACAGAGCAATTGAAGCCGACTTAAGGCAAAAGGCTCCGATCGGATAACGCACAAGAAATCCAAGCAGGGAGAAAAGGCAGCACCGACGCGGGTTGGAAAAAAAAGAAGGGACAAGACGATTTAGGAACCTATTCCGAAAGGCCATCCGCCTTGGACTAGGATGGGAAAGGAGTTCCCCTCCAAAAGCCGAGGAGACAAGAAAAAAAACAAGTCAGAGCCAAACGACCAGAACGGACAAGAGGAAGGTCGTTAGGGTCACAGATAACCGCCAATAAAAATTGCCTAATGGAAAAAAAATGGTTTAATTCAGAAGGGCATGGAAAAGCTAAGCAAATAATCTGAGAACCCGGAGACGAGACCTGACCGGGCAAGGGCACCGAACCCAAAGAGGAGTCAAACTGGTTATGGGTACTGTGGAAAAAAGGCACAAAAACGCTCGGGTTTTAAATTACGGAAGAAGGGAAGGGTCACAAATGCACATGAAATCCCAGAGATCCGCTAGGAACCGTCAAAGGGACCGGGTGGGAGGAGGACAACACCAGCAAAAAAGCAAATAAAAAAAAAAGAAAGGAAACAGGCATAAAAGGGAAAGAAAGGAAAAAAAGCCGAAATGAACGCACACGACCACAGGAATTGACGGGCGCCGCAGGCCCCATGACCCAGTAAAAACGCCCAGCCCGAAGTCGGCAAAAAAAAAAACCTAGAAAACTTGACAACTCTAAGACTCCGGAAGCGGTCCTCCCAGAACGACACTTGAGCGATGATCGTAGAACCCATGGCCTACCGGGGAACGAAACTTTGTAATGGGGGAACCGACCAAGGAGGGGCACGAAAGGAGATCAAAAAGGCCAATATACACGTCACTTGGGACAATGGTTGTAGAAGGGGAAAGCATCAAATCTAAAACGGGAATGGTCCTGAAAAAAGGAAGGAAAGCCATCTCCTTGTTCAGAGTCCTCTCTCACAGAAAAAACTCAACAAAGTGTAGAAGGGAAAGAGAGAAAGATGAAAAAACACGAAAATGGAAGCAGTCGCAAGTAAGGGAAAAGTAGCTCTGATGATCAGGAACCGAAATTGTGCGCGCGCGCGACTAAGAAAAAGGGGGCAGTGGCTCGGGGGCAAACTTCATTCCTGGGAATGGCCAATCACTTCCCGGACATCGGGCTTATGGGGTGTAGAACTATCGGAACGCTAAAGCAATTTTCAAAAGAGCCAAGAACCGGCGGAAAGGAGGGTTGGGACTTGGGAAGGGAGTCATAAATATTTACGGCGTAAGTGGCAAGGGGCGTGAATACTATACGCTAGGAAAAGAATATGGGGGTGAAGGGAAGGTCAAATGAGGCAAGTTTTACAAGGAGAAATGAGGGTGAGTCTTTCTGAAGTTTTTTGCATGAAAAAATCAATGAATAGAATCGAGCAGGAATATCCATAGGAAAGGCTGAAAGCAGTCAGGAAGAACGCTCTGGGGGAAAAAGTCCAACGGGGGATACCTCAACCCTACTCATCAGCTTGGTTGGTGTCATTTCCGCGGGAAAGTGGAGGGAAAAAGCGCGACGTCCACGCAGGGAGCTTGTCAAATGCAGCCCTCCAAAATAAGGGGGGTAGCCTGAGGAAAGACAGGGCAGAAATGAAACCGAGCTTTTCGACGCGGTGATAGTCCTGAACACATAGAAGCGGGGGAACTATGCGGGAATATCAATATCGCCAACAGGGAACGTTTCATTGAGGAAATAGGGTTCACCTAAACTCATCCGGGTAGGGGGCAAACAGAGAAGGGTTAGGGAATTGACCCGGGGTCTATATGCTCAGGTCGGACTACCCGAATGCCATCTTCCAAAATTGCCGGGATATGGCGCTCACACCAGTGAGGGACGTCTCTGGGGAGATTCATGGCCGGTCCAAGAGAGAGATCAGAGAAATGTGTAGACAAAGAAAAGAAATTTTGTTACAACTATCCGTGTAGTCCAGGGGTGCTGTCAATGGGTTTGGTAAAAGTTAAAACTAACGGTCCCGGAAGGCGAAAAAAAAGGCTGTCAGTCACCAAGAAAAGACGGCTTGGGAAAATGTAGTCCACAAACGAAAAAAAAAGCACGTAATATCAGGAGTGCATCATCCGGGGCGAAAACTGACACGACGCCGGCCGGGAGGGGAGGTCAGCACACGGTGACGGGGCTGAAAAAGGAACCGCTCCCAAGGTAAGTCGAAATCAAAAACGCGAACAGAAACCTAGACACGCTTGGGCTTTGAAGAAAAGTCTACAAAGAATCGAACCAGGAATCACAAGTGTGACCACAAAAACTTTCTGTCCTTGAAAAAAAGGGGCTGTAGGAGCCCTGTTCGGCGGCTTCAAATTCAGCTGGGGGATCACCCATGAAAAATGGGAACTTCATAGAGAGTCAGTGGTGGCAAAAAAAAGGGTGCTTCAGTTCGGCGTAGGTCAAGCCAAAAACCTGAGGTCGGAAAATGGGGTTGGGGGGAAAACCGTGGGTTTCATGATCAGGGACTTCCAGAGTGGCTGCTCTGGGAAAAAAATTCAAAAGGGTGAGGGATAGCCTGACAGGGCGTTGTCTAAGGAAATCTCCTGAACGTGAAGACTCATCAGGGGGGGGGAAATAGGGGACACTTCAATGTGGGGTAATCGGTGGGTGGGGCGCATCTTTCTTGGGTGGGTTGAGCAATTCGACCCGTGAAAGGAGGAACTTGACGAGGTTCTAACGGGGTCGATAATCTCTCAAATGGCACTAAAGGTGATTAAAAAAGTATGTAAGAGAAATGCGGACTTACAGAGGGGTCCACAACGATGTCAGTACGAGATTCGGGGGTAGTAAAAAAAAAAAATGCGCCGGACAGAAACAAAACAAAGAGGGATGACTACTTCGTTCAGACTGGTCCACATCTTGAAGAAAAAAGATGACGTGAACGACGCGCGTTGATCGGGAAACGGTAAGTGCTCGGGCAAGATCATAAATGAGACACAACGTGACGGGACTGGCCGAAACTACCAAGGAATACCCCGCGGACTTAAACCGTCAGGGCCATGTCAAAAAGGTATGACATCTTCCGGGACTTCTGAAGCAAACCCCAGGACCTCGGGCTCCAAGGACTCGGCTAATAGAGATCCACGCGGTTAAAGATATCCATGATGTTCGCAGCGAAGGTCGAGTGGATAGAAAAAAAAATGTGGGAAGAAATCCTTCTGCGAAACTGAAAAGCGCACGAACAATATAAAAGGGGAAGTAGGGGGGGAAACCCGCGGGGGGGGACTCTTCATTCATCGCCTGGAGTGCAGGCTCTCGGGGGGGGGAATACGGAAGAGCGTCCAACTAACTAGAGCCGTACTGGGGAGGCATAAATGTTGACTACGGACGAGGTCGGGAAGGGGATGAAGAGGATCGTCAAACGAAAGCTGAAAAAGGACCATAAACAAAATAGAAAGGCTGGTCTTCGGTAAGAACCCTTTTCACAACCTCAATACACTTCCAAAAAAAACTCGGTATTCAAGGGGGTACGGGGGGATTTCTTCAAATCTTCTGACAAAGATTTACACCATCAAACTGGCTCACGAAAAGAATGATAATAAAAAAAACAAAAAAAAAGGAAAGCAAAAAAATTGACATCATGGTCAGGCAAGGGAATCCGATCGCATGAAGGGGAACTGAGAAATGACGTCTAAAGGCAGCATACTAAGAAAGGACTCAGTGCACAAAGGAAAGGGGTTGCAGCTTCAAAGTTCCGGGACAAAATTACCGGCACAGGGGCCTATCTCCTTGGAGCCCGTCACGTTTCGAGTTCTTGGACTACAGAAAAGAAGGGGTTGTGTTTGGAAGAAAAATATCACCGGACAGTAAGGCGGCGGAGAAAAAAAAAGGCTGCTTAATTAAATAAAAGGGCGACGGGGTCAGGAGAAAAAGGGTCGGGAAAACTTCAGAAACACGGGAGACCAAGAATGTGCTCCGTAAAATTGACAGCACAGTGAAGGAAGGAAGTATATAAGGACTTGATCGCGCACAAGCTGAAAGAAAGTCCAGTGAAACATGGCCTGGGCCCTGCACGGGACGATTTCAGGTCCACTGCCCAAAGAAAACGAGTGACGTGACACGCAAGGGGAAGCAATCACGTGAAGGAAGGCAAGCCGTTGTGGGAAAGAAAAAAAGTCACTCAACGGGGGGAGAGAGAGAGCCTGCTTGTGAGGAATCTAGTCAGCTCGGATTAACTGCGAGGGGAGGCGACTCGTAAAAACGGGGGAAAAGAAAAGGACTTTTGAGGGATTCTTCTGAAAAGGAAAAACTGTTTCACAGAATGAAAAACAGTTTGACTGGGACCTCTGACTCTTGACTGGAGGGACAAAGTCTTCAAATTGAGAATCTCACCGGGGGTCATCGGAGTGGCCGGAAATTCCCAAATGCATATGACATGGGATACGAAAAGCTCGATGGACCGCAAAGCTGACCTCGCGCAAAGGGAAAATCGTGTCATCAGGGTCTACAATTGGATCGCTCGCACAGCAAAAACCAAGAAACACTGGAAAAAAGGAAAGGTAGGTCAAAAAAGAAAATATGCTTAGGAAAAAAGACCAACACGTTGTCAGCGACAGGAGGGTTGGTCTGATCAAATTCTTATGGGCTTCTAAAAAAGAAGGGAGGAGAGGTTGGTGGCGCAAGGACCTAAAAAGTTTGGCGAAAAAAAGGAGGGGGATCTATCGCAGGGAACCGACCATGAGGGGCACCCTCCAAGGAAAAATTAATATAGACAGCATGTTCGGCATACAGATCACGGTAAAACGCATTCTAGCACCAATCGAGAAGCTGAAAACTAAAAGTATGTAGGTTGGGAAGTAAAGGTTTGACCGCATGAAAATTAAACGACAGAAACGCAAAGCTCCAAAAGAAAAACTCTGTCGAACGGAGGGAGAACTCGAAAAGGGAACTGCAAAAATTAAGGGTCATCGGCAAAAGAATGCTTGGGGTCCTTACACATTCTTAAAGGGTTTGGTCGAGGGGCTTCCAAGTGGGGAAAAACCTCTGTTCGAAGGGCTACCAGGAAAAAGTAGAAAAATATTTAGTTGCGAAAGAAAGGAAGCCTCGATCAAAAAAAAAAAAAAAAGGAGGGAAAGAAAGGGGAAAAGAGAGAGAAAGCAGGCCGACTTCCCGGGGTGACATTCAGACACAAACCTACGCGGACGTACGAAAAGAGGGAAAAGGGGTAGACACCTCGAAAAACCTAAATAAGGAAAGAAAACTCCAGAGCAGGAGAACAAAAGGAATGACAGCAGGTGGCAACAAAAGTAAACAGGAGATGGCTAGCATCACCGAAAAAGAGGGCGGGGAATGTTTATACGGAGACGCCAGACCCGAGATTGGACTGTAACACAGTAACTTACTCACAGAATGGGGGAGAACAGACTAACGCGAGGCAAGCTTCGTAAGAAGAAGAGAAAGACCGATAGAAAGGGACTAAGATAAAAACTCGTCGTATAGCATCATCAGGTGTTGACTGCGGCAAGGGGACAGTAGAGTAGGCACGGATGTCATACAGAATCCAAAAAAAACACAATTCCATAAAAGGGGGGCGATAGGTGAAAAAACAAAAAAAAATATAGCACTCCGGTTTAGATCTAACAGAAAAGACGCTAGAACAATACCCACGCCCCTAAAAAATTTGGGCGTTCAAGGATCGTATCCCCAAGCGTTAAAACGTGAGTTCTCCCAGTAACGGGGGACTGGATGTCGGCGACAGGACGAAAAAGGGTAGAAAGAAGGGGTCAAAAAGCGGAGCAAAGCATTGGCAATACGAGCAACGGGATCGTCGAGTCAAAAGGAACTTGGGGGAAGCGAAAACTCATGTGGCCCAACACACGGGGGGCGAACTATCTACACCAGGGGGCACATGCTGCTGGGCAACTCAACCAGGACATCACGAAAAGCCTCGTCCAAAGACTGTTCTCAGACGGCTTGATACGAACGGGAAAAGTATATCACGAAAACAAAAGAATGGGAGAGGGGAAAACGGGTTTCGAGGAGAGAAAAGTTCGAAGTCAACCACCTGGCTCTAGTACGCGGAAGAGGAAGGTGTTCCTTATAACAAAAAGGGTAAGGCCGGAAAAAAAAACCACGCTCAAAGAAAGGAAAAAAGGGACATCGTGAGCACAGGGAAAAATCGTGAGGGACGAAATAGTTGAGTGTGCAGGAAGGCAAAAAAAAATGAAAAAAATTAAGGACTCGCACAAGAGGGAGAAAAAATGCTGAACCAGCGCAGGGAGAATCAGGCATATGCTAGACTGTCCAGTAAACCGTGTCACGAAATGGAAACCATGGCATTTGGCAAGTAAGATAATTGAGAACGGGATCGAACAGCGTTCTTCCGAGGTCAGACACTCTCTCAGACCTTTAAAGGGTACACTTGAAGACAGATAGGGACCGTGCACAGTAGGGCGCAGAAATCGAGGAAAAAAAAAAAAGAAAAAAAGAAAACTGACGACGGGGGCTTCGAAAGAGAGCGTGAGAGTACACTATCCAGGATGGGACAAAAAAAAAAAACAAGTCACGAAGGGCAGCAGGGAGTAACTGTCAGATGCTCAGGACTAAAGTGGATAACCTAATGAGAAAAATACGAGTACCTGCTGCGGGAAACCAGGACCAAAATGCAATGGTACGGGGGTCGATTAAGCAAGATCGTGAAAAAAAAAAAAAAAGGGGGAAGACTTGTGAAGAAAACAGGGTCAAGAGAACATCAGAAACAGACCCGTAAATCCAAAAAGGGGTACAACGTTGTGGGTGGACAGGGTTGAAAAGTGGTTGAGGGCTCCGTGAAAGAGGTGAAGAAAGGGGTCGAGCAAGAGGAAGCGTTGGGTGGTCCCCTAGGAAAACAAATCAAGGGATATATCAGAGAAGAAAACCGAACTTCCGGTAGGACAGGACCTGCCGAACAAGAAAACAGGGGCGTGGGAATATCTACATCAAAGGGAACACTCGTCAAACACGTGACACAGACTCAGGAAGGGACCTCGCAAAAAAGCGTGAACGGATTCAAAGAATCAAAATGTTTTTCGGAACTGACTCGGAACCGACGGGAAAATAAGTTCCTCGTATAAGAAACGCGACGAAAAAAAAACCGCGAAAGCGGCAACGGGAAAAACAGCAGGATATTAGATGGCGGCTCCAGAGTGGAAGGAAAGGCAAAAGCCGATGGAACTGGTTTTGAGGTCCTGGCCAGCAGGCAGGGTAGGACGTAGAACGTAGAACACATGAATGCGGCGAGCTGTGTAGGCTGGGGGAAAAAAAAAAAAGAAAAAGGCAGCTTTTCCAAAGCACGCAAAAAAAAAACAAGTTGAGAAAGGAAGGTTGAATGTTACGTTGCAAAAGAGCCATTCACGACACCCTGAAGCAAGCAGAGGGGGGGGTGGGATAGACATGTCGACTCCTTAGCGTTATATAATGACAGCTCCTGCGGAGTGCCTTTTTGGGTGGGGGAAGGATTGCACTGTCAGAAAGAAAAAATGTGTTCACTGGAAACGAACATCAAAGTTCCGACAAAAAGGAAGCCCCCGCA
>Ga0179593_1280222_pt1 | contig 18623 bp, 17 predicted proteins | sample CZODoug2_1_08_16_FD_185931 | JGI IMG/M metagenome (GOLD analysis project Ga0179593, IMG submission 185931) | Vadose zone soil fungal communities from Angelo Coast Range Reserve, California, USA - CZODoug2_1_08_16fungal (PacBio error correction) | ecosystem: Environmental > Terrestrial > Soil >...
ACGCCTGCGTCCGTAAAAGCAATACGCGCACGGGGGGGGAAATGAAAAGTTGACGAAAAGGGAGCGGTCGTGTTGCGTGGTGCTCATAAAGAAAGGGAGAGGTAAAGTGAGAATAAATGGAATCGCGCTAATCGGGGAAGAGACGGGAAATAAGTCTGGCTTGGTGTTATGAAGAGGGGGGGGTGGACGTTTGATTTCCTCGTGAAAGCACCGGAGTCGGCGAAAAAAAAGTCAGTTGGGGGTCGAAGGAAAGGGACCAGTAAACGAAGGGATGATCAACCCGGACAGGAGCGGGATACGACTCAATGAGGCGTGATGGGATGAATCGTGGCGGAGGGGAAGTTCAGCCACGCCGGTCGAGCGATCAGGAGGAGAGCAAGAGAAAGGCGGGGCGGTTAAGATTAAGGGACAAAATGAGTGATAAGGAGGGGAACCATATTGGGTCAAGGGATCTACCAGACACTGGTCACGGGGGTGAGGGGAGAGGGAGAGAGGTTATGGAGGGCATCGACTCCAAGGGGGTCTATCATCGAGAAGTGGGATTTGGTGGATCCTCCGGGGCTGGATGAAGGTTGGAACTTAGAACCTTTCTCAAGCTTTCCCCGAAAACAGGGGGGTCAACGCCAGACTCCTTGGGGAAAAATTCATTAACCTGGGGAGGTATCTAATCATCTGGCGTGGGGTAGTTTGGACACCATCCGCTAACGCTCCTTCGTCGAAAAGAAAGGAGTGCTTAAGAGACAAATCAATGATCTTAAAGAAATAGGGCCCTCAGACCGCAGGAACCTGGGGGTTGCTCAAAGATCGGGATAAAAATCCAGGAGGAGGAGTTACAGATAAAGGAGATAGTTTTGGCAGAAAGAAGAGGAAAGGTGGGGACGTCCTCGATACGAGACCACCAGGTAGAGTCCAGAGCAGCGAGTATGCATTGGGACTTTGGGGTCCTTGATCTAGGTTTCGAAAAGCGAACCTCAGGTCGGAGAAAAACTCAAAAAATAAAAACAGGGACTCTCACAACAACAACTTCTGGTGAGGAACCTATCATAATGGGTATGGTGCGGCAGGGCAAAAAGGGGATAGAAACGTGCGGGGTGAAACCAAAAGGCGCACTCACGCAATAAGATCGAAGTCGATGAGCCAAAAAAAAAAGGGGGTTATTAAGCTTGACGAGGCAAAAGAATATACCGGAAAACCCTCGAGAGGAAAACCAATAACATATCGCGGGGGATCTCGGGGTGGTCCTAGTCAGAAGTATTTTCTGACATGAAGAAAAAAAAAAACTGGGGCAACCTCCTGTTGGTGAGAAGAAGGAAGGTGCCTAGGCAAGGGTGAGCCATAAGAGAATCTGATGGGGAAAGACGTGCTCACGAAATCTGGTCGAGCAGCGCAACATAGAAATCTGAGTGGGAAAAAAAGAATAACCGAGCACTCGAAAAGAAAAAAAGAAACAGAGCATGGGCCGTCCTGTGATGACTCGTTTTGCCTTGGTGATATGGCGGGTGAGCACGGAACATCAAAAACCCGGGAGAAAACCATCAAATGGGTATCGTAGGAAGCCATGGCAAAGAAGCTAGAACAACACCGTGGTCCAGCTGGATGTGGGAGAGGAGATAATTGACACTATGGGTGGACTCAATTATGCTCTCACAGACATAAGAAGGAACGCCAAGAACCCTTGGGACCTTAGAAGAGTGCCCTAAAGATCGGGGGCGCGTCACAGAGTCCCTCACTCAGAAGGGGGGGAACCAAGACTGGGGGGTTATCCAGCTCGAACTCCTGGGGGGGGGAGAAACTTAGAAGCGCGAAAAGTACTGACTGTCAGAAAAACACAAAAATGTGAGAGAAACATTCCGGAATGGACCTCGACCAGAACGGGAAAAAAGTCCAATCCGGGGGGGCACAAAAGTCCAGGAGAGAAGGGAGGTAGAGTAATGTTAGGCGCAAACTGCCATTGCGCTCAATAAAGTAACATTGAAAAGAAAAGCGACAACTCCGCAAGACTCGGACGCTGAAGGGATATAAGCTTTCCACCAAAGTGAACCCTTGAGTGCGATCGGGGACTGGTACCGGCTCATACGAAAAGAGGGAAACTAGGGCTTGGGAACATGTATCAGTGCGACCTAGTAAGGGGACAAGGAGGGTAAGTTGGTCAGCTATGGGAAAAACACGGGGATTTCAAAAAAAGCAGGTCGCAAAAAGGAACGGACACCCCGTCAATCATCCATGGAAGGGAAGATTTCTCGGAAGAGTCCGCCGGGTATGTCTACAAGTGCAAGAAGGAAAAGGGCCCACGGTTGCCCGTTAGAAAAAAAAAACCAGAGATAAAGTACTGCTCCAAATCAAAGAAAAAGCGTCAGCGATGACCATTATCGCGGGGCAAGGGACAGGGGGTTTTGGAACGCCTCTCTGGAAGCAAACCCGCAAGAAGAGAAAGGATTAGACGTTGTTGGCAGGGCAGCGGATAGTGTAATGGGAGACCGAAAAGGAGGTACGTAATTAACCAGCCACATAAGGAACCAGCTGCTAAGGGGGGCAGAAAGGTAACCGGGGGGGACGTCAATGTTAAGTGGCAGGGAGAGGACAGAAAGAAACTTGAATAGCAATGAAATCGGGGGGGACTGAGGAAGATTTCATAGGAGACAGAAGGATTGGGGACTGCGGGATTCCCTTAAACTTGAAAGAAAAAGGACTCCCAAGGAGGGATAGTTGAAGTGGGGGGGAGACACGATAGGGGAAGGAGATCGGCCTGAGATTAAGACTAGCCTAGTAACTGAAATCTAGAAGGAGGGGTAAAGTCGCCGCCCAGGGCCTATCTGTCGATAACATCAGAAACGCTAATGTCTTAATAAGGTTTCCTCATACATCGTAGTTTCGAAAGGTCAGCGTGGGGATTTCAAGCATGGGCCCTCAAACGCGCCCAGCGGGAAAGAGGAGGGAAAGGGGGAGTCAGCGCAGCCTAGGCAACATCCAACGTCAGAAGATCGGGAAGGAGTGACGGAACTCGGAAGATGGCGACAAAGGAACATTGGACTCAAGAAAACACAGTCGAACGCGGACTGGCTTTGAAGTAAAGCCGATGATGCAGAAAGGGGGGGCGCCAGCGTTTGCAGAAGTGGAAGCAAATATGGTGGAGAAAAAAGGAGAAAGACTCCTTTGGAGGGAGGGGTAGAAAAGCAAAAGACACAAAAGGGACGCGGCAAAAAAGCGAAAAAAGCGATGCCGTCGTGATCACTGAAGATAAAAAACTGTGAAGAGACGTCAAGCACCTTCGAACGGTTGGGGAAAAAAAGAGAAAAAAAGGACAAACCACATGCCGAGAGCTGAGCCGAGCATATAATCTTCAAAAAAAGGAAGGAAGGGTAGAGAGAGGGAATAAGAAAACCATGGCGAGAGGAAAAAACCATGGTGGCGGAAACTTGGGCGGGGAGCGGACGCCTAAGTTCAGGACACGTCGAACTGAGAAAGGGTGACGATGTTTACGGAATCAGCGAAGTGGTGGGGCGGGACCAAAGGGGGTTTGAGCAACTATTTGACGGGAAGGGTGGTTATAAAAACTCAAAGGGGAGTCACAAAGGGAGCAGTAAACTGGAATCGCAATCTGTAATGGAATCTAACTTCAGGCTGTTACGGAAGACAGGCCGAAGAGAGCAAATCAAGGTGAGCCAATCGCGGTTCACTGGCGATTGTAAAAAGGAAACGAAGCGATCATCGGCTAACAGGGTGGGCAGGGGACTCGGACCACGAAAAAAGTTCGGCCAAAAGAAGACTCGTCTGAGGGGCGAAACAAAGATGAAGGATACGAAGTCAGACCTGTCGAAAAACGAGCCGCAAAGCACGGGAAAGAACACGCCAATTTGGAGGAAACGGGTAGAGAAGAAGACGACAAAATCGCAACGGCGGAAGGAACACCAACGTAAACTGGAAAAAAGCCGGATAACGGATGCATGCCAAACCGAAGAAGGGGGGGAAATTAGGGACACAAGTATCACGACAAAGTCCCACTAACGGCAGTGTGAAGGTCGAAGCACGAAAAAGGAGAAGAAACGGCTGGGCCGAGATACGGATGGATTTAGAAGAAAAGAAATTACCGTAACTTGAGTGTAAAAATCAACCACCGCGAAATAGCCATGGGTTAAAAGATCAAAAGGCCGCTTCTTAGCCTTATGGGGGAGGGGGGAAAGACATTAAATCCAATTGGGCAAGGGAAATATAACAGGACCCTACAACAGCAGGTGCCCAAGAACGCGCCGCAGGAGAAAAAAAGTTGAAGTCCAGAGGGAGCAATCAACCAGGTGAAGCTGAATAAAGGGGGTAGTAAAACGAGGGAAAAAATTTGGGAGAGGGGCGCTCTAATGAAAACTAAGGGGGGGGTTGGCGCACAGCAACATGGTCGAGGGGGGCTAAAAAAAAAAAAATTCAAGAAACACCGCAAGCACGCGAGACAATACTCCACTGTATGGTTCTTTACTAGAATGCTGTTCTATCACTGTGCTGTAATCGGAAATCAAGTTTGTGATGTGACCCTCGAGGACCCGCGAGGTGAGGAAACAGCTCATGAACTACACATACATTACAAAAGCAAAATAGGGGCTAGCTGAGGAAGTAAGCCTGCATTCATTGACCAGCAGCATCCAGATCGACCAAGGTAACTGAAGGTGGAACGAAAGAGGATGCCGCGATGAGGGTGAGGATCACTCGAGGAAATGGAAAAGAAATGGCAGGGAAGATGGAGAGAGCACCTTCGAGCTACTGGCAAAAAGGGGCGGAAAAAGTCACCAGACGGACTTTCCTGTACATGGCTGAAGGATATGGGGGGTGATTGACTGGGTCTACGGGGACCAATTTATAAAAACAGCGTGCTTGTTCATGACAAAAGAGCAAAGGGACACAGGGAAACGGTATATTTGCAGGAGGAAAAAAAACCTCCAGTGAAAACGACTGCGGGGATGAACTGGGGACGCAATGCGCTCGAGTCTAGCGTCGGCCGGCATGAGGAAGTAAGAGATTCGGCGTGGAAAACCTTATGTAAAAAAAGGGAGGGATTGCAAAAAGGGTGACTTTAATGAAGGTCAATCTCACTTCAAGGGGGGGTGTCTAGAAAAGATGTTCCAGTTCTGCAGCTCGACCTCGAGAGCGACAAAAAGAGAGGTTTTTGAAGGGGGGAATGCAAGGGTCGCGGGCACTCCGCAGAAGAAAAAAAGACGCCACATACAGGTCTGGCCTTGACGGCCAAGGAGTAAAAGGATCGGATAAGAAAACAGGGAGTTATGAGTGGAAAAAAGCCGATAGTGCCGGGAATTCATGGAGGAGGGCCAGGACGAAAAACAAGCCTATCTCGGGAAAAATGAAACGAACAAGGGGAGGAACTAGGCGGACGCCCAGGATAGGCAGAATGAATCCAAATGCTGATAGAAAAAGAGCGAAAAGCGGAATGGGGAGGAGTTTCATAATCGAGGGTACTAGGGGTGAACGTTTCGAGGGCGTACCGGAAAAATGGAAAACCAGTCGCCTGAGTATGATCACAGGGTTTTAGGGTGAGAGAGGGTCTGGGCAAGAAGAAAAAAGGACGCGCCGGGGCAAAAACCAGTAAGGCTCAAAACAACGGGAGGAGGAGGAAGATAGGGGGTGGCAGGGGGCCAGGCGACGAAGTCCGCCGCTTTGACGTCCAGACAGAAAGAGAACCGAAAATCAGGCACAGAAGGAGAAGCTCCTTCCGAGGAACAAAGCCAGTTATGCGGGAGAAGCCATCAGAAGCAGTAACAAAAAAGATTCCCTCAGGGAAAAAAGAAGGCACGAGATAAAAAAGCTCGGGGCTCGTTGAATAAAAACTTGAAAAATTCGCCAAGATGTGCATAAAAAAAAAGTGGGTCATAGCCGAAGAGGGACCAAGAAATTTTCATAGAGGCAGTGTTGGAAACTGAACGGAAGCTTTCGAGAAAGAAAGGAGATCGGCGTGGTGTCATCATAAGCCAACTGAAAAAGGGAAAAAAACTAGCCCCTGCCTCAGTCAAGGCGTTAAAGACAAGTGAGTGTGGGCGGGCAGCATTGAGATGGGGTGAAGAACAAGCAATCACAAAACAAAAAACATATCCATCCATCACGCGGGTGCTCTCCTCGGGGCGAGCTGCAAAAAAGGAAAAATGGGGCACAGGTACGCGGGGTAACAAAATGGGGCAAAAGTGCGAAGGGGAGCGCTCTCAAGGAAAAAAGATTTGTCCAGACATGAGAAATACATCTGGAACACAAAATCAACAATTACCTTCGATTCCGGGAAATCAAGATCGCAAAGAAACATGCAGCCCAGTCAATGACAGTTCAAGAGCTACGGGTTGGAGAATCCAATGCTCTAAGGGAAAGGTAAGCGAGGCATCCACGCGGCGCTACATGGAGAACAGAAACACAAAGGAAATGGCGCGCAGTAAGGGGGCGAGGACTCCTACTCAGGAAAAGGAAAAGTCAAGAGACGGGAAACAAATACTAGAAGAGAGGAGTCCAAAGATGTTTGGCAGCAGGTGGACGGACAAGGGGACCGACAACAAGAAAGGCCATGCTAAAGGACAGGGCACGCCAGCTTAGACGGAAGAAAAATCAAACAAGCAGACGGCGTGCGGCGGAACTTCTGAGCTCTTCAATAAGGGCTGGTCCGTCGCGGTTCAATCGCTGGGGGTAATAATGAAACACGAGCGAGTCGGGCGGCTAAAGATTGGTGAACAACCGAAAACCGTGAGTGTAATCAGAGAGGGTGAAAGAATTGGGGTCAGACCACAAGAAGCAAGCAATCCAGTGAAAAAAGGATAATGTCGAGGGGGGATCTCCGCCGGGCAGTTCTCGCAAACCAGGGAAAAAGCCAGACCCGGCCCCCGTGGGCCGAAAAAAAAACTCGAGATCAAAGATCTCTCAAATCTCACGGGGGTCGTCTTACCAGGAAAGGACTTAAAAGTTGAGGTGGCCCGCATCTAATGGGCGCACCGCGCATGCAGGTTAGGCCGAGTGGCAGCATCGTTTTTAGAGAGAGGGGAAAAAGGGGAAGACAACCCAAGGGGCTTTCGATACTTTCTCAAACCCCAATATAGTGAAGGGGCGATCGGGAAAGAAAGGGGCAGAGGACTTGGGACGCAGTGGTCGTGTCTGCCGGAACATGCATAAATGCTGAGATATGATCAAAGGCAAAGGTATCCCCTGATCGGCAAAAGTAATGTGAACGGGAATTACTGACGAAAACCGGGTCAAGCGAGATTTTAAATGGTTTGGGGGGAGGGGCTCACGAGAGAGCACAGCATGCGGATTCACGTTTCCGGAATACATCTCGCCGGGAGGGAAGAAGAAGTAAGATTAAACGGTCGGGGGCGTGAGAATGCAGGGCCAAAATAGGATAAAAAACAGGGGGAAAGTTCGCAAGGGCCGACTGCTCGACGGACAGCTGCCGATTAGGTACGCCGTGCAGATGTGAGTTGAGGATGAAACATGGGGGGGGGAGAAGAAATCAATCCCAAGTCCAGAAAAAGTTCTAACGACTGATGCAAAAGCAAAAAACCAAAAAAGCAAATGCTCCGTAAAGACTATACGTTCAGGGCGTGCACTCGCTAGTATATCATGAAACTAGATGAGTCGGTTCAGCACCACATAATAGAACGAAAACTAATGCATTTGAATGCACTAAATAAACTGTCATGGAGGATCAGGCCATGAAACTTGAGTCCAGCTGCGAGATTGGAGCGCGGAGGTCTAAGCACGCGTTGTTCGGAGGATACCAACGAGCCCATGATAGTAGCAAACTGTACCTCAACCGTCGGCGGGGACCTGACTTGCCTCCACAGGACTCACCTTTGGGACGCTCACTCATTAGGACAGGGACGCCTGGGGGGAAACCCGCACATTCCCAACGCTGCAACATACGAGGACGAGACGGAAGGGTTCTAATCTACGTCGTCACAAAAAACTGGGAGTAAAATAGAAAAAAGTCTTCTCGGCGCCAGCGGGGGGGTCCAGGCTGGAAAATTGGGATTCTCGGGAAAAACACGCGCCATACCTGGCGGACTTCGGGGGATCTGTAACCCCATTTGAGTCCTGGGGGGGATGTAAAGGCAAACTAAAGTGCGAAAGGAGTCGCAATAGCACGGGAGAGTTTGTGGAATCGCCGCAAGTAGCGGTCGTAATTCGCACAAATCATAGGTGAAAAGCTCTCCAAGCTGTCAATGCCACTGAGAAAATCCGGCTTTCAGGAAAGCCGGCGAAGAGTGCCTCTTGGCTTAGGGGGAATCAAAGAGGAGATGCCTGGAGTTCCGACTCGCACGCCACTGAAACTAATCGGCTGTTAGAATGGGGGACAGAGGAGCTCGCGGGAAACTAAAACAAGGGCTATGAACTCTACGTGCTGAGTGGTATGGAGTGCGTCGCAACCTATGGGAACTCATCGACCGGGACAACAAAGGGAAAAATTTACAGAAAAGCAAAGCGGAAGGAAGAAAACGAGGGGGAGAGGGGCTTTATCGGCCAATAGGGTCCCTGATCGGAAACCAAAGTAATATGGTACAGAGCTAATATATCATTCAATCCGAAAAAATGCTAACCGACAGGGCCGAGACAAAGGTCTAGGGAACCAAATCAAATAGCACGGAGAAGGGACGGTCAAAAACGACGGCAAAGTCACAGGGGGAAAGAGGGGACATTTAGAATGGCCGTCCTAGGGACATGGGGGATGTCAGAAGCAGATGAGCACGCATCCAGGAGAAAAAACGGACAGGACTATCCCACCCTAGAAAAAACGTAAAGAAGCAAACCTTTAGGAATGTCATAAGCTGGTACTAATAGGCAGATTTTGTTATGAAAAAAAAAAAAAAAGAGTGGGATTCTACAATTCATCACAATTCCCTGCTATTCCGGCCAGCCGGGAAGCAAAGTCAGTCGCCGGGACGTAAGACTGAGGCATAAGAACCGTTTCAAAGCTCAAGTCATAGATGACTACCAAAAGTTTGGCGGGAAAGGGAGGTCTGAGCAGCGAGGGGTTTTTTGGTCAACCAGGGGAATGGGGGCCGTTAATCTGTTGGAAAAGCGAAAAAAAAGGGGAAAACCAGATCAACTAGAATAATGGAGAACAGATGCTGGGACGGTGCGTAGAGAAGACTTAACCATCACTGGTCGATGACGAAAAAGGGGTTGAGGTGGCCAATCGAGGACAAAAAGAAGCACGTTCAAACTGCTAAATACACAGGCCTAAGCACAAAGCTCCTGGAGGGGGATTGAGCTTAATCCGTTATCAGAGGTCAGAAGATCTACAACGCAATAAGGTAGGTTTGAAAATATATCAGTTGAAGAGATATCTGTTGCGCGTGCCTCTCATTAGAAAGTGGTCATGGTCTAAACAATGACAGCTGCACAAAATCTTCCGGAAAATCCGACGTAATGTCTAGTTGATGCCATCTGGGGGGTTTGGGGAAAGTTACAAAAAAAAGGACTCCAGCTAAAACTTTCTCGAGCCCAGGGTGCTGGTGAGCAGCAAGGGGACTTATCAGGGGAATCAAAGATATTAACGGAGGGAACCGATAAGTGATGAGCCCAAGAGCCCGACTGACGAGGGTAAATCAGCAACGTGCAGATTTAGAAAAAGCAGGCTCAGGGCGGCGTGACCGGCATGCGAGAGTTAGATCTTGAGGTAAAAGGTTGAATTATGTAGAGGAATGGACAATGCTGGACCTAAAACCAAAGGGACACACGGGGAGCTAAAGAGAGTGGTGCCAGTGGGCTTTACTCGGGGAAGAGATCAACACGTGGGGAGGGAAAGCTGTATCAGGGCCTTTAAGTGATGGCTGGTTGACGTACAATAACTCAAGGGGCGTTGGCAAAAAACGGAACACACGTCATACGATAAAAAAGTACTTAAACGCGGTTTATCTTTCAGGAAGGGAATATGCAAAGGTGCTGGTCGCTTTTGGGGGTCCACCAAGCAGAAATGGACAAAGGGTTGCCGCAGGACAAAATTATCGGAGAAATTAGTGACCTCGGCCCGCAGATCTACCCGAGGAGTTACAAAGATGCCCAAGAAATCCAAGAAGGGCGAGTAAAATCAACCAGATACTGGGGAAAAAACGAGGGGTAACGAGTGGGGGGTACCAGGGCAGGAGCAAAACGTAAGAAAACCAAAGGGATCAGGCCGAGAGTCAGGAGAGGAATCAAAGACTGAGAGTTTTGGGGGAAGAAAGCGATGGTGAGTCAATCGGGGAGAAGAAACATCCTCAGCAAAAAACAAGGATCCATCTCAAAAAAAAAAAAAGGAGGAAAAAGAGAGGAGTGGAGAAGGCAGCTCCGCCTAGGGAGTGGCAAATGATCAGAAAAGCACGAAGGAGAAGAGCCGGCGCTTCAACAGGGCCAGGGTGCATGACCTCCAGCCGACGGGAAAAGGAAAAACATTCTGCAAAAGACGGGAAGTAAAATATAAAGGTGGCAAGTGTCCATATCAGACGGATTTTCCCTAACGATCAGTGAGTAGACACGTTAAAAAGTCAAAGAAGAACAGTGCCAAGACAATAATACGGCTTGAAAGTCCAGGAAAAAAGGTTTCGGAAAAGAAGCGAGAGGGGCTGGTGGGGGGGTTCATCAAAGGGAACGACTGCGATAGACGCATCCCAATAAGGCGAGGGGGGCATGTGTATTGGGGGGTGTGGAATTCAGACTTCGCCTCCCAAAATTCGGCAGATAATAGACATCAAATCAAGTTATAGCTCTCGAGCGGAGCCCGCCATCGTAAAAGCGAAAAGGGGCAACCGTGTGGAAGGGGGGGGAAAATTGCTGAAGACCATGGAACAAAGATGTTGGGCCGATTAGCCAGAAATAAATAATGAAAAGATCAATTGCAAAGCATCAACGGCCAAGCGAGATGTTGGGAAAAAGAAATGCGGCGCCATTGCACAGCAGGGGTCACCAGCTCGAAGGCTGTGGGGGCTCCTCAAGATAAGACGGTGAAGGTTGGAGCAAGTCTGTGCAGTACGAAGCCGTGGAGTACAAGACCCATAACAGGAATTCGAATCAAGGACCGGGCTTATCTGAGGACAGGGAAAAACCAAAAAGGCGAGCCAGGATCAACACGGCCATTAGATTAGCGAGTGGGCATGGGGCCGAGGTGAAGTGCGAGCGGCAATTGAGTAGAAAGCGGGGGGAGTCGGGGGGCATGTGGGGGGGGGGGGGCTCCCTAATAGAAAACCAATATTCATCGCTATAGTCTCGCTTAAGGCCTCATTCCTTGCTTTAGATATCTGCTTATGTCCCGAGTGGGTGCTGCCTCTAGAGTGAAGTCTGATGGCATTCGGGGGTGCTTTTAAAATTTGTAAACGCTAAGGGAAAAAAATGGTTGTCTGGTTTGGGAACTAGAGTGCCACAACAAGAGGGGGCGGAAAAAAATTCATGTTGCGAGGGACGAGGAAAAAGTAAATCCTGGCAATCCGCGCACAGGTCCATCCCAACTGAAAGTCGATCAGTAGGTTAGGGGCGTGCTGCAGGAAGTCGGGGAGTGTTGGTGTTAGGTGGCTAGGGGGAGGCGGGGGGGGGGATCGCGGTAACTTGGGGGGACCTATGGGCATGTTAGGCGCTACACTTTAAAAAGCGGGGCCTAGACGCTTGGGAGGGGGCGAACCCCAAACGATAGCTCAAGAAATATGAAAGATACTCCTCAAAAGAAACTTGAGAGCAGAGCCAGGGAATCAGCGATCCTTGGAAAAACGGTTGTGGGGGTGGGGGGCATAGGGCGATTAAGAAAAAAAACGCAGGAAAGAGCATCGCGTAAGGGAAACCAGTTGTTCTGGGCCGGATCTTCCTGTGTCTAACCGGGGGGTGATGGTCGGGCGCTCCGGGGGGTGGGGAGACCGCTCAGCATACATATTGGAAGCTTAGGTGAGTGAGGCGGTGCAGATGAATAACGTTGGTCCGGGCCACGTAATCAGAGTTCAGTGATAGGCCAACAACGATTAGAAGACTTCTCACGGAGAGGAGCCAACTGATAAGACGTACGTATAGTGAATTCCCTGAGACTGACTACTCGCACAAAGAATAAACGCGTGGGCTAGGGGAAATGGGGGGGACTCACGAGATGGGGAAAATAATGGGCGCTTCCGCTGGGGGTAGGACAGACTCTAACGAGTAAGGACCAAGAAAGGCGGTGACTATGCTTCGGGGAGTGGGACCAGATGGTCAAAATGGCGCTAAACCTCAGCGCGTCGGGGCAAAAACAATGGAGACGGTCCTCTAGGGAAGGGTTCCAGACTGCAACGTCTTGAGTGGGTTCACTTGAATAGGAATTTGCTGTGAACAGCAGATGGGGGGCTAACAGCAGCCAGCGGGGTGCCTAACAAGTATTAACGGCGCTTTTCCGTTGCTCTACAGAACCGTTCAACCGCCGAGCCGATTAATAGCAATCATTGGGCTTGAGCCATCTGGAAACACTGTCGCCGACTTCTGGTCACTGGGGTCCAAAGGCCCGAGCCTACAATAAAGGCGCCTGGCTTTCCTTTAAAACCGGGATTGAGAGAGGCATGACGCAGATTAGGAAAAAAATGGTTGGAAAAGAGAACGATCGTAGGTGCAATTCAGCCGAATTTGGCGCGGGATCACAAAAAACATACTGCTCTTCAAAAAACAGAAAGATGCAAAAGTCAGTGGAGTACTTCGTTCGCCATACGCAGCAACCCTTTGGGGACCGAAAAGAAGAAAACTGAGTGTGGAGCGGCATGTTTTCTTCACAGTCAGGTAACAGTCAAGACGAAAAGAAAACAGTGTAGCTTCAAACAAAAACATTATGGGAGGGGAAATATATCGGGAAAAAAGGGGACGCAGGGAATGTCGCTGTGTCCCGGGTTCGCGGAAAACTGCGAAATACAGGTGGAAAGCGGGAACGTTGTCCCCGGGGTAGCGTACCAAGTGTTAACGAAGGCTCAGAGCCTTTTGGTGGTGTGTTGCAGGCGTAAGATCAAGCGGCTCGTTGGTGGAGCCTCCCAAAAATTCGGGAGAATGCGCACATAGGAAAACTCCTGCACGCTTGCCTGGCCTCCCGAGTACAGCCAAAAAGGAGAAGCTGTTTCCATACCTCACGCAGAGGCAAAAGGGGCGGAGGGGTGGAGCTGAAATCCAGTTCCTTTCGGTAAGACAAGAGCTGCGACACGCACTGAAACCTCACGGGATGGGAAGGAAAAGGGGGCCTGAGGAGGAGAGCGACCTTCCCCAAGGGGATATTAAGCTCGAAATAAAATCTTTATGACGTAGGGGAGTGAGAGAAAAGATCTTTAATCAACGAAATCAGGGTCGAAAATCGGCAAGGCAGTATGGGCAGCACGGAAAATTCGCAAAGGGCTCCCCGGGTAGAGGGTTTATCAAAAAGAAGAGAGGACACGTGAGCGGCGTAAATGAGTAAAGCAGTCATAGGCTGTCCCCCAGCGATATGAAAGGCTCCTAGAAAGAGCCGCAAAGGCAAGACATCTATGTGAAGAAACAGCCAAACAGGTCAACCGAGCACGAAGAAGTGTACTTAACGTGGAGGGCGAGTCAAAACCAATTTAGAGAAATGACGGCCTTCCATGGGGTATAACCGAATGGGGGGTAGGAAATCCGGCAAAAAAGGAAAGACCGGATATTCAAGGAAATTCAGCTTCATGCCGAGAATCTACCAAAACTCGCAAGGAAGGCAGGCAGGCTAGGATGCTAGCCGACCTTCGAAATGATGGGCTGGGAACAGTACAAAAAGAATTTAGGTTCATTCACATAGGAAAGGAAAAGACCAAAAAGGAAAGCCGAAGTCGGTGTTAGGAAAGGGCTGACAAAAAACCGTTCAAAGTTCAAAAGGGGATAAAAAAGGGTCCATAGGAATACCCTTGGGGAGGGAATGGAGGGATAAGAAGTGTCAAGGGGTTGGTTAGAAACGCAAACGGGGGGGGACAGTTATGTGGGAAAAGGGCTGGGCGAACTACACCCGGGATCGCGACATCAGATCGGACCCATTGGGAGGAAGGGAGGCGGGGACGCTCAATGAGAGCCCAGATGGAGCGGAGGTTGAAGAGGAAACCGGCCAGAGGAACTCGAATACGGAGCAACTTAGAAACATGACCAAGCAGGGGAGGGGGGGGACACTCTGAAGATGAAAGGGAAAAGAGGAAATCCAGGTCCGAGAGACATTTCCTTACTTTGTACGAAAGGTCACTAGGAGGTGAGGCGGGGAGAGAAAGCATTACAGGTGGAAGGGGGGCTAGCACTTCCTCTGCGCAAATAGGGCGAGACTGTCCACGACGCGGAATGGACTTTACGGAGATGGACGTGGGATGGCTAGAAGGACGGTCGAGCCGGAATGGCGTCGACGTTCCGGTTTCGGTGTCTTGGACAGCCAAGGAACTTACAGGGGTCCTATTATCATAAAAAAGCAGCGAACTTATCCTCGGTCAGGGATGGTCTAAAAAATCGAAGAGGGAAAGCTTATTAAAAGGAGTGCAAAGGGCCAGAAGTGTTACCGGGGTGAGGCGGCAGGGGTCGCGATCTAGCGAGGGTTCCAGGATGGCGAAGTTCAGGAAAGGTTGCTGAAGATGATGGATTTCGAAGGATAATGAGGACAAAAGACTTTAAAAGGAGCAACCGGGAACGCACAGGGACAATTTTGGGGGGATCGCGGGGGACAAGGTGCCATTTCGGGCAAGAGCTAGGAGCGTCGATCGACCGGACTGTATTTTGGGAATGAGACGGGATCCTCCGGGAAATGAGGGATACGAAAAGCAAATTCACTCAACCAACGGCAAAGAGTATGTCCAATGGCCAATTTCTAGACAAAAGGTGAGCTTGTCGAATGCTTGGGCTGGAGATTGGACACGCTCCGATCGTAATGACAGGGAGACTGCGCGAAAAAGGGGATACGTTCGGCTGCGACACAGTGAATATATGAGAGTTCGGGACGGAGTCGAACGCTTGATCTTGCAAAAACTCTGGGGGCCCCAGGAGAGACCTGAAAATCCGGCTGAGAGATGAACGGGAGAGGAAAAAGAAGTGGTGAAGGAGGAGGATTCCTAGGGAGGTGTTTACATCGGTCGAGGGGAGACCCGTCTCTGCATCGATCCTAAGCGGACCCTAAAGTGAAGAAATAATGGAAGGGGTTCTGGGTAGAGGGTTCTGTACATCTCGGGGGCGACAAGGCGGAGAAGGCCGACCAGAAAATTATAGCCATACTCAAACAGAAACTGAGGATGAGGAACGATATATAAGTTGGGAGGGCCTGCTTGCTCCTCCATGGAGTCTCCCGTAGTCCGGAAAAACGATCATGCAAAGGAAACAAATCCATTAGATCAGCGCAAAGGGAGGAAGAGCAAAAGGGGTGTGACTAATACGACGGGGCGGACAAGGACAAGAGGGAGGAAGCGCCGCGATAAAAAAAAATATCGCTTTGAGATAGTGGTCTGGAGAAGACAGGATTTGAGGCAGTCTCCAAGGGTGCTTCAGCCTAGGTTTTATCCCATCGGCGAGGGCAACGAATCAAAAGTAGAGATCGCGTGCGCCAGGCCCACGAAAGTGAGCAGCTCGGAAGGAAGGAATGTACAAATACACAGCAACTTAAAAGGGGCACCAAGCAACGTCATATGGAGTCACTCGTATACATTGTCCTTGGGTTGAGGGACCTTATCTGGAGAAAGGGTCGAAGAAGAAGACATAGAGTAATCAAAATCCTCAAATAAACGGCGTTGACGCTCGATCTCTGCTGCTGCACGGAACAACTCCCCAAAAACAAGAACAAGTGTGCGAGGTGTGATCGAGAAAGGAACAAGAAATGTGAAACGCTAAAAAAATTTCAACTGATCATCCTGTACCTTAGGGAATTGGACGCTCATCAGAGACGGAAGAAGGACGCCCTGCCCTTAAATCATTCAAATGCGCTGTTGGGAAAAAGCACCTGCTCGGGGGTCCGGGCAGGCCGATTGATAGCTCGCGCTCAAGGTAGGAACACAGCAAAAAAAAGGGAAGGAATATCCATCGGGCGCTGCGAGCTCAGAAACTCCATAGACAGAGACCTGCTCAAAAAGTAATAGTACGTAGGGAGCAGGAGGACAGAGTTCATGGAAAAATGAGCGCGCAACTCGAAGAGGTAGACTCAAGCAGACGCACTCGCGCATCATCATGTTTCAAAAATGGGCGTGCGAGGGAGGCTTATGTACGCACTGCCAGCTTAATTCGAGCGTGGGGGAGGGAGTGTAACCCCGATTCAGGGGAGACGCGAGGCCAAGGATGCTGAGGAATCGGTACAAGACACTTTATGTACCGAAAGACCGGAATCGCACTGAGCGCCGCACCAATGACGCCAGAAGTAACAGATGGAGGGTAGATCGGGATCGCAAGAAGGGTAATCGCCCGGGGCCTCCCGGCCCCCGTTGAGGGGGGCACCACAAAAAAAAATCACAATCTAGAGAGACATACTATCAGGTCAGGGTGGGTCAGTCGTGACAAGGAAGAGAGGGGGGAAGTTTGGGGGCCGAGGGAGACCTCGACAGCAATGCGAAGGGGCAAGCCTCGAGGTGGGGGAAAGAGTTGAAATGTACGAAAAAGGGCCAGGAGGGACGACGGTAATTTCCACCCATCAAATCAAAAAAAGAGGGCGGACTGTCGGCAGTAACCAGAAAGGGTTCTAAGTTCTGCGCGTGGGAGGCGCATGAACGAGTCCTATCCGTAGAGCGACTCGGAGGACGAAAAGGAAGTAGCAATGAACTGGAGCGGAAAGGTCTTCGCTGACCCTTATGACTCTCAGCCGGAGAAAAAGAAAATGACGGGTCGGTAACCATTTTCACAAGAAAGGCTGAGGAGCGCTGGGACAGGGATAGAAAGAGCTTCACCAAGAAGAGGACTTCCTGGGGGAGGTTCAGTCCGCCAAGATTAAGGAGGAGCAACTCAAAAAAGAAGCGGCAAGGAAAGGGGCATTGGCTGCATGTAAATCTTGGCGGTGTCGAGTCCAGAGGGTCTGAATGAGGAATGGGGGGGAGGCGACTCAAAGACGTTGAGTTCCTATCTCGGGTAGGGGAAGAAGCGATCCAGTTAACAATCGCCGTCCGCCATGAGGGGGCGTCAATGGCGTTGGAACAAAGCGGTGCTCAGCCAGGCGCGATTGCATCTTTCCCTCAAACTCTACAGCAAAATACTCAGTGCGCCTGCTTTACCCTTTAACAGACCGGACGTCTCGGTGGCCAGGACCTGGAGATGAACTGACTTTGGAGAAAGTTTTAGAGATTCTAATTCGCACCGAAGAGTTTGCGGGAGAGAAAGAACGAGCAGTACGTTCTGTCTGAGATCTAAACAAAAGGCTAGGGGCCGTCAGAAGTCTCACATTTGGGTAAAGCAGTACACCGGCCGGCGGGCGCTAGGGGTGTTTCAGAGCAACTGAAAGGGAAAGGGCAAAAGTGCCGATCTCGCAGAGAAAGGGGGGGGTGCTAATCGAGATAAAAAAAAAAGGAAAAGAAATAGAAACGAGAGGCTATAGAATAGGAATGGTGGGGTCCGGTGGGGCGGGTCTCTTAAAAAAATGGAAGCAGAAGGGAGGAGTAGATTTCCAAAAATTGGGTGGATGCCACATCCTCTCCTTGGGTTGCTTTACGGATGGGGGAGCGACATTGAAGGGCGCGTTTGTGATCCGAAAATCAAATCGCGATGAGCCCAGGGATCGGGTAAACGATTAGAAAAAAGGAAATTGCAGAGGGCAATCAGGTATTTCCCTAGGGAGCCCGTCTTTTAAAAAAAGGAAAAAGGAATCAGCTTGAGGAGGTGCAATCGAAGAGCAGTTTAACCTGATATGTCGAACAACGGACACAGCAGGGGACAAGGAATGAGTCGGGAAGGAGAATTGGGGGCAGATAGAGGACTAAGGCGAAGATGACTCGAAAACCCGGGAGCTGGGGGGCTGCGTGAACTTCAAAGCACAAAAGATACTTCTCATCAAGGAAATGACCACTGGAAAAGATAGAACCGGGCATTAGGAGGGGAACTATCGAACGCTTCTACAGTAAGGTTCCAGCTGTGTAAGGGGTGAAAGAAGATCAGGGAACAGCTGCATGCGGACCCAAGAGGAAGAGGGTCCTTCTGCCGATCGTGCATGCCTACCATACGCTATCGCCGGGGCATGCTCAGACGTGATGCAACAAAACGAGTGACGGGGAAAGCATGTGAAACTTCTGGGAGTGGAGAGAAACGAAGAGGGGGGAAAGGGGGGAAGACCTTCCGAGTCGGAAGAAGGAATCATCTAGCAGGAACGAACATAGGAAGCGGACGCTATCAGACTAAACAGCAGCAATTAGGGGAGGAAAATTAAAGAACTTGGAGAAAATCAAGCAGGATTGCAAAGATGAATTTGGGGGTAAAGCACTAAAAACCAATTGGGAATTTTCAAGAACTAGAAGCCCCCCACGAGGCAGAACTATTGCACGCTTGAGTACCGGGTGCGTCCTAAGCTGAAGAAAGAAAAACGTCAAAAGGCTCTCCTCGCTGTTAACTACTACCCTAAAAGGGGTGGGACGAGTAAGGGATGAAAACATTGGCGCGGGGGTTTGTTGGGGCGCAACAAAAAGGGGGGTGACAGGGGGAAAGGGATTTTGGTAACACCACAAAACCAAAAACCCACAACAAGA
>Ga0179593_1288194_pt1 | contig 18622 bp, 29 predicted proteins | sample CZODoug2_1_08_16_FD_185931 | JGI IMG/M metagenome (GOLD analysis project Ga0179593, IMG submission 185931) | Vadose zone soil fungal communities from Angelo Coast Range Reserve, California, USA - CZODoug2_1_08_16fungal (PacBio error correction) | ecosystem: Environmental > Terrestrial > Soil >...
GGGGGGATCTTTGGTCGCGGAAAGAGCAGGTGGGCCGAGCTCCTTTCATGGTCCAAAAACAACAGAATCGAAGGAGAAAAAATTCTCAAGTGCAGAGGGGGGAAGAAGAAGGGGGGGGGGTTACCAGGATGGTTTGAAAGCATTGGCCTTTTAAGAAGAAATCACTAAAGGTGACTGGGGGTACTAGCAAGGGGGGGGTGAGATGCCCACCAAGAGCAGATGGTTGAGGTCCAATGGAGACAGTGGGAAAGTGCTAAAAAGGGTGTGTGTAGAATTTGTTGCCCACGGGAGAAAAACCAAAATGGGACCGAATATTAATCGTCACTCCTGGTCGCTCGTTTGGGGGTGTCCGGGGGCCCAATTTGGGGGGGATTAAACTCTTGATGTGAAGAGGTCAAGAGAGCCTGGAGCTCATTTGAGAGGGGGACCCAGACTAACTAAGAAAGAGCGGGCCCTTATGTCCGGGACTAAAAAAAAAAGTGCATTTGCGAAAAAAAACGGGGAAAAAAAAAAACGCAGGGGGAATTCTGGATACGCTCTTATTGGGGGGGGGGAGAACGGACGACGGGAGTGGCTTCGACTAGGCCGAGCGAGGGAAAAATTTACTAAAAGGGACAGTCGCGCTTTAAAAAGGGGAACCTTGAAAAAAAAAGCAACGTCAGACCGGGGAAAGCACGCCGCAGCACGGGTACTTCTCTTATTGCGGGGAGAACGCTCGCAAAAAGAAGGGATGTTCGGGAGGGCAGGGGTAGGGAAGGGTAGATCGGTAGAAATGACTCGAAGGATGGAAAAAAAGAAGGTGTAGTACTTCCGGACACGAGTGGCAAAGGGGTGAGCTACTAGGGGTTTCCGTTGGGAAAAAAAAACACGTCGAAATTAAAAAAAAGGGGGTCCGTCCCCGGGGCACGCATGACTCAAAGATGAAGAGAAGGGGAGGTGTGGGGGGTTTGTGAGAAAAAAACGGCTTTTATCGGGGGGGGACAACACGTCAAAAAGAAAGGGCACGTGACAAGCAAGCAGTTAGAAAGGGGGAGGACCGGGAAAGGCGACGGTCATGACCAGGAAAGACTGCAGAGGGGGGGAGAGACTCCTTTCCGGGGGATGGGGGAGGAAAAAAAAAAAAAAACGTAAGAACACTGCTGGAGGAAAAAGAGGAAACCTTGCCATCACGGGACGAAAAAGTGCACCGGCGGAAACAAAGTGACGACCAGTTAGGCGCAAAAGAAGAAAGGAAAAAGGGAAACTAATATCAGGTCAGTCCATGTAAGAGCGCACCAGTGTCGTTTGGTTGCCTACTAAGGAAAGGGGTTGGGGGCAGGGGGAGGGTAAAGCGGCAAGTGCCAGAAAGTGAAGGGAACGATTTAGCATAATAGAGAAAGAGCGACAAGGCGAGTAGAACATGGACGTCAGGTCCTCTTCTTCAGGGTGGAGAAACTCTTCATCAAGGAAACGAATCCGCCCCGGGGGAAAGACGGCCTGGAAAGGAGGGACGGAAATCGAAAACGTGGGGGGACCTTTAGAAAGAGTAGAACTCACCACAAAAAAAAGGGAAAAGTTTTATCTGGGGCGCGGGAGGAGGGAAAGCTAAATAATCCTGCGCGGCAGGAAAGGGGGAGGGGGGAGAAGCCCCAGGGAACTGGTGCAGGCAAGTGGACCGCCGCTGTGACAGGCAGGGAGGTTAAGTTTGTCTCTACGGAAAAAAAAAACAAAAAGAAAGAGGCAGCGGAAAAACTAGGATTTCATCGGGGGGGACCCTAGACCTAACTAAAGGGGTCAGTGATGGGAAAAAGACGTTCTTCTGACCAAGAAACAACAATAGAAGAAAAGAAAGGAAGATCTTTAAACGAATCCTCAAGACAAGAAAGAAAAGATGTTTTGTCGAAGGGAACGAAAGGCCAGAAAGGGGGGGGTAACAGTGGGGGGTTATTGAATCCGGGAGAGTCGCCATGTACATAAGGAAAAAAAAAAGAAGAGATGCAAACTATTCGAACAGAAAAAGAAAAAAGGGGCCAGGGTAAGAGGTTGCCGATGGGGGGTAACGGGGTCTTGGGGATCCGAAAGGAAAAAAGGGGGGAGATGATCTCACGCCTTGGAAAGGTGACGGCTTGGATGCGCTTCGAAAAAAGGTACTGGGGTGGTGTCCGAACCCGGTTCTACACGGAGCGAAGAGTTGGGTTTTCTGCGTTAAACAAAAGAAGAAAAAAAGGCAGGGAATGACACCAGGAACGGGTACTCAGGGCAGGGAAAAAAGGAGGGGGAATGGCAGAAGGGCGCAATACAATAGCTTAAGACAGTACTTTCAAGGGGGGGATCGGGCGCGGCTCGAGAAAATTGACGAGTCTTTGGACAACGGAAAACGCGGCCTGAGGTCCGAGAGCAGGCAGCTTCTTGAGTGGAATACTATCCGGATCTTCAAGGAATGCAAACAAGGACATGACCGCTTGAAAGTCAAAGAAGGACCTCCATTTTTCATTGGGAGTAGAAACGGATGGACGAGGGTCCTTAAGGAACAGTTCTTAACTGGAATTCAACGGAAGGCCTCGCTGGGGATATCGGGAGAAAAGGGGAAAAGGGTCGAAACAACGGACGCATGGGGAGTAGTAGGGCTAGTGGCCGTTCGGGGAACCACGTGTGAAAGAGGACGCCGCGGGGAAGAGAAACCAAGTATAGTAGAAGGAGAAAAGCTCTAGAGAAGTATCACTATTGCCGGTCACCCAACGAGCAAAAAAGGACGCGAGGGGACCTTATAAAACGGGAAATTAGGCCTGCACCCGAAAACGGAAGGGGGACTGACGTCTTCAAAAAAAAACCAAAGGGCGACAGGGGAAATTCCTTAAAATTGCCGGTTAGAAGACGGGGACTTGGGGCCGCAGAACGACCGAAACCAAAAAGGAATCCCGCAGATGCCAGGTCCACCTTACCACAGTCATTACATCAGAAAAAACGCAGAAAGAGGACGGCTCTCCGGGGGGGCAAAAGGTAGGATTCATTCCATCGTAACCGGGAGGTCACGAAAAAAGGAGGACTGGGAGCGTCGCGTGCTAAAAAGGACCCGCAGGAGGTTTAGCAGGGGGGAGTTCTTCGCAGGAATCCTTCGAACAAAGGGCAAAAAAGAAGAAGCAAAGAGACAAAAAAAAAATTCTGAAGGGGGGAAAGTGACTCTCAAAATTTCAGAACCGGGTGAAACCCAAACGCGGAAAAAAGAAAGAAAGGGAAAAGGGAACCGAGGAAACACCGACCTGTCAGAGGTTGGAGAGCCATGACTTTCACGCGGAAGGGGCAGGTTAGTAGACTCCCTGCGGGGACGGGGCGAACTTAGAACCCGCGAATGCAAGCATAAAAAAAACGAGGAAAAAAGGGTTTGGATTGCTTCCTTATTTTCGAGTACCATGAAAAGGGGCATCAGTGGGGGGGGGTCTTCGTGCGCACCGCACCGAGGGGTCGGAGACGGTCATGGGGTGGACGAGATTAAAAAAAAGGCCACAGAACGACAGTTCAGAGAGGAACGCTTGTGAAAACCGATGGGTGAGTCGGGGCACCCTCCCGTTGGGAAAGGTGTCTCTCAATTGGGGTTACCCTCATAATGTCAACGTGAGGAGGTGGCTGGCAAAAAGGGGGAAATATGGACAGGGCTGGAAAAAAAAAAAAAAGAACAACGAAAAACACCGGCCAGGTTTGACAAAGACTTAACGGGAAAAAGGTTTTGTGTGGAGACAAGGATTAAAGGGAATGCATGAAAAAGAGGAAGACCAGCCTGGGTAAAGGGGGAAAACCTCCCACGTCCAAAGCCGAAAACTAGAAAATCGAAGAAAACGGGCGGTTTTCACCAACCGTTCCGACCGAAGGAAAAAAAGCTGACACGCGCCGAAGACCCCCTCCCTTGGGGCAGGGTCAAAAGGAGTTGTGGGCCCGGAGGGTGAGGTTCCCGTTTAAGGGAAAAGGCAAACTTTAGAGAAAGGCCAAAGGAAAAAGGGCAAAGCAGAACACGCGAGCCTAGATGGTTCGACTAGCAAGCCCAAGGCGGGCAGCGATCCCGCACGAAGCGGTAGTCTTGCATACGGGGGGACATAGGCATAAAGAAAAAAAGAAAAGGGTCCGAGAAAATTCAGGGCTATATAGAGGAGAAGTAGAAGGTGGCATCCCAGCGGACGTGACGAATCCGAAAGGAATCAGGTCTGGACCAACCGAGATAGGATCAAAAAGATAGAAGCTCCATTTTTATGTGCAAGGGAAATTACGCCAGCATGCCAAGTACACGGCAAAAAGACTGTGGCAATTGTGGAATTATCGGTTAGGCTTGCGGGGGGTCAGGGGGGGGGGATACGTCTACCGCGAAGAGGGGAGAGTGAGTTTACCTGTCAGGAACGTGTTGGGGGGATCGAAAAGAAAAACAAACCAGGGGGAGGCACGGACCTGCTATCGGAGGGGGCGGGCCGGCACAAGTGGGGCCAAAAAAAATCGGGGTGAAAGGAGGGTGGGGTCAAGTGGGTCAACCGCCAGCCCATGCAAAAGAGGGCTGAAAGGGAGTTCAAACGAAGGAAAAGAGAGGATTCTAGAAAGAACGGGGCAAAAAAACGGGGGAAAAAGACCCAGCGAACGGAAAACGGAAAAACGACACGTTTCAAGACCTTTCCCGCCTTAAATTAGGGAGGAACAAACTCCTACGCCGCATGCCATGAAAAAGGGAGGGGAAAGAAAAAAGGAAAAAAGGGTGGGGGGTAAACGAACGAGGACTGGGGCAAAAGACTCAATGGAAAGGAGATCATCAATAATACGTAAAACTAGGGAAAAAGGTGGGAGGGGAAACCACCCGGGGTGGATCATCGAAAAAAAAAATGGTAACGTGGGCGCCGAAAGACGGACCACACTTTAGTGTTCAGAAAGAGAAACTGCTACGTGGAAAAACTAAAACTCATACAGGGGACTAAATGGAGTTCAGAAAGAAAAGAGGCACGAGAGCAAACTCAAAACTTCAGTGTACGAAGAAAATCTTCGAACGAACCGGGTTCCTGCTTCTAAAAAGGAAAGTGAATCTTATGGTAGATACTAGGGGTCTTCATCAGAGAAAGAAACGCGGAAGTGACAAGGTTGCCGGGGCTTGGCGCTCCAAGGGGACAGGGGGTGGCTCATAAACCGGCTGGCGCTTTGGAGAAAAAATTCCAGATTTCCCGGACGGCTGCCGAGGGGGAAGCGAGATGGGTAGCAATGATCTCAGCTACCAAAGGGTGGTAAGTCCGAGAAAGGAGGGTAGTCAAGTCGTGGCGCGGAGAGAAACAATACGGTCGAAAGGACAAGGACAACCTCCTCGGTTCTGAGCCAAGGCAAAAAGAAGGGCTCGATGGTCCGGCTTAATTAACTGCTCCGAAGTGACCCGCGCTTGGAAAAAGTCACCCTGAACCTAAAGGAAAGGTGGGAGGAGAGGGTAGGCAAAATGACAGACAAGGGAAACCTGCCAGAAAACCTGCGGTGTTGGGAGAAGATCCTTCTCGGGGGGAGCAACGGTCGAGATCTACAAGAGGGGTATTAAAATAGATATAAAGGAAAAAAGGTGGAGGGGGAGCAGAGTCTTAGGGCCAAATAAAGCGCATGGAAAAAGGGGGCAGCAATGGACTTACGTGGCCGTTAAACGGAAAAAAAATCCTCCGCGAAAAAAAATTAGAGTGGCGGAGTGTTGACTATCAGCGCGGGAAACAATTTTGACGGGAACCGCGAGGGACAGGGTTTAAAAAGGGAATAACGACACCAAGAAAGAGGGAACTTCAAAGACCTCGAGGGGGGGTTGGGGACGGACGAAGTGGGAAAGGGTTTCATCAGAGTAAGAAAAATTAAAAAAGAGAGACAAAACCAAGAAATTAAATTCTCAGGGGAGCCAATCACCTTGGGGGAAAGTTATCCTCATACAAAATCAGCGGCCCCAGAGTCCTGAAACCAACCAAAATGTTTTCGGAAGGGGGGGGGGGGGACCAAATAATGCGAATCCCGGGGGAGCCGAAAATAGGATCAAAAACAAAACCATGAAAAGTGGAGGGGGGGGGTTTGTCGCGTGGGTGGAAGACAAGCCGCCATAGACGCAGTCAAAAAAAAGGGGATTACGGGGATACAGCCCCGTGGGGGGGCGGGAAGGAGGCACGTTTTGGAACGGTGGAAAGTAGACCAAGGAGACATCCCTGGTGAGAGTGAAAGAAATGGTGAGGGGGGGAGGGGACACCTGGTGCTTGAGACACAGGCAATCAAAATACAACGAACGAAAATCTTATCTAGATGGAAAAGAACGGCCAGAACCAGGTTGGATTCCGACCTTGGGGGAGCCACCACGGTTCGGATAACAAAAAAAGGGGAGGCTTGCAGGTATGAAGAACACGGGGTTGGTTCTTGGGAAACCACTTGCCGAGGGAAACTATCTGGCTTAGGGCAACCCGCCTGAGAACGCCGTCAGGCAAAAAGGCCCGAAGCCCAAGTGTAAGGGGAGAGGGGAAAGGTTTGGGGTCATGGGAAGATTAACAACATGTCCCAGTGGGTGGGGGAGGACCCATTACCAGGCTTTAACCCTAAGGGAGGGTGACGAGGGGGGACATAGTCTCGATGGAATGTTGAAGGGAGAAGGAAAAAGAAAAAATCTCTGGCGGAATGTCCCCTAAAGGGGGGAGACTTCCATTTAAGCCCGGAAGGTCCTCCAGCGGGGGGGGCGAAAACGGTCTAACACCGTAAAAATCCGTTCAGGACAGGAGGGAACCGGTTGGGAAGAGTTTTACCATGAAATATCGCACGATACCTACGGAGGCCAGAGGAATAGAGACCATAGGGAAAACCAGTCCAAGGAAAAAAAAGAAGCATATCAGGCGGTTGAGGGGACTAAATAGGGAGAAGCTCCTACAACCTGGACATTGCCGAAGGAAAAACATGGGGGCGAAGAAGCATCATCATCCTTGGAACAAAAAAAAAAAAGGGGCTGGGGGGTAAGGGGGTAGAATTAGTCCTCGCTCTCCCGAACAATCTGATAGAGCGGGGAGCAGAGGCGGTTTGTTACTTCCAGTTGCACGAGGAGTGAACGAACCTCCATTCCAAGGATAAACGGGCTCTCAGGAAGGGGAGAGAAATCTACAAAGTGGGAGAAAAATATGGAGATAATCTTCAGAGCTAAAAACCGGAGAGATGATGATTCTCCACTAACATTGTAAGAGCCGCACGAAACGAAAAGGGCTTGGGGAAGAGGGAAACGAGGTTCAGGAAATAGAAACACCGAGCAAGATCATTAGGCGTTCCAGGGGGGTGATAATAGATACCAAAAGGCGGGCGTTTTAAAAACGAGGTACAGGGCAAGTTGCTTGAAAGAACCGTCGGGAACATTAACACTTGGAGAGAAAAGCACCGACAAGGTACGGTTAGCAAAGGGGAGGCAATTCCGAACATTTACCCGGACGTCAAAAAACGCCGGGTGACCGAAGACGACGAGTGGGAGGGTGGGTTTCTATAGACGGGGGGTAGTCCGGGAACGTAGTCAGGGGGGCTGGGGGGGGAAGACGAAGGGGCGGGCCCAACTCCACTTGAATAGCCGCGACCAGGTCCTAATCAGAACAGGGAAGGAGGTCAGCCAGGGGGAGGACCAAGCGAGGGGGAGGGGGGATGGAACGACGGGTAACGCACCTGTTTTGACTCGGAGGGACGGGCAACACCCGAACTCAGAATACCTCGTGGCTACTACCGTAGAAGACAGCTTCCGGGTCGTGTGGAGGCGCCCCGGGAACCACGAGGGTCAAAAAAAAATCGGGGTGAACGGTGGCGGGATTGGTAAAGCGCCAGAAGGGAGGGAAGGGACACTTTAATGGGAGGTTTGAGGAAGGGGCAGAGGGGCCTCGGCACACCCTTAAAATACGATCGGAAAAGGGGATAATAACCTCTGTTCGGACGTGGTCCTCTCATAGAAAGAGAGTAAATACTTATGGAGGGACTGTCAGTTGCTTCAAAAGGAAGTAAACAGACAACATGTTCTTGCCGTCGTTTGTCAATCGGGGAGGGAAAAGATGCTGCAGGCAAAAGAAAAAGCGCAGGGGGTTGTAAGTGCATCACCTCGACAAAAACACAAAAAAAAAAAAAAAAAAAAAAAAAAAAAACCCGAGGCGTTCTAATGCAAAAGGGTAACTTGAATCAGGGTCACCTAAAAAAGCCAGGGAAACGGTGCCACGGGCGTCCAGAAAAGAGAGTCATTGGAGTGGGAAAAGGGGCTGGCTGCCAGCCCGTGGGAAAGGGGAAAAATCAAAATACGAAAAGTCAGACTAATGCGAAAGGGCGTCCCAGAAAGGAATACGAAAGAACGAAAAGAAACGGTCAAGGAATCGTTAAGCTTTCAGGTGAGAATCACCGATAAAAGGAAATCCATATGGGGGGTTGCGGGTAACCTTTCGGACATCCGGAAGAATCCCCGGGGGAGCGTTTCCAGAAAGGACAACGGAAAGGGCGTAAAAGAAGTCTTGGGGGGAAGCAGGGGGTATCGGGGACCGGGTGACCGGGGTAAATGAGACCAGGGAGGAATGTGCTCAGGAGTGAGAGACTAGAAATAACAAAGTTCCTCCAGCGAGCGATTCGGCCCGTTTGGAGACACAGACCAGGAAGCCAAAAGACACAAAACGTTTTCGGGGGATACTAAAACCTTGCAAAACTCAGATAAACGCTTTGAAAAAGATTGTTTCCACTGAAGGGGCGACGCAGTGCAAAGACAAAGTAATGGGCAATCAGGGAACAGTAATGCGACTCTTCCCCCAGAGAGAACAGTTACTCAGAGATGAGGGAGTGCATCGTCAAGGCCGCGGTAAGCAGGGGGGGGGGGGGAAGGTACTTCCGGGTCCAAAACGACGCTCAGAATCCTCAAAATAGAAGGGGAAGACGAGGTCACCCCGGATACGTCAAACGTTCAAGATCAATGGGGAAAAACGTGGGGGGGGGGGGGTGGGAAAATTCGTGGAGAGGACTCTTCCGAACCGGAGAAAGGACGAAATTACCAGAGAAAGGTCTTTGACGTGTTGGTCACAATAGAGGAACAGGCTGAGCCTGACCAAAAGAAAATCGCTTCACACAAAAGAAAGGGGACTCTAGAAGAGGATATTTCCAGCCGGGTCTGAGAAAATGAAAGAAGTCAAAAATTCAAGGAGGTAATCCATCAGAGGAGCTGGGAGGGATAAAACCCAAGGTGAAGTGACGGAAGGAAAAAAAAAGGAAATAGAATAATTACAAAAGGAAACTAAGGACGGAAGATGCACCGCCTGGCTCCGAAAAGAGGGAAGCATCGGGGGGGGGAAAACTCATTGGAAGAGGACCATCGAGGACTAATAAAGAGCAGTGAACCCTGGAGAAGGGAATCTGGTGCAAGGAGTTGGGGTCAAAGGGTGGTAATAAAGAAAAGGGGAAGTCAAAAAAAGGGTTTGTCAACTATCAAAGAAGGAAAAAAAAAATAAAAGAGAAAGAGAAAAAAAAAAAAAAAAAAAATTACGCGAAAACAAGTGGACATCGCAACTGGGAAGAGGGAAGGGACAGGGGGTGGTCCATCCCAAAGACATAGTGCTGGAACCGAAACTAAAAAAAAACGCGTTTCGAAGACGAGTGCTACCGACACCAAACGGAAAAAAACGCGGACAACATCCTGGCCCGGGAAGCAGGAAAAGACTGCTGTAAAAGAAGAGCCTGAAAGCATACGTCAACGGGGCGGTCTGGGACCATTTGTAAGGGGGGACGGAGGGAAAGAAAAAAATTTTGAAGAGCTTTCGGGGGGGGGGGGGGTTGGGGGCGGCCCGAGAACCCGGTGGAGGGAGGGGGAGGCCCAGCAGAACGCCTCCCATGGGCACGTCGTTTGAGGTACGATGGAAAAAAAGTCTATCCGGGAGAAGAGGGGTCAAAAAACTGGCTTGCATGCCGTCCAAAAGAGCAGGAAGCGGGACAGGAAAACCCCAAAAAAACTACCGAGGCCCCACTAACGCGCAGCCGGACTTAGGGCAGAACACGAACGACAAAACAAAGGTTCAGTATTACCTCAGGTCAAAAACTAAATCCTCTCATCTAAAGACCTTCTTATCAAGAAAGGAAAAAGGAAGACTGAGGATAAAGTAACACAAGAAGACGACTTGGGGGTGGTCTTGGCATCATGGTGTCCGGAATACCTAATGGGGCGTCCAACAAAAGGGTTCAACAGGAGGGCCTCTCCCTTTGGCAAAACGTGGGGGGCGATAGGTGGCGAGCGCAAAAAAAAAACGAAGAAGACATGCCGACTTAACAACAATAAAAAAATTGACATGGGGAAAAAAGAAAAAACTCTAACGGAAAGGGGGAAGGGGGGGGGAATAGAATATCTCTGGGGACTTGAAGAGGGATAGACTGGTTCGCGACAGGTAGACGTTCTGGTCAGGGCCTGGTACCCAACTCCCCGGACCAAACACGAGAAGGGGAGGAGGGCATGAGAAAAAAGACAGGACATGACTTAAAAAAAATGGGGGGCCTAGGCTTCCAGAAAGGAAGCGCCACCCTTTAGTGGAATATTTCTGGAGAGGGGGGAGTAACACAAACTAAGGTCAAAGGTAGGGGCGTCAAGGTTATGTGACGGGGAGCCGCCAGTGGGGGGGGGGAAGAAAGGGGTCACTGCAAAAGGAAAGAGGAGTATACTACGCAAACGACAGATAACGGAAACAAAAAAATCTGTGGACCTGTCTGGAAAGTAAGAAGACACGGATAGAGAACAGTTTATTCTAAAAATAAGCAGAAGTGTGACAATCGCTGCTGCCTCTTGGTTAAACCCAAATAGGGCCCGAACAGGCACAATGACTGGGGTGGGACAGACGTGAATTGAAAAAAGGCCAGGTACAAAAAAGGAGATGGGGGATCTCTAGAACATTCCAAACAGAGGAAAGCCTCCACGGGTCAAAAGGTCAAAAATGAAGCGATAAATGCAGAATAACCTCCCTAAGCTCAGGAAAAATCAAAGAACGGAGGGAAAGGAACCGAGAAAAAAATGGACACATCCTTCCTATACCGGCCGAAAGGCTGGGGAGATATTGTTCGGAAAGGGAGAAACCGTCAGGACGGCGCATCAAGGATAAAGGGAGCCCGACCGAAAAGGAAGGAAAAGTGTCGGCATTCTAAGGGGAAGGGAGAAGAACAGAAAGGAATCAAGTAGGAGAATACAAGACTTCGGGCAACAAAGAAGGCAAACCGTCGTGGGAAGCGCGAAAAAAATTCGCGTTAAAAAGGGAAAAGAAAAAAAAAGTTCAAGGAAACCAATCATATAAAAAGGCTCACAAATAATCGCGTACATCAGAAGAAAAGAAAGGGACGGACCAGAACCAAAAAAAACGCACAAGCAAAAAACAAAAAAAACAAGAAAGAGGCCCTGTGAAGGGCTGGAAGGGAAGTAACCAAAACAAGCAAACGACATCGGCGCGGTGAAAAAGAGGGGGCGGATAACAACGAATAATAAGGTTGAAAGGGGACTGTGATCTCTGAGTCTCAAGAAAAGAGATCTGGGGGCAAAAAGGAACAGCATCTCTTAAAACAAGAAAGCTTCCTGGTACAACCAAGAAAAAACCGTAACTAAGAAAGGACTACAGGGGCTGAAAGGGAAAAAGTGAAAATAAGCCCCCTTCTACAACAACGGCCAAACCGCAGGTAAGGGGGGAGGTCTGAGGAGCAGCTAGGCGCGGCCACCTACGAAGGAAGTGGGGCCCCAAAGAACCCCAGTACAAAAATCCTGAGATGTAGGTTAAAGGGGGGGGGTGCCAGCGAGAACAAAGGGAAAATGACTGGCATCGATCAAAAGTGGAGGGGGCTAAAATGAGAAGGGGGGAGCTTAATGGAACCGGAAGGGAAAGGGACCTCAGAACCAAAATTCAAAAAAAGGAAGGCAGCCAAAAAATGGCCGAAGGACAAAGGAGGACGGTGTTCTATGAAAGAGAGGAGGATAGTCTCAGAACAAACGCAACTCAGATTGACCTTTTCCGGACGTTAAAAAAAAACAAACAAGTTTAAGGGAGCAATGAAAGGGGGCTGTTCCAGAATTGCCAAAATGGGACTAAACTACTCAAAAAGAAGAGGATCATCATGTCCTCGGAGAAGGACGGGCAGTGGGAAAAGAGAACCGGGTGGCAAATCCTTTTGAGTAGACGGTTATCTGCGAGAGGAGGAAATGGACGACCCTAATGGGTAAAAAAGGGGAAAATGGGGGGGTTGGGAAAGTTGTGGACTGGGTACAACTCCACAAAAGAAGAAACGAAAAAGTGAAAAAGCCCGCGGAGTGTTAAGTGGCTGGATCAAGAGAGTCTCTCAACAAACACAACAATTAAGGAAGGAAAATGGGGGGGAGAAGGGAAAAAAAAAAAATACCGAAAAGGGATCAGATCCTTACCACCCATCGCCCGGAGGGAGGAAGGTTTATACGTCGGGTGCGGTAGAAAGAAAAAAGATGGAAGAAAAAAAAAGGGGGGTTCGTACCTACCCATGGTGGCTGCATAGGGAAAATGAAAGGGTGCATGGGAAAGCGACGGGACGAATAGATCACGGTGAGAATCGGGCGAGAAAAAGGACGTAGAAAAGTAAATGTAGGGAGCTCGGGTGGGACGGGCCAAGGTGTGAGCAGCATCGGTACAAAAAAAAAAAAACTGCTGGAAATGAACTTGTTTCAGCCAGGAAAAGAGTAGTGCCTGTGGGTAAGGGAGAAAACATAAACTCCCAAAGACGGGAATCACGGCGCTTTACACGTGAGGAGGGAACTAAGTGGTAGAGAAAACGTGTATCAAACCCAGCCCTGTAGGAGCAGAAGACATGTCAGGTCGACGGGGGAAAAGCAGAACAGAGGGGAAGAAGAAGGTTTATCATGGGGGGGGGGGGGCAAGAACCGGCGGAGTCGCAAGGCTGGAAAGCGCACAGGGGGAAAAAGAGGGCCGAGCGCCAAACGATCCGGGAACACGGAAAAAGGGACCAGGAAAAATAAAAAGGGGGAAGCAGTGGAAGGGAGCGTGTGTGACAAAAAAGGAGGGGTCGAGACTGGAAAGGTTCTATCTCAGGGGAAAAAAAGGACCGTCATCGAAAAGAAGCAAACAAGAGCATCCCGCGGACCACACGAAGTACTTAGGAGGCAACTGGGGGTGGTCGAGGTTAGGGCCCCACCAAGAAAAGGCCAATCAACCGGAAAGGAAAGACGAAGGGAAAACTGTAGAGACCAAAAACAACAACCGTCTTCAACGTGGGGGTGGGGAGGGGCAAGTGGAACTTTTGGAGGGCTCTTTAAGAGGGATCAAAAAACCTGGAGTTTGAGCAAGTGTAAAACGAGGCGAGCCAAAAAAGCTTCACGAAGTAAGGGGGACGAAGGCCTGCTCAAGAAAGGGCGATTAAATTACGACTCAGGAGTGTAGTCTAAGTGAATAGGGTCCCAAGGGGAAGGGGAAGGGACAAAGAGCTCGCCTTCGTCCAAAGAAAGAGATATTCTGGGGTAAAAAGCAGTTAAAAAAGGCGTCGGAGCAGTGTGCCTACTCAGCACAAGGTCTCTAATTCTAAAAAAAAAGAAACGGAAAAACGGCGCGGGATGTTTATAGTAGAGGGAAGAGTTATTGGGAGGTAGAGGGAACGTACATAAAAAAAAAGGGATGCAGACAAAAGGATCCTCATCGGGACTAGTGGGCAAGTGTAGAAATTCGAGGTTGAAGGCCTCGAGCTCGAGGTTAGGTGGTAGAAGGTACCGTTCAGAGCCCGCAGTACTTCCAAGAGGGGAAAGGAATGGATTTAGGTAAACGGCGGCCCTTTAAACAGCGAACGTTAAGGAAAAAAATTGGGGTGGGCACACCCAACTGTCGTTCAAGCGACCAAGCAAACCTTCCAGGATAGAAGAGTGGAGTTACAAAGGGGGCAAGAAGCAAATTAAAGGCGCACCAGTCGTTCAAAAGAGGGGAAGTTAAGATTTTTGGTGAAAGGATGAGAAAAAATGTATGTGCAAGGATCGACCTATTCGCGGGGAAAAAACGGCACCTCGACGGGGGGCCGACCTTCTGCAAGTGAACGAACCTCGGAATTGAATCTCTCAAAAAAAAAACGAAAAATAACAGGAACAATAAGGATTTAGGAATGAGGCCTTCATCAAAGTAGGGGCGGGGAGGGTTGGGTGCCGCCTACGAAGGCTAGGAATTGGGGAAGGGGCGGTTTTCCAGGGAGGAAAGATTAGACGGTCGCGAACCGGGGAAGCCGGAAACAAATCGGTAATATCCGTCGGGGGCAAGGATAAAGGGAAAATGAAAGGAGGTGAATGAGGAGACGGGAAAGGTTGTGCGCCCTTCGGAATCCAAACGATCATAACTCAAGGGTCACCAGAAGAAGGAACAGCGACCGGCGCTCGAACCTGGTGGGAAGGGAATAAAGAGATAAGCGTGCACCCGAAAAAGAAAGCGGAGTGGTCCCATAAAGAAGAGATAAAAGCAGGGGGGGGGTAAAAAACGAAGGGGGCGGCGGCTTTAGAAGGAGGGAAAAGGGGACAGCAGACGGAGCACTGGAGCGAGGTGGAGGGGTTGGAAGGGGGGGGCGTCGGAGACTAAAGAAAAGAAGGAAACTTGTCGGAAACCTCCGACAAAACAGGACGTATTCGGTTGGTGGTCCTGACCATTAAAAACGAACTGACAGCCGTTTCATGTGCTAACGGTTCGAAAAAGCAGAATCAAAAACAGGCAGCAGCGAGGGAAGAACAGACTTTGAACAATCCAGTTGACCAGGAAGCAAAACGACCGTGTGAGGGACACGCTAGAGGGGGGATGAGGTTTTAGGGCAGAACGGGGGTCGAGGTCGAACCGTAAAGGAAAGCAAACGGAGGGGCGGGATACTCTCACAAAGGGATCAGCCGTGTGGGGAAAAATGGGAGGCCGATGTACGGGGGCACATTAAAAGAGCAAAGAAAAATTGACGAAGAGAGAAGGGACCGTGCGAGTAACGGCTCGGCGAAGTTACTGTAGGAAACCGAAAAAAAGGAAAACAAAGGCGCGCGACGTCTAGGGGGGTTAGGAGAAGCATTGGGAAAGGCTAGACTAGGACAGAGAGTGAACAGCGTCAGAGGCAGCCGGCCACAAGGTTCTGTGGGGGGGCGAGTCTTTCAAACCATTTCCACAGATGGGCGCAGGGGTCTCAGGCCACGGTAGAGGGGATTAGTTGAACGATAGGGAGACTGCAGCATGGGAAAATGAGGGAGGGCACACCCCAACAAAACCCCAACCCCCCAACCAACAAAAAGTGTCGGGAAAAAATCGAGTCTATCCAGGGAGAAGAACTGAAAAAACATAAAAAAAGGCACAGAGGGTTAGGTAAAACGAAGGACCAAGGCATTGTTCAGGGCGGAAAAAAAAGTAGGCGCCTAATACCTAAAAATGGGGGCTAAGTAAGTCGCGAACGTAGGAAAAAAAAAAAAAAAAAAAAAGGAAGTACCTTCGCGCCTTTTGAGAGACGGGGGGGACCATGCCTTATAAGAAGAACTGAAAAAAAAAGGGTAAACCAGCCTTTTCCGTGGGACTCAGGGGAAACTCCTGAATTGGAAATGGCTGAAAATTCAAACTCGGGAAAGAAGGTCGCAAAAAAAGTTAGAAAAAAAAAGACTGTTTACGAACCTGGGGGCTCCGCAAAGGATCAAAAAGAAAAGGGGGGGGGGGGGATGGCAAAAAGATACCGCACGAAAGGGGATGAAAAGAAGTAGGCATGCGGGTCCTTACTAACCGGAGACGGGTGGGCGGCCGGGGAAGGGGGTTTTTCTCCCAAATAAAGGGAGCCCCTGATCCCTAGACAAACTCGGGACCTCGCGATCCCTACCGACAAAAAAGCGGTCCCAGAATCGCTTTAAAAGAAAACCGGGGGAACTGAAAACCCCGGGACTGGTATTCGGAGGGAGGAAGTCTCAACCGTAAGTAAGAAAAGAGGGGAAGTGAAATATCCGGACCTGACTCCAGAGAGCGAAGAAAGCCTCCGAGGGGTTGAGAAACCGGAGTCGCTTAAACTAAAAGAAGGGAGAGCAACCATCCTGACCATCGCCAAAAAAGGGACAAAAAAGAGATGTGACAAAAACGGCCATCCGCCATGTTCAAAAAGGAAAACCGAAATCAACCAAAAAAAATGGCGAAACGCCAAAAAAATGAAAAAAGCCAACGGCGGGGTAACTGAACTAACGGGTAGGGGCACCATGACGGAAAAAAAAAAAAAGACAGAGGGGTCCGTTCCAATGTAGAAAGGAGAGAGGAGGGATAGAAAACATAGACCGCAAAGACAAACGGGAATCCCGAACAAGAATACTTTTTGGGGGGAGAAAGGTGTCCTGAGAATTCCGTGGGAGAATCCTGGGGCCGCAGTAGTGTCTCGACCAGGGAACGCGGGAAGGTTTAATCACTGGGTACTCGATCAGGGGGGGTGAGCGACAGCACACGGGGCCAGACAGGCAACAAACAAAAGAAAACAGGCCGAGGGAGAAGGACTGTGGGAACTGGTTTGAGTAAAGGTGGGAGGGAGGGCAAATCAACCACGGGAAAGGCGGACACCTCTGTTGCGGGGCCAGTTCCTCAAAAAAACAGCGGAAAGGAAAGAGCGGCCGGAGAACGTTGCCTGGGAAGTAAGAAAAGCAAAAAAAGGAAAAAGGAAGGAAAACGACATTCCGGAACAGGTGCTCCCCACTGAGGGAGGGCGATTGAACTTGGGAAGGGCCGCACTCCGGTAGGGTGCCAAACCAAGGAAAAAGGAAGAAACGGGGGAAGAAAACCTAACCTTCCTACTGGAGAACAGAAGCTCGATAGAGTACATTTTCACCCCGAGAGACATTGTGTAAAAAAACCAGGGACAGAATGGCCCTTCCCAAAACCACACCCGTCCAAGGAGGCGGGTTAAACGCAACGGCGGTGGGTGTGTGGCGGCGGGGGGGGGCGGCGTATGTGGTACGGGGGAGTAAAGGGGGAATGGTAAAAACGGGGAAAAAAATAAAAGAGGAGAGAAAAAGAACTGGGTGGGGGGTCAGAAACAAGACGGGGGATGTTTACGGGAAAGCTGTCCGAGGAACGAGAGCCGAGCCGTTGCGGAAAGAGGAGGATCGTGGAGCAGCCGGGCGCCGCACTACTTGCAGAAGGCCTTCACATGGGGGGAGGCCCGGGAGGAATTCCAGGAAGAAAGACAGCCGCGGAGTGGGTGGGGCGCGAAAAGGCACAGTGAAGGAAACATCTATCAGCTAAAACTCAAAAAGAAAGAAGAAAGGTAGTTCGACTACCTAGACTCATATACCCTAAAAAAAAAACTAAAAAAAAGCTTTAAAGGAAAGAGGATGTTCTTTTGCCAAGATTTTTACTTAAACCGGGGGGTCGTTTCTGAGGCGACCAGAGATTTCTTGGTCAGCTGTCCTTACTTGGATGTTAGAGGCGGGGACACCGGGAACTGATTTTTAGAATAGTCAGGGAAACCAGGGAAAAGGCAAAAGCCAGCGTTTGGTAAAAGATTTCTACGCGGAAAAGGTCCAGCCTCACGGGAGAGGCACGGGGGGGGCAGGAAAAAAGGAATGACCTTCCAAGAGTTGAACAACGTAATTACCCCATTAGAAAAAAAAGAATAACGGGTCCATCGGGGAGATAAAAAGAGAACGTAAAGTCAAGTTACCTTCCGGGACTCGACTATCGTAACAAGAAGCCGTAGTTAAAAATAAGAAGTCGGACAGTAACACGGTGTTAATGGGAAAAAGAGGGGCTTCAAGTGGTGAAGACGGAGAATGTCGTCTGTAAGACAAGATCGCGGAAAAAGGGGTAATTACCACCACAGGTGTAACGAGAAAAAACGAATACATACCACTTTGTATCGAACGGTTTGCCAGCAAAAAAGAAAGGACTTATCAAACAGGGAAGTCTTGGTCGGAGATCTGGGTAACCAAGGGGCCAGCACAGTACACGGCTCTTATATGGGAGGGAGGTTGATAAATTAGCTCAAAAAGGTGGGACAGTTGGGGGGTACATGAATAGAAAAAGTCGATAAACCGTAGTAAACCAAAGAAGAGACTCATGAAAAAGAACCTTTATCCAGCTCAACTCCAAATATCCCAGTGTAAGAAGGGGGGACGGATTTCTATCGCTATGACAGAGAGGAAACTGAAAAAAGGAAAAAAAACCTGGGTTGAAAAAAGTTTGGCTGGTAATGACACTAAGGTCAAGCAAAGGAAAAAAAGAGCTAACCAAAAAGGGGAAGCTTGGCGGTGGACCAAGGTCAAGCAGACACAAGAATGTAAAGGTGAAGGAGACTGATCAGGTCAAAGAAGAAGACACTGTGAAAGAGCATGACCTGCGGTTTGTCCGTTAAATTGCCGGCGCAAAAGAGGAAATTCGGAGTCCAAACAAACCCTGCCAGACGGGCACACTTGAAAAAAAAAAGATTGGTGAGGGAAGCCAAAAACCGGAGGGGGAGCGGATTGAAGGCAAATTTATCTCTTGGTACTGCCCATGGAAAAGGTTGGTCCAAAAAAAGATCGACAACCTCGACTAACCAGGTTGGGGAGAGGAGCACACCGAAGAACAAGAAGCATAAAAGGTGCCGCCCGCGGGGGTACGGGCCCCTTGAAGGCACCAGGCGAGAGGACTCCCGAAAAGATAAAGCTTCAGCC
>Ga0179593_1605279_pt1 | contig 18622 bp, 28 predicted proteins | sample CZODoug2_1_08_16_FD_185931 | JGI IMG/M metagenome (GOLD analysis project Ga0179593, IMG submission 185931) | Vadose zone soil fungal communities from Angelo Coast Range Reserve, California, USA - CZODoug2_1_08_16fungal (PacBio error correction) | ecosystem: Environmental > Terrestrial > Soil >...
TAGGAAAGAGAAAGAGGGGAAGGGGAATCGCTGGCTTCTCTCCTCTTACAATCTCTACTTATCAATCTCCTGCAGTAGAGGGCCGGACGGGGAAGGGGGAAGGGGAAAGGGAAAAGGCCGACCTCTGCCTCTCTATTTTCACCTTCACCGTATCCGCGATGAGAAAAAGAGAAAACTGCTCTGGGGGGCCCCTACGCTCTCGATCTGTCAAGGAAGACCCTCAAGGAGCAGGGGAAAAAAAGGAGAGGGGAAGAGGGGAAGGGTTTCTCACCAGTGATTCTTCCGGACGGCCTCCTCGCTCTTTCTCTCGGTCTTCGTGGGAAGGGAAGGGGGAGCACTTCCAACCGCCTCCCCCCCTCCCCCCCCCCCCTTCCCCCTTCCCTTCACTATTCTTTGCGGTAAAACGGAAGAAAGGAAAAAAAAGAAAAAGGAAAAACACTGTCCGTGCCGTGCCACCTTCTCTCTCAAAGAGAACCCTCTTCTTTCCTCCTCTGCCCTTCCTCATCCACCGAGGGAAGGAAGAAAAAGAAAAAAGGAGAGGAAGGAGAGGGAGGGGGCCCAGGCACCTGCATCCTTTTCCGTCGGGGAGTCATTTGTTCTACCAGCGCCTGTCCGAGGTCAAAGGACAGAAAAAAAAAAAAAGGAAAAGAAGGAAAATTCTTTTGGCGCTCTTCCCCCTGCGTCGTCGGAGGGGGGGAAAAGGAGGGCCGGCGCGAAGACCTGGGGCTCTCTGATCTGTAGGTCAAGCTCGTCATCACCGGGTCCGCGTTTCGCAAGAAAAAAAAGGAAGAAAAATCCAGGGAACAACTTTCACTCACTGGGGGGACGGCGTCTTCAGGGGGGGAAAAAAAAAAAAAGAAAGGGGGGGAAAGGAGTAAGCCGACGGCGGTGGGGTCTCCCTCGCACACAGAGCACTGGTGAAACCGAGTCCCCCTGTCCGGCTGAGAAAGGGGAAAAAAAAAAAGGGGAAGGAAGAACGCGCCCGCTTGGGTCATCTCCATCTGCCCGTTCAGGCGACCGAGGAAGAGAAAAAAAAAAAAAAAAAAAAAAAGAGGGGGGGGATAGTGAGGAAGGTTTCCTGGGCGTTTTTCCAAGCGGCATCCATGTCGTTCAGGGAGAAGAGAGAGAAAAAAAGGGAAGCGAACGACATGGGATGCCTCTCTCGGGGGCCCCGCCCAGGAAAAGGGGGAAGGGAAAAAAAAGAAAAAAGAACTCGTTCGGAAATGACCTTGCCGCTTCTCTTCCCTCCAAGGCCGTGTCCCTGAAGGCGGGAAAAAAAAAAGGGGGATAACGACAGTGACTCGGTCACCATTGCCGCCAGCGGTCCTACCACGCCGTCGGCCCTTGAAAGAAAGAAAGAGGAGGGAAAAGACGTAAAAGTCAGTGAGTTACCTTCCTGATTTGCGGAGTTGGCCTGGTCCCTGGACGGAGAGGGGGAAAAAAAAAAAAGGGGGGAATTGACAGGGAAGATCAGCTCGCCCCAGTTCCTTCTCTCCTGAAAAGCCGTAGAGGCAGGAAAAAAGGGAAAACGGACGGCCGCCTGTTCTCGCGCCGAACACGCCTTCTACTGTTAGCTTCGAGCAGAGGGGGGTCATCAGGGAAGGAGAGAGAGGAGGGAAGGGGGAAGGAAAAAAAAAGAAAGCCAGGCCACGCTTGCAGTTCCTTTCCGACGCTATCCCTCTCCTTTACAGAGGGGATGTGAAGGAAAGAGGTGTGAAAAAAAGGAAAGAGGGGGGAAAGGGGGCCCACAAGACAGGCCGATTGTCCTCTTGGTTTTGTCATCTTTTGACATACCTCAGAAATAGCAGGAGCTAAGGAAAGTAAAGAGAGGGAGGGGAAATCAAGCTGTTTCGTTACCACTATACCTTCTGAACGCCATCAGGAGGCCGAGGGGGAAAAGGGGGGGGGAAAAAAAGGAAGGGGGGGGAAGAAGGCCCAGGCGAGGTTTCCCTTGATCGTCGGATTCATGACGAAAAAAAAGGAAAGATGACCAGGGTCAGTTCGGCGGCCCTCGATTCGCAGCGGGACAGGGGGGAAAGAGGGGGAAAGGGAGGGGGGGAGGAGGGGGGGACGCCGTCCGCCGGCCATCGCTACCGTCCTTGCCCTCTTCCTGCAGGGGGAATCACGTCGAGCGGGGGGGGAAAAAAAAAGGAAGAAAGAGGGGAGAGGGAGCCCGCTCGTTTTGTCTCCTTTTATCAGCACCCGTTCGCATGCCCATGTCAAAGGCTGACCCGAAGGCAGGCGAATGGGAGGGGGAAAGGAGGGAACGCGCCGTCCCAGGCTTCTAACTTGGGCCTCTGGCCGTCTTCCAGCCTCGGTCGCGGGGGAAGGAGGGCAGGAAAAAAGAAAAGGAGAAAGAGGAAAGAAAAAAAAAGGGCCCGGGCTCGGCGGAAAAACCGGAACCTTCGGTCGCAGGGGGGCCCGCGTCGGCGGGCGCCGAAAAAAAAGCCGGCGGTGGGGTAGGGAGGTAGAAAGGGGAAAAAAGGGAAGAGGGAGGGGAGGGAGGGGAATAGGTGCTCGGATGCCGACTCACGCGCCTGCTTAGCGGATCATTTCCCGCTCTTCCACTCCCGGTGCGCGGCCACGGGAAAAAGAGGACAGCTGGAGGAGAAGAAAAAAGGGGAGTGCTCTCCAGCCACCTCTGGCCCTTGATCATGATCGATCTGCGCGCCACGTGAAAGGGAAGAGGAGCAGAGAGGGGGGGGGGGGGGAAAAAAAAAAAAGAAAAAGGGGGGAAAAGCGTCGTAACTCTCTCGCCTCTTACTCCGCCTTCCTCCAGCCAGCCGTCCAGGGGAGAGAGGGAGGAAAGAAAAAAAAGAAAGAGAAGTGCCCGCCTGGGCCTTTTTTTACCATCCTTTCAATCTTTTCGATCTTGGTGTCCTAAGGGTGGGAGGGGGGAAGGAAAAAAGAAGAGAGGAGAAAGGGGGGAGGCCTCTTCCTTCACTGCTCGCCGGTCATCATGTATGTTTCAGAAAGGGAGGAAAGGAAGGGAGGGAGAAAAAGGAGGGAGAAAGAAAAAGGGGGGCCCGCGACCGCGATCTGTCCTCTTCGAGTTTACCTCCCTTCCGTCTCCTAGGAAGGGGAGAAGGTGGGGGAAAAGAAAAAAAAGAAGGACAGGGAACGCCAAGCAGTCTCAGCGCGGTGACGCCGACCTCGACCTCCAGGTAAGTGGCGTCCAGAAGGAGAGGGGTGGAGGGGAGGGAAAGGAAAAGGAAAAAGAAAAGGGAAAGAGAGGACACCCGAACCGACACCATCGTTTCCATTTTCGCCTTCCGTCCTCCGTTTGACCCCCGAGGGGGAAAGGCAAGAAAAAAGGGAAAAAAAGGAGAAGGGGGAAAAAAAAAGGAAAAGAAAAGGGAACGGCTAGGGCCAGCGACACGCCATCCTTCGACTCTTTTCTAGCCTTTCTCCCCTTCTCCGCCGACCGAAAAGTAGAAGTAGAAAGGAGGGGAAAGAAAGGGAAGGAGACAATGGGGGGGGTTTGTTTTTTTTTTTTTTTGTTGTGGGGGGGGGGGGGGGGGGGGGGGGGGGGGAGGGGGGGGGGGGGGGGTGACTTCGTTCCGTTAAACTCACCCTGTCTTTCTCATTCTCCAGGTTGAACCTTTTCCTAGAAGAAGGGGGAAGAGGTAGGAAAAAAAAAAAAAAAAAGGAAAGAGGAGAAAGTCCAGAAGAAATAAAGAAGAAGAATCGGCTCAATCTCCCCGGCGCATCCCATCCCTTACCTCTCTAGGCTCCTACGGCTCGCGCCGTCCAGTCCGGGAAAGGAAACAGGGAAGGGAGGAGGGAGAAGGGGAGGGGGGAGAAAAAGGCAGAAAAGGTAATACTGCTCCTTCCTCTTTGATTTTGCCCTCACCGCCTAGAAAAAAGGGGGAAAAGGAAGAGAAAAAAAAAGAAGAGAGCCGGGCACGCACGCAATCTCTCTTTTCACAGCACGGACTCCTTTCTCCGCATGTCATGCCGTAACCCTGGTAAGTCGAATAGAGGGGGAAAAGGGGGAAAAAAAAAAGAGAGGAGGAGGAAAGAATCGGAAGTAAGATGGCCGGGTCCGTCTGAAGAGAGGGAACCCGCCGATGATAATCGGCGACTTACCAGGTTACGGTCAGAAGAAAAAGAAGGGAAAAAAGGAAAGAAAAAAAAAAGAGGGGGGAAACAGAGGGAGGAAGGAAGCGGTCACGGTCACCATCCTTCGTCGCCCGCTCTCGACCGAGGGAAAAAAGAAGGGAAAAGAGAAGGGAAGAAAGAATAGCGGCGCCCGAAACGGCAACCTTGCCTTTCAGCCTATTCGGCCGTCCTTACGTGCCGCGAGAAAAAAAGAGGAGGAGGGAAGGAAAAAAAAAAAAAGAGGGAGAAAGGAGGATATGACCTTATCAACCACGGACCTCTTCATCGTCGTTTGACCTGCGCGTCGTGCGCGGCGCGGGTTGAGAAAAGAAAAAAGAGAAAGGAAAAAAGGGGAAAAAAAGGAAAATGGCCGAACCTCATCGCCGTGGTCGGCTCACCGGCCTATCCTCGGCGCTTGCCGCCGCGCCAAACAAGCCTCTCAGAAAAAGGGGGGGAAGGGGAAGAAAAAAAAAGAGGTAGCTGGACTCGCCGTTCGGTGATTGTGCCTCGATGTTCCCGCTTCCCAGTTCCCCGGTCTGTCAGTGGGTGTCCCTCTCGCTTTAAAAAGGGGAGAAGGGGAAGAAAAGGGAGGGAAAAGGGAAAGGGGCGACAAGGAAAACTGTGGTGGTCGGCTGGTTTTCCTCGGCTTACCTCTGGTCTCTTTCCGCTCTTGTTTCGGTCGGCTCGAAGAGAAAAAAGAAAGAAAGAAAAGAGAAAAGAAGGGAGGGTCCTCTTTCGTCGTCCACAAGGAGAGGGGGAAAAAAAAGAAAAAGGGAAAGAGGAAGGAGCCGCGCTGGGCCGCCTGCTTCTTGACCTTTTCTCCAATATGTGCGACGGTGCCTCCAGCGCGAAAGGGAAAAAAAAAAGAGGGAAAGGAAAGGGGGGAGAAGGGCGCGACCGACTTCGTCTTCATCGCCGGCCGTCCGCGGTTGACAAACCTCCATGAAAAGAGAGGGAAAAAAAAGAAGAAAAAGGAGGGACGGCTCGTCTCCTCTCACCCGTTTCTCGCGTACACCCATGCTCGCCCAGAAGAAAGAAAAAAGAAAAAAAAAGGGGGAAAGAAGAGAGAAAAAGCGTCTCGGCCGTTTTCTTAAAAAAGAGCGGACGACTTTTCCTTCTTGCTGCGGCCGGCGGTCCCGCGGCGAGGCTCGGGGGGAAAGGGGGGAGGGAAAAAAGGAAAGCGATCCCTCGTCTTCACCTTCCTTTGCGCGCACTCGCATCCTGAGCAAGGGCCCGAGGTGAAAAAGGGGGGGGAAAAAAAAAAAGGAAAGAGGACGCTGGCCGCGTGGCCTCCTCCCCCGGAGTGACATAGAGGGAGAAAAAAGAGGAAGAAGAAAGAACGAGCGCCGCCTCCATCGCACGTCCTCGGCTCCTCTCCTCCTCCTCACCCATCCGGTGGGTTGCGGCAACAGAAAAAAGAGAAAGAAGGAAAGGAGAAGGAACAAGAAGACCGCCCCCCTGACCGCATTTTCCGGCTTTTCGTTCTCGCCGAGCCGGTGCCAGGGTGTATCCGCCTCGGGGAAAAAGAAGGAAAAAAAGGGGGAGGAGGGGGAGACCCCCTGCATAACTGGCAAATACCTCCTACTATTCTTAAGGCAAGGGCCAAAAGCGCAACTGAGGGGAGAAAAGGGAGAAAAAAAAGGGGAAAAGCACAGCTCGTCGGCGGCGGTCAGCCTTTTTTTTTTGGTTTGGGGGGGGTTTTTCTTCTTTCCATTGCCTGGGGAAAAAGAAGAGAAAGAGCCTCTTCCCCATTCATTCCTCCACTCTACTAGGTCCTCTAGGAGAGTAAGAAAAAGGAGGAGGGGAAAGGGAGGGAGGGGGGGGAGGGCAGCAGACGGCTTCAACACTCCTCCTCTCTGGCCCATTCCCTACCTACGAGGGGAAAAGAGCCGTCTCTGCTCTTCCAAGGAAGGAAAAAAAAAAAGGGGGAGGAAGAAAAAGAAGACGATCAAGGGCACCTCGCCTTGGCCTTCTTCTACAACTCGCGGCCATACCGCTTGCAAAAAGAAAAAAAAGGGACGCCGCGATGGCGTTCACAGCTAGGGAGTCGGAAGAAAGGGGAATCCACCGCCTCCCCCCCCAATTAACCATTCCTTAACTATTCTTGAGAACGGGAAAAAGGGGGGAGAATTCCAGGAAAAAAAGAAAAGCGACCCTCGTCTCGGAAAAAAAAAAAAAAAAAAGAAAGGGGGGGAAAGAAAAGAAAAATGAACGTCAAGGCTATTCGGCTCTCTTCTTCCCATTCACTGCAAGCCGTGGACGGAGCATGCGGTCATTGGAAAAAGAGAGAGAAAGAAGAAAGAGGACACGCGAAGCTGCACCGTCTACTGCGTGTTCTTCGCTATTACCATTCGGCCGTCGTCGCGTTCCAACAGAAAAAAAAAGAAGGAGAGACTGGGGAGAGAGGATCGTCACGGTCAATCTCTTCACCACCTTTTGTTCCGCCGTGCGCTCCGTCCAGGAAAGGCCAACGTCCAAAAAAAAAAAAAAAGGAAGAGGGAGAGGGCCGAAGACTCCAGTCCTTGGTCCGCTGGGGTGTTTCCTCAGGCCGAGGATGCAAGGGAGACGGAGAAAAAAAGGGAGAAAAAAGCAGGCACTGGTTACCTCGCTCCTGTCCGGCTGAGGAAAAAGTTAAAAAGGGAAAGAAAGAAAAAAAAGGAGGGAAAAGCGCCCGCTTGGTCAGCGCAGCGGCAATTTAATTCCGAACGAGTGCGCGGGGAGAAAAGAAAAGGAGAGAGGCACGCAGGTGGCGCTTGCGGCCGGTTTTCCTGGGCGTGGGCCAGCGAGCGGCATCCATGTACGGTAGAGGCCTTCAGAGGAAAAAAAAAGTCAGCGAACGACATGGTATGGCCTCTCCTCTGGCCCACGCCCAGGAAACAGGAAGAAAAACTCCCCAAAAAAGAAGGGGAAGGGCCGAGGGCGCTTGACCAAGCGGTCGCGTGGCCCTTAATTCCTTTCCTGCGCACCCTTCGGGATTGTGTGAAGGGGACAGGAAAGAGAGAGAAGGGGAAAAAGACCGAGGGGCCTTGAAAATCCCTCGGCTGCTGAACCCTCGGACCATTACTTTGTCTTCGTTCGAGACGCCGTCAAAGGGATGAGGAAGGGAAAAGGAGAAGGAGGAAAAAGGTGGCTGCCGAGCTTGACCGTGACTATTATCTCTCCCCATGTCTACGCGCCGAGAGAAAAAAAAAAAAGAAGGAAGGGGTAATCCGCGCCGACACGACGTCGACGGTGAGCTTCTCGCCGCTTTCGTTCAGCAGGTACTGCAGCGAGCGGACGGTGAAAGGCGGAAGGCTCTGTGGAAAAAAAAAAAAAAAAAAAGGGGGAAGGAATCCCAGACGGGGACGTCATGGTGCTGGTGACCGACGCGTTTGCCGCCGGGTCTGCCGGCCGCCGGTGGAGAGGGGAAAGGGAGGGAGGCAGGGAAAAAGAAAAAAGAAGGGAAGAGGGGGAGAAAGCGAGGAGAGCCCGTACCGTCAAGAATAGTTAAGGACTGGTCACTTGGGGGGTTTTCTTCGTTTGGAAGTGACGCAGGCGCAAGAGGTGAGGGGGAAAAAAGGGAAAAAAAGACGATCAGGGGGGTGAGTCACCGGAGCGGCCAGCTTTATGGCCGCTACGTTTTAGCCGACGGCCCAGGCGAGGTTGCCTGGATAGGATGGAGGGAAGAAAAAGAGAAGCGGACAAGGGTCCCTGTCGGCGGCCTCGATCCGGCAGCGGGGCCCGGTTCCCAAAAGAGAAAAAGGGGGAAACGTCGAAGGCCATCGCGACCGTCCGGCCCTCTTCCTTCATTCTCTTGATCACTTCGAGCTTGTCCGAAGGGAGGACTCAAAAAAAAAAAAGGGAAAAAAAAAGAGGGGAGAAGGTGAGGCGCACCGGCTCATGCCCATTTCCGCAGCCGGCTTACCTCCGCCGACGAGCTGGGCTTGACAGGGGGGTAGGAACATAAAAAAAAAAAAAAAAGGAGGGAAAGGCCCTTCAGCCTCGTCGGCGTTCTTTTCCAGTTCTTCCTTTCTTACAATCTCCACTCGTCGGTGATCCAGGACGGGAGAAGACGAGGACGCTTGTACCGAAAAAAAAAAGGAGAAAGGGAAGAAGCCCGGCGGGCGGTGTTTGCTTCGGCTGGCCTGTTATGGTGCGGCCTGTGCCGCAAACCCACCCGGCTGGTGAGGAGGAGGAGGGGAGCCGGAAAAAAAAAAAAAAGAAGAAAGGAAAGATAGCCACGCACGGGCGGGGCCACGGCCTTCCATCGTCATCTGGCCGGTGGTGACTCGTGCCCGGTCTGTGGAGAGGAAAAGAGGGGGATACCAGGGAAAAAAAAAAGGGGAAAAAAAAAAGAGAGCGGGAGGGGGTGGCCAGCCCCATCGCGCATGTTTGTTTGGGGGGGCGGGCACGAGAGGGGATCAGAAAGAAAAAAAAAAAAGACGGACGAAGAAAAGCCGGCCACGTCGCGGCGGCGATCACCATCACTACGGGCCCTCCCACGGCCGATACTCGGTACAGGGAGGAAAGAAGCTGGGAAGGAAGGGGGGGGGGGGAAGAGGAAGAAAAGGGTGGAGAGGACGACGAGCCTCCCGCCGTCGTTGCACGCACCCGCCGGTCACCTCGTCGCCCTGGCTGGCCGAAAGGAAATGGAGAGAAGGACGCCGTTGGTCTCTACCTTCTCCCCCTTTCTTATCACTACTCGTCTGCCGAAAGAAGGAGGGACTCGGAAAAAAAGGAGGGAAAAGGGAAAGAAAGAGTCGGCAGCCGCGCGGCCGGCCTTTCTCCTCGCCCTCACTTCCAGTTAGCCGGTCCAGCAGTATCAGCCGGTTACGCCGACGGCGAAATCAAGGGAAAAGGGTCTCCAAAAAAAAAAAAGGAGAACAGGCCGCCGAAGACCAGCGCCGTACATCGACCATATGTCATCCGCTTCCACCCCCTACCTCCACCACGTGGTCCATGTCGCCGTGCCGTAAGAGAGGGGAAACAACGCGGAGAAAAAAAAAAAAGAGGAAAAAAGGGAAAGCCAGGGAAAAGGGCCGCGTGAACCATCGCTAAGCACCTCACCTTACTTCGATTTCCAGCGACACCTCCAGCCGTCGACGCGCGGCAGGGGAGTCCAAAAAAGGAAAGAAAGGAGAGAGAGTGGCAGCGCCGCGGTATAGCCGTGTCTCTCCCACTTCTATAGGTTCGGCCATGTGACGGCGTAGGGAAAAAAAAAAAGGGGGCTTTCTCAGGGAGAAGAAAAAAAAGAAAGGAAAAGAAGGGTCAAGCCCGACAGAGGACGAGGTCCGTGTGCTTCATGGTTCATCACTCCTCAATTCATCACTCCTACCGAATGCGGCTCAATCTCCCAGCGACAAAGAAAGAAGCGGAAAAGAAAGAAGGAAAAGAGGAAGACGAGAGAGGGGCTTTACCAGGTTAGACGTGCACCCGAGGCAGCCAGTTAATACGCGCCGGCCTCAGGAGAGGAGGAAGAGGACCGCCTAAAAAGGAAAAGGGGAAAAAAAAGAGGCGACACGGAAACCGCGCTGACGCCGGCCTCCCGCACGCTCGCTGGTCACAGCACTTACCATTTTCTTCATGTCATGCCCGTAACCTGTAGGCAAGGGAGAAGAGGAGGTTTGAAGAAAAAGAAAAGAAGGAAGAAGAAGATGAAGTCCTAATTGCCGGGTCGGCTGAAGAGCGGGAACCCGCGATGATATCGCGACTTACCAGGTTACGGGCTGAACTGCGAGCACGCGTCCGGAGGGGGAAAAAAAAGGACTTTCGGGGAAAAAGAAAAAAAGGAGGGAGAGGGCACGGTCACCAGCGTCTCGCCGCTCTCGACCGATGCTTTCTAGTCCGCCCTCGACAGGAGGGGAAGAGAAGGTCTGAAAGAAAAAAGGGGAGGGAGAAAGAGAAGGAAAAAAGGGAGGTCCGCCGAGGCGGCCGTCCTACGTGCCTTCTCCGCTTTCCTCGCGCGGTCAGGAGGGGAGATGCAAATGAAAAAAAAAGGAAGAGTAAGAGGCGGGATGACCTGCGCGTCTTGCGCTTCTCTTTTATAATAATCTTACCAGCTCTACTTCGTCCGGCAAAGGGTCACCGGGGAAAAAGGGGAGGTTACCGAAGCCGTCACCTTGTCGACTCATCGCCGTGGTCTATCGCACCGGCTATACCGCGCGACTGCAGAGAGAAGGGGGGGGAACTCTCAGAAAAAAAGAAAGGGAGAAAAAGGAGCCCGGAGGGCGGTGTCGCTGGCCCTCTCCTTTCCTGTGATTGTCCTCTCTGATGGTGCCCGCGGCCTCATTCAAGGGATGGAAGGGGGGGAAAGAAGAAAAGGAGAAAAAGGGAAGGAGGGGTAAACGAGCGGGCACGGCACTGCGACCATTTCCTCTTTTTTGTTCTTTTTTCCTCGGCTTACCTCTGGTCGCTGTACGCGCTGGGCAGGAGGGAAGGTTCGCATCAGAAGAAAGAAAAAGCCACCAATAGCGCGGTCTGACGCCCACTTACCTGGAGTCGCGGTCCAGGAGGACAAAAAAAGTCTAGGGGAAAAAAAAGAGAAGAGACCGGGCCGAGACACGGCTTGACCTGTGCGCCAAGCCTGCGACTTTTCTCCGCGACGGCCTTAGTCACCGTGTCGCCGCGGACACGCTCGCGGGACGGAAGGGGGTTTCGAAGGAAAAGAAGAAGGGGGAAGGGTACGCGGGGACACTCCATTCTGACCGTCGAGCCGGTGCCGAAGGGGGTATCCAAAAGAAAAGAGGAAAGGAAAAGGCAGCAACACGGGGTCTGGGGCCGCGGACCCCAACCAGCGAGGGGAAAAAAAGGAACCTTCGAAAAAAGGAAAAAAAAGAGAAAAGGGGGGGTAGTGCCAGTCGTGCTGGTTATCTCCCTCCCTACTCTTCCCGTCTTTCTTTCTGCCGCGGTCCGAGGAGAAAGAGGGAAAAGGTCCAAAGGGGGGGGATGGACAACACCGACCGCGATCTCCGTCGCCCCAAAAAAGTCCGTTGGCTCTCAGCTCGCATCCTGATCAAAAAAGGGACAACAGGGCTGAAAAAAGGGGGAAAAAACCTGCCATAATTACTCTTTCCGGCGTGGCCGCCGCCCCGGGAGGGAAGAAAGAGGAAAACGGCTAGAAAAAGGAGAAAAAGGGGAGAAAAAGAAGACGAACCAGACGGGGGGGTGCGGCACCGGCCCGCCCATACCTTTCCTCCTCCGCAATCCCCCCCTCCACTCCCACCCGCCGACGGGCTCGGAAGGGAGAAAGAAGAAAAAAAACTTTACCGAGAAGAAGGGGAAGAAAAAAGGACATAGTCGGCCGCATCTGTCTCACCGACTAGTTTTCGCTTTGTCATCCCTCCTAACTGGCAAAGACCCAAAAAAAGGGGGAAGGGAGGTACGAGGAGTGCTGATCGTTGCCGACCCTTTCAAGCCCATCTCCGTCTTCGGCGGTTCAGCCGTCGGAGGGGCAAGGGGGGGGAAGGGCTAGGGGAAAAGGAGAGAGGGGCCAGTCAGTCCTGCATCTGATAGTTCATCTCGTGGCGTCCTCCCCGGCGGAAAAGATAGAAGGGGAAAAGGAGGAATGCAGTAAAGGAAAAAAAAGGAAAGCCGAGCTTGCCAGTCCTACCTCTTCCTCTCGATTGGGCACCGGCAAAAGGGCCGAGAGAAAAGGGAAGAAGGAGGAGGGGTCCCGACGCGATCGATCTTTCACGGAATACCCTCAAGACTATCAATTCCCAACCTCGCTGGCCTGAGGAGAAACCTGAGAAAAAAAGGGGGGAAGCCGAGAGAAAGGCAGATTGCGACTGCTACTGGAAAGGGAAAAAAAGACAGAAACACCCCCCCAATTAAACCATTCTTAACTATTCTTGAACGGTACGGAGAAAGAGAAAAGGGGGAGAAACTAGGGGAAAGGGGGGAAGAGAAAAGCGACCTCTTCTCCCTTCCTCTCCCTCCCCCATCCACCGCGGCCCAAATCCGAAAGAAAAAAAGAAAGGAGGAGAGCGGCGGGTGCCCAGGCACTGCAGCCGGGCCGCGCTGCGTCAGGGGCGAACCGCGCCTTGCCGAAGTTACCGTCCGACTCGCTGCAGTAAGGCGGAAAAAAGGACGCGAAAAAGGAAGGGGAAGGGAGGAGAGTTAACCAGCGCGCGGGCCCCGCACCTTCCGCTCCTACGTCTTTCCTCTATAATACCCTGGGGCGCGCTGATCGTCAAAGGGTAAAAGAGAGGGAAACAGGGGGAAGGGGAAAAAAGAAAGAAAAGGTCCACTCACTGAACGTGGACGTCGTCTTCGTCCCGAAGACCGTCCCTTGGTCCGCGGGTCCAGCAGGCAGAGGGGAAGGAAAGGAAGACTGCAGGGGGGGAAAAAGGGGGAAAAGGGGAAAAAGGCAAAGTAAAGCTAATACACCGAACGGGTGCGCTTCTCCGCCTCATGCCCACGCGCCCGCTGGGTCCAGCGCCAAAGAGGAAGGGAAGGAAGAACGAGGGAAAAAAGGGGAGAGAGAGGGTAGGACGGTTTCCTGGGCGTGTTCCCTCTTTCTTCATCCATGTCGTTTCGCTGCCTTCATCGCGAAAAAAAAAGGATTCTGAAAAAGATAAAAAAGAAAAAGGAAAACGCCCAGACCGGCCGCAAGCTCCACCTCGCGCTTACGAGTCGCTGTTGGCGTTGACGCCGGGAAGGGGGGAGGCCCTCGGGAAAAAAAGGGGGGGAAGGAAGGGGAAGAGAAACGGTTTGCGGGGGATGAGGGCTTACTTGGAACTTTGCCTCATCCTTCCTTGACTCGGTCACCAGTGCCTGCCGAGGGGAGCGGGAAGAAAAAAGACGGGGGGGAGGGAGGGAGGAAAGGGGGAAGAAGAAGGCCACGTAGTGAGTGACCGTTCCTTAGGTTTTGCGGCAGTTGTCCCTGGTCCTGGGAAGGAGAGAAGGAGACCCCGGGAGGAGGAGGGAAAAAAGGGAGTAGCGACCGGCCCGCGTCGCGGCAGTTTTTTCGCTCTCTTAAACTCTACGACGGCCGCCTGGTCCTCGAGGAAGGGAAAAAAAGGACGCCTGGGGAAGAAAAAGAAGGGAGGAAGAGGGAGGGGGAGACACCTGACGCAGCGCCGGCCAGGCTGCATTGCTGGGCCTACGCGAGCCTCTCTCCTTACTGTCATTTTGCTGGTGACGGACGCGGTTGCCGAAGGGGAGAGGAAAAAGGGGCTTCGGGAAAAACGGTGGACAGCAACGACCGTTCCGATTGTCTTCTTGTTTGTCATCGTTGACATACCTCCTAGGGAGCACCTCGCAGGAAAGAAAGGAAGGAGGGATTAATGGGGAAAAGGGGAAGATGGGGGAGGAAAACGAAGACCGACTGAACGCATCGCGGCTGCCTCTGATCACGGTTTTAGCAACCCTGACGCGGCCAGCGGTTATGGGCGAGAAAAGGGGGACAGAAAAAAAGAGAGCACCCCCCGCCCCCAAAAAAAAAAAAAAAAAAAAACTCCGTCTGAACCAGCCGCAGTCGAAGAGGAAAGGGAGGGGTCTTCGGAGAAACAGGTCGGCCTGGGCAGCGCGGCGGCGTCGTTTACTCCTTCGCCGTCCATCGCTACCGTTCGGCCAGAGGAAGGGAAGGGAACTTGAGAAGAAGAAGAGGAGGATAGACCGGCCTGACTGGCCCTCGTCGCTTTCCTCCCGCTCGTTGTCGCCGGTTAGCAGCACCGGGCGCAGGCCAGGGAAAGAGAGAGGGAAACGTCCAGAGGAGAAAAAAGGAAAGGGAGGGAGAAGGGGCCGTATGGCCTTGCCTTCACAGCGTCGCGGTCCTTTTCCATTTCTGCCGGGATGACAAGCGCCCACTCCCGTCGTGAGCCCAGGGAAGGAGAAGGAGGACTGCGGGGAGGAAAAAAAAAGAGGGGAAAAGGGGGGCAGCGTCGGCGGGGCGCCGGCCGATCCCGTCTGGCTTTTGGTGTTTCTTCTTCTGGCCGGTTATGGGCGGGCCCGGTGCCGCAAAAAAAAGGGAGGGGGGGGAGGATGCGGGAAGAAAGAAGAAAGAGGGGAGGGAAAGCTCGTCACGCCCGGGTCGTCTGCCCTCCGGCCAGCGTTCATCTGGCCGGTGGGGGAAAGGGGAGGGGGAAAAAATTAGGGTGCTCCTCCATCACCTCGGGCCCTTTATCAGTATTCCGAGCTGGCACAAAAAAAAAAAAAAAGGAAGGAAACGAGACTAGGGAAAAAAGAAAAGGAGGCGGTGAACGCGCTCGCCGCGGACCCTCCGTCCTCATCCAGCCGGCCAGCGTCGCGGCGGCGATCACCAGCACGACGGGCACAAAAAAGGAAGAAAAAGAGGGCCCGCAAAAAAAAAGGGGAGAGGGGGCGAGCTGGGTGTCCGCGCCGACCCTGGTTGTCGCGGACGACTATCCGCCCTCCTTCTTTTACTCACCCGCCGGTCACCGCGTCCGGAAAAGGGGGAGAAAACTTCACCGGAAGGGAAAAGGGGAGGGGGGGGGACCGAGACTTCTCCCCGGCGGATCACGAACTCGTCTCCGTACCTCTAGCGTTTCCTTCTTCTACGGTGACGATCCCGGAAGGTGAGAGAGAAAAGGGGAAGACTGCCTGAAGAAAAAGGGAGAAGGAGAAAGAACTTCCATGTACCTTCCAATAATTTCATTCGCGGTTGAACGCCCGACCGCGAAAGAAGGGGAGGGGAGACCTTAAAGGGGGGAGAGGGGGAAGAAAGGAAGGGGGCAGCCGGTCGCCGATGCGCCCCGCGCCCTCCTAAGACATCTCGTACATCTACCATATTTAAGCCGCGGCCACCCCGACCGAACCAGAGGGGGAAAGGGGTCGCAAAAGGGAAAAAAAGGGAAAAAAGGGGTGCGCCAAGAGAGTGACACCCACTCCAGCCCTGTACTGTCCTCTGTCACATCTCTCTCACAATCCCCTTAACGGCGCGGGCAAGCGACACCCGCCACAGAGAAGAGGAAAGAAACCCTTCTCGAAAAAAGGGAAAGGGAGGGGGAGGGAAATAGCCGGTGCGCTCTACCACTGCGATGAGGTCTTCCAAGTTTTACTTCTTCGGAAACGCCACCCTTTTCGGTCCTCAGTCCGCCAGGTTTGAAAGGGAAAAAAGAAGGAAGCTTGTTAGAAGGGGGAGGAAGGGGAGAAGGGAAGCAATCCGAAGTCACACTCCGAACTAATTCTTCTCATCTCCCCGGCGCGCCGCATCCCTGAAAGAGAGAGAAAAAAGGAGTCTCGGAAAAAAGAGGGAGGGAGAAGGGGGGAAGAGGGGCTGGACCAAGTTAGACGGTGCACCCGATGCAATCTCATTTAATAATGCTCCTTCCTCGTCGAGGCGGCAGAGAAAGGGGAAGAGAGCTAGAGGGAAGGGAGAAGAAGAAAGGGAAAGAGACTGACGGCCGGCATCGCCCGCAGCTCGCTTTTCACCTCACTGACTCATTGCTCTCATTTCATTCCCGTAACCTGGTAAGTCCCGCCGATAGAAGAGGAGGGGGAAAAAAGTCGCAGGAAAAAGGGGGGGGAGGGGAAAAAGAGGTGAAGGACCGAATTGCCGGGTCGGCTAAGATATTTAACCCTCTCTTATATCTTTCTACTTACCAGTTTACGGCATGACCTGCGAGCACTGCGGAAGGAGCAAAGGAGATTCTTGGGAAAAAAAGAGAAAAGGAGGAGAAGGAGGAAAGGGTCACCACGGCCTCCGCTCGCGCGACCTAGTCTTTCCTATTCCTCCCTCGACGATAGGCCGGGCCGAGGATGAAAAAGGAGAACGAGGAGGAAAAGAAAAAGAAGGGGGAAAAGGTGGCCCGGTCATCCGAGGCGGCGGCCTGACCGGGTCCTCGATCCTTTCTCGCCTCGCTCGTTTCCGGTATGGGCGCGCCGGGAGAAATGGAAGAAGAAGGAGGGAGGAGTATGGAAAGAGAAAGGGGAAAGGAGAGGGGGAGGGAGCGGCGCGGGTTGAGAGAAGCTGAACAAGCTCGACGGCTTCTCGGCCACGGTCCACCTTGCTACTTAGAACCTCCCGGGTGGCGTTTCCCGACGCCGTCAAGGGGGGAAACTCATAAGGAAAAGGAAGAAGAGAAAAGGAAGGCCGGCGACGGCACGGCGACGGGCGTCGGCGCGCCCGTGGGACTCCTTCTCGCCCGCGTCGCCGGCTTGCGTTTCGCTTTCCCTCCTCCGTTCCGGTGATTGGGAGAGGAGGGGGGAAAAAAAACGCGGAAAAGAGAAAGGGGGGGGAATGGACGTTCCACCTCTCCGTGCGGGGGTCACGCGTCGGAAAGGAAAAGAAAAAAATGGGGGAAGAGGAGGAAAGAGGGGCCGCTGTTACGCGCTGTCTTCGGCGCGCGGGGCTCTGCTGCTACTGATGACCTTCTCTTTTGTCTCGCCAGCGCCACCAAGAGAGGAGGGGGGAAACCCCTTAAAAGAAAGGGAGGGGAAGGGAAAAAATGGAAGTGCTGTGTCGCTTCTCCTTCCTGTCCCTCTCTGGCCGCGCTGCTTGAATGGGGGAGAAAGAGGGGAAAGGCTCAGAAAGAGGAGGGAGAGAAACGAGTTCGTTATCCGCCCTTTTTATAATGTCTCTAAACCTCCTGCGGTCAGTCATAGCAGGAGGAAGAGGGGGTAAAAATCGCATGTTCCTTTCCAGCCTTCTCTCTGTGACCTTCGGTTGCGTCAAAGAATGAGGGAGAAAAGAATCCTCGCAAGAGGAAAAAGAAAAGAGTGAAAGGGATGTCACCCATGCCCAGGCGGCAAGGCGCAGGTCCATCTTCTCTCTACCTCTTCTCTCCTTTTTTTCGTGCCCGTCTGCTGGTTGAGAAAAGGGGCCGAGAGGGGGGAAGAGGAAAAGAGAGGTGTCAAAAACCGCCGCGGTGGCGGTGCTTATCATCGCTTCCCATTTCTCGATTGTTTCTTTCCACCCCGACCGCGATCCTCGTAGGAAAGGGACGTGGAGAGAGGGGGGGAGGAAAAAAAAAGGGTCGACAACCATCGTCTCTCTACAATTACCTTCCCTTTCAACCACAGGGAAGGAGGAGGGGGGTCCTGAGGGAGGGGAGGAAGAGGGACTGCTCCGCTACCCTTCTCCTTTGATTCTTCATCCGCGCACAAAAGCTCAAAAAAAGAAGGCCTTCTCCCTCCTCCGCTCACCCAGCCGGGTGGGTGAGGGGGAAACCCTCCCCTAGAGAAAAGAGAGGAAATACCCACCGCCTACTCTCCCCCTGGACCTAAGTTTCCCGGTTTTTTTCAAGAAAAAACATTTGGAGAATCCTTCCTCGTCAGGAACCAAGAAAGGAAAAAAAAAGGGGATAGAAACGAAGACGAGCTTAATGCAATGTGTCCATCCTTCCGCCTTTCTCCTCCTTTACGTCGCGGTCCGCGGCGGAGGGGAGCCTGAAAAGGAGAAGGAGGAGGGAAAGGGGGAAGCCGCCCTTGTGCTCCCCTTCTACACTATCTTTTCTTCCCTCTCCGCTTCCATTCCTGCCGGCAAGAGGAAAAAGGGAGAGGCTTGCGTAAGGGGAGGGAAGAAGGAAGAGGGCCGGCGGTCGCGATTGCCTTCGACTTCTTCAACTACTCCGCCTCTCTTTCCCAGCCGACCTCAGGAGATCTGAGGAGAAAAGAGAGGGCCTCCTACCTTACCCTTTTCATCTTCACCTTCTTCTTTGTTTCCCGCAGCGATAGAGGGGAGGAGGAAAAAAAGACTATCAAGGGAAAAAGAAAAGGAGGGACGCGTACCGGTTTCTCAAACCCCTTTCTCTCTTCCTGCCGCGATGGAGTGAAGAGATTCTTGGAAAAAGGGTGCACTTCCAACCGCCTCACAACCCCCCCAAGGAAAAAGAAGGAAGGGAAAAAAAGGGGAAGGGAGAGGGGATCCCTAGGAGGTAATGTTCAACGATGACAACCTCAGAAGACAATCGTCACGGTCCGTTCTGGCCACCGGCTCGCGAAAAAAAAAAAAGAAAAGAGGGGAAATCGCCCCCTTCGGCAAACCGCGTCCGTCACAGCACAAGGACCGGAAAAAGGGAGGGGGGAGGGAGAGAGGGCCTTCCCAATGGAAAAAAGGGTGAGAGAGAGGGAAGGCCGAAGGGTTCACCGTCCGCTCGCTTCAATTAACCTGCTAACGCCCGCCGGCGCGAAGCTCAACGTCGACGAGGGGGGAGGGAAAAAAAAAGTGCGGAAAGGAGGGGAGGGGAAGAAGAAGAAAGAAACTGGGGCGCGCGGAATCGTCACTGCAATCTCTTCATCACCGTTTCCCTCCTTTCGCGCAGTCAAGGGGAAGGAAAAAACTTAAGGAAAAGGGGGGAAGGGGGGGAGGAGTAGGCCCCGAATACCCCAGTCCTGGGTCCGCTGTTTTCCATCATGCCTATTGATCAAGGCCGACGGCGGTGGTCGGCCCCAGAGAAAGGAAAAAGGGTTACAGAGGGGGAAGAGACGCCTTCAGGGCGCACGCGCCCGCTTTTTTTCAGCGTCAAGCGGCAAGGTAATTCCGAACAGAGTGCGCGCGGCTCCGCCGGCAAAAAAAAAAAACTCGAAGGGGAAGGGAGGGGGAAAGGGGGAGCGGCATCCGTGTCCGTTCGCTGCCTTC
>Ga0179593_1643153_pt1 | contig 18621 bp, 23 predicted proteins | sample CZODoug2_1_08_16_FD_185931 | JGI IMG/M metagenome (GOLD analysis project Ga0179593, IMG submission 185931) | Vadose zone soil fungal communities from Angelo Coast Range Reserve, California, USA - CZODoug2_1_08_16fungal (PacBio error correction) | ecosystem: Environmental > Terrestrial > Soil >...
TCACTCGTTACAAAACCGCCGTAGATCTTGACGAGAAGTTGACTAAATCTAGCGCGTTGTGATCGGGGTCAAAGATATATGGAATCTACTAAATCCATGAAACAAGTACTACACCATAGGTGGGGAGGTTACGAAGAAAGATCTTGGGTGGAGGACTTTTTCTTTGGCTAAGAAATAAAATGCTTACACCATTAAAAACTTGCGACACCACGTGGAACCATTAGATGGTCAAACTCAAAAAGAAAACGCCGTCCGAGGGGAACAAGTGCCACATCGGGAAAAAGAATCAGTTTGAATCACAGTGACTACGGGGATACGTGGACAGTTGGGAAGTATTATCAAGAGCATTTTTGGGTCTTTTTTCGGACTACGATGGAATCTAGGACAATAATTCAAATCACCGCAGGGGAGACACTAGGTGAGGGACTTGAGAGAGTCCAACTTTTTCGGATTTAATCTCTAGGTGCAGGCCGGAAGGCTGATCAAACTTCTCTCCAAACAATGGGGGACGAGGAGGTGTTCAAATGAAATTTGGCGGAGTGAGTCTGTCCGAGCACAAGGACAGGACTTCAAAAAAAATTCAAAAACCTCTCGACCTCCCGGAGTTGGGGGGCACCAAAAGTCACTCACTAGAAAGCATGTGAAACAAAGGCCTTCCACAGATCTATATTCTACAATCAGCTGTATAAGGCAAAGTCGTTGCATGAGGCAGGGGAAACCGGCATACCAATTTTTACAGGTGGAAGTCACAGCAAAGCACTAAAAAAAAGAAAGGGGGGGGCCCTGGAAAACGTCTGGGAGGCAACGCCTGAAGTTTACGCCATTGGGGGATATACTTATATAAAGGGTAGGGGTTCCAGGGAACTTTGGAATGACGTTGAGACCATCGGAGGGGGTCCTTCATGGATCCCAAAATAGCTATGGATTATCTATGATCAAAGAAAAAAGAAAAAAATACGAAAGCCACAGGGTATTCTCTCATGTGGGTCGACTATGACTGGGGAGGGAAGTGATTATTAAATTACGCGTCGAAGGTAGCTGTGAGGATAGTACTACTGATTATAGAATAGGTCATGTAGTAAAACGTCTGGGTGATTCCAGTAGATCTCACTTGAAAGGTACGCGTCGGAATTCAATCCGCTACCAGAATCCCGCTGTGAAACAATGGGAAAAATGCTGAACAATCAGCAACATCAACGCAGCAGCGGGGTAATGGGTGAATTAACAAAGGGGAAACGCGCTGCCTCAGCTCTTCTCCCCCTTGGTCGGGGTTGGGCGGGAAAGTTTATAAAACTTAACGTGCATCCGAAGCCATTATAGGGGGGAGGAAAAACTAATCAGTACCCATTGGGGTATTTAGTAAATGTCTTAATGCCGGTACAAAAAAGCTAGCACAATATGGGTGTTTACCCAAGACATAAGCACAAGCGACTCAAGGAGGTCCACTAGACCTGCCCAAAAGGACTAAAATAGTATGAAAAAGAAAACCAATATACAGTATCCCTATTATTAAATAGGATTTCCGTCCCACCGATACACTCAACAAGCACGGGAGGCTACAAGGGAAAAAAAGTTGAAAGAAGACCAAGCAAGTACAATGGACGCGAGGAAAAGAGCCCTATCGGGGGCACGGGGGAACTAACCAAAGCGGGGGGGGCTGGCAATTGAAAATAATGGGGGGTTTTGCATCCAGTTCTGTGGCTTTTGGGTTTTAAGGAAGAGGGGGGGGGAGGGCTGGCACCTCATTACTAACGTCTAAAGCTCAGGAGGCATCACGGACTCTAAGGAAGGGGGGGTTTAGGGTTATTTCATGAGTTTCTTACTGATTAAGACTGGTTCTACAATTGGTCAGAAACCAACAAGAAACACGACTCATGAACGGAGAACAATACACTATTTCGGGGGGGAAGTTTGTTTGAATCAGCTTTCCCATTCAATTTAAAGGGAGCCTACGAACCGTGCCTCAACGGCGGGGCCATGCCCTAGGGGTGCCTACCGCTGCAACGAAAGAAGAGGGTTTGCAAATAAGTCTCTGGGTCATTCCATTAATTGTGCAAAACATGTGGGTAATTGCGAACAAATCCGGTACGGAGGTCAAAATGAACTTGGGGGGGTAAGACAGGCTCTGACAACGGAGTGGCACAACTCAGACAACAGAGCTACCTGAGGGGGGGGGTGAGAGAAAAGATCCGAAAGGATGGCAGGTGTGACGAATGTCCAAATATGTGGGGGGGGAAAAAAATGGGCTACTCCAAGTCGAAGGATTCTGTCGATTTTGGTCGAGTAACGGAAAGAGAGCACCCCTGAGAAACACAACAAAGCATCAGGGAAGAAAAAGAGGCAGGAGAACTAAGGGTCTCCACATGGAAACACAGAACGACATCGCGAAAATCAGCTCCCAAAGGGAGGTTTGAAAAGAAAACCAAAATAGAGAACATGTGGGTAGAACAAGGTCCATTGCCCAATCTTGAAGGTCATAGGAAACATGTCGGGACTAAGTTAGGACGGCATGAAAGGGGGATCCTAACGCGATTGACGGAGTCTTACTAGAGGATGATGCGGGAAAAACAGGAACCGGGGCTTATTTGGACACCAAAAAGCCGGAGCGGATCAGTCCGGCCCTGTAAGAGGCCTCCCTGGGTTTGATAAATGGTCAAACATGGGTCTTGCTGGAAAACCACATGGTAGGAAAAGAGCCGGGAACTAGATCGAAGACGCAAGTGATGTGACCATCCGGAAGTCACAGCTGGGTGGAGGGTTTCCAAGACATCAGGAGACAAACAAGTTAGACAACACAGAGAGGTTGGGAACGGTGCGGGGAAAGGACTCACTTTTTTCATGGGAGGTTGGGGAAGAGCTCTAGAAGATTGAACATCAAGACACAAGAATTTCCCCTAACTCTTGATGTTAGGTGGAACTTTTCCGAAATTGTGGAGGGGAAAGAAATGGGGGGCAACGAAAGAAAGTTCACCGACCATTCCGACTATGTCATGTTTAAAGGCTGGTCAAGAGACACCACGAGGGGGGTTGACACAGCCGATGAGGAGTGCCCATGACGAAAACAGTTACAGAGCCAAACTGTAAACTGGGGGTTGTATCCTTCGGTATGTATTGGTATCCGGGGGCAACGAAACCTGCCAAAGACGCAAGCCCCACCGATCATGTTGACAAAGCCGCCCAACGCTGAAGGTTCTTTGAAATCCAGTGGAAAAGACGGAAGAGAGGTCCGGGGACGGAAAGAACGACGAGTAGCAGGTTGTTTTAGCTGGGGTTCGAGATCATGACGAGTTGATTCGCTCTTCATGTATACGAGGCGGGATGTAGCAAAGAAGACGCAAAAGGAATGCAAGGAAGCTGAAAAGGACTCTGATGCTAATGACTCACCCGAGTGGAAAAAAGAAATTAACAACTTCAAGGCGAAGTAAGGAAGGCAAGAATGGTCAGGAAAGGAATGGGAATAGACCAGCCGGTCCAGCAGAAAAGACATGAATGATTTTTCAGCATCATCAAAGTGCAACAAAGCCTTGAGTAACCAAAGGCGAAGGAGGGGTCGACCTTATCCAAAAAAAAAGAACAGCCAAAAGGCAAACGGAGGCCCATTGCAGGGCAGATGCAAACATGAAGCCAGCCTATCATTCGGAATTTGAGGGGGGGTTATGTTAATCCACGGGTTTCTCCGGGGGAACGGAAGAAAAAACGAGAGGCAAACTGCAAATGTTTAAGACGTGTAGCAGTAATAAAATTTGGAGGGTATTACATGACTGGTACTGAAAAAGAGGTTGGGGCTTTCCCGGGAGGGTGTAAATGACTCCAGAAGGCAGCATTGGAAAACGGCGAGTGTGGTAAACGGACTAATAGTCAAAAAAGGGAGAAAGAAAGGACTGGACAAAAGGGCGAGGACCACGAAGAGTCTTTCATTAGGACCAGGTTTTTATTGGGGTGCTATTATAACGAAAAGAAAGGAGTAGAAGAAAGAAGAGCCTCCTGGCCAGAGCCAGCCAAGGGAAAGCAGATCTCGATGGAGGCGATACGACGTAACCCTTTGAAGGGGGTCTCGAAAAATCAAATTAGGGAAGGTCGAAATCTACGCGTTTGCATTCCTGTGGCGCTGAGAGGGGGAACAGGGGTTTTTATGATGATCGGGCTATAGCAGACTAACTCTGAGAGACGACAAACTCCGTACTGAAGAAACTAAGTAGAAAGTCAGAAGTTTCTACGAATCACCCTAGATATTTTGGAGGCTTGGCTGTTACATTCGGGATTTTTGGGCTCCGTCCGGTTCCGGGGGCTTTTCGCCAAGTTGTTATAAGCTGAGAAGTGAACGACAGTGGGAAGAAAACATGTTCGGAGGATGCTTCGTCTTATCGGCCCAGACACTAGGCTCACTGGGAGGTGAAACTTGGCGGGGGAGGGGGGCCTTAAACCCAAAGGATGTTAAGGTTTGCCCCTTCGAATCCTGTGGAGAGAAACGAGCTGGCTGTGATGCCGGAGGGAGACGATTCCTCAAAACATGCGTGAGGCGCGAGGGGAAAAAACTGGTATTTCAGATGGTTGGGGAATCGTATGTGGGACAGCTAGAAGACAACGTCATAAACGAAAGTGGAACAAAATCGACAAAAGGGACAACACAGATTTTGCCAAGGTCTGCAAAAAAATCACATAAATTAGATTCCAAACGACATCCGAACAAGCCAAGTGTGGAAAAGGAAGTTATTGTAGTTCAATCACGAACTCAGAGCGATTTCACAGTTTAGGTCCCCTTCGGGAGAGTGCTGGTAACTCACGGGGAAGGGCAAATCCGGGAACAGATGCAAAACGCCATGAAGTTGCAAAAACAGTATAAAACTTTAGAAAAACAGACGGATATAATTTGCGTGGGGGAAATGTTGAAGTTAGGGAACCACCCTATACGGTGTGGCTTCAAGAAGGAGAAATTGGTAAAGGGTGAGGTTGTTTTCTTGGCCCTTGCTGAGTTGCATTGGGGCCGGTTCCAAAATCAGTATTAGGAACCAGAACCCTGCGGGGGTGGAAATCGGGGCACTATGAGGAAGAGTGGACTGAAGGGGTGGAGTGCCTAAGAACGTGAGGAGATCTCCAGCAGTTATCCAGAGTCCGGGGTATAGATCTTTTCATGGGGATATTAATGCGTTACAGGTGGAATGAATATGGAGCAGGAGCGTGTGCCCATAGGCTCTTCATGCGGGGCAGCTCTAATGGGTTCGACGGGGGGCAATGTCCCGCACCTTCAGGAAGCCAAAGTGGGAAGGAACTTCAAGACACAAATGGGAAGGACACATGAAAAAGGAAGTCGGCAAAGAAAGCAAAGATTGAGGGCAAAGGGAACATTGAGTCGTACTTTTTTCTAATGTTGTAAGTGTGAAAGGGACTCGCAACAAAACTTGTGGAGGGGTTACCAAATTGGAAGTGCTAGTGTACTTATTTTTGGGAAAGGATTTGTAGGGGGAAGAAGAAATTAAAAAGTAAAGCTTCTCTTCCTGAAAGCAAATAGAGGGTCTAGGGGAATCCCACGCAAGCACGAGTACTCTAGAGGAGGAGGACTAGGGGGGAAAAACTGGGGAGGGGGTTCTAGATTGGGGAGGGGGAGTCACCCAAACTGGGATCGGATAATTTCGGTTACTGACATATTCTAGAAGAAATGAGGAGGAGGAAAATAAGATGTTAAAAGTCACGGAGGGAAAAAGATCTAAAGTTTTGCGGATCAAAGAAAGAGCCGAGCCCGACGCAAATTCCAGTAGGAAGATGCCTCTACGTGGACTCGGGGAGTTGTGGTCTTAACAGGGGACTAGGGAAGGGAATGGGGGGGAGGGAAGCGCAACTTCCTCGGGAATGGAGTCCAAGCATCTTGCCATTTGAAAAACTCAAACCTGCGCAAAAGTCTTAAAGTGGGTTCACAACTAAAAAAGGGCGGTTGCGGAATGGTAACCATGACCATCTCGCAACGGGAAATGTGCGCTGTGGCCATCAGGGGGAGGTAGCAGTTTTGCAAGGCACCGAAGCTCCCCATTTTTGGTGTGAGGAACTGGCCCTTGCGACGGGGGGACACTTGCCGAAGAAAAACTCGATCATCCGACCGAAGAAGGGGCGCAGGGGCCGCCACCAGAGAACAGAAGGATGAAGCGCTCCGAAGGAAGACTCCGACTGAAGTTCCAAGAATCCTTCACGGACGAAGCTCCCGGGCTAAGCCCAAGGGAGAAGAATAGTCAGAAAGAGGAGTTCCAAAAACTAAATGGGTCTGTCGTTCCCTTAGAATGAAACACTTAAACCAGGCAAACGAAGCACGGGTGAGAAGAAACAAAAACCAAAAAAGCCTGGCCATCGCCGGTCAGGAAGCAAAGAGTCTCTGGGGGACGACAAAGTCAACCATGGCTCAAGACCGACCGAGCCGCGAGGGGCTTCCAGTTTGGGATACCTTTTTGGGCAACCAGTGGCGAATTGCAGGCTGGCGGGGAGAGGGAGGAAAGTGCCGCGTCCAACTCGCCAAGAAAATGGCACGCGTCAGTTCGTAAATTGACCGAAAGAACTGTGGAGTGAAACTGGAAAGGGTGCTTGGTTGGAACCGACGTTAGGGGTGATGACAAGGCTTTCAAAGGGGGGTTGGGTGTCATAGGTGGGGTGGGGGAGTCCTTCGTTTCTTAGGGCTCGGCTGGGGAGGAAGATCAAAACCCTATTCACCCATCGCGATACAGAGATGAAGGCAAGACGGGATGGGGGATCATCGCGCTCGCTGGAATCGTCTTCTAAGAGAATCAAGGGCTCGGGTGGGGAGTTTACTTCGAAAGGGGGGAGGAGAAGGGAAAACCACGGAAATTAAGGGTGGCAGCTCACCGTTCGGGGAGGGGGGGGGGGGGGGGGGAGGGGGGCCGAAAACGGTAAAAGGAAAAAAATGAATTCTCGGGGGCGAGGGACTTATCGGGTTCGAACGAACGGGGGTGAAGGGGGCATTTGCATTGAGGGCGACTGTCCATTACTAATCCGGAAGGGGTTTCTAAACAGAAAAAAGCCAAGAGAGACCCAAGAGAAGCATCATTGAACTCCAGTCAAAAAGACATATTTAGAGCAGGTAAGCACTAGGGGATGTTTGGAAGGTGAGCTCTACTTGAGGGGGTCTGCTCAGGGGAGCGTTTGTCTTCGGAACCTCGATCTTCAATAGACACACTCTGTTGTGGTGGGTAAAAAAGAAAAAAGGTCTTATTGAGAAACTGCGTAACTGATTTTGAGGAAAAAACCGTTTCCAGCAAAGAATCTTAGTAAGAGGTTCCCCTCGGGTCGTAGAGGTCACATCCATCGCAAGAGATTCTTTCGATAAAGTGGGAGGATAGGGGGAGGAATGAAGGCTCGTGGGCTGAGCTTTCTACAAGGGTCTATTTTATTTAGTTAAAGACGCAGCGACAATAAAAAACTTTAAATACAGGCATACGTGGGGGTCAAGGGCAGGTGGTCCAAGGACTACATAAAACTGCTCGTCGAGAGGGAAGGTTAAACCCTCGCCAGGGAGCATCGCATGAAAAAAGTTTACCGATTGGGAAACGGCAGCACCCTGGGGGAAGGCCCGGAACTGTAGAAAGCCAACAAATCTGGGTCTACAACGGGCAGGCAACATTCCGTGGCGTGGGATCTCGCAATTGCTTGAGGGAACTCTAGGGATTCACCTCACAGTAATGGAGACTTATCTGGAACATTCAGGAGGAATTCGGAGTGGGCTCTCACTGAAGAAACCGTTCTCAGGGGTCGTTTACGGGTTTGGGGGACGAGAAAGACTAGCTGCTAGGCTTAGCGGCACGGCTTGTTTCAAGCGGGGTGGGGAGTCATTAAAAGCAGGGGGGACATTATTAAGGGGGCTGAAAAAGGGAATGATGGTATTCGGCACCTCTGCAGGCTTTTGCAGGAAGGACTAGAACTGAAAAACAGTTCTTTGAACGGGCGTTTGCTAATTACAGAAGAGGTCACGTTTGTGGGGAAATGTCAAGTGGACAGGAAAAAAGAGCTAGTGCTGCCTACATCAAGATAAAGGGCTACTACCTGAGAGAAAAAAGAACTCGAAAGTATATCCTCGCATCCAGCTTCAGGGTAAAAAAGGCCTCGTTCGAAGACATATCCGTTCTCCGAGTCTGGATCTGGGAAGAATGGTTCACCAGGGGGAGAAGCGGTTGGGCAAGTGAACTAGGAACGGTGGGGCTGCGGACTGGGGGGGTTCCAAGGGGGGCCAAAGGGTTTATTCTGATGATAATTACAGTGCAACCCGGCCAGTTTACATGGTGGAGAGGAAAGGTTAAAGCACTCCGTCAGAGTTCAAAAGCGGAGTGGAAAAAAATAGACTTGGGCTCTTGAAAGGAGCTGGGGTCAACATGATACTTCGGAGGAAAAGGAGGGAGGTGGCCCTCGCTGGTACTTCAAAATTGTACCAGGCCACAGAACATAAAATCGTGGGGAGGTGAAGAATGGTCCGGGGGGAAGTGGGGGGTGAAAGGAAAGGAGGAAAGCTCTAGAGATCATCAAGAAAAAAGGGAGAGAAAACCGGTAAAATAACTTTCTTTAGAAAAAACTGGTTTTGTTCTAACTGGGGGGCGGAAACCAGACAAATAAAAGATTGAAGGCAGGAGGAGGGAATCCCTTGCCGATCTAGTAAAGGGAGTTTGAATGCGAAAAAAGGGGGTGGTGCAGCTCCATCGAAAAAAAAAGGTAAAGGTAAGGGGGCCATGGAGGGAAGGGACAATGGGCCGGGGACCTGAAAACAGACCACATGGGTGGGGGTGTAAATCAAGCGGTCTTCCTTGAGGAATAAGGCATGAAAAGGATCGGACCGAAAACCGACTGGTGACGCGTAGATAAAAATTGGGAACTGGATGCCGAAGGAGTAGGGGAAAAGGTAAGATGACGATTCACACGACATGACGGGGGAAAGTGGGGGGAAATGACTAAAATAAGAGGTGCGGGGGGGTGGGTCAAACCTCTGGGGGGAGGCGATGTAGAGATGGGTCAGGTAAGCGGGGGGGGGTTAGGTGTAATGGTGTCGAAAGGTAGGAGAATTGTCTGCATGAAGGGTGGGGGGGAATTGTCAGGGGGGAGGATTCAAATCATTGGCCGGAGAGATGGCATCATAAATTAGAATTTTCTTTGGGAGAGTGAGGGGACCACTGTTGTGTTAAACCCCAAAGCAGATTGTGGCAGGCCTAAGATAATCAGAGTTCTCGCCTCCAACACAGTAGCATCGTGAGGGAGGGAGTTTTGAATGACTCCTCGGTCTCTATATGGCCGAAAAAGGACATGAAAAGGGGTAATTCAAAATAATTTCTCAAAAGGTGTGAGAAAACGACATGTGAGCACAAGTAAGAATGTACAACCAAAAATAATATGTAAGGGGAGGTGTCTCGTGATGGGGTGTCAAAAAAACGGCAACAGGGAAGGAAGGGGGGAGTAGGAGACGGAAAGGAATTTCAAGGAGGTCAAAAAAATTCAAAACAGACAATTTTATGGCAAAGAATAGGACCGGGAAGCAGAGTCGTGCTGGTTCTCTGGTAGTAGAAATTTAACTAGTTGAGACCTCAGTAAAAAGAAAGACAATCACAGCAAAGAACGGACCACCTCGAGGTAGGGATGCCCTGAGAGTCGAGGATTGTGGGAAGATGGTGCCACATCAAAAGTTACCATGCCCAAAAAAAGTAGAAAACAGGGGGAAGGGTCAGGGCACCGAGGAAAAAACGCGGGGTGTCCCAAAGGGAACCGATAGAGCGCAGAGCGAAGGGGAGCTGGGGAAACTCAGGGAAAAATTTCATTTTCACCCTTGGGAGAAGACAGGGGAAAGGGGAGTGAGAAAGTTAGTCCCTTGGGTATTACCTCCTACTGGGAGAGGGGGTTGTAGAAGACAAAATTGGGACATTTTTGGGAAGAGGGGGGCTACTTCGGGGAGGAAAGGGGGGTCGGCGGGTGTTTTTTTGGGAAACTCCCCAATGGAGCGGCAGCGATGAAGTCCGCAAAAAAAAAAGGACAAAATTGGGTCCTACAGAACCAGGGAGAGTGGGGGATAGGGTTGCCGACCAGATAAAAGAATGAGGTGCCGGGAGAGGTCGTCTCCCGAACAAAAACACTAGTGAGCAGCAGGAGGGAAAAAAGTCATCCCGAGTGCAAAGATGGGAATTCACAGGAACCCCCGCCGGGGTCCTGTCGGGGGGATTTTTTTGTGGTACTTTGAAAAAGCCTTTTCCATGGGGGGGGGGGAACCCGTAAGAGAAACTACTGACTGTGGAAGACAACGGTTAAAGGGGACATCTAATGGAATAAAATACGAATCAGCAAGCCTCTAGAGGAGAAGAAAGATACCTAATGGAATAGAGAAAGAGGTTATTAAGATAAAGATAAGAAGGAGAAACCCAAAGCGAGAACGACGGGCACTCCAATGGCTTGTAGTGAAGAGGATCTCGAAAACGTGATAAGGAAGAACTAGAAAATACATAAGAGGTGGGTGGGGGGCCATGAAGACTACGGAGATTGTTGCCAAAACACCGTCCTTTTTTCCCGATAAATGGAATTGGAAAAACGGAGGCCGATCTAGTATCGGGGGGGCCTGGACACTGGGGGAAAGGTGAATCGACTCCTTTGAGGCACCAAGAGGTATTTTGGTGGAGGGGATTCACACGGTGAGGGTCACCCTGAGCAGGGGGTCTGGATTCTTCTGAACCCCTCGCAGGACAGACTGTGATGCCTAAAAGATGATCAGTGGGAAATAAGAAGGGGGGTTGACATACATTATGGGAACAGGAGAGAGCCGAGTTGTGGTGACCCAGGTCTTTCGCGAGGGGGGGGGGTGACTTCCTTGAGAGAGGTAACCTCCGGTGCAGTAGAAAAGAAAAAAAAAACGACAATCAGAATAAAACTAAATCGTATGAAAGGGTTTTTTGTGTTTGGGAAAAAAATCGGGAGTCATCCTTCCCTAAAAGGGCAAAGAGACTTCAAATAAGAGGAAAAAAGGGGGAAAAGGAACGTCGGACTTCAGAGGGGGGGTGAGCGTCGGTGAGGTAATGGGAACCATCAGATACCGGACAGAGAGTCTCTCTGAGCAGGAGAAAGAAAGGAGAAAGGGGGCTTATATACGGCACATGGCCCGAGGGTCAGTACTTGGATGAAAAGGTCGGGGGACGCATTCCGATTTTTGTGTGTGAACTCGGAGGGGGGGGGAAGTTGCAAGACAGGTAAGAGACGGGAGACTAGCACGCGAATTTTTGGTAAAGGATTGGATTTCATACTAGAGCAAAAAACCTAGGGGAGGGTTTGAAAAAAATCAGGAGGGTGTCTGTGATGGGGAGAATGGAATGGGGGGATAACCGGCTCGATCCTTTTACAAGGGATGGAAGGGCATTTTGAAGAATTCCGCCCCTCCCTCCTCTCACTCTACGTTGGTGGATACAACTAGATCTCATCACCAACACCAAAGGGAGAAGGAAAATATCTTATCATAGGGGGAAAAAGGAGGGTAGATCGAGGCCGTGACTCCTTCCTGACGGGTGATTTCTTGGGGCAAATTCTAGGGAAAATAGTAGGAATACTACATGAGGGGAAGGACATTGACAGATAGGGTTTGCCGGGGAAGACGAAATCTCTGGGGGGGGGGTTTGATTTCGGGGTTCTTGTCTGAAAAAAAATAACGACTAGGTCTGAACAAGGAAAAGCTGCTAGATCGGAAAATTACGGGACGTGGAAAAGAGATAAACCTCAAAGACCCATCTCCGATTCAAAAACGGGGGGGGGGGGGACCCATCGGGCGGGTGTTTCATCACATGGGAGGAAAAGGGTCGCTGACATGGGATACGGTCGGAAGCAGCACGCATTAAAAAAATGTGAGGGTAAAGGGGGGTCATAAAAAAGGGTAGGGGAGGTGTCCAACGGAACATAGACGAAGAAGATGAGCCACGAGGGTTAAGAGACGTGAGCTTCTCCACTTTTAGAAAGAGTCTTGCTAACTTGACGATGGTGCAAAGGCCCGGAGATCCAGGGTCTCAAAAGGGTGGAAAATACGGTGTTTCCAGCGGTTTATTGTTCGGGGGGTAAGTCATGACTAAACTTATAAAGAGTACTGCAAGTCCGGACAAAACTATCGAAAGAACTTGAGGGAAAACAAGTCCCACTGCGATCATGGGCAACCAATAAGGGGTTTCCAGTAGATGAATTCAGAAAGGGGGGATCATGGAGGAGGCAAGAAACAGGGGAAAAAGAGGCGATTCAGAATAATCAAAAAAAAAAAAACCCCTTTTTTATCAAGGGTGGGAAGACCCGAGGGAGAAAAAAAAAACAGCTAAGTGGGTGAACATGGGGTCTGGATGCGCCTGGAAGGGAAAAAAAAGGGTAGACTTTATTGTGGGGGTTCCATTTCCAGGGGGGGGGGCACCAGTAAGTAAAATCTAAACTTCAAGGTAAAGAACCCCAAAAAAGAAGGGGATAGACTGATAATCATAGAAAGTAGATGGGAAAAAATACCTCAAAAAAAAGACTGTGTATTAGGGAACTCAATTAGGGTTCTACGCTGGGAAGGGGGGAAGCAAAGGAGGGATTATTCTACGACGAAGGAGCTGTGATGAAGGGACGACGGAGGATCGGAAAGGGGAGGGGGCTACGCTACGGATATCGTGATTCCATTAGAGAGGGGGACTCACGTCTTCATTTCGGAAAAGTCTAAAAAGAGTCGGATTTGAACATGGGGGGAGGGACAAATCAGAAAAATAAACGAAGAGAAAGGCTGGGATGGTGCCAGTCATGGCTGCCCCCGCTAAGCAAGATGGGATAGGGGGGTAGACACGCCCGGAAGGCACCATCAAAGAAGTGCGCTTTTCTTCACAAGAAAAAACCAGAGCCCATCGTGGGAGTTACGTCAAAAGGACGCCAAAGAGCTCCCCATAGAAGTGTTGATTTAAAAAAAAAAAAAGGGAAAAGACGACATACTTCTACACTTATGAAAAAACAGAACAACAGGAAACAAGAGGATGAAATAACCCATGAAGAGAGACATAGAGGGAAATACATTTAAGAAATTCAGAAGACCCTCGGGAACAGGGAGTAACTAAGAATGACATTTTGGGAGTCCCTCCGCTACTGAGCGGAGGGCGGAACAGGGTGACCAGCGCTGGGGGTGAGGGGCCAGGAACCAGACAGAAAAACTTGGTTGGTCACAAAAAAAATGGTTGGGGAGGACCTAGTTGGGGGAGGGACATCATTTACAACAATGAGGCGAAAAGGGGGGGAAATTCCAAAAGAGAAGCTCGTGGGAGTGAGTTGAGGTTGCGGTTTCTGGAAAAAGGAAGGTAGAGAAGAGTCTTGAGAAATACCCCCCCAAAAATCCACACTCATGAGAAGAAAACAGAAAAGAGAATAATAAAGAGTGGGGTTGGCATGGGGGGCAATAGGTGTAAAATGACCTGTCAGACCTACGAAAACAGTACTCTCCATAAGTGGCCCTTCAATAAAACCACAAAGAGTAAAAGATATCGTTTTGGAGGAGGGGGGGTTCAGGGATGACATTCACTTGTGCCAGAAGTTGCGTGCTTTTCGGCACAAAGCCTTTTTGTAGGAGGAAAAAAACAAAAAGAAACTTATGGGGGGACGAGGACTGCGGGCTCTGAAGAGCTAAATAATCACAACTCATGAATGGGGGAGAAAGGGGGGGTTGTCGATCCCTCCTGGAATGATGTCGTGAAAAGGCTTACTCATTCAAGAGGATGTTTTGAAACAAAAACAGGGGGCTACATCTAAAGCGATTCGGGCGAGTGGATGCATCGAGGGAAACGGCAAATGATGAAGAGGAACTGAAAAATTAAACCATCATCAGGCCAGGATATTCCGGAACTGGACCGACCACATTCCACTAAAAAAGGACTCCCCAGAGAGAAAGGGTGAAAGACCCATCTTTGAAGGAAGCAACACACACGAAAAACTAGGGGAAGGAAAAGGCCATTGCTTGGGGTCCCTCTTCATATTAGGAACGTGGGACAGAAGGGACTTAAGCGTAAAAAAAGACTATCCTGAAAAAGACCTGCACGGGTCGGAGAAGGCTTCCTGCGGAAAAAAGGACTCAAAGATGGGGGCTTTGAAAAAACAAAGACTAAAAAGAAAGGCCATTTAATGTCACCCTGGCATTGGAGAAGATGTCACAAAGGTCGGGGGCTGTCCAAGGGGGAAAGCATTCAAAATACAAGTAAAAAGATCCAAGGGGAGAAGGACATCCTGAATGAAAAAAATCTGATGGAGGGGGGGGTGCCTGGGTCAAAGGAAAACATTAAACGGAAGAATGGGTCAGGCTGACGCTCCTTTGTCTGCATGGAGGGTAGAACGCAGAGGTATCATCCAAAGGGGAAAATCCCATAACAATGAAAATGAAAAAGGACCAGATTTTCTGAAGGTTCTCAGGAGTTCAAAAAAAGGGGTGGGAAAGCAAAGGGCTGGTGGGGACGCATCCGCTGGAAATTGGGGGAAGAGACTTAAAATGTCGACGGGGATTTGACCAAGGATGGTCAAGCGACAAATAGTAGAGAAGTTACAACATACTGCTGTTGAAGGAAAAGTCATCAACAGTAACGGTTCAGTAAGGGACATTCTTATGCGGAGAAGAAACTCGGTTGAATGTGGAACCGCCAAAAAACAAAGCCCAGGATCATACTCTGGAGAAACTCTCCCAACGGGGGACGGTTGCTTTTTAACAAATAGGAAAGAAGGGGGAAGATAGGACGGAAAAAAGGACTGTCGAGGAAAAAAGGCGAAGAAGAAGAGGCAGTTGGGGTAAAGAGGAAGATTCGCGTTAGAAAGGGAAAGATGCGAAAGTTAGGAAACTCTTCAGAAAGGTAAGGGAAGTTTATCACGAACAGAAAAAAAAGCAGGTGCAAGGAGCTAGACAAGGAAAGAGAAGAAGTCTCAGGGAACAGATTAAAAGGCCGGAGGCGCGTTATTTGGAAAGAAATGACGAAAGGTGCATAAGGGAAAAAAAGAGGCAAGAACGATCATTCGGTTTCCGAAAGCATCACGCTTTACAAACCGTGCTCCACAGAAAGGGGGTGAGACGAGCAAACCCAGTAAAGAAAACCGAGATGCAGAAATTCTATCGAAAGAGGAAGAAGAAGGACTGAAATCTCAAAACCAATTGACGGAGGAAATGAATGTCAAGGGTAACGGGCAAGAAGGAGATAGCAAACTCAAAGGGGTTTACTCCCTTTAAGAAGAAATATAGATTGGGATAGGGGACCATTTCCGGGGAAAAAAGAATTTTTAAAGATTGCGTAAAATCGGGAAAGGCTCCATCGGAAACTGGGCTCCAACCTAAAGTTTTTTAAACTGACAAAGCGAACAGGAGGGTTGATCAGGAGAGAAAGGAGGGGGAAAAGTAGGAGGGGAAAAACACGGAGATGGAAATTAGGTGTTTTTCTTTTGCGAGGGAGATTATAACGGAAAGAGACTAGAGAAATCTCCAAACAACACAAGACGGGGGACCAAAGAGAAAAAGGATAGAAAAGGAAGAAAGATCGATTTCTGGAAAGAACCCTTTTCAAAATAAGGAATATAATATACTCAAGTGGGAATTTTCTGGTGAAGAAAGGAATGGGGGGTACATTCCTGGGATGGGGAGCGTGCTCATGAGCTTGTGAGAAGTAGGAATGGCTATCCGCAAGCTTAAACCTCGAGAGGACCTATTAGAAAAACGAATACAAATAAGTGTAAAGTCGATCCCCTAGGGTTCTAAGGAAAGGCGTGACATTGAAATGGAGGGGGAGGGGCCGAAAGGCATTGAACCGGGAGCCTTCTAAAGTAATTTTCAGAAAGGTTTCCCTCAGAAGCGGCTAAAAAATGTAGGTAATAAAAGAGGGCTTAACCTGAGCAGAGAATTGGTGGAACCTTGGGGTCAATGCAGAGGGAAACATAAGGAGGAATTTTTTTAAAAGGATCGGCAGGGTGAAGTCCACTACCCATAGGGAGGGAGTTCCTGGCGTAAGAAGATTCACCTCTATGCTAGGAGAAAGAATCTCTATCCGAAAAGTAAAAAACGGGGATTCGGGTTGTGAATAGTAGGTTGATGAGATCCAAACTATCCACTCAAAAAGACAAGTCCTCCAATCACAGTGAAACGGTTTGCAGAGTCTAAAAAGCACCCGTTGGGGGGGTTCCAAGAAATTAGACGGACAATTTCAGGGCCCAAAGTTCGGGTCGTCAACTTCCACTCATCAAGGTGGTCAAAAGGGGGGGGACAACGGGGAGATGCTGGGAGCGAGAAAACGAAATAAAACTTCAGGAATCAAAAAAAACGAAGGGGGGCAAATGAAAACGGGGGGTGGCCAAAAAGGGAACAACCGGGGCAGCAGGGAGGGATTAGGTAACGGAGCCAATTTTGGATTTCTTGCCACCAGAATAATTGGAGGAAGGGAACCAGCGGAATAAGAAAAAGGCTTTTGGGGGGGGTTGAGAGACCAGGTCGGAAAAAAAGTTTTCAATGGGGGAAGTGGGTCATGGGAATGAGGGCGCCAGAGGCTCAGGGGAAATAGTAAGGACTTCTTAGGCCCTCCTGTGGAGAGGCCGAGATCCGGAGGGGAGACTCCGCCTTCCCTTTGGAGGGGGGGGGGTGGGGAGAAAAAAGCGGGGGAAGGCAGCCGGGATCGTGATAAGACAGGAGGACATTATATGGTGGGGTGGTAAGCGGGCTTTTCCCAGGGGTCGCTGAGAAAGAACGGGGGAGAGTGTTTAGGAATTAGGTTGTAGAAAAATTCGAGGCAAAAAGGTGCAGTGACACACACCACAAGGGGAGGGAAGGGAGACCGAGGCGCTGCAAAAAGGCAGGAAATCCCGATGGAGGCACCAGCGCACCTTTGGAGGTTGCGACCCCGAGTGGACTGGGGAAAACCACCGGGCCCCGGGGTTCGTTTGGAAAACAAGGGGGGGGAAAAGGTTTCTCAGGGAAGTGAGGGGGCATGACTCGGGGTTCCGCAAGTAAACTCTGAAGAAGTTCCGCACTAAAAAGACAATGAGTACTCTTCCAAGGTTAAGCCCCATAATTCCAGAGACGTCTCAGGAGGGGGACTAATGGGGAGAGAAAGGGGCGGAAGGAAAACCACGAAGGGAGAAAGGGCATTTGAGATCTCGCCTCAACAAAAGAGAGGATTCCCCTAGGATTGATTGTTACTAGGCAAGAGAAGAGAGCTAAAGGAAGAAGAGAAAATCTAATAAAATACGAAGAATCCGGGGTTACAAGTAGTCCCTAAGGAAAAGTTATTACTCGAGACAGGTGTGGTCTTAACAGAGAGGTTGAAATGTTAGGTCTGAGGATCAGCAGCTGGGACTGTTTATGAAAAACGAAGAGGGATCGAAAACTACCGTCAAATCTCAACTTAAGGGGTTGTTAAAGACGAACACCAAGGGCGGGGGACGGCCTTTGTCAAAACCAGAAATAGGAAACCGCCCAGGGAGATGGGGGGGGCCTAATCGGGCTGAGGGGGGGAGGGAAGTCGGCCGAAAAACTTGCTCTACCATTTTTGGGGCCTTTCCTGAATTAAAGGTTGGGGAGGCAAGGAAAGAAAAGAGCGAAGAAGAGAAGCTAATGGAAAGCGTTTCAAACAATCAGAGACAAAAAATCCTTCTTACCAGGGAAATCCGAAGCTTACTCCATCTGGTTTAGGTGAGGCCAGAAAGAAGGACAGGGAAAGATGAGAAAAATCACGGCTCTAGAGAAACGGCAGGGAGGAAGCCTAGAAAATCAGTCCGATTTGTCAAAAAAGGGACTGGTCGGGGAAAGACTAGATGCCCATGAGGAAAACCAGCAAAACGAAGACACGGACCGTATAAAACCGAAACACCTTTGCCCGAAAGGACTTTCCCTGAGACAAGAGAAGGTGGGGCTTCAGAATCAAAAGGGGTCGGCAAATTACCACCGAGAACTCTATGGCTACAAAAAACCTGTTGTAAGAAGGTTGGGCCAAAATTACGAATTTGCATCTGCTATCGTATCAGTTAATGGAATTTTGGAAGGGACGAGAAACCCTCGACGGAGATAAAGGAAAATTGGAACTAGCCACGGAGTGGGAAAAGGGACTTGACCGACAAAGGACATGGTTTCACGAACTGGCGGGTGGGGGGAGTGGACTGGGGAAAAATGAGAGGGTATTGGGGGGGTTAGGGGAAAGAAAGAGGCGGTGTTGGCAGGGGGGGGGGATTGGGGGTCATGTCGTTTCGGACGGGGATTTTCTCTGCTATGGGATAAGTAATATCACACACTCATGAGGAAACCAGTAAAGATGACCTAGAGAAGGGAAATATGATTCTCCTGAGGTCGTCGTCGAATCATCGGGGAAGAACATTCTCGGGGGCGCGTGGACAAAACTGAGAGCAGGGGAAAACACGAAAGAGGCTTATGTAAGCTCCTTTACACTGGGGGAAAAGAACAGTCGCAAAGCGGGCTAATAAGAAGGGAGGAAATGCCAAGCCTTTGAGCCGACATAGACAGATTTCTCTTAAAAAAGTAAGAAACTCCGGAAATGGCTAAAATCAACCGGAGGCTAGACGAACAGCATTTAAGACAGTCTGGATACTAGGGTGAATGCGGGAAGATGGGGGTATGCTGGGGTAGGGTTTCCGCGAACT
>Ga0179593_1757834_pt1 | contig 18620 bp, 23 predicted proteins | sample CZODoug2_1_08_16_FD_185931 | JGI IMG/M metagenome (GOLD analysis project Ga0179593, IMG submission 185931) | Vadose zone soil fungal communities from Angelo Coast Range Reserve, California, USA - CZODoug2_1_08_16fungal (PacBio error correction) | ecosystem: Environmental > Terrestrial > Soil >...
CAGGGTGGGGAATAAGGGGTAATTGCGTTGTGCAGTATCGCCAACCAGGAGCAGAAAGACTAGCATACAAAGAAATAAAGTAGTACGCAAGATGGATCGGGGATTGTCGCGGGGAGGGGGGAAGATGATAACAGGGCGTGTGAAATGTGGTGTGGGCTCAGGTTAAATCTCCAGGAAAAAAAAAATAAGAGGAAAAAAAACCGTAAGGGTGGGACAGGAGAAAAAGAATGAGGAGAAAGTGAAAAAAAAAAAAGGAAAAGGATGAAGGCTGGGATTCTGACTCTGAAGAGAGAGGGGGTGCATTGAAAATGTACGGGAAAGAGATAGACAAGGGGTAAAACGGGTCCAGCACTAGGGCAGAAGTGAAAGTGCATCCAATAGGCACAGTTTAAAAAAAAAAATTATCAAAAAAGAGCACGCGGCCAACTTCTATGTAAGCGCAAGGGCGAAAAGGGAGGAGGTACAACGCTCAAGGCCCGCACTCCTCGTGTCGGAGTCGCATGCATTGTGAATGGGAATGGAAAGGCTCTGGTTATAAGTCATGCCAGGAGTGGGGGGATGGAAGAAGGGTTGTCGAGAACAGACAAGACTAGGGGGGGAGAGTACAGTCACCCTTTACCGGAGATGTAGCATCAAACACGTAGAAGTGGAAGCTGCTTAAGGAACGCCCACCTGCGTCCTCATCGAAGCCAAAGTTCCCAAGGGGGGGTGGGGGGAAAAAAGGGAAGGTTTCGAGGAGCGTTATTGCGGTTGGTGAAAGTGGGAATAATCGGGGGGAGGGTTAGTAAGATAAAGGGGAAAAGACTTCTCGGGAATATATAAACTACGGAAAGACCTGAAATGATGGTAAGGAATGAAGAGCTTGTGACCAAATGCCACCGAAAGGTCGGAAAAAATTCAGGCCACCCGCCGGACTTAAGAACAAAGGTGAGAAAAAAGGTTCGCTTGAACTTCTAATGATCGGCGTAGAAGCGAGGAGATATCAAAAGGGGTAGATGTTTGGGAAGAGGAAGGGGAAAAATCATAGGGACCGATAGGACTAAGGAGTACATGTGGGTGGTTCGGAAAACGCTGCAAAATGTATAAAAAAAAGAGTATGCAGAGGGTGGTGGATGCCTGGAAAAGGGGAGTTGAGTTCTAGACCGAAGAATGGAAATAAGGTGGAGGAGAGTATGGGGTTTTTTGAGGGGAGGGGAGTACTGAGGGCAAGTACAATAGGTCGAGTGAGGCAATAAGTCTCCAGCCTCCTTTGGAGGGGAAAAAGTAAATACGAGAGGTGCCCAACAGGAGCAAGGCGGAACCAAGAGCAATGTGGAAATCCTTGAGTAAAAGAGGAAGATGAGCCTAAGGTGGTGATGGGGTCAACTCCTTGGGCAATTGTTTGTGGGTGAGCAGGTCGCCAGGTAGAAAGGTCAGTGAGGTGAGGGTAGCGAATGGTGAGCACTCCTCTGTAAGTCATGTAAATTAGCCTAGGGTGGGAAAGAGCAGGTATATTCAGACCTCGATCAAGAACGAAAGCTAAAGTAAAAATATAAAGAACAGTGCACGCTGGGTCCAAAAAGGAGAGAGAGACGAGTATAGTAGGTAAGCGGTGGTAAAGGTGGTAAATGCGTCGAACAGTTGAGTTTGGAACGTTTTAATGCATGGGAAAATTACATCTAGGGAGTCGGGGGTAGTGGAGGACGGGGAAAGGAGGGTGGTTAAGGAAGAAAAACAAAAGTTGGGAAAATAGTGCTAGATGGCAGAACCGCTTATGAGACAGAAGCACGGTGAAGGTGATTTAAATGCTTGGGGAAAAAAGACCCTTACAGGAAAAAGAGTCAGAAAGATAGTCTGGTGAAAGTGGACATGCGTAGGGGGACAGGAAGGGGTAGCTGAGGTTGAAGAACCAACACCCGTGCTTTAATGCAAGGTGAAGGGAAGGGGGCGATCTCAACCATGTCAAAAAATCGCCTGAAAAGTGTAAAAGAAAAAAAGAAGAAGGGATTAACTATACTGAAGAAAGACATGGCGTGGGGGTGACTGTAGTAAAGGGGGATGTAGGAGTGGAAAGGCCCGATGAGTAGTAGGATAAAAGTTTTTGGGTGGGGGTGGAGGGAATGGTACAACTAAAGGGCTCAGTCGTCGGGGGGCTACGCATGCTCAAATAAGAGAAGGCGGGAAAGTCCAAGAGGGTATCGGGGCAGGGGGGGGTCGCGAACCATGAAAAAGCCGGGAAGTGAAATGGGCAACGAATGGGGAGACCGTAGACAAAAAACATTTAAAACAAAGAGGAGACATTCAGATCCCTGTTAGGAGAGGTTTTAAACACAAGATATGTGGGGTCCGAAATAAAGTGGGAAATGGCAGAAAATGTGCGTTGAAGGTGGAAATTTAGAGGTAAATAAGTTGTGGAGACAATGTTGGGGAATAGTGACACACGCTTTATGCTGATAAGTGGTATTTAATCTGGGGGGAAAGAAGAAACAAGAGTAAACAGAACTCAGTTTTAATTAACAATAGAAGCAGAGCGAAAGGATGATTAATGTAAACTCTTGGGCGTAAAGTGTAGCGATGATGAAGCGGTTCACAACATTAGGGTGGTGAAATAGGTCATGGGTACAGGGGGGTATCTTACAGGAACAACAAGAAAACGGAAGGTAGGGAAGATGGGGATATAGACATACGTAGGTCAAAAAGAGTAGGGAAAACGACTGGGATGCAAACAAAAGGAAGGAAAGGTTGTTAATAACAGAGCATTAGAAAGAAAAGCAAAACTTTAACTCAGGGTAAGGAAGACACATTGCCTAACTCAGTAAGCAGGCCAGCATAAGAAAAGAAAAAAAAATCCGAGGGGTTACCAACTTGGTACATACCAGATGGGGAAGTCACAAAGTAGTTTCGGGGAAAGATATAAGCCTGGGGGTCTAGCGCCGGGTCATTAGGAAGAAAAAGGTTAAGCAAAATAACCAAAGAAGTGTTGTGAAAGGGTCACAAGAGGTAAGTGAGAAGGGGGAGGAAAGCTAAAAAAAAGGGAGGGGACGGAGGGATTAGTTTGCTGGTTGCATCAAAAGATGAGGGCTCAAATGAGAATGCCTAGGACAAAGAATAATCTGAGGTAAACGGGGGATGCAATCCTCTCCTGGGTGCTCTCGAAGCAAAATTGGAAGAAAAAACGAGGGTGAGAGAAGAAATTGGGACTGGTCTGGGTTTGTGCTCAAAGGGTATGGGGGGCGACCTCAAAAAAAAATCTGGGTCAAAGAGCCGGGGGGTCGGCGGCATACGTAAGACCTTGAAGGCCTAATTACTACTAGAGGGTGGTTGGAGGAGGGGAAAAAGAGGCTTCAAGGGATGTAATCAAATGAAAGGCGAGTAGTGAGGTCAGTGAGAAAATGTGGATGGGGGGTCTGCCTACTCCGGTGGAGATATGACTAAGAAGAAAGAAATGGTTGCCACCAAGGATAAAAGGGGGAAAGAGTCAAAAATAATATTGCTGGAACGAAACCCCTATAGTAAAAAAGGATCACAGTGAAAATCGGGAGGTAATTGTTGGAAATTTGGCCATGCACGGGAAATACGGAAATCTAAGAGGGGAGAACGAATAACCCGGTTACAGGAAGGGGAAGGAGGCGGGCTTTCAAATGATTACCGCTGGAACATGAGGCCACGAACGACACTCCTCTCAATTGAGTCCATAAATAAGGAGAGACGTACATGAGTGTCCCTGAACGAAGATCCCAGAGGAAAGTCAGAAGGGGAAGCGCAGCCAAAGATGCCTATCACGAACGGGGTCCATCGTCCACTTGGGAATTCGCAAAATGAAAATGTTGGTGAGTCGATCCTGTTGCTCGGTTGACAGGCGAAAAGGAAATGCAACCCACGGAGTGTCAGGACCAAGCTGCAATGTCTGAGTGTACCACTGCGCAATACATGGGGGTCACAATTCAATGCTCCTTTCCCTAAATCGAAAAGAGGAAATGCTGGCTGAAAAAGGAGGGGGGGGGGGGGGCAAAAAGCAGTAACTGCTGCTTTGTTGCTGTTACCATAAAAGAATGGAATAACAAAGGGGTGTTAATGATCTTGAAGGGATTAAACAGGAGCAAAAGTGAGAAAGAAACAAAGAAATGAGGGGAAAAGACAACCCATCCAGACGATAAAAAGACTGAGAAACACAATGAAAGAAGAAGGAAGGGGAGGGACAAAGAATCGTAGAAAAGGGGGGGTCAATGAGGGCGAAGACGGCGCTTAGAAAGTCACAGAAAAAATATGAAGAGGACAACCAAGGTCGCGAATGAAGAGGAGGATGAAGAATGGTGGACAAAGGGAAGGATTTCTTTTCGCGGAAAACATACTGAGTCTAGGGTCAAAAGAAGGGGTTGGATAAGAGACCCCACGAAATTTGCATATAAGAAAGGGTTAAGTGAAAAACTTAAAAAGGTGGTAGGAGAGGGAAAATGTAAAAAAAGAAAGGTTAGGACGTTGAGAGAAGTAGAGCTTGCGAAGAGAAATGTGGAGGGGAAAGGGGGTTGGGGGGGGGGGGAGGGGTTTGTGTCGGAATTAGGTAAGAAGTTGGTAGAGAAGAAAGACACGCCTGGGAGGGAGCAGAGTCCTAGCAAGATAATAGGAAGATAAGGGGTGGGAAGGGAAACCCTCCAGGTAACAGAGTTCTTGCAAGAATACTGTCAGTGAAGGAAAAGGGTGCATTGGGGGGTTCACTCAGCTTAAAAGAGGGGGTGAAAGAAGTGAGGCCTGTTTCTTGAGGGGCACTAATTGAGAAGGCTACGGACGTGCAACTGGGTTTTACGTGGTTCAAGTAAAGAGTAAGGGGAAAGATGGTTGTGACCAGGGCGCGGGCAAAAGTTTGGAGAATTTGGGGAGATAGTTAGTGGGAAGTAAATGCTATCCGGCAATTGAAGCAAGGTAAACGAAGGGGACAAAAGAATCGACACTGGGAGAGAAAAATGGGTGGCGAAAAGGGGCCTTAATCAAGGGTGTGAGCGTTAAGGGGGAGAAAAGGGAAAGGGGAGGATTGTCCATGATTCTCTCGCGTCTCGGAGGCCAATTTGACTATTCTAAGGGAAACTGGGAGGTCGGACGGGTGCAAAATTGGGGGGTTATGGAAGAGTAGGGGGAAAAACTGATTCTAAAAGGAAAAAGCATATTTGGAGAAAGGTGGAGTCTGAGAATGGATGTATGGAAAGGAGGGAGAATGATAACAGGAGAGGTTTGGAAAATAAAAATTGTCCACACCTTGTTAATAAGAACAATTCAAAGAACCCCCAGGGTACGGGGGAAGTGTTTAAGTCAGGGGAGGGACAGGAAAGACCAAGGAAACAAAAATTTACAAATAATCAAAAAAAAGGTGACGTAAAGTATTTCTTCTTGCGAAGAGGAAAACAGTGAGATAGATGATGCTTCCTATTCCAAAATTGAAGAAGAACATGACGAAGAACTATTAAGATATAGAAAGATAAACCAGGACAGGTCGATTTGATAAAGGGAAAAAGAAGGGTTGGTGTGGTTGTGCCGGCACGCATTGAGTAATGTAAAGTAGGGGGCAGGGGGGGGGTAACCCTGAGTTGACGAATGAGCGGATGACTAGGGTTGAAAATAAGAAACAGGGATAGGAAAAGTCGGAAGGGGGAAGTAAAAGAAAGCCCTGAACAGAGGGGAGAGAAGGGGAAGCAGAATAAAAAGTGAATGAAAACTCAATCCACGGGGAAGACAAGAGAGGGGGACAAGAATGTTTTCCATCCGTAGGGTGGCAAGGCACAAGGTGACAAAGAGCAGCCTGACGTGCAGGATTGGGAGGATGGGTTCAACCATTAATCTCAATCCAGGGACGCGAGGAGGAATGATGGACAAGCAGAAAAAATAATGGGGTCAGAAATCCAAAGGGGCCCGGAAAAAAAGAATAGGACACCAAAACGTGCAATTAGAAGGAAAAAACTCATTTGGGGATAAAAACAGCAAAAAATATGTAAGGGGGGCATAGGAAGTGGAGGTTATAACAAAGGGAGATGAATGGATGATATAGGGAAAGGAAGAAAGAGATTCAGGACAATAATTTAAAGTAGTGGGTGTTCCGTGTAGTACCGAAAATGAATGAGTTTAGGAGTAACATCCTAGCCGAGGGGAGGGGGGGGGGATGTCCCATGGGGAGTTGGGATTCTGGAGGATTTAGAATATTAGTGGGAACACGAAGGACCTAGCTCAAAAACTAGCCTGCTTAATGCACCGGGGAAAGGGGTGAGGGTGAGAATTCAAAAAGAAAGGTGGAGAATAAGGGACGGCGTTTGTGGATGGGGGTGGATGAAAAGACGGACACAAAACGGCTAGCCAATGTTTAGGAGGGAAGTGAGGGGCGCTATCGAGTTATGTAACTTCACAGTGGTGGATGAGTGGTAGGGGAATGGAAGGGTGGGCGGTAAGAAATAAGGAAAAAACGGCGAGGGAAATTAAGCTTTGGAAGGGGGTGGGAGTAAAGGGGGTCGTCAGGGGAGGAGGTGAGAAACCAAGGGGAGGGGGAAAGAGGAGAAAGAAAGAGGGTGGTACATCGATGGTTTCTTCCTGTATGGGGATGTCCGGTAAAGTAATCCACACAAGGGAAGGGGTTGTAGGGATGGGTCTGGGGGACCCACAGGTTAAAAGGGGAAGTGAATGGAGAACAGGACAGTGGAGGAGGGTGGGTCTGTGGAGGGTAGGAAAATCGAAATTAAATCAAAGAGTGTGATGAATAGAGTAAGGCCCTAAAAACGGCCTGCGGAAAGAAGGGGTGAAAAGGAGGGCGTCGGAGAGTTGAGGGATGATGCAGGGTCAAGGCGAGGGCAGGGCAGGGAGAGAATAAGGAGAATGGATAATATACTAGGTCCCGCCAATCAAAGACACTTTACCATGAAAGGACAGATGTGGCGGGCAAAGAATTACTCAAAACCAAGTCCTTAGAAGTTAGGAAAGGTTGTCAAATCTTGTTGTGCAGATATCTGATTAAGAGAGGGTGAAGCATATCGAAAAGATTGTGGAAGGAGAAAAAAAAGGAGGGATAAGAAAGAAAAATGTAAGGGGAGAAGAGAGGAAGTAATGGGTGAAAAGAAAAGTCAGGGCAGGGACGAATTTGCAGAGGAAGAAAGGGGGGAAAAAAAGTAATACAGGCAAGAGGAACAGCTAGCTCAGCGTAGCGGGAAAGGGGGGACAGCCGAAGACTTAAAACCGTTCGCTTGATCATCAAAAGTCGAAAGCAGGAGCAGTTAGTTCGAAGAAGGAGTGAATGGGTGGGGGGGTCCTCCAGAAGGTGGAAAATGGTGAGATTGAGGCGTAGGCGGCAATAGGACAAAAGCATGAGATCGAGTAGGAAAACAGGAAAGATAAAGGCATTTGTTATCAGGGAAAAAGTAGGAGAGATTATATGTTGATCCACAGGGTAAAATAATAGTTTAGAAAAACGGGAAGTAGAATAACAGAATGAAATGGGGTATCAAAGGGGGGAAAAAAGGAAGGATGAAGTGGGACACCGAGTTGATCGTTTCTCAGTAACGTCTATTGTCGGGCGGGATCTCAAACATTGGCTTCTAGAGATCTTGCGGTCAGATGTGAGAAATTAGTGTTTCGGGGAACGTTGAAAGTTCGAGAAAAAGAAGGATGAGGGGGGAGAGGGAAGGGGGACGGAATGTAGAAAATCATCAGTGAAAGAAAATGGGGGAAACCATTAATGTTGAAACTTCCTGAACGGTGGGAGGGTTGCGGGGGGTGGCACCCCGAGGGGGGACTATTAGGAAGGAGGATTTGTTGGGAAAGGTGGGCGTGAGAAGTTCCAATAAATAAGAGTGACACAGCTAGAGGGAAACAAGAGGATTAAGAGGGTGAAAGAAAAGGGATCAGGGAACATTGTAGGAATTACGATTGTCATTCGCACCTGATATTGCCAGACAAAGCTCTATGGGGGTCCGGCGACAGGGAGTAAAATGCAAATACGTATATCGTACATTAACCGTTGGGGGCGGTTAAAGATCTAAAAAAGTTATAGGAATAGGCTGTTTCAAACCTGGAGGTGGGAGCGAAAAATGGTAGAAGTAGGGGGGGGATAAGGTAGTGGCGGGGTTGAAAGGAGGAAACGAGAATGGGATTTAAAAGAACCAGTAAGGAACAAGGAGTGGGGGCTTAAAAACCAATCGACCGACAAGCCAAGTGGACCCCGAAGAAAAAATATGAAGTGGGGGGAACTGACGTGATGTTGTCAAGGAAAGGAGAAAAAGGTGGGGAATGAGAGTTTGCTAGGAAGATAGGTGTAAGAAAAGTACTTCAATAGGGGAGTAAGGGCGCTCATTAGTGGACTGTTGGGACAAGGAATATCGGGACACTAGAGTCTCTCAGACGTATTAATGAAAATTAGGTAAGGGGTGGTTATAAGATCAAAATGACAAGTTGTTAATCCGCAAAAGAAAGGAAGGGGGGAGGGGAGTGGGATTTGGTGGCACCCAAGTAAAAAGAAGTAGAAAGTTGGAAAGGTGCAAATCACGGCCCCTGACATCATCCAGTTGTTGGGTATAGAGAAAGAAAGTGGGGTGATGAAATAGACATCCTGGTTACAGGTGTGATGGCATTATTCAAAGAGCAGTGTTGTCAGAAAACCGCTTTGTTTAAAAATAGAGGAAGAGGAGGGGGTGGAACCAGGAAAAAAAAGTAGTTGGCACCTCTAAAGTAAGAAAAGGAATAAAATAGGGGACTCCTTGACAAAGGACAAGCGGGATGAATGAAATGGGAAAAAAAAGTTATTGGAGAAGGCTAGAGTTCGGAAAGGGAAAAAGGAAAACCGGAGATCGCCACCGCAAAAAGATGAACAGGGGCTTGGTAGCCCAGTCGGGTGGTGAAAAAAAATGGGGAGGATAGGGATCTCCATCTTATGGGGAAATCAGAACTGTGGATTGATGAGAAGAAGTGGTGGGGCGAGCAAGAGCGTTCGGGAGAAGTGAATAAATGAAAGATGGATTAAAAGTGAACTGAAAGTGGGTAGGACAGCGGCAGGGTTGAGGGAAGGGAAGCGAGAATAAAGACGCAGAGGGAAGTAGGAAGTGGCAGGAAGGGTGGTCCTAAAGAGGAGAGAGAAACTGTCCAGTGAGGGCAAATTGAAGGGAAGATCTTGGCCGGTATACCAAGTGGTTGGGGGCTCGGGAGACCAACGGTTGAGAGAAAAAGTGAGGCCCAAAAAAATAAAAGTGGCAGAGAGGTTGAAAAGGTGAAAGACGTGGAAAAAAGTCAAGGGGGAGTACGAAGAACTGAGATGATTGGCATGGGCTTGATGGGTATTTTCAAAGAGCCGGGTAAATCAGGCAAGACCTGAGATGAAATTTTAGGACAAGAGGAAGGGTCTTGGCAAAAGATAGAAGAAAGAGGGTAAAAGACAGTTCTCACTTGGCGGTATGGGGGGAATGGGGGGTTGCAGGGAGGAACAAGAAAAAGAGGGCAAAAGGGTGTGAGGGGACGGGCTTTGATGTCAACGGATTTAATGCAGAATAGACATAGTGGGACATTCCTAGGATACTGGGTAATTTCTTAGAAGAAGAAAAGGTGGGGCAGGGCTCAGGGTCATTTGAAGCAAAAAGTAAAGGGAGAAAAGCTAAAAGCCTGTCGGTTTAATGAGGCTAAGAGGTGTATTGATTAAAGACTTGCCGTACCTAAAATTACAAAAACAATTGGGCATACTTCAAGGGAAGAAGGTCATGGGGGGCTTTGAAATGAAACCGACGCACAATTAGATGGGGTGGGGGGTCCTGGGAGAGAACTGAACCGGGGGACAGTTTTCCTTGATATGGCTTATCGCCAATGTGATATATAGCGGAAAAAAAGGTGAAGTTGGAAAAAGGGGAAGTGATTGGGTAATAGAAAGGGAGGGGAACATATTAGAAAAGATCAAAAAACAAGAAGTAAGCGGTTGCAAGTTGCTTGGGTCGCAACACAATAAATTTGAAGATGGGGGGGGGGTTAGGGAGCGTTATGGGAGGAGAGAATTCTGCCTGGAGAACATGTCAGTTGCGAGGTTTTAATGAATGGTTTCCTAATGAGGGGAATAGGAAGAGCCAGGGGGTCGTTGAGGTAGGAAAATGACATGAATCCTAAACAACAACGGGGGAAGGGAAATTAATAGATCAGGATAGGAAATGACGTAGGAACGGGATAAAAGGGTTGTAAGGATGTACGGGTCGAACTTTGGAGAACTTCATATTAAATACTGCACATAGGTTATTTATCTCTAAAAGGGAACAAAGGATCTTAAAAATAGTTCAAAGGGCAGGGCAAAGGAGGGGGCAACAAAAATAGCCCTCAAAAATGGGGGGGAAAATTTGAATCTTGGGTTGAGGTCCAACCAGTTCACAGGATTTGAAAAAAAAAAAAAAAAAATAATCAAAAAAAAAAAAAAAACGAGAGGCGGAAGTTGAAAAAGAAAAAAAAAAAAAAAAAAAAAAAAAAAAAAAAAAAAAAAAAACAAATCGTGTTGCGGGTGCAAGAAGGCCGGACTGGCTGCCAAAATGGGACCCAACTTATGTTCAAAGGTCGGGTGAAATGACGACGAAGAATTAAAAAATGGTGCCAGAGACAGGGGTCGAAAAACGAAGGAGGGAAACAAATAAGGCTAGCGCAATACAGGAACTGGACGTTTCAAAAAGACGCTCACCTGAAACGAGGATACAATAGAGGGTCGACCTAAAAAAAGCGAAAAGACATGGATAGGTCCAGAGAAGAAAGAGGGGAGAAGGGTGTGGAGAGGGATGACGCGTGCCAAATTAACAGAAACGGGTAGAAGGGGGGGAAAGGGGGGCTAGGGAACAGCTAAAATGCTCAGACAAACGTACTGTGGGAACTGGGCTGTTGTGTTTGGAAACGATAGAGAAGCAGGGGAAGAAAGCGAGGAGTGAGAGAAAAAAAGAAGATAGCGGAACTATTTCTCCCAGAAAAAAAAAAAAAAAAACAATTACTGGCGCACAACGGGGGGTAGAATCGCTAACAAAAAAATGTAGATACAAATACCGGTCTCGTGGGGCGGCTGACCGTAAGAAGCATGAAGAGCAAAAACTTCTGAAGAAGGGCCAAAAGACATCTATGAGGGGAGAAAGAAAAACAGTTAACAAAACGAGCGGGAGCTGGCCTAAAGAGGTGGATGAAATTAAAAGGTATAAAGGGCTCACCCTTAGTATATGGGAAGGGGAAGAAAGTTTTATTTTGGCGCAAGCGATACGAAAACAGCGGAAAAGCAAGTAAATGGCGAAGTGAAAATGATGTGACGGATTAGGGACCCAGTAAAAAAAAAAAGTGGTGGGGTTGGGGAGTCACCTATGCGTAGAAAATTGGAAAAAGCTTCCAGGGAAGGGCTGTACCCTGATCTAGGGTCTGGGGCGGCGGGGGAAGATGGACAACCATGGGAATGTTGCGGGTGGGGCGGGAGACGGAAGGTGATTCTTGTAAGTAAAGATGACATAACCGTGGAGAAAGCCATAGCAAGTCACAAATGTTTTGGCTATTACTGTAAGGAGGGAAAAAGTCAACCGGGTGATGTGCCTACGCTTGGGGGGTAAAAAAAAAAGTGGAAAGAAGAGTGAGTTACATAAGAAACAGGGACCTTCAAGTTGCCACAGTAAAGATTCGGAATTGGGGAGAGCTAAAAGGTGACCGTTTGGGGGGCTTAGGTTCAGACTGAAAAAGGAGATAGTAAGCCGCTCAACTAAAGAAATAAAAGAAGTAACGAACGGTGGGGGTGGTATAACGGGAATAATTGGATTTGATGAATCGGGGAATTCTATAATTGGTCAAGTTTGTAAAAGCAGGACAAGAAAGGAGGAGTGATAGATGGGTGTTTAAGTAAACCCGAAAATAGGGGAGACGAGGGTCGTAATGCTGAAATAAAACCGAAGAGAGAAAGGGGTAGGGTACAGTCGTGGTGACAAATCAAAGGACCTACAAAGGAAGCTTATTGAAAGGGTGAGTCGCAAAAAAATCGTGTTTAAATTACCAGGTAGAAGGTAAGCTGCTGAGTCTGGGCATGAATTGGGGGGGAAAGAGGTAAGGAGAAAAAACACAGACACAGCAGTGATTTGTACTTAGATAAGCTTGAGTGTAAAAAAAAAAATTCAAAGTACCCGGCCTCTATCAGAAAAAAAAGACATGGAGAAAGATAAGCTGGTCAGCTATCTTAAGGGGGGTGTGAGGGAATAGGAGGGTGGGCAAGATGCGCACTGGTGGATTTTTGTACGGGGAAAAGCTGGATAGAAAACCAAAGGTAAAAAGTAAGGAAAGGGTGGTGGGATACCCAGGAAACCACAAAACTAACCAATAAAGTGTAAGAAATAAATGGGCTTATGGGCACATGAATAGCATGCAGATGCAATAAACGGATAGGTAGGAGGAAAGAGAAAAGGAAATTGTAAGAGGCGACGGCCGAGAATAAAAAAGGGGGTAAGGGTTAATACTTTGATGTTTTCATCTCGTGGTTGGGTATGCTCAATCGCAGAAAGGGGGGGGTTACGTTAGATATTGTGCCAAAAAATTCCTGATGATAGATTGAAAAGATATCCCTCTACACTATTGAGGGTGAAACCATGAATTTAGCCTGGGGGTTCGAAGGAGGCTCTCAACCTAGTTTGGATCTCGGCAGCAGGCAAAGGGGAAGTGTAAGAGGGTACGGGATGACAGAATGGGATGGAAGTGGAGAAGCGGGGATGGGGGGACAGAGTGCCCTGACAAGCAAAGAAAAAGGCCCGACATCCTAGGGTGCACGAAGAGGAAAAATGGAAAATCCGAGGGAAGGGGTCGTAAGGCAGGGAATGTCGCGCGATCCTGGGTACGTGATACCAACTTGAAAGCGGGGGACGAGAAGTGAGGGGGGATGTTAGCACGAAGGGGGGGGAAGGTGAGTAAAGAATTATAACATGAAAGGAAGTTTACCCCACTGGCCACAAGCGCGCAGGGTTCGCAAGAAGTGGGGGGAAAAGTATCTATAAAAAAGTCTCGACAGGGGAAATAGGGGGGGGAAACTGCGCAAAAAGCCAGCGTCGGTTGGACATTGACCGCGGAAGGGGAACGGGGGATTAACAAGAGTAAAACCAAGAAACGTTGGGACCAAAACAAGGATAAAACATGTAAAAACTATAAGGGGAATCGAGGAGCAACAAAACAGATGAGGAAAATATGCTTAAAGGAATGATCGTTTTTTCAAGTTACCCATAGAAAAGGTGGTCCTTTTGGGGGGCGTGCCACGTGGTAGCTTGGGTGGGAGGGTAGAAATACATATCAAAAATGGGGAAGCGGTGAATGTTACACCGAAGACCGGGTGCAGTTGCCGCAAAGGACATACCTGGGAAAAAGGGAGCGGGAGGAGGGGGGAGTGTTTCCGGAATTCGTGAGCGCAGACAGGTGGTCGGGTTTGTAACCCATAAGGGAGGAACAGGTCTCGTACCTATCAACGGGGCCGGACCCAAACGCCGCGGGAATGTTTTTTGAAAGTGCGCCCGGCGAGGAAAAAAAAAAAGGGCAGGGAAGCAAGTTGACCACAGACACTGAAGAACGAACTAAAAGTAATCAAGGGGGGGAGGGAGGGGTACCAACGGCTGAGTGATGGAGAGGGATGAGAGAAGGGAAGTCCTGCACATAGAGATCCAAAAGAAAGAGGGGGCCTGTAATAATTCCGATTCGGAAGAAGAAGACAGTTTAAAAAGAAAGAAATATCCAACTGCGAGAGGCAGCGGGGGGGACAAATTCAAGGTAACGCAAAGAAAGGGGGAGGACAAATCGTGTCGCGGGTCTCATTGGCAAAGGTACTCTTTATGAGGAGCATGAATTTGGGAGAGGGTGGGGGCAAAAAAAAGTCTCTTCGTAACAGTCACCAGGGACCGGAGAAAAAAAAAGTCGATGAAGCAGGCGCAGTTCCCACAACGCTGGGTCCCCCTCCACTCTCCAGAGGAACCCGTGCATCCATAATCGTTCTGTGGGCAGCATGTGTCGGTGTTCGTCAGGAAGCCGGGTCGGGTAAAGCCCTCCGCCACGTAGGGAAGGAGCCACCCACCGGGGAGACTGGCAAAAGGAACGTAGAAAACTGAAAGCGAGGGCGGGGAAAAGGTTTGGGGGAATTGGACTGGAGGGTTCCCGACTGCCTAGATAGGGGGGCAACACGCTTTTGTGAAAGAGGAGGATTGCGGGTGTGAAAGGGGAAAGGGGTAGTTCAGTTAGTTTCATAGATGGGGAGACCAGCCAGCCGGTGGTTGTTCCAGAGGGGTAAAACCACAGCAAATTCCTGGATAAAGAGGGTTCGCGTAGGAAAGAGGCCATCGGCCGCAGGGGGGGAGAGGAAAAGGAACAGGTAAGTCGGAAGACAGAGGTCGGCAAGACAAGAGAAAGGATCGCGGAGAACTAAAGACGGGGACCACGGGGGGGGGAGGAGATCAGTATGAGTTGGGATTGGGGGGCAAGGTAGTTCCTTAAAAAAAGAAGGGCAAGCTTATCGGGGTAGGATGGATGAAGCGCGGGGGAAAGGATAAGGCCTCAAGCGTCGAGCGAGGTCCGCTTTAGATAACAAATTAGGACGAAGATCTGGGGGCCCATCAGTTTGCCGGTTCACAGGTCAACAAAACCGCCGTTGAGGGAGGGCATCTGAAAAAATGCATAAAAATCTCTTGTTCCCAGGGGGCAGATCGAAAAAGGAACTGGGAAGGTCCTCCTGGGGGAGGGATGGTTAACAAGAGACCGTTTGAGGGAGAAAATCTCAGAGCGGGTCCGGAGCGGTAAGGAGGACACGCCGAAAAGGGGATATCAGCGCTTCTCTTTTCCTATCCAGACACCCGTCACCAAATCAGTCAAAGCGGAATCCCGGGTGCCAGACACGCGGGTGGACGGGCGAACTGCCTGACAAGGGGGTGGTATTAGCCGGGGGAAGGGTTTGGTACAAGACTGGTACAGAGTTGAGCTTAAATGTGCTGGGGGGTCCAGGGGGACTGCGAATGATGATGCCTGCCGGAAGTCCAAGAGCAGGGGAAAGCGTGCACAAAAAAAGATCCGAATTTTCAAGGGGAGATCTCAAAACAAAGGGGGAGGGGGGGGAAAAGAAGAGATAGGACAAGGGAAAAGGGGAAGCATCGTGGGGGAGAGAGACGGGGACGAAGGGAGAAAGGGGAAATATGTAAGGGGACAAAAGTGAATTCCGACGAGGCAACCCTCTGTAAGGGGGGAAAACCAGGTCACAGTGCGAGAAAGGAAAAACAATTCATCAACGATTCAGCAGAGGGGCAGACACCCATCGTGTGAGGGGGGGGGGATGAAGGACGGGGGTAACTGATTGTCCGTGGAGTATCGGACACGTCTAGGGCGGCAGGTTCTTCACCTGGAAAAAGTATCTGAGATGTAGTAAGGACAAACGCGCTAAAGCTCCCTCAACAGAAAGGAGGGAAAGGGGAACGCTCTGTCGACCGAAAAGCAGGGAGTCGGCCTTGGAGATAAGACTATAACTCAAAATGGGTTGCACCCGGAACGCGGCAGAAAAGAGGTAACAATAAATTGGGTGTTCTAAAAAGGACGATCCACAGCCTCGTAGGAGAGAAGCCAAAAAAAGGTTGCCGGCACGCAGCCTATTAGAACGAGACAGCTTGTACTTTTAAAAAAAAGAAGCCACCAAAAGGGAGATACCAATCCCAGAAGACGAATAGTAGGCCAACGAAAAAGAGCTCCCGAAGGGGGAGATCGTGCAGAGGGCAAAGAACCCACGGTAGGGCGAAGAACCGCGGAGGGAGAGAAATCTCCCGGCGGATGCCGCATAATAAGGGAGAGAAATGGGCGGGGGGCCTGACAAGACAGGGAAGGCTTGTGGGGTTTGAAAAAAAGGGGAGGAAAGCTGGAACCCGGACGAACTAAACATCTTAGAACAACCGCCAGAAACGAAACAGCGGGTCTGAAAATTATGGGGACGCATCGCAACAGTAAGAAAGTTAATATCCACACCGCCTCTAAGCCCGACGAGTAGGGATCAGCCTGAACCCTTCAGAAGGGGTGTTCCAAGAGACAACGGGCTTGCTTTACGAGCTGGCGAGGGCAGTGGGGGAAAGAAGCGGCAGAATAGACGCGGAAAGTATCACCGAATGTCTCAAGAAAGAGAGGGGAAGGGAACGGAGGGGAAGTGGAAAAGGGGAGGAAGGCTGCGCTCATCCGTGTTGGAGCGAAAGGGGGGGACTGTAATTCGAGATGGGGAACAAATAACCAAATTCCTGGAAAGGAGATAAAAAAGCGAATCCGGGGACAAAACAAGGCGAAACTATTAGTGCACAGCCGGAGTAGAGTGCCGCCCTCGTAGGGGTTGGAGCGATTGGGAGACCAAAAAGGGGGGAGGAAGAAACTGGACGGATTACAGGAAGTAGGAATGTGAGAGCGAGAGGGAGGGAACGTGCAAGAGATTACAGAGACAGGAACAAAGCAACGTGCGGCCTCCCCCCCGCCGAGAAATGACCGGAGGTCGTAGCATGGCAGTGGCAAGACTGCGCGGACGATCCCTTGAAGGGGGGGGAAGGAGGGCGCAACGAGCGAGCGTTGCGCTGGTGGGCCGGCACGAAGGAATTTAGAACGGAAGACGATGCTGTATGTGTAACTGCACCGGGAAACAACACTGACAAGGACGGAAACAAGAAGAAAACGGCAGAAGGATGAAAAGGCAAATCGAGGAGGGAGGAAAAATAGCACTGGCGTATTGAAAGGACCCAGGGAACATTCGCTATGTAGGATGAAGGAGGAGAGCAAGAGAAAAAAAAAAAGGCAGGGAAAACAAACGCAAAGGATAAAAACATGGGAAAAGCAAACATCAGTGAAGAGACAAGGGAAGAGATAGAGATAAAGTTGGTCGTTCCAGGTGGTTATCCTTGACAGGTTTGGGGCGGTCACTTGGGGATTTCGGTAAATTGTAGTAATCACGAAGCGTCCACTAGAGTCCACTGTTGACTCAAGGGAGCTGGGGGCCGGCGGCCTGGAAAAACATCGCTGGCCAATTAGAAGGGACGGTCTAGGAGTGAAGGGCACTCGGAGGGGATCCTTGAGGGAGCATAGGAAAGGAAAGGCATCTGAGCGGAAGGGAAGAAGCCCAGCCGGGATGAAAGAAAAAAATCGCCTGAGGCTCAGTGGAGGTTTCAAGGGGTGCTCCAGGTCAGGGGAATCGCGCGCAGGGGGAGGCATACTGCCTATAAATAGAAGATTCCATTGAGGAGGCGGGGGACAAGCGGCGGTTTGTTAAAAAGAATTGGAGTTCATCTCCGGGAACCGGTGAAAATAAAGAGCTCCCTCCCATGCCAGAAAGGGAAATGTAATCCAAAGCCTTTCAGAAAAGAGAATCAAGAGAATCGCTCCAACTGCGAGGCCAGGGTCGGAAGCACTCAATGCAATGGGCAAGAACGTGGCGCGGCGCTCATAGATAAGGAAAGAGGGAATATACGGCCAGGAGGTTATCGTGGGAAAACCATCAGTTCGGAATGACATAAAAACAGTGGAGTCGGAAATGACTCCATAGGGAAGCCTCAATTCCTCCACGAAATGCCACTCTGAACACGCGTCCATTCAGATATCGTTCTTGAGAAACAGTATATTCGATCCGAAAGTTGCTGGCCGGGGTTCGGATATGCGAAAGCCAGCGGGAGGCCAGGGGAATCAAAACCACCCAAAGCGTGGCGAGAAGTATTCTGACAAACGGAGGGTCGGGCTTCGAGGGGGGGGAGGGTCAGCCGAGAAAAAGGAGGACGCAAAGCTGCGCTCGCCGTTGGGTGACAGGAAAGGCGGGGGGGGGGAGCCGAGCGGCTGGTGGTTCAAAATGTCTTACAGCGTCGGGTGTCAAGAGAAAAGCAGAAACTGGGTGGTTCTAGGGTAGAAAAAAAAAACAGCAGTTCCTTGATAAAAGGAAAACGCAATTCGACGAGGTTTTATTCGACGGAAGGAGGGGGGGAAGGCACGGGGCCCAAGATACAAGACCGGGGCATTGGCAGAAAAAAACACCGGATCAGCCGTGCATAGGAAAACAATGGGAAAGAGTTGGGCGGAGCGAATAGGAGGAGAATAGGGAAAGGTAGGGCGCTAAAGGGGGAAAGTAAGAGGACTGGTGCTCGGAAAGGGAGAGCGCGTGGGAAAAGGGGGCCGAGGACGCGTAGGGAGGATCGTCCGCGTTCCAAAAACCCAAAGGTTGGGACGAAAAGAATCTGGGTAGGCCAGAGCTCCGCGGTGGGGCGAAAAAAAGTTGCGATGATCGAGAAAAGACCTAAAAGACAAAGCTGGCCTGGGGAAGGAGCGGACAGAGCTAGGAAAAGGGAGCCGGGAAGTGAAACCTCGGGAATGGAAAGGAAACGTTTTGGGAGGACCAAAGAGGAGTAGGACAGCTCAGTGTAACGCCGGTGAAAAATGAGAGTAAGACTTGTCAGGATCCTACCAAAAAATCAGGTGAAACCGGTACATAAAAGCACACGAGGGTCACGAATGGGATGACCTCGGGTGCGGTGGGAGAACAAAAGGAAATGGTGATACCACCAGGGGTGTAGGGGGACAAGGGGACTGAGCACCTTAGTCGGGGCATGAATGGCTAAAGGTCAAAAATCTGTCCGTCCACGAGCCTGAACCAGGCACAACGCTCTCCTTATTTT
>Ga0179593_1425460_pt1 | contig 18618 bp, 12 predicted proteins | sample CZODoug2_1_08_16_FD_185931 | JGI IMG/M metagenome (GOLD analysis project Ga0179593, IMG submission 185931) | Vadose zone soil fungal communities from Angelo Coast Range Reserve, California, USA - CZODoug2_1_08_16fungal (PacBio error correction) | ecosystem: Environmental > Terrestrial > Soil >...
GGGTCACGAAGAGTTGAGTAAATGACATCTAAAGATTGGCAGATTAAATGGAAAAAAACAATGAGGGGAAAGCCGTGAGAAAGCCGCGGTCCGGCTCACCGTTTGGCGGGGCGTCCTGTCCGGAAAAGGGGGAAAGGGGAGAACTCTTTTTCGCGACAAAAAGGCCCAGGGCGAAGAAGTGAACGAACAAACAGCCCTCCGAAAAGAAAAAAAGGAAGGGCGCAAATAACAACGCAGGCGTTAGCTTACCCAAAAGATTCATCTACATAACACCCACCAGGCAGGCCAGTGGTCTGATAGCCTGCGCTTCAACATCAAGGTGGGAAAAACGCCGGGCCAAAAAAAACAGGGACATCATAGCCAAAGTCGGTGAACGTCACTCTAACCACTCGGGGGAGACTGAACCTCCATGCTTCGTGGGGTCAATGAACCACCCGGCCTGTACTGAGTCAAGACGGAAAGAGGCAAAGCACACAGGGGGGAATCACATCCATGGTCTTCCCGATGACTCCCGTTGCAAGCTACGGAGGTCGGGGGGAGCAAAACTTTCAAAGGGACCGGCCGACAGCGGGGAACTGGGGGAGAAACACATCGTCAGGAACGCAGTGCCGCTGCGAGACCGGGATCGAAACATTTTATGACAACATGGGAAGTGGACTACCCTCAGAGTCAAAAATAAAGGGCGGTTGCCTAAGAAAGTGCAATGAACCATGCTTCTCCTGTGAGAATGGGGAGACCTCATGGAGGGGCAAGGGAGAGTGCTCCAAATGCGCCCAAGTCTCCAGAGGCAGAGACCGGATGTTTTTCACAGTCTTCCGGACTAGAAAGGGTTGGACGGGGCCTTCGACAGAAAAAAAACGAGAGGGGGTTATCTAAGAGGACCTTGGGAGAAGGGTAACAAGATTGGAGAGCCACGGAACTACCTCGAGGAGCGGATTTGGGGAAAAGCTCACCTCGCACTCCAACCTTCAAAAAGAACACGCTGTTTTCCACTATATTCGTCGCAGGCCACAGCCAGGCACGCCAGGTCAGGATCGTCGGCGTGCAGTGGAAGTGCCTTGAGGTGTGAAATATCCAATCGTTCAGGAAGAAGGGTGATGCCCAGATCCCGATACGGAAAGAAAAGGATGAGCGCGAGTAGTCCTCCAGCTCCTCGTTCCAAAGGAGGAAGAAAAAAGGACCGGAACAATCACCAGTGTTAAGAAATCTGCTGCTGCTTGACAGTGTCCTTCAGCAGCCCGGTTTGTCGATATCCTTGCACGAAGGAAAAATGCGAAAATTCGTCGCCGGGGGGGGTGAGCTACTGCGGGTCCCTCCCAGTGGGAGCTGGAAAAACCTCCTCGTTAAACAAACAAATAACCATGCAGGTAAAAAGAAAAATTGCCGTTTGGCGCCGTATAGCCTCGATCCCAACGGAAGGATCAAATGCGGTCCATGACATCAAAAAGCCTCTCCTGAATCGTCCCGCGCGGACGGGGGGTGCCGGGTGAGGGTTGTCAAGTTCGGGAACGGAAAGAGTAAACGAACTCTTGATGTGCTAGAGACTGGCCAGGGGGAGGCGGACTGGAAAAAGGCAAAAGGTGTGCGTAAATGATTAGGCTGTCCAAAAAGGACGGCAGAAAGCCCGTGGACGAATCTTTCCTGAACGTAAAGTTACACCGCTGAGAACCCCTAGCCGGGGAGACTCAGCAGAAAGAGGCAGTGATAAACCCCATAACCAACCCGCAAGCAAGCGTGTACAATAACATTCACCGTTTCAGGGGGGTAAACTTATCAGGGGAAAAAGGAACACAAAATGGGCCAGTCTGAGAGGGAAGGCTGACGGGAGAAAAGAACCACGACCCTCTCATTTGCTTATAAGGGAGTTCAAAACGAGGATTTTGATGTCTGTGAGGAAGGGGGAAAAGCTTGGGTCTCGAGAAAAGCCTTTGTTGAACGGGGGGGGGATACAGTTTTTGTCTTGAGTCGAAAAAGAAAGCGTAGTGCGGACAATGTGAAGCCGCAAAAACAACAACGGGGGAGGGAGGGGGAGAAGAGATGCGAAGGTACGGAGACCGCAGAAGGAAAGGAACAAGAGTAGACACCAACCAAAAAAAAAAAGTAGAAAAGACAGACGTTTTCCGACATTCATCAAGGGACAAAGACCAATCAAGAGGAACCGGAATTTAAAGCACCGGGGAAAAGGGAGTGGGGATCGGAGCGAACTGCTACCTAACGTAAAGACAGAATGAAAGAAGGGGAAGTGGCTTAAGGTAAAGAAACACCCACGCCCCGGCGAAAGTCCCGGGGAAAGAGATTCACTAACGGAGTGTGGGGGGGGGAATCACTTACGACGGAGGTTAGAGAGGGACCTTGCTCTGGTGTCAGTATCAACGGGAAAAGAAGGGCTCCTGTGGGTCCACGACTTCTGCGGTTTGAAAAAAGCTTTCAGTCCGGGGGGGGGACAAAGAGGGGGCTCGCCAGAGTCAACACAGGCATTTAATGGCGACGCCAGAGAAGAGAAAAGAAAAGACTCAACAGTGGAGGTTAGAAAAGGAAGTTAAACAACCGATCGATCATACAAAGCGAATATAAGGATGGTTATGAAGGAGGAGGTACCAAATTAATCCGAAAGAAAAGGGACTATGAAGGGTGCTCGCAACCGAAAGCTGCTTTCGACAAGGGAGGGTCTGGAGTTCTTGTTGGAAGAGGCTTAAAAGTACTAGATGGGGGGATTTGCCACAAACGGAAAAGGTCGGGAAACTCGTTAAAAATTTCCATTGAAAAGAAACAAAAGGCGTCAACCTTAGCAGAGCGTTGAGGGGAGGAAAGATGGTGGGGAAGTGTGGCGTCGAAAAAAAGGGGAGGAAAGGAGGATCGGGACGCAAAACACTGTTCATGGGACAGTAGAAGCCACCATTTGGAGCTATCTGGATGTTGCGTCGGCTGCAATCAACTTGTATAGGAGAAGGGGGAAAAATGGAGGGAAACAAAAAGGGGAAAGATGACTGTTCGCCTAAAACAAGCAGATAAAAAAACACCTTGCTAAGTTGAGGGAAGATACAAAGGGCTTCAGCGGGTCGGGAATTGACGTTCAAAGGAAAGACTGCAGGAGGGGGGGAAAGGGTAAAAGGCCGGGGGCTAACAATCAGCTTACTTGCGAAAACTCAGTCGGGAGGGCGAGGCAGAAGTATTCCCCCACGCCTCCGTTGATATCGAAGGGAGGGTCGAGATTGTGACTCCGTGAAGTGGGAAAAACGGGAAACGAGGAAAACTTCCGGAGAAAGTGTCGTCGCAACTGGTGCACGGGACCGAAAGGAACTTGGACCTTGCGGGGGTAGCCAAACCGGTCCCAACTATGGTTCAATTCGAACTTATCAGCAGTGGGAAAGGAAAACGGAAGAGGGGGATTCAGAAGAAAGAAAAAGTTCTTAGAGGTAAACCGTGAACAGGGAACGCAGTAAACCCACCTCCGTCGGAGGTGGGGGGAAAAACAGGTACTCAGGGCGGGGAAGAAACAGGGGGTAAGGGAAAAAAAGGGAGGGGGAGCAGGAAGGAGGTGGGAGAGGTAACCTAAGCGGTACATTGGTCTGCGTGGCGGCAAAAGGGAATCCGACAAAACGCCGCTGGGCGAGTGCCGTACCCCACAGATGAGGTGCGGTGGCGCCGGAGGGTTGGAAAAAATGGGTGAAGCAGGAGCTCAGCAACGAGAACTTTGAATTAAGGAAGAAAATTCGCTTCCGATGTGGGTTCAGTGACGAAAGGGTGAACTATTCTCAGACACCGGGGCACAGAGAAGGGAGGGGAAGGGGTGGTTAGAACGCCCACCGCAAATTGAAGTGCCCGCGAAAGGAGCCGGGAACCTGTGTAGCATTAACGCCCCAAACGGACCCTGTATGCCAATGTAGTAAAAAAATTGGACCGTCCCTTTCAAATCTTGATCCTTCGAACTTTGTCAAAACGCCAGCCATTTGGCAACGGTCGAACCAAGAATAGGCAAACGGACCTCTTAGGAAGAGACTGGCTGGGAGGTTCGGTCGAAGGAGGGGACTGCAAAAAAGGATGGCGGCTTCCAGAAAGACGCAATCAGCTCTCAACAAACAACAAGTAATGGGTCGGTCGGTCGTCAGCATCCTGTGTCAGACAGCGCCTCCTCGACCAAAACAAGAACAGCAGAGGGAAAAGGGACTGGATAGGTGAAAGTTGTGCAAGCTGCGATGACTACCACGTCGACAGGGGCCAAAGGGGAGGGGACGACAAAATATATGGAAAAAAGTGAAATGGCCTATACACCGCCAGGGCGCGTGTAAAAGCTGAAAGAAACAGCCAAAAAAAGAGAGGGCTTTGGGCGGCCTAGGGTGAACCGAAAATCATCGTCGGGTCAGCATACCAAGGAAAGGGGGACCCCTGGGGGGAAAAAAAAAACACGTTCTCGAAAACAAAAGCGGAGAAGTCGACTAACTTCGGGGAAGGGCGGGAGACATCGCGAAAGCTGGTCTTTCGACCCAAAAAGAAGCGACGACTCCCAAGGAAATAAACCGGGGGAACAGGTTTATCCTGAAAAAGAGGAAACCTGTGGCCGGTGTTAAAAAAAAAACGCAGCCGCACCATCTATACGGCCAGCATCTTGGGCGCAAGAAAACACGCGTAACGGATTGCAGCGAAACCGGAAGATGGGAGAAAAAGAAAACAAACAAGGCCACGGGGTCACGGTTAAGAAAAGGAAAAAACAAAGGAGCGAAGCAGGGATAACTCACCAAATGCACATCCTCCGGAGGTGGTCAAGAGGAGTCCCAAATACGCCGGCTCACGCACCTAGAAATCTGTCAAAGGACGTAGCCTTTACCCCACTCGGCCGTTTGTATTCGAAAAGGTTCGGGGGGGGGGAACAGGGATTCCAAGCAGGTTGGCGAAGGGAAAAGAAAGGTTCCCGTGGCCAGAAGCCTTCCCTGGCGCAATGAAAAAAGGGGGGGGATCCAGGAAAGGGGGATTGAAAAATAAGTGCTCCTCTCGCAAGCTCCGAAAGAAAAGACAGGTTTTGACATGTCATGGCGCGGAGCAGGGGGGGGAAAAAGATTTGGAGAGGGACAGAGGCTGCAACTTATTATTGAATAAGGTCTCGGGATTGGAGAGCCAAGGCGAAAAGAAAAAAAGTGGGGTCTTTCGCATACAAGGAAAGAAAAATCAAATGATATCGTCCGGAGAGTTTCCAACGCATCCAGGGGGAGCAGGATCGTCGCTGGATGGTCGTCTCTTGCATTTCGGAATGGACTTAGGTGCCTCCAAAAAAAGCCTGATGCCAAAAAGCCGCAGAGTTCCAAGGATTAAGAGCGGGCCCAAAATTCAGGAATCGAGCGGGACGGTCCGCCCAAAGTTCGAGGCCCATAGAAGAAGTCCTGCCAACAGCACGAGACTGCTGAAGCCAGGGCCACGCCCGGGTGGGTAGACGAAGGGAAGAAAGGACGATTTCGTCGCCGGCTAATGGAGAGTTCCCGCCCAGTCGAGACTGACTCGCAGTTCAACCAAAACGCGCAAGCAGACAGTTGTGGCAAAAGTCCAGGGGGAGAACAAGTATCCGCGAAGGCGTCTGATAAATTGGCGAGGTCGAACCCTCCATATACAATAGCCAGCTCGTAGAAGACGGACCTGGGACGGGACGTACTCCAAAGTGCAAACTAGAACGAGGGGAAATGGGTCGTCTCTATACTGCGGTCGGTAGGAAAAAGCGTTGGGGGGTGTGTAGGAACTCAACCAAGGGAAAAAAAAAAAACCCGGTAGTCGAGAAAGCCCGTGTACCACAGGGCTTGGAGAGGGGAGGGGAAGACCGCTGATCGAAACAAAAACTAAAAAACGAGGCCGTAAAGTGGGACACGAAAACCAAACCCGCCAAATCCAGAGCATTTGTAGGAAAGGAAGGGCTGGGGGAAAATACTTTCCAGAGACGTGAAAAGTAAAGTCGTCTATGGCTCGGAAGGGAATCCGGGTGTATCACAAAGATATGGGCCGTGCTGCTGGACTTGGTAAGAGAGGGGGGGGAAGTTTGGAGGGGCCCTTTGGGAGGAGTGGGTCTCGAACTCTTGGGGCCGTGGGGGAAGCAATTGGACTTGGTATCAGAAAGGAAGGAGACTCTAGCCTTACAGGATGAGACAAAGAGGAGGAGGAAAAAAGTAAAAGGTTCAAAAAAAGCGCAGTAATCAGCTGCGGAATAAACAAGCCCAAACTTGGGGTCAGACAAGCAAAAGGGACCCAAGAGTTTGCTCTAAAACATCACGAACAAGTTAATCCCAAACTCCTCGGACGTACAAGTTGAACAGTCACCCAGAGGAAGGACGGAATGCGAACAAAGAAATCAAAGTAATGTGATGGGAGATGTGGACCGAGTCAACCAGCAAGGAAGGTTACTTTACACCTGAAAAGAAGGTTCAGGGGGGGCGATGGGTCTTGAGATTACTTAACTAGCCGCATTATGGGTCGAGCATCTTGTTGGCATCAAGGACCCGACACAGGACCCTGTGTAAAAGATGGCTTCCTATTGTAAGAGGGAGTAAGGGACCATACCATGGGAAAAGCCAGAAAGACAAACTTCAGGTACGTCCGCCGGGGACGCATCGCGCAGAAGAAAACTCAACGATTTCTGAGTGTGAATTATGGAGGGAAAAAGAAAAAACCCGGGCGAGGAAGGAAGATCTGAGCGGATGAAGAGGTGGTTTGTATGTACCGCAAAAGAGGAGGAAAAAAATTACGTCGCTCAAAGGTGCACTTACAACAACGCGCTAGAGAGAGGGCGAAAAAAATACGTGCAGCTACGACGTGGGGGACCCAACGCGCCGGGGGCGAAAAAAATCGTGGAAAAGAAGGGGGAATGAGATCTACAAACGGTCGGACAGACATAGCGGGCGGGTTTTAGGGAGAAGATCAGAAGGGGCGTAGGGAGGGTGGGGACTAGAAAAACGGGCGGCTCGAAGTGGCGGGCCTGAAGAGTTAGAGGATATTCTTTTCTGGGAGGGAGGAGACACCTGGGAGGAGACTGAAAAGGGGACGGGTTTTATACACAGAATCAAGGAACTGCACTAGAAGAGCGTCGACTGTAGGACTGTAAAAAGAGATAGCATGTCAACATCGGTTTTGAATTAAAGGAAGGAAGAGGTGCGCAAGAAAGCATAAATATCCTTGGTCATAAAAGCACGCGCATTCGCGACAGGAGGTTTGGGAAACCTCGAAAGTGAGGTCTCGGATAGAGGGAAAAAGCCGCAAGGGAATTCGGCATACAAGTCAACCTCAGGGAAGTTGGGAAGAAGGAGTAAGTGAGCAGGAAAGACATTACGGGGGGAAAAAATTGCGTAAGCGGTGAAGGCACGGATTGGAAAAAAAAACCTGGAGGGGGACTAGGAGGGGATCAAAAAAACCTTTTCCCTAAAAACTGTTGAAAGGAAGTGAACGTGTCCGGGGGAGGTGGTTCTTCCAAAGAACGTCCCGGGGTAAGACGCGGCGGCTCCTGGAACGGAGGGGAAACCTTTAGGAGAGAAACGGATACAGTAGGAAACTCATGGCTTTTCTAAAGGAGTTAACCGGGCCGAATGGAAAACACCGTGACTCAATGCCGGGATGGAAAGTTGACCACTAACTGGGAAGAGAACTGGCGGTGAAGGTAAGGTTCGAACCAGAAAAAAAAGTTCCGGTGCCTTTTGGGTGCGCCGGAGGTGTTTTTCGAACACTCGGTATGTGGAAGCCTTCAGGCTAGCAACAGGAATTCAGAAGGGGAGGTTATCTGATCTCTAGGTAGAATCAGGTGAAAGAACTTTTTCTCGATGACCATAAAAGGTGTCGCATCACCCCCACCCCCACCCCCCCACCCCACCCCCCACAAAAACCGGCAACACCCCCAAACCAACAACCGGGCACCCCCCCCCCCCACAACAACCACAACAACCAACACCCACAGCACGATGTCGATAAAGTTGTCGGGCCGAAAGGGACCCGCTAACCTGAGGAGAGGGACGCCCCTGCAGCCGCCGCCACATATGATTGGAAGAAAAAAAAAGGAGGTGGAGGATGGAAAATGGTACAGCTTTCACAAAAATAAGGGCGTGGCAACGCTTCAAATCGGACGATGTCAGGGTAGTCAAACAGCCATTTGGCCCCGGAAGAAAACGTGTCAACGCCAACCGTCGGAGAATGACTGGCGGGGATTTTGGGGAGAAAAAGGGAGCGGGCACCCACAGGTAGGTCTGGATGAAAAGAAAAGAGTCAACCAAAAAAAAAAAGAAAAGAGAGAGTTGGAACTTCTGAGCAACGATGCACAAACGGCCTCCGCGACCCCCACGCCAAAGAAAGGAAGAAAGAAAAAAGAAAAACTAGGGGTGGGGAAAAGGGGGACTCTACTCACAGGGAAACCAATGCTGAAATTAAATTCGATATTGAATGGGCCGCCACCCGCCACGTGAGCGAAAGCTGTGGGAAAACCGAGTCCGTCTAGATCAGCTTTGAGAGGAGGAGGAAAAAAAATGGGGTCAGGGAAGGTCATGCCCTAGCGTGGAACCCAAGGTCAGGCAAGACAAAAAGAAAAAAAGCCCTTCGGGAGCCGAGAAAAAAACTTAACTGGAATGGCGACATCCTGGAGAAGAAAAGTGAGGAGGAAACAAAATGCAGAATAAGGGAGATAGAAACACCACCTGGGCCAGTGGTAATTGATGCAAGCTTACGGAGAATTTAAGGGGGTCTCCGAGCCGACAGAAAAAAAAAACGCACCAGAAAGGACACATCGCTGTCTAAGGGCGACTGTCCTATGCTGAAGTCAAAATAAAGCAGACCCTCCTACCAACCTTAATGAATGGAGGAAAAGGAACTAGAAGAGGGAGGAAAAAATAGAGTTTGATAAAAATCCGTGCGGCAGTAAAGCTGAGGTTCCATACCAAAGGGGGGGTCAAACGCGCTGACGAAAACTGCTAAAGTGCGCTTCTTGGACCCAGAGCAGGGACTGAGGGGGAAAAGGATGCGGGAACGTTCGGAAGGGGAAGGGGGTGAGAAGACATTTTGGATTAAAGAACGCAGATTCCCAAGAAAGTGTTCCGATCAATAAAAAGCTTCGCCGTAAAAATGGAAAGGGGGTGATATCCTTCGGTTTCCAGTCGTCGGAAAAAACCTAAAAAAAAAAAAATGAGAAACGGCCGGTTTCAGTTGAGGAATCACAAGGGAAAAGTGGGAGAAGGTAGAAGCGACCGACAAAAGGAGAGCAAAAGACCTGGCCTCGGATGGGAAAACAAAGCGCCCTCAACTATCACGCATTCCAAAAAAATCCCCAAAGATCAACGCTGAAAAGAGGAGAAAAGGGAAGGGACTTCAACAATCAAAGACAGGGAAGGATCGTACTGGGGCGTCAAAAAAATAGATTCGGTGATAGAAAGCCCCACTCGAATCGCTCCAGTGACACCAAGAATAGGGGGAAGAACATCCCAGAAAAAAAAGGGGGAGGAAAGAGGGGACACAGGAAAGAGCAAAATCCGAAAGGACTCGACGGGACAAGCAATCAAGACTGCTTAACCGCCCCTGCATGAGGAAAGCAGAGGACCGAACCGGGGGTTTTCGCGCGACGAAAACTTCGGGAAGATGTTTCTTCGCAGCGAAGAATTCCATCCCAGAGCACGTAGGCCCCCGCGACAAAAGAAAAAAGGGGGGGGGGGAAAGAAAGACATGGGACGGTTTAACTCAGAATAATAATTAGTAAAAGTGTCAGTGTCCAAAAATCCGGGAGACAGGAATCAAGATAGGCCAGTACAGGAGAGAGAAGGTGTCAAGAGAAGGAACTCCTTCAAACAGGAAAACTCTGTGGGAAGGAGCGAGGAAGGCGAGGTGGGAGCGAAAAAAGAGAAGTGGGCGGGGGCTCAACCCTGGGAAGGAAAAGGGCACTGGAAGGGAGAACACTCGGCACCCTTGGACACAAGGACCAGTGAGGGGGATTCAAACCAGCAACGAAGGGAAGGAAAAAAACCGGGACGTAGTGATCCAGAAAATAAACGGAAAAGACAGAGTGCCCTAGCAAAAACAGCGAACGGGGAGGGTGAATGTATCGTCGCACAATGTCCAGGAGTTCGTCTGCATCTGAAAGGAGCTGTAAAGTGGCAAGAGAAAAAAACCCGAGTGAGTAGAAATTTTACTGATCCGAGTGGACCTGGAATGCAAAACCTGGGGAGGAGATCAACAGTTAATGGGGGCAAAGGCTCGGGGGACCAAGTTGGTACCTAACAGGTCTTAGGAGGGAGAAAGTTGTATCGACGAAAACAACAACAAAAGGGGAAAGAGATAGAACGGACAAGAGGAAATAAAAAAACAAACTGGTCGAACAAAACAAACGGGAACCAAGGATCTCTAGAGTGTCCGCAAGCTAAAGCCACGAGAGAAGAAGAAAGAAGCACACGGAAAAAAAGGGAAAAGTTGATCAGCGACTGCTCGACGAATAGACCTGGCCAATGTGGACACCAGATTAGGAATGGAATAAGAAGGCTGAGAAGGGTCACTGAAGGGGCAGAAAACTTAAGAATGGGGCGCGTGGGTTCGGGTGTAACGGAAGACCTCGGTTCCGATAGGCCAGAAAAAAAAATCTGGGGTTTAGTGAGAATAGTGGGGGAAAAAGACGAAGGAGGCCAGGTGTGAAAAATAAGGTAAGGGCCGATGTCATTGCGTGCTGCAAGGTGAAAAGAAATCCTGTTACGCACAACCCCATGGAATGGGATGGCTACTCCTCCAAGAAGCGAATAACAGAAAAAAAGTCGATGGGATGATTACGACGCTCCGCCGGCACAGAAGCATAAACTGGAATAATAGGGGGACAGATGGGGGGTGAGGGGGAGGGGGAAGGTCCTAAAAAAAAAGGAGACGAAGAGGGAAAAAAATAGAGGTGGCTAGTCGCATTCCGCTTGTCAGCTTCGTGAAGAGGGGAGTTCGTGCATACGAAAAGGCGAACTGCACCACAAAAAAAGGACGACATCTCTTCAGTATTGCGAGGAACACAACACGTGGGTTCCCTTATGGACAATCATCTTAGGGGACATCGGGATGTGGGAGGGACCGAAAGTGAAACAACATCTAGGAAAGCGAGGAAGCTAATTAAAGAGAACAACCAAGGTGGCAAAAAGAGGGATGTGCGGCGGCGCAAGCGAGGGGATCGACCTACGGTTCTATGAAAAGAAAACAGATAGGTGTCACTTAAAAAAAGGTATATTAAAAGAATCCTAAAGGTCGGACCGAAAGGAGAATAATCAGGGCAAGTGGGGAGGGGGGGCTTAAGGGCGGGGGAGAGACGAGGCAGTGAGAGGGGGAGGGAGCTACTTGGCGCGACGATAAACGAAAGATGGGGGGAAAAGAGAGCCATTTGAGTCGGCAAGGCATCCCCTCATAATCGGCAGAAATGGACCTTCCGTCGGGAGAGGGAGCCGGAAGCGGGGGAAGAGAGAATTTTATGAAAACTGGAGAAGGGAGAATGAAGCCGGTGAAGGAAAAGAGGGGGCAACCTTTCTTTGTTGGGGAGAGAGTGGTAAGCCAAAAATTCCCAAAAGGTGCGGGGGAACCCTGTATAAAGTCAGCATGTGCAGGAAGGGCCAGGGATTCAATATCGCCAGCAATATCAAAGAGTCTTGCACCCCCCCCCTCGACGGTTAGGTCGAAAAGAACCTTTACCCCGAAAGCGATACACGGGGAAAAGTGAGTAAGGCACCAGCCTTTCTTCCTCCTCTTGGGGGGACTACAGGCCGGGCTTGGTCGTGCGTGGCTGACGAAAGTGTACGCAGAAGATAAAAAGTGGGAAAGGGTGTCCGTAAAAAGAAAAGGGTCAGTAATGAGGATGAAAGGGGGTGGTTTGCAACGGAAAATTGTCAGCTAAAGGCCACGTGAAGGTGAGACGGTGATCGATTCTGCCTCCAGGGTGAAAAAATTGAAAATCTTTGGGGTGAGAATCCCTTCAAGGGGAAGGGAGAAGAAGGAATTACCTGGGATTGGAGAAACTTTTTCAACATAAACGCGGAACTGGTTCCCGACAAGAAAGAACGAAAAACCTTTTTTGGGCGCGCCGAAGGGAAAAAGAGAAGGCCCGGAGGTAGGGTCAAAAAAAAGGGGCTTTTCACCTCTCCAAAGTGTTGAAAAAACGACTTTTCGATGTCATTTAAAAACTTGTGTCACACGACAGGCCATGGCCCCTGTCAGAGTCATCGCTCTGCAAAAATCCCCTTACTGTCAACGAGAAAAGAAAAGGAGGGGCAGGCTTGAAGCTTGGGGAAAAAAAAGTTAAAGGACGACGCAATCTGCCACACACACCAGAGGAGGAAAAAAGAGGGAACCACCGAACTCCCTCGCAGCCCACTCCAGAGACGCCCCGCGCCAAAAAGAAAAACTCTCAGCGGGAAAGGAAGGGAAGGATGTTTGGAAAAAGGAAGAAAAGGGGACGAGCAAGGGGGAAAAAGTCAATGAATTAAGATTTGCTCAAGAGGCAAAAGCCACGTGAAGGTGAAAAGCGTAGAAGTACATCCAAAACGAAGGCTCACCGAGCAGAGGTGCGGCGGCCTGAGGGAAAGGCAGGGGGGGGAAGAGATCCGTTAACGAAAAACCCCAGCCAGTGGGGTGCACCGAGACCCACTTTAAAAAAAAAACCCCAAACGGCGCCTCGATCGGGCTAACGGAAAAACCAAAACCGATAGGGCAGGGAAACGGAAAAGAGGAAAGGGGGAAAGATCGAGAAACAAGAAAGGGCAAAGGCCAGGTCCTTATACCTTACGACTTCAAACACCAGAGGGACGAAAACAACACGCCGGGCAAACAAAACAAAAAATAGCTGGCCAAAGAGAAGGGGACGACTGAAGAGGTGTACGAGTGTAGGAAACTAAGGTCAGTGGTCAAGGTTCATCCAAAATAAACCAAAAAAACCGGTGTCACGGGTACCGATCAACGACCAGCAAGTAACGGAGCATTTTGAAAGAAAAGAAATTGGGACCACCGGACCTAAGGTGGTCAAGGAGTTGGTGTGAAAACGGACGCCGACCGGAAGGGGACTGTCCACGTCGATTCGTGAATAAGCCTCGACAGAAAGGTAACCTAACAGGAAGGAAAAGAAGGGAAAAAAAGGGTGTTGTACCCGCTCCAAGAAAAAAAATACCGAGTGCTTCCAGGCTTCGAAGTCGAAGCCGGGGGGGAACTTCGAGGGTGGGGGCAATAAGGTTAACTTTCCAGAGGAAATCAAGACAATCTCCCGACCATGAATAAAACGAAACAAGCGAGCACAGTGGACTATTTTCCTGAATCGCGTCCACGGGGTAGAAAAAAAAGCCAAAAAAATACCGTGATAAAAGAAGGATGGGAGAGAGCCGGTGCAACGAGAACACAAAGTCCGGCACTATGGCCAAAATGGTGGACCGGGAAAAATGGAACCTGATATTCGTACCCAAGTTTCCAAGCACCACATTCAGAAGAGCGTGCAGTCGAGAGGGCATCTTGTCAGGAGGGTGGGGAATCGCCCAAAAAGGGGAGGACTCCAGGGAAGGAAACGGCCTTATACAGCGACACCTAAAAATCATGGTTAAGACGGAGGAAACGAAAGTCTAGGACGGGGAACCTCTTTTCATATCCGCGAAGCAAGAACCAGCGTCTGCTTCAAACAGCCCCCTGCGTTCAGGAATAACCAGGGCACCACCGGGTTGCTCCTTCATTCTGCGACGTACTATTCGGCGGCAGCCGCGAAAAGGGTGGCCCAGCCCCAGGGTACGAGCTGCACAAAGGACCGCGTGAAACGAAAAAAAAACAAATGGAAAAAAAAACTGCCCGGTTGAGCGAAGGGAATCCTCAAAAAAGGGATGGAAAGGGGCGAGTTCCGGACCTCGCCCCCCAAAGGGCATAAGAGAAGAGGAGCGACGAGAATAAAGAGGGGGGTCCGATAGAGAAAAAATTCAAAATCAAAAACTCGGTGGAGTTTAGGAGCGCGTTCGAGACTGAAAGCGGACGTCGACAAAACATAAGTGGGGTGTGTTACGGGCTTAAGCTGGTCCTGCACTAAAAAAAAAAAAAACCTGGAAGGCAGAAAGATCCCTGGACCAAGGAAGGGAAATCCGGTCGGGGATACAACGATGTCAGAACGACTTGCAGTGCTGCCAGAAGAAATGCGGCCGTAGGAGACCACACCAAAAACCGACCTCCCCCGGCTCGGTGCCGAGCGGTGGAAGGGAAGAATCAAGAGGGTTGAACTGACTTCAAAAGAGGGGAAGGAAACAAGGAAGGGAGCATGGATACGGAAGGGGAGGAAGGTATTCCACGCCCCGCTCCTTTTAAAAAGAAAAAATAGTAGCGTGCCGATTAGTTTTATGGCCCGGTGATGAAACTAAACGCTGGTGGGAAATATCAACACTTCCTTGGGGGGGGGGGGGGTGCTAAACCAAAGGGGTGGCTGGACTAACAGGTCCATGAAAAAGGACCGAGCTGTTTGAGAGTCTCCAAACAACAACGGAAGAAGATAGGTACATGTCCGGCTCTAAGGAGCAGAAGGGGGTCGAATAAAGCAAAAAACTGGAGAACCACCTCAGGCCCCAAAAAAAGCGTAGAAATTTCGCCTTCATCAGGGGCCATCACCATAGGATCAAGTTCAAGAACGGCCATACGGGCTGGAGAGACGAACTGCACTCAGCAGGCGGGACCTGGCCATTTTTAGGCTATGGGGAAAAAAGACCCAAAAGATGAGTAGTAACACGGGAGAGACGAACAGCGGTGGTGGCGGTTCTGTGGTAAGGGAGAGGAAGAGAAAACGGACTGGGAGGGTGCTGACAGCTGTGGAAGGACCCGAACAAAAAAAGTCCAGGCGTTCTGCCGAATACCAGGGCGGGCAGTGCTCGACAAGATGATCCCCATAGGCAACAACAAAAAAGGGTCTAAAAAGGAAAGTCACAGAAAAAACAGAGGTCGGTATTTGCCTAAGGTCAACAAAACCCTCACATCGAGCAGTACGAGCGGCTAAAAGATGGCCGGAGGGGCAGGGAAACGCCAAAAGTAGGGATTACGCTCCACCGTTAAGGGCAAAACCAAACAGTCCTGTGGCGGCGGCCGTGGGGGGACTCATCCTTTACGTAAGCTATAAGACGGGGAGCAAGCCGGTAAGAAAGGTGACGCAGTAGGAGATAAACAAACCGGTCGGGGCCCTTCGAATGAAGTGGGAAAAGTTCACAAAAAATGATTCTGGATGCGAATTGCGAAGAAAAGAGCACGGAGGGGAGAGGAATGGGACCTGTTAAGCGATCAGACATCACCAGGGGGGGCAAAATGGATGTGCGGCGGGAGATCAGCTCACCTGTAAACCGACGAGTTGCTATTTCAGAAAAAATTCAAAAACAAACCATGCGACTATCCTGGCAGGCCGATGGATGAGATGGGTACGAATTGGGCTGCAACGAGGGGAAAAGATCCTATAAGAATTAAATAGGGAGGGAATAGGTGAGACTATCCGGAAGAAAGGAGATAAATTTAAGGGGGGGGGGCAGGGCACGTTGTTGCATCTCCTCCATGTATTTCTAGTCAAAGAAGAACCCAAAACGCTGTTGTAATCCATAATGTCAAACCTGTCGGTCGTTAGTGGGGCCTCCGGAGACTAGAAATTTTATGCAGTAAGGAAAGGAGCCAAAAGAAAGGTGTCATGGCGCAAAAGGGGAATGGAACTGAGGAGGACAATCGACAAGGGAAGTGGTGGCTGCGTAGCCAAACCCCTTCAACAAGGCTTTGAAGACCCCTTAACAGCATCAGGAACGCAGTGGGCACCCGGAGGGGGGGGAAAGAAAAAATGAACTGGGAAGGTCCTTCGAGCTGTCGCAAGTTGGAACAAAGAGTCAAAAAGAACGTCCGGAGACACTGGGTACCAGGCACTGCCAAACAACAGGAGAAAAAGGTTGGAGGACGCAGAAGATGATCGTCAAGTTACCTAAGAAAAAGGTGGGGGGCGTGGCGCCCTACCACGATCAGGAGGAAGCAGCAAACCCCTGCTTGAAGAGTGCCGTACCAACAGGTCTGGGCCTTATATAAGGGAGGGGGAGGCCCTTTAGAAAGCCAAGGGGAGCCTTCAGCTAGAAAAACTTTCCACAAGGGAAAAAAAATTCTACGATCCTCGACCGAGGGGGGGGGGTGGGTCGACGCAAAAGGGGGACTCGAAAAGTAAGAGTAAAAAAGAAAGGAGGGCACTATTGGTTTTGGAAGGGGATATTGAAACACAGGCCCGGGGCCGGGTTTACGCGAACGACGATGATCGCCGTTCACGGCGCCGGACAAAAAATGAGAAGAGAGTGTGAGGTAACAGAAAAAAGGGGGGCTCGGCCAATTCACGCTGCAAAAAATCAGAAGTTACAGGTTGTAGCCACCTGTCGAAACTGAGTCATCGCAGCGTACACCAAACAAACGTACCGGGAAGGGGAAGGACGTTTCGGGAAAGAGGGGAAAGGGGACTTCGGAAGGACTGCTGGTCCCTCCTAAAACTGCTATCACTAAAAAAGAGGAGGGAGGAGTGGAGGTCTGTCAGCCAGCCGAAAAGATGTGGTCTTCACGCGAGACACCGCCTCAGCGGTACGCTGGATGTGGAGGAGACAAACCGGTAGAAAGGGAAAAAATTGCGGAGGACAAGTAAGCACATCGAAGTTGCAAGCGGGAGGGAAAAAACACGAAATCTGTGAAAAAGCGGGTTAGCCGTGGAACACCGCGGCAACCGGAGCAGTTGTCGGGCAGCTGACAAGTTCAGAAGTAGAAACTAGCTGGAGAAACCAAAAGGGGAAAAAACGCACGGGCTCTGACAACCAGGCCCGCGGACTCGAACGGAACGTGTCGGCGTAAGAGAACAACGCGGCGGGCCGACCGACCCAGGAGAATCGGGGGAAGAAAGAGGGAAGTCAAACGACGCTTCACCGGACGTTGTCCAGGGAGGGAAGGCTTACGAAAAAAAGGTGACGGTTTCGCCAAAATAGAAACCACCACCAGGAATCAGATAATAACTTCCAAGATTAGAAGGAGAAGACGGCCCACGCTGGTAAAAATACCCTCCATTCGTGTGAAAGGGAAAGCCTAAAAAAAACTTGATTCAAGGTGGCTATCAAAAGGAGGGAGGGGGGGGGGTGGGGGGGGGGGGGGGGGGGGGGGGCGGAAAAGAAAGGGAACACGAAAAAAGCACATGTTCCGCCCTGAGGAAGTGTTCCGACGGATGTTGTGGAGTTTTGTTCGCAAATGTTCACCGCGCCCGACCGCACTGAGGGAGTCTGGGAAAGGACAACAGAGAAACTGGCACTTCGGTCCAAGGGATTTCTATTGAAAAAAAATGACGCCAAGCATTGGGTGGAAAAAAGGGGCGCAGAAAGTTGCTCAAGGCCTTCCGGGAAAGAAAAGAAATTTAAGGAAGAAGTTGGAAACTCAGGTCTGGAAGGGGGCAAAAGGGGAGAAAGAGAAAAGCGCCAATCGAACCCTACCGCTACCGGTTTGACATTTAGGGACCGATGAAAAGCCATGTGGTGTAATTGTCAAACTCAACGAACGCGGAAAAATCGACGCTGGACTCGAAAGGGAGACGGGGAGAAAGATATCTCCCATCGAAAACACTCAAAGGAAAAAACTCTAAAATCCCCTTCAGGACCCTTCAACCGCGTTGTCCCCCATTCGTAAACATTTGTAAAAGATCCATGCCAAAGAATTCATTGAAAAGCAAAAATTGGAAAGATGAATGCCAAAAGTGGTTTGAAAAAAAAAAAAAAACACCAAAAAAGCTCCCAGGTGGAACAGCCCCCGTGATGCCGCGCACATCCATATTGCGAAAAAACAATGGGAAACAAAGGAAAACTGAACGGGGGGTCCGAAGAAAAAAGCGAAAACCAGCCCAAAGTCAAGCCCCAATCCCATCGAACACGTCTCCTTCACAGACCCCGCAAAGGGGGTCGAGCGGAAGTGAATGCGTCACGATTGAACGCCGAGGAGGGAGATTTCAAAGCGTAAGCGTCAAACGGACGCCTCGTTCCACCATCCGACAAGTTGGGGCGAAAAAAAAGAACCGGTGAAACTAATAGCAGGATCCCCTGAGTCGAGAGAGAGGGGCAAAACAAGCAACGCCATTGTCAGGCATCAACTCGTCCGGGGGGTTTCCGGAAGAAGAACTAAAAAAATCGTGGTGGCTGGAAGAGGATGCTGCGGCGGACGTCTCAACCCTAAGGGGGGGGGGGGGGGTTTTGGGCGCAGAACCTGGTCCGCACTGGGAAACCCTGGTACAAGCCCTTTGACCACTGCCGCCGGTCCGGGTCGAAAAACAAAGCTGATAAAGAAGGAAGCGTGAAAATATAACCGTAGAAAAGTGATTAAAAAACATCGCAACCACCAACGCTAGGGGGCCGAAGGGTAATGACGACGCCGTGGCGGGTGGTTGAACGAGAGGAAAAAAAAAAAAGCAACATGGAAGTCGCATTTCTGAGAGTTTCAGGAAGGGAGGAGGAAAGCCCAGCTCCTTCAAGTGCTGCTGGAAGGGAAGCGTTCGATTGCAGGATGATGCGAAAAATTGAAAAAAAACAAAAAGGGGGGCAATTGGGGGAGGGGGGGGACGACCAGGGGGTTGGGCGTTATCGACAGGTCCTGCCGGAGGGACGGCGAAAAGACGTG
>Ga0179593_1657170_pt1 | contig 18618 bp, 29 predicted proteins | sample CZODoug2_1_08_16_FD_185931 | JGI IMG/M metagenome (GOLD analysis project Ga0179593, IMG submission 185931) | Vadose zone soil fungal communities from Angelo Coast Range Reserve, California, USA - CZODoug2_1_08_16fungal (PacBio error correction) | ecosystem: Environmental > Terrestrial > Soil >...
CTTCTGCTGCCCAAAACCCTGGGGGGAAAAAGGGGGCTGTCCACGTTCAAAAAAAAAAACGTTTTTTTCAAAAAAAGGAAGAAGAAGTAATCCGCCACACAGCGGCGCGACGCCAGGGAAGAGCCCTTAAGGGAGGCAAGATGAACGTAGGAGCTGTATCTGCCGAGAAGGGGATTTCATCCTGCCTCGGGAAACGAAACAATTGAGGGGGAAGAGGAACTTCTTCAATTCACAAAGGAGCCGTCACAGTCCTGTGGTGGAATCAGAAAAGAAAGTTCATAAAGAAAAGAGGGAAAACTGCCGCCGCCGGTGAAAGAAAGACTCCTGAATGGATAAAGGGAGGGACAGCTTCGGTCGTCCGCATTGAGGACTCAAAAAAAAAAGATAACATTTCCATGACTTACAAAGGAACCGGCGGAAGAGGACTCGCGGCATTCGCTCCAGCACCTGCAAAAAAGAAGTGGAGGCTCTCTTGCCTCCAAGGAAAGGAGAACTCACGTCAGTTCTTCCTAGCTCTTACACGATGGGGCTAAGAGGAAAAAAGATCCTCTCAGAAAAGAAAAAGGGGGAAGGCCCGTCGCGAATTCAAGGGCAAGCGAGGACAAGAGAGAGACCTTGGGAGAGGGAAAGGAGAAAACAAAGCCGCAGATTGAGGTTTGTGGAAGGCGGGAAAAGAGGAGAGGGGGGGGGCATCGGTTCGATACAGGAAAAACACATCGCCATGCAGAAAAAGAAGGGGCTTCGCGCCGAGGAAGAGCTGGCCCCCGACCCTCCGGGGCCGCGCGGCATGGGAAGAAAAGATCGCGTGATCCTTCTCGCGATACAGAAGAGGACCGCTGCTCCACGCGTTGATAGGGAAAAGAAGTAAAAAAAAAAAAAAAAAAAAGTCGCGTTATTTTCTGCAGCCGAAAGAAGAAGAAAGATATGCCTCCCGGGGGAGGTGCTGCTCCATGATTTCTGCGTGAAGGCAAAGGAAAGGAAAAAAACCGGCGGCGCGGCGCTCCACGCTGCGGAAAGATAATCGGCTCACCATGCTAGTACAACCACCAGACTAAGGAAAAAAAGAGGGGTAGGAATGATAGAGAGAAAAAGGGAAGGCCGGTATCTTGCGAATGGAGAAGGGGGGACGAAACCAAAAGAAAAGCGGATCAGACGGCATATCGCTCTTTAGTGAAGCAAAAAAAGGGGTACGAGTGAAATGCGCAGGAGGGGGCCGGCGATTTCTTTTCTTACCAAAGAGAATGAGGGGAAGAAAAAGAAGGAGTCAAATCCACGCTATCCCACGCTCGCGGAAAGGAAGGGGGGAAGGAACAGGCCTTGGCCTTTCCGTCACTCGCCGGGGTCCGGAAGACAGCCGAAGGGGGTGTAAATTTTCGACACCAAAAAAAAAAGGAATAAAACGCCACACCTTCTTCTCCTAGGAGGGAAAAAGAACGCACGCTAACCGCGCGTTTCAAAAGAAGCCGCTATTCTCCGCCAAGGAACTCCTCGAAAAGGGGGGGGAAGCGCTCGCTGCAAAAAGAAGTGGGGGGGGAGTTCTTAGAACTAGGAAAAAAAAATCGCAATCTATCGAGCCGGGGGAGGAAGCTCTTTAAAAAAACTTCCTTTCCGAAAAAATACGTTCCCAACGAAATCTCCGAGCTCTATCAGAGGAAAAGAGGAAAGTTGGTATAGTTCATTCTCTAGGGGAAAAGAATCACGGAAGAGGCCGCTATCTCCTCATGTTGCCCGAGGGAAAGGGAAGAAACATATCCGGTCTTCCTGTGGTTTCCAGCGAGCACAAAAAAAAAAAAGAGGGGAAAGGCACGACTCCTTAACATCTTCCCTCCAAGCGCGGCCGCAAAGAGGAGGGAGAAAAAAGGGAAAAGGGGGACGCCCCGTCCGCTCGCCGCTCGACGAAGAAAAAAAAGTCGCGCGCCGTCTCGCCGTCGAGGGACGATAGGGGGGAAAAAAGGAGAGAAGACTTTTCCCCACCGAAAGCCCGCCGAGTAAGGAAGGAAGTCATCGTTAAATACAGGAAAAAAAGGGGGGGAAAATAAGAAAATCTCGATTCGCTCCGTAGATGAACCGGCCGTCCAAATATTTCGATGAACGCAGAAAAGGCCGCGCGGATAGCTCATCAACTCACGTTTTGACGAAAGGGAAAACTCTCTTTTCTGCTGGACCTGCCACAAAAAGCGGTCGTCGCCGAAAAGAAAAGATTAAGAAAGAAAAAGGACCCGGAGGCGATCTCGACACATGTCTGATGAAAAAAAGGGGGGGAAGCGCTGACGTACGAAAACGGGGGAAGAAAAGCGCCCAAGAACCAAAAAAAAGAAAAAGAGGGAAAGTCCTTAACCACTGATCAGAGGTGAGGTCGCCGTTCATCCATCCTTCCACCGTAATCCCGGGAAAGCGAAAAAGAAGGGAGGAAAAAGAGATATATTTCCCGGTATTCGGGAAGGCGATGCACTGCGAAAGGTGGAAGAAAGGGGGACGCAGCGGTTCCTATTGGAAAAAGGGGGGGGGGTAAGGGGGAGGCTCCCATCCTAAGGGTGTCCGGGGGTGTTCGGTACTGGCCGCTCGGCAACAGCTTTGATTCCGTACGAAGAGAGAAAAAAAGGAGGAAAAGAAACCTACACTAGGGTCGAATATCTTGGCTTGCGGGAGAAAGAAAAAAGAGAATGCTTTAATGCTCCGTCGTCAAAGGGGGATCCTCGCGTCGGCCTCGCCGACGGGGGGCAGAAAGGAATCTCGGCGGTCGACAAAAAAAAGAGAATCACATGAATTCGCATCACCATCTGCCCAGATGGTCTTGAAAGGGGAGATCGCGGTGGGGGACACGGATCTATCCTGTCCGCCGAGGATTTTCGCGATGAGAAGGGGGAAAATCGAGAGGGGCGAGAAGGGAAAAACTCGGTCTTCTTCTATAGAGGAAGGAGGAGTCTGTGAAATTCAGTGCAAGTGCCCCCTAGGAGGAACCCTGGCTCCTCGAAAAGAGACTTTCTCGTGTACGTCGGGGAGGAAAGGGGAAAAGGGAAGTAATCTCTAATCTGTCCAACGGGGTGGAGAAGAGGGGATGATTGCGCTTCTGTGACTGGAGGGGAAAAAAAGGAGGAGAGACCTCCTTCATTGTAAGGGCCGAGCGCATATGAAAAAACGGAAACAAATTGATCGAAGTCGAACGTCTGAAGAGAAGAAGGGACTCTTCTCAACGTATTTTCGCGCATGAGGAGAGGAGCTTGCTTAACGCTCTGCTCCAATGATCACGAAAAAGGGGAAAAAAGGAGGAAATTTTCGACGAACCACAAAGGATGATCATCAATTTGGAACGAGCGCAACATCGCGACACAGAGGAGGGGAAGGCCGAATCTCTCCGTTTAAGAGGAAGAGGCGTCGTTTCATCAGCAAAACACAAACAACCGCGGGCACAAAAGGGGAGGGAGGGGGGAGGAAATTGGCGCGGCGTTTCTGGTATGAAGGGAAAAAAAAAGGGGGTCGGTACGGCACTTGCGATTGGGCGCCGGCCACGTCCCTGTCGGCCAACCGGGAAGGGGGTGGAGGAGACGTGGTTGGCCCTTCACTTAGTTCGCAATTGAGGAGGGGGGAAAAATCTCCAGGGCAACCGGAGGAGCGCAGAAATATAGGAACTGATCTTCGGGAGGGAGAAAGGACGCTGATCGGGGGACATTTTGCGCTGGGTTTCGCATGAATACACCAAGGGGGGAAGAAGGGAGCGTGGCAGCGAACGCTGAAGTTGTCCTTCGAGCATCCAGAAAAAAAAAAAGGAAGAGAGGAGGCCGTGTTGTATCAGCAGGAGCTCGAGGAATTGCGGCGTGGAGATCGTAGGGGGAAGGACGCGAACTGATGTACTTTAATACCGCGCAAGGAAAGGGGAAGGAACAGCCTCGTCGCGGAATACGAAAAGGAGGTGCAGAACTCCTGCTGCTTTGGAAGGGGAAGAGGGGGGCGTTTGCTTGCTTCCGATCAACGCGCTGTAAAAGGGAAGAACGCGCAGGGATCGCGGGACCGGATCAAAGGGAAAAAAAGGCGCCGCGGCCGCCCGGGGCCAGCTGTCCGAAAGGGGAAGAGAAGGGGGCAGCATTTCTATCGTGTGCGAGGGGAGAGAAAAACAAGAGGAAATCCGCTTCGAATGCGCGAAAAAGGGGAGGGGGCGAGCCTTGTTCCCTCGAGGAAAAAAAAAGGAGGAGACGCGTACTCTGTCCCGGAAGCTTGCCTTGCATGCGACTGTGGGAGGAGGAGAAAGGAGAGAGAGGGCAAGGGGGTTGTCTTGTCCGCACTAGCGATAGGGGGGGGGGGGAAGAGGGGGATACGGTTCGAACGGGGCGTCAACTCGATGTCCAAATTTTATGCGGGTCCGAGGGCAGGAGCAGACATCCGCTCTTAACTTCTCTACTTGCGAGGAAAGGGGGGGAGTAACGTCGCCGGAATTGAAGGCATCAATGCTGCCGAAAGTAGCAAACATTTATCCATTCAGACTATTAGCCTGTGCTTTTCCTGCACTGCGGAGAAAAAAAAGAATGGCGTTTCCGTGCAAGCCAGTAATCAACACCGGCATGTGGAAGGAGGGGGGGGAATGGGGAGGGCTCAAAAAGAGGGGCGGTCCACTCTCTTTCGAAGGCTTTCGGTACCGAGGCATGAGGAAATCAAGAGAGGGAGAGGTGGGCAACGAACAATACTATTTAAGGAACGAGGGGGAAGAGGGAGGAAAGAGGAGCCGCTGGTGGCGCTGTCGTCGGGACAACGCCGGGCGCGGCCGTTGTGACGTTAACTTTTCGGCAAAGAGAAGGAGGAGAAAAGAATCTTGGGTCCAGCGGGAAACGGTGTCACAATCATCAGCTCTCTCAAAAAAAGAGGTGAGGAGAACACAGTTTCTCCGGCGGGGGGGAAAAAGGAGGGAGAACGGCAAAGATCATGCATAGGTACGTCCACCGGCCGCGAGGCGATGGAAAAAAAAAAAAAACGGGAGAGGAACGCCCGTTCCGGAAGCACGGGGAAAGGGAGGGGAGTGCACAGTGAACGAGGGGGGGGGGATCCTGCCGCGACCGAACGAATTTCTCCGCTTCCGTGGAAGGATGCACCAGTCTTCATTCACCGAGCGCCAGGAGACAGCACGGGTGATCAGGTCCCCTGGCGGAGGAAAGAGGACGCACAGCGCGAATTGAAAAGGAAAAGAAAAAGAAAGGGATAAATGTTTGCGACGTCCAAGAGCGGCTGTCCGCATTGATGCCTTCAAATAGGGAGGGGGGTGGCAGCAGGGCCATTACTGCCATACGGTAAAAACCCTCGCCATTCGAGAAGGGAGAGAGGGGAGGAAAAAGGGAGAAAAGCCTCCGTACCCTCAGACAGGGCTCTCTTACGCCCCTTTCCGGAAGAAGGGAGGAATAAAAAAGTCATTTATTCCTCTCGTAAAGAGAGGGAGAGGGAAAGAAAAGGGACTCAACTAGCAGAGATGATATTTGAAGCACCGTCCGATGCAAGGAAAAGGGAGAGAGAACGGTTTTCGGAGGCCATAGCGGGGAAAAAAAAAGGGGGGGGGGGGAAGGGGGGTGTCGGCTAATGAATTCGACGCGGCGGCGCATCGGGGAAAAGACGGGGAGAAAACCGATCTCCCTTCTGACAGAGAGGAAAATCCGGAATCTGGCCCCGGCCTCAAAATTGAAGGAGCCTGTCCTCGAAAGGAAGAAGGAGAGGCGAGAACATGCATGCAAGCTTGCTCAAAGGGAAAAAACCAAGTTCTTTGAAGAGAAAAAAGATCACCCCCCTAGAAAAAAAGAAGGGGGAGGTATGTCCACCTAATACTCAGCCCGTAGGAGGAAAGAGAGGAGAAAGTGCGCGTAATTCCAGTTCCAAATAAAACAGGAGGCGCTTCTCTCGCTCTTACTACTAAGGAAAAGGGAAAGGGTCGCACCAATGCGCCTCCGCGTAGACCACAAAGGGGGGGGGGATGGAAAAGAGGACCCCCACTTCATCGTTCTATGCAAAGAGAAGAGGAAGGAAGGAAGGTAAAATGGGGGTTGATCATCGAAACCAAGCGCAAAATGTCCCAGCGGGAAGAGGAGAAAGCGGACCGGGAGAGAGGGAAAAAAAACCCCTCCTCCTTGCCGGAAACTTCACCAGCCAGCTGATAATGCTGAGAAGTCCTTGCCTGGCAAAAAAAGGGAAAGAGGACTGGGGACGATCTGCCGACCAAAGAAGAGAAAGGACCGTACCGTGACAAAAAAGGGGCGACACCGAAGAAAACGCCCGCGCCAATTCCTCAAAAAGAAAAAAAGAAAGAAGGATTTCGTGCACGCGGTGAAAAAAAAAAAAAGGGGAAAATGAGCCGTCAAAGAGATTCGCCGCACATGAAAAAAGGAAAGCGGGAAAATGTTGCCTGCTGCGCCCAATGCTGATCTCCTTTGTTTGTAGAAAAAGAAAAAAGAGAAAAAAAGAGGGATCGATCCTTGCTCAGGGAAAGGAGGAGAAAAAAGGACAGGTCGCGAAAAGACGGGGAAGAAGCGTAGCGCGCCATGCTGAAAAAGGGGGAGAACATTGGGGGGGAGGGGGGGAGAAAAAAAAAGCCGACCGCACGCCGTAGGGAAAAAGACGCAGGGTGGCCCTCTTCATCGAAAAAGAGCATCACTCAATCTTCTGGCAGGGGGTTTCAGCTGAGCACACCCCGTTTGAAAAGCAAGAAGAAAGGAAAGAAAGACTTCCTGCACTGCGCAGAGAAGAGGAAAATAGTGGGCCACTTCCTGGGCAAGAGGGGGAAACCTGCATTTGCCAAGCCGCAAGAGAGAAGACTCTTCATCTACGTCGCGCGCCAAGGGGGGAAAAGGGGGGAGATCCGGTGAATCGCATCCGCTCATGACTTCGAAAGAAGTCCCCCCCACCGCGAATCCGAAAAAAAAGGAGGGGGAAAAGAAGTTCATCTGTAAATACTTCTGCAGATGGTGAGAAAAGGAAGACGAGATCTCCACCTTTCCCAATAGTGAAAGGAAAGGGGGAACCTCCTCGCGATAGACAAAAAGAAGAGACGTCGCCAATCCCTCACTTGATGTGAAAGAAGGGAGGTCTTCTCCTCAAAAAAAAATTCCTCCATCCAGTCGTGAGTTCCTGGGGGAAAGGAGAGAGGAACATGCTTCATTCGCGCGGAAAGGAAAAAAGGGGGTTGCCGCGCGTTCCCGTAACCGAACTGGCAAGAAAAGAAAATACCCTAACTCTCCTCAAAGAGGATCCAGTTCCTTAACAAAAAAGCAGTATTGTTTCCACAACGCTGTCGCAGAAAAAAGGGGAAAAATAATCTCACAACAACAACTTATGATTATGAAAGAAAGAATGCGATGGCACAAAGACCCGCTTGAGGAGAGGGGAAGGGGGGAAGGAACCTTGACCTCATCTTTCGATTTCGTAGAGGAGGGGGGGATCCTCCTACTACAAGGTTCTGCCAGTTTTCGTACTGCCGAAGGAAAAAAAAAAGGGGAGGGAAGGGGGGAAAGCGAGATCTCTCCGTTTCAGAGAAAAAAAAAAGGGGAGACGAGCTTGGCTTAGGGGCAGGTACGACCGCTTCACGCGGGTCAGGGCGAAAGAAAAGGAAGGGGAGAAGGAGGACAACTTTTTAGTTTTCTTCGATAGAAGAAGAATCACGCCGACTGGGCGGGTCAAGAAGTTGGGACGGCCCGGCGATCGCGGCGTCGACATAGAAAAAAAAAGGAAGGGAAACATGACTTCTTTTCCGAAGCGGAGAGGGAGGGGAAGGGGGACACGGACGGGGACCGGCCGCGAGGATTTTCGCGATAAAAAGGGAATCGACTGCGCTACGGAGAGGGGGAAGCGCTGACGCTGGGGCTTCGTCGAGCGGCGAGCGGGGGAAGGGGGGGGGAAAGTGGCACACATTCAGAAGAGACCTTTGTTCGCCGAACAGGGGGGCTGAGGCTCGCTTTGGAGGAGGGGAAGATTTTCCAGGGAGAGAAGGGTGACCGGAATCGAGTCAAAAGGGTTTGCTCGCTGAAACCCAGGAAGACCGAGGGGAAAGGAGGGGGGTTCCGCGGGACAAAAGAGAGGCAGGATGACCTCCGGCTTGATTCGGTCGGCCGAGCTCATGAAAAAAGAAAAAAATGACTGAAGAAAAAAAGGAGAGAAAGAAACTCTTCTCTGCCCCGTATTTTCGAGAAAAGAAAGGAGAGGGGAGAAAAAGGAGCACTTCTCGATCGATGTAGGGGGGAAGGGAAAAAAAACAAAGGATGATCATATTGGGCGCAAGCGAGCGCAACATCGAGACGGAAAGGGGAGGGGCATTCTGTCGGAAAGGAGGGGAGAGATGTATTTTTATTAAACGCGCGGGGGAAGGGGGGAAGAACCTGCTTCCCCAAAAGGGTGCGAATAATTTCTATTTTATGACATTGTCTGCGGGGAGGAAGGGGAAAGGCTTCTCTGTGGGAAAAAACCATCTCTCTTTTGTGTCCCTTCACATTCTATGAAAGGGAAAAAAAGGAAAGGGTTCTGGCGAAAAAAAAGGGGACGAGACGTGAGGCGCGTTTCTTTTGGGGAAAAAGGAAAGGGCTCCGCAGCATTAGAAGCTTCTGTTTAAAAAGAGAAAAAAAAAGAGCGCATCAGAAAAAAAACGGGTCGCTGAAGCGCGCTATGCGCTGGAAGATGGTTACTTTTTGGGGAAGGGGCGATGACTACCCCATTTTACCCGAGGAAGCCCTGAAAGGGGAAGATGCACTCCTCTCTTGAGGAAAAAAAGACAAAGCCGCACCTTCTTCGCCTAAACGCGTGGGAGAAAGGGGAGACGAATGGTGGCTCGGAGGCGACGTCTGAGTAGGAAAAGGGAGAGGGCCTCGCCGGAAGGAAAAAAGGGGATGGACTGTAATTACGCGCGCAATTCGGGAGGAAAAGAAAGGAGGGGGAGAGGGGTTCATACATACTGCTTCTTTTGTGAAGGGGAGAGAGGGCTTCCGATACTCGCAGAAAAGGGCGGTAGCAGCTGCATGTATCGGAGGACAAGCGATCGTTGCCATAAGGGGGAGAGGGGGAGAAAGAGGTACCCGGACCTCGGCCGAAGCCGATCACTCATTTGGCAGCAAGGGGGAAAAAGAGAGGGGGAAAAGTGCCGCCTCTCCTCGGTAGAAGGAGGAAAGAAGAAACAAACCAATTTTCGGCTTTGCTCGAAAAAGGTTTCTGAAAGACGACTCTTACCGAGAAAAACGTTGGGCATCGTCGACGGTATCAATAATCATCCTGCTATTCTGATAATGCGCGAGAGAAAGAGGGGGGAAAAAGAAGATCTTGTACTCCGTAATCCACTGACGAGGGAAAAAAGAGAAAGGGCGTCACGCAGCATCACTTTAATATGCGGTAAAGGAAGGGGGGAAAGAAGAAGCGAGGAACTGCTCGACTGGGAGAGGAAAAAGGAAGTGAGTCCACCGTCGCAAAGGGGAATGCATCAATTCGCCGGGCCTAATCGGGAAGGGAGAAAAAAAAAAAAACGAGTGCTTTGGGCCGAGGGCGGCCATTTTGCAATTCTCGATGGGAAAAAAAAAGGGAAAGAAGGGAAGGATAACTACCCACAAAAAATTCCTGTGAAGGGGAAAAAAGAGGGGAAGACTGCACAAGGGCGGCTTCCACGAAGCGGCAAATTCTTTTCGGGAAGGGGAAAAGTAAGGAATAAAGGGAAGATGTTTCCCTAACAATACTATTGGGGAAAGAAAAAACGGGAGGCGGCGCAAGGGTGGCTGATATGTCGTCGGACAGAGAGGGCCGTTTGACGGAAAGAAAAAAGAAAGGGGAAGAGACGCAGAAGAATCGGGGACAGCGGCTGCTCACCGGGGGGAAAGAAAAAAAAAAAAAGGGAGGGAGAGGAAAATATATCTCTGGGGAAGAAAAGCTGGGCCCCAGATTACTGGCGCTCCGTCCAAGATCCTTCTAAAGGGGAAAAAGAAGGGGATATTCGAAGCATCCACAGCTTCGCCGCCGCCGTTTCCGGAAAGAAGGAGTAGAGGGGGGACGTTCACTATTAACTATGAAAGGATAGGGAAAGGAGAACGAACGAAATTTCTCAGAGGTGTACGCCGCGACGTTGTGGCCGGATGCCAGGGAGGAAACGATCGCCTTCGCCGGAAAAAGGGGGAAGGAGGGAACGGCAAAACGCCGGCATCGGCTCCATCGCCGAATTGCAAAGAAGAAAGAAGAAAGCACGGCGACTCTCCGGAATGGATAATGTGTGCGAATGAGGGAGGAGGGAGAGCCTGCATTGAATTCCTTCAAAGGAAAGGGGCGGGAAGTCATGACGGAAGATACCGGTACCGGCGCCCCGTCGAGCAACACACCTCGAGGAGAGGAAGGCCCGTTCTTCAATCCTTACCCTCATTAAAATTGAAGGAGAGGAGAGGGGGAGAAAAATCAATTCAGGGAAAACAAGAATATAGCTAAAGCAGTACACTTCCAACCCAACCCCAGTGCCGCTCGAGGGGAAAAGAAAGGAATGGGGTGAATCCGGGAAAGCGGCCATGTACGGTCCGGCGTCGCTCGAACGGTTTTCGGGGGAGGGAAGAAAGGAAAGGGGGGAGGTTGTGTCGGCCTAGAGGAGAAAAAAAAAGGGGGGGGGGGGAGATCCGTCCGCCGGCTAACGACGCCATGCTGGAGCAGGGCGTTCGCTTCGCGCCTCTTCCCGGAAAGGGTCCCCGGCAAGAAGGGGGAATTCCTCGCCTGGGCAACGATCTCGTGAAAGAGGGGGGATGCTTTCTCCCGCCGAGGGAGAAAAGGGGAGAGGGAAGCATCCTTACGAAAGCGACAACTCCCAAAGCGGCCGTATTTTCTGGCACACGAAAGAAGAAAAAAAAGGAGGGAGGGACAGGAACTTGCGGCGGTCTCATAAAGAAAAACGGCGGCGCGTCGAACCGCTTCGTACACTCCGCCGCAAGAGAAAAGGAAAAAAAAAAAAAAGGAGGGGAAGCGTTTCAAGCAAGCAGGGGGGGGAGAAGAGAGAATAGCGTGCGATTCCATCAAAACTTATATCTTGGCGATCGGAAGAGGGGAGGCAATCGAAACCAAAGCAAAAAAGGGGGAAAAAAAATTGTTTCAGCGACGCAGCATCCAGGTACGAGATGGATGCGCTCCTCCGGCGGAAAAGAGGAAAGCGCTGACTAATGCTGGAGGGGGGAGAAAAAAGAAGTGGCCGGGCAACAAGCGCATCCCACGCTCTCGTCCATGCCCGTAAACCTGCCTTGGCAAGGAGAAAAAGGGAAAGGGAAAACAAAATCGCGATTGTGTAAAATTTTCGAACACCAGAGAAAAAGCGCCCGCGCAAGGGAAAAAAAAAATGCTCTGGTCTTCTTTTGAGGAAAGGGGGGAAGGGGGGGCGCGTTTCATCAAATAGACAGAAAAGGGGAGAGGACACGACGATCAAGCGAGCGATTTTGCGCTCGCTGCGGCAAGGGGGGGGGGGAGGCTAACTCGAGAAAAAGAGAAAAAAAAGAGAAAGGAGAGGGCCGCGCGTTCAGCAAAAAAAGCCATCCTCCTTCATGGAAAAGAGGGGGAGGAGCGCTCCATCTCTTCATCGTCGGAATGAAAGGTCTGCGCCTGGCCGAAACTAAGAAGGAGTCTCCTCGAGCTCAGAGGGGGAAAAGAACTCATCACCATTCTGTCTTAAGGGGGGGGAAGAGAGTCCGGCAGGGGAACTGCCCTATCCTGAAATAGAACCGAAAAAAAGAGAAAAGAGGGCGACCAGTTTGTCCCATAAGTGGGGGGGGGGGGGGATAAAAAAAGGGGAAGAAAAGGGTGCCGCCCTCGACTCTCTCCCGCTCGACTAGACGCTGGAAGAAAAAATCTCTCCTTCGATTTTAACGACGGAAGAGGAAAAAAGGAGCGCGGCAGGCAGATCCGTGTCCCCCAAAAAGAAAGAGAAAGAGTCCCAGCACTGAAGAGGGGAAAGAGGGGCGAAGCATGATTCGATTCGGGATCAAAATCGCCGGTGCCGTCCCAATATTTCGATGACGCGCCCCAGGAGGGGGAAAGGGGGAGAAGAAAAAAGACACGTTTACGACTTCGCCATCCAGGCACTTCTAGGGGAGGAGGGGGAGAAGGGGGCCGAGGGTCTGGAGCCAAAAAACCAAGCTCTTCGCCAGCTCTGGCTTTATTTCTGCCAGAGGAGGGGGGAAGGAGGAATGCGCTCTTCTTACGGAAGAACGAAAGGGGGGCCCGTACCTAACTGTGAAACCACGGCGGATTGGCGCGCCCAAGAACCAGAGAAAAGGGAGGAAAGGCCGGGAACCCTTCCTCATTATTTTGTGCCAGAGGGGCCGTGCAATCGCAAGAGCCAAACCGATAAAGAAAAAAAAAAAGAAGGAGGAGGAATGAGAGAGATTTCCCCCGGGGAGGGGGGGAACCGCGTGCTGGCCAAATCAAAGACGGGTTCCGCCCTGGACCGCAGCGTGCCCGAGGAAGAGGGGGAGGACGCCCATCCTACCGTGTCGGCCATGGGAGGAAAAAAAAAGGAAGGACGAACGCAGCATGCAGCGGGGGACGAGCTCGCTCCGGGTCATTAACTCACGCCCTATCTTGCTAAGAAGAGGGGGGAGAGGGGAGAAAGACCGCACATCTACGTTCTTTATTGCGCGTAAGGAAAGGGGAAGGGAGGGGGGGGGGGGCCATCGGCGACTGGAGCGGAGAAATTTGGGACGGCCCTTCGATCTCGGCGTCGACATCGAGAGAAAAAGAAGAGGGGAGGGAAGATGACTTCTTTGCCGAGCGGAGACGTAGGAAGAAGAGGGGGGGGGAAAGAATGGGCGCGAGCTGCCGATCGTAAACGGGGCGATACGGCGCGCGACTTCGCTACGCGGTCTGGAGGGGGAAAAAAAATGCAGTTTCACATTGCAGGAGGGGACAAAGAGGGAGAGAGAGGCGAGGCGATCTAGGGCGTACTTCGGTCTATTTCCGGGAAAGGGAAGGAGAGTCCAACGTGTTTTTCTCGCTGGGAAAACAAAAGGAGGAGTGACTGATCGACTGTATCGAGCGCGGCAAAAAGGGAAAAAAGGGGAAAAGACGGCGTGATTCGTCGGCCGAGCGCATGACCTATAAAAGGAAAAAGAGCTTAAGAGGCGCGCTACGCTTCGCTGGCCCCGTATTTGGGGGAAAGAAGGAGGAGACGCGCGTCGCACTGAGCACGGCTCGATCGAGGGGGAGGGGGAGGGACGCACAACAAGGAGAGAAACGGGGCGCAGCGAGCGCAACATCGCGAAAGGAAAGAGGGAGGCTAATCGCGCCAGGGGAGAAAAAGGGTACGCGTCGGTTCAAAAACCTCTTTTCACTAAAAGCGAGAGAAGGGGATTGGCCCGGCTTTCGGTATTCGCTGGGGGGGGGAAGGGGGGAAACGGCACTGTGATTTCCTGCGCCGGAAAAAAAGGAGCGTGGTATGCGCCTTCGGGGGGTCCCCCGGCACGATTTGCTAGAAGGGGGAGAAAATCGCAGGGAGACGGAGGATCGCGAATCTCGTCACCTGATGCAGAAAGGGATATTCCGCTGATTCCGCTGGGGGAAAGGGGGGAAGGATACACATGGTAACCTCTCCATAGAAGGGGAAGGCTCGTTTCCGAGGAGGTGGGCTCAAAGAGATCACTCGTAACCAAGAAAAGAAAAAGAGGGAAGGGGAACGTGTTCGACTCTGAGGCGGTGGTGGCTAGAGGGGGAGAGAAGAAGCGGAAGGCGCTCCGCCGGAAGGGGGAAGGAAGACTCTCAATTCATGGAGAAAAAGAGAGAGGAAAAAACGGGCTGATTTTCGTGCAGAAAATTCGGGGGGGTGGTCGAGGTCGTTGAGTGATGGAGAAAAGGGGATCAACTGAAAGAAGGGGAGCACGCGCGCCCTTTATCGGAAAGAGGAAGAAAGAAGTTGCACCCATGAAAGAGGGGGAGTCTCCCTGAGGAAGGGAAAAGAAAAGCAGAAGATCTCATTTGGCATCATGGCGAGCGGGGGGGGAAAAGAAGAGTAACTGATCGACCAGGAGAGGGGGAGGCGAGCCTAGCCCACAAAAAAAACTTTGCGGCTTGAAGGGTTCCCGCTCTTGAGAAGGGAAAGAGACGCGTACCTTGGGGGGCCTCGTCCCTGGCCGACGGAAGGAAAAGAAAGGGAAAAGAAAATAATCATCTCTGGCTATTCTGAGAAATTCGCGAAAAGGACAGGGGGGGAGGGGGACGAAGAGATCACTGAAAGGAGTTCGACTAGCGGGGGGAAGGAAACCTTAATGTATGCGGGTAAGGGGGGGAGGGGTGCTGAAGCATTAAAGAGCGACTGGGCGCGGTAACCGGGGGGACCAAAGAGGCCGAATTTTGAAGGCAAGAAAAAAAAAAGAGCTTGACTTCGGGAAAAGAAGGACGGGGTAAGCCGTTGCTTTTTCCTGCAAGGAGGGGAGGAAAGGGGGAGAAGGGGATGAACCTGGCGTTTCCGGTCAAAAGGGAAGAAAAGGGGAGGGGGAGAAGGCGCTCGGTGAATTGAAGAAAGGGGAGAAAATAGCGGCGTCCAAGGAGTAGGGGGTACCTACATGATTTAAATCAAACTCAAAAAAAGGAGAGGAAAGAAACAATACGAATTTAATTCACTCAGTGGCATGGGAGGAAAAGGGAGGGGGGGGGGGGTGGGGCGTGTCGTTCTGACAGAAAGAGGGGGGAGGGGTCCGGGGGGAAGGGAAAAGATCTGTGCGGGGTCAAGAATCTTGTTCCCGCGCGCAACTTTGGAAAAAAAAGAAGAAACACCACAACTAGGAGTAAAAGAAAAAACGTTGCACAGCCCCCAGATTCTTCTTTCTCTCCGGAAAGAAGAAAAGGGGGGAAACTTCCACCGCAAGAGAGGAGGGAAGTCCGACACATCAGCGCGCCGCCTTTTCCTGCAGAAAAAAAAGGGGGGGGAGTTCCCTCCTGAAGGAAAGGAACAATATAAATAAAGTAAGGATCTGTCCTAAAAAAAAAAGAGGAAGAAGGGAATCGGTACCAAAAGAGAAAGGGGAGAAGGGGTTGCCGGATGCCGTCAGAAATCCCGAGCGCCTTCGCCGTCCACATCCGGTGGGAAAAAAAAAAAAAAAAACGCCAGGTTCATCTGCGCCATCGCGAGGGAAGGGGGGAGGGGGAAAAGAGTATCGGACGAATGGATAAATGTTGGTCCATCTCAGGAGGGGAAACTGTCCTGCGACCGGTGTCAGGAAAAAAGGGTTACCAACCAAGGGAGGTTGACAGTAGGGGGGGGAGGAAGGGGGTGGGGGATGGGTGAAAAAAATGGGGAGAGCGCGGGTAACTATCGCTCCTATTCGGAAGGAGCCTCGATCGTCTCTTCTTGGCTTCGATAAGAGAAGACATATTCTTCCAAGCCAGCAGGGATCCCTTCCCCGCCTTCGCATGCTTTCCTCCGCCTTTTCCTTCGCCTCTTCGTGCGAACAGAGGAGGAGTTCCTCTCGGAAAGAAGGCCAACCCAGGAGCTCGTCCGCATTCTCATAATAGCAGAGATTATTAGGGGGGAGGAAGAGAAGGGGAAAAGAGCAATTTGCGTGCCATGGAAGGGGAACAGAAGGGGCGGACAAGAGCGGGAACAAGGTAAAAGCGCAAAGTTTAGGTTGTGTCGCTAGCGCGAAATGGAAAGGAGGGATCGGTCCTATTCCGTTCCGGAGGGGGGGAAAGAAGAGCGCCAATAGGAAGCTGCACAAAATGAGTCAAAATGAACAAAAGGAGGGGAGGAAAGCAAAGAAAAAGGCCTCCTGGCCTCGGCAGGACGGTGACAGGAAAAGGAGAGAGAAAGAAAGGGGCATATCACAAAAAAGGATTGAACTCCGAACGCGTTTTATCGGAAGCATCCTTCAACGGAAAAAAGAGAAAAAAGAAGGGGGGGGGAAGGCCCGATATAATATCAGTAGGGGAAGAAAAGGGAGGGCGACGAGTTCCAGTCCTCAGTTCTCGCTTGAAAAAAAAGAAAGAAGAGAGAATGGACTACTCCGAAGAAGAAGAAAAGAAAAGGAAGACGAGTCGAACCGACTTTTCTGAGTCTTCAGTCCAAAGGGGGGGGGAAAACAAGATTGGTTATTATTGTCTCTCGAGAAAAAAGGGAAAGGAGCAAGACTTATATCTGAAGGGGGTATTAAAAGAAAAAGGGTAAAAGCTATCGGCATATCGTCGCGGGGGGGGGGGGGCATCGACCAGGGCAGTCATGTACTATATGATAGAGAAAAAAAAAAAAAAAAAGAGGGGGGACTTCTTGAAAGCTGAGATTGATGCGGAGAAGCGGACTCCGGTGCGGGCAAGAAAAATTCTCCAAAAGAGAAAAAAAAGGACCGGACCGGGTCTTGCCGACCGGAAGGAAAAGGAAGTCACTCGCCCGTGCCGGGAAACAAAAAGGGGTGTAAATGTCGACACCCGCGAATACCCGAAAAAACGCCAATTAAAAGGAAAAGCAGGGTTTGAAACGAAACGCGGTGCAACGACTCTACCGCGCGGGGAAAAAAAAAAGAGCTATTCGAAGAAAAGACTGGAAATCGTTTCTCTATGTTTCAGAGGAAGAAGGGGGGGGGGGGGGGGAGAGGAAATCGATCACCCTCTCAGGAAAGAGGAAGAGGAGGAAAAAAAAGCAGCAAAGAAAAGCCTTCATGCTCGCGAAAATACTGGGCCAGCTAAGAGGGGGAAAGAAAAAAAGCGATCACTTTGTTTCGTTGGTATAGGGTTAAGAAGAGGGAGCCGGAGGGGCCGCGAGCTCCGCCTGTTGGAAAAGAAAAAGGAAAAAAAAATCGGTCTTCCTGTGGTTCAGCGAGAAAAAAAAAAAAAATGGGGACCAAAGACGGAAAATAGACGACGTCCCGCGAAAGAAAGAAAAAAAATTGCTCACATAGTGGGGGCCACGTAGGAAAAGGGGGGAAAAGGAGGGGCAGCGCAGATCGACAACGCTTCCGAGTCGCGCGCCGTCCGCGTCGGGGAAAAAGGGAATCGCGGCCGGAACACCACTAGCGCCCTCCCAGAGAAAAAGAAAGGGAGGCGCAGTATGTTTTCTTTGTCTAACATTATCGATATGGAGGGGGAAAAAAAAGAGTTTCGATGGACGCAACAGAGGGGCTAGGCCCCTCTCTCTTATAGCGAAAGAAAAAAAAAGATACTGCTCCAATCAAGAAAGGAGGGGGGGAAAGGGGGAAGGGAGGTCAGTCCGCCGAAAACATCCAATCTTCTTCTGCCATCTTTCTTGTCTTGAAGGGGAAAGAGAGAAAGGAGGACATTTCTCTTTCTTACGAGAAAGAGGCGCTGCCCTTACCGAAACTGGCCGAAAAAGGGGAAAAGAAAAAAAAAGGGAGAAACCCGCGTCAACCGCTGCGGTCCGTGCAGAAAAGGAAGGGGAGGAGGGAGCAGTGCATCGGGTCAACCTAATCCCTGGTAAATCTCTCCTCAAAAAAAAGGGGGGGAAAGGGATTCGTGGAAGATTGCGATTGCAACGGCGCCGAGTGAGGGGGAAAGAAGAAGGAGGAGAGGGGAGGATCGTTGGAGGGGGGCTCGCCCATCCGACCGTGTTCGTCCATTTTCTGTACGGCCTCGCGGAAAAAAAAAAAAAAGGAAGAAGCAGCATGTTATCGGATCTCTCTCCGGGAGAAAGGAAGAAGGGAAAGGAAGCGGCACGCGGTTGCATGCGCACGCCGCAACATGGAAGGAAAAAAAAGGGAGGGGGCTGTCTCTATCAGAGATGAAGGGAAAATAGAATATTGGGACCGGCCAGCGAGAGTCTCGACATCTGAGATCATGAAGGAAGAAGGGAAAAGAGTCTTTGCCGAATCTGAGCTTCTTGCTCGAGGGAGGGGGAAAGGGGGAGAGGAGGCCGATCGTTAAATCGATGGCAAAGGGAAAAAGGGAAGGAAAAGAGGGGAGGGGGAGCGGCGATCTGACGTCTTCTGCACCGGAAAAGGGAAAAAAGGAGCCGCTAGATGCGATGAGCTCGCTTGCGTTTACTTCTTTCTATTTTCCTTTCGGGCAGGAAAAAAGGGGAAAAAGGGGGGAAGCTGAAATACTCACATATACCTATTTGTGATGAGGGAGATGAGGGAAGGAAAAAGAGGAGATGACTCCGGCGTGATATTAGAGGGATCGCATGACCTATACCAACTTAAACAAATTGGATCGAAGGCGAAAAAGAAAAAAGGGGGGAAAGAAGGATCTGCTCTGCTTCTGAACGCGCGGGAGAAGAAAGAAGGGGAGAGGAGGTCCGACTAACAAAAGATCATCCTTGGGCGTTCAGTCTATCTCAACAATCTCGAAAAGGGGGGGGAGGAGGGAGGGCGAATCTCTCCGTGAAGGAGTGGAGGACTAGCGGCAACGAAAGATTCGCGAAGTTGCTGTCGTTTTTTTGCGGAAGGGAAAGGGGGAGGAGATGGGTTGTCGAAACTTTCCACCAAAAAAGGTCTTTCCTGCAAAACCCGGACAGGTCTTGCCCTTTCTTCCCGAAAAAGAAGAAAAGGGGGGGTATGCGCTGGCTTTGCCCGAAGGAAGGGGAAGAAGAAGGGAGCGAAGGTGAAGAAAATCTCCGGCAAGAGAAAGAGGAAGGGGGGGGCGGTCGCTGAAACAATCTCGCTATGAAGAGGAGAGTTTTGCGCTTGGTGGCGAAAACAAAAAAAAAAAAAAAAAAAA
>Ga0179593_1288926_pt1 | contig 18617 bp, 20 predicted proteins | sample CZODoug2_1_08_16_FD_185931 | JGI IMG/M metagenome (GOLD analysis project Ga0179593, IMG submission 185931) | Vadose zone soil fungal communities from Angelo Coast Range Reserve, California, USA - CZODoug2_1_08_16fungal (PacBio error correction) | ecosystem: Environmental > Terrestrial > Soil >...
AAACCAAAAATCAACAAAGGTCAAACGGAAAAAAAAAAGGAAGCAAGGCCCACGGCCAAACATAGTTGGAAAGAAGAAAATTAACAGTGCATCCTCTTTCGGGGGAGTGGGGGAGGGGGAGGCCCCAAAATAGGGGAAATGACACCGGTAACTCGCACAACGAACTACAAACCCTCACCCAAAGCGGGGAGCAAAAAAAAGTTACAAGTTATGAGGAACCGATGGCCCCAAAGACCAAGAAGTTTTCCGGGGCTGCTTCCCAAGGGAGGGGGGGGGGAGTTGGGGGGACTGGTGGGGGGAGGGATGGTCGGCCCACACTGTTTGGCCCCTCAGGGCCCCTCTTGGAGAAGTGAGTCAACAAGATGAGCGGGGAGCCTGCAACCAGGAAACGTTTGTACTAAAAAAATCAGTTGCTCCGTTCGCGGAATAAAGGATGCGTAACGTGGGTTACGACGCGCGTGGGGGGTGAGGGGAGACACCGAGGGGAAGGGGTAACAAAATTACCACTTTCTGGTCGGCAGGGGGGAGAGGGGGGCGGAAGGAAGTGTGAAGAGATCATCCACTCCAGAGGAAATATTCTTGAGGAGAAAGCACCGGGACTTATCCTGCCGAAGTTGATCTTTAGGGTAGACTCAAAACGGAAAGAGGTACTACGGGGGGGAAATCAAGGGGAAGCTAAAATCCTCTCACGACTACAGAAAAGAAAAAAGGTAGGGGTCCTGGTGGAGAGGGTGACGATCACTGCAGGCGAAGAGAAGAGGTATGTACCGGGTGGAGGCGGTAATTCTAAACCTGAAGGGGGGGGGGGAGGGAGATCCCCGGTCTTGAGAAAGCCGTTACTCAAAACAAACGAGGATGGAGTCATTTCTTCACATTAAAAGAGGAGGGGAATTCTAAAGGGTTGTTCCTGAAGTTTCTGAAAAAGAACCAAGAGATTTCCGAAAACACGATGCCCCAACGATTATATTGAACTGCGCGACAGAGGGAATGAAAACTTAACTTTCAAAGTGGCCTAGAAGCAATCCTCACGCCGCGAATGTGTAATCCTTTGGGGGGGAATCGCAGGTCGAGTAGGAATGAAAGGATAGCACAAAAGGGGGAGGTTGGAGATGGTCCTGGGAAAGAGTCAGAGAGGGAAGCGTCCTGCAGGGACGTTTGGCACACGACTTCCCTGCTGCCTGGAGGTAAGATTCTGCCCCCGATCACGCCGTGGCCCTAAGGCCACGGCTGTAAAAAAACGCCCATAGGGGGGGGATAGGTTTCATCTGTTCTTTAGAGCCCAAACTGCATGAGGGTCCGGTTTGACTAACGTGCGGCACGCGTTAAAAACAGGACACATGTGGGGGGGGGAGAAGGGGGTTTCAAAAAAACAGCTGGAGTCGGGAAGTGCCGTATAGAATGTGGGGGGTTGGTAGCTGTGGGGCGATAAAGGCTAAAAGCTAGTTGATGGAAGAGATCCTTCACTTGCTCAAGGAGTGTTTTTCTGGTGGCAATTTGGGGGGGGGAGAAAAGTCAGGGCAAGGGGACGGCAAACAGTAAAAAGGAGTTGAGGGGGAAGCAGCATAAAACAGCTTTACAGGGAGGGAAACAGCCTAAAAAGAAACACAAAAAAAGGAAGGAGCGGATGACATAGAGGGGGGTAGGTCGAGCCAATTTTCTCATACATGTTACAGCCAAGCGTACAACGGAGCCACAAAAAAAAAGGTTCAATCCGCTCCTTGCGGGACAAGGTTGGGGGGGTGTGACCTGGGCGGTGGGGCGGGGCGGCGAGGAGGACTGTCACAGGCGGGGGGGGAAAAAAAGGAAATCGCAGAGAAGCTCGGAAGGGGGACCGAAAAAATAGCCGAATACACGAGGGTAGAACCCTCGGAAAAAGCACGCCGAAAGGGGGCAGAATCTCACGCCTAGCCACGCGCACGGCAGGCGCACGAAAGGGGTGCAGTGGCATATTTTCTTTATGTAACAAGGAAGGACGAACGGACGAGATTTCTTAACAAGAAAAAGACTGACCCTCTGGCAGAGTTACCTCCATCGTAAAAGTGGGAAAAACGAGTGGTCAGGGTGGGAAAGAAAGGGAGCGCTGCCGCACAGGCAAGAGGCGAAGAGAGGAGGTCGGGCGGATATTAAGCCGGATTAAGAGGAAAAAACTCTGCGGTACCTCTACGGGTCTAAAGAGGCATAAAAAAGATTTCGAGTTTGAGCTGAAATAATTCAATTGGGTAGGACTCATCACCGCATAATTGAGAATTACAGAAGGACTCAGAAAATCATATATGGCATAAAGGGGGATTATGGGGTGGAGGAAGTATGGGGGGGGTGTTTGGGGTGAGCCGGAAAAACAAACCTTCAGGGTACACAATTCCCCTCGATGCTGCATGGGGGAGCCATCATCTTTTAAGGGGTTGTAAAAGGCCGGGAAGAACCAAAAAAAGGCAAGGGCTCACAACTTTTATGCATGATTAGCAAGGTTGGGCTGCGTTTCGGGGGAATTGGAAAAAGAGAGGCAGAGAGGACTCTCATAAGCACCGAAAGACAAAAGCTAGATGTGGCGCGCCGGAGGCGAAACTTTCCTGGAAACATATTACACAAAAATTGCGAGGAAAAGGAAGCTTTGACCAGGCTTTGTCGGAAGCGGACCACTTAAATTATGATATGAGCATGCGAGACCAGACCCAAAAGTGGGGGACCTCCACGAGATCGAGAAACAACACGGATCGGAAGGAAAAAGGAGGCAAGTGGTTTGGGGTCAGGGGGCCAGAAGAAGGCAGATCGCCCGGCCTTTCCCCGTTGGGGCTGAGGAAAAAGCTGATACGCTTCACTTAGAAAGGGTGTGGGGGGGGGTCATGCCATTTGTGAATGGCCTCCCTCAAAGAATGGTCTTCGGAAAATAGGCTAGAGAAGAAATTAGAGGCGATGTAAAGGACTACAGCAAAAACCCAAGGAGGGAGCTGGCAGAGAAAAAGAAAAAACCGACCAGTGTCCGGGGGGGTTCGCTCTGGTCTTGGACAAAACGGGAGGGAAGGGAACCAGAAAGGAGGGCTCGCGGGAAGTGTTTTTAAGGGGAGGAGAACACACCACCCCCGCTATCAAAGGAACAATCATACCCATCATTTATGTATCCAGAAGAGGAGGAGGGAAGAGAAAAATTAGAGGGGTGAGGTCTGAAAACACGACGATGGCTAGAAAAAGGGAACCATTTCTTTTCTAGGAGGGGTCACCGCGGAGAGGGGAATCAAAGAAACGCGTTCTAGCTAAGCCGAAAAAAGGATGACTCACCGCGAGCGACAAGTGGCATCCTTTCCTTTGGGCGTTGATCATAACTTAGGCAACAAAGAGGGGGGAAGCGAAGGCCACGGCCGAGGAAGATGGCCAGGGGGGAGAGGTTGTTCAAACCGTACAGGGGGTCCGGAAAGGGGTTACCATACCATAACAAAGAAATTGGTCACGGAAATAATAAAAAATGAGTATAGAAAAAAGTGAGAGCGTGAGACATTACCGGTTCGGGCTTGGTACTCACAAAGGTAAAAGGGACGATTAGCACAAGAAAAGAAAAAAGAATAGTACTAGGGTGGGGGCCTGAAGATTTAGAGGGATTTTTAAGAACCTCTACCTTTTAATACAGGACGAGAAAGACCGGAACAAAAAGGAAGAAAAAACAAAAAGTGAAATCGACAGAGCACAGGAGTTGGTTGGGGCGGGGGGGAAAGTTTATCTAAAGTTCGTACCTTATATAATTTTAGAAGGAAAATAACACCCCCAAAAACTCTTCTGAAGACTCATAACAGAGTGAAATGTTGATGGTGTTTGCATGTTAGGGGGAATGGGGGAGCGAAAGGGAAATCAGTATTGAAAGAAAAAAGGGAATTGATTCCAGTCCAACAAGAAGGAGAGTTGTATCCCCTGTGTGGCCTCTACAGGGGGACAGAAGTTAAGTGGAAGAGCGAGACCGAGGAAAGAGAAACGCGCCTAGAAAACAAAAATAGGAAGAGTTCATCAAGAGAACTCGATAATTCACTCAGACATCGGTCTAAAAATAAAGAGGAAGATGCTGGGCCGATAAAAACGAGAAAAGGGGAGGGAAAAAAAGAGTCAAAAACAGAATGGGGGCCGTTGTAAAGATTCTTACTAAAAAATGGAACACATGGGGGAGGTCTTCACCTCACAAAAAAGCCAAAGAAATGGGCTTTACACTCGGTATTAGGGTCGTGATAACGAATCAAGAAGGCAAGGCCAAAATCCTCGGTTAGGGAAAAAAACCTGAAGCGGAAAAAAGGCGAGAAAGGAGGGAGGCCCGGGAGACAACGCCAGTAGTAGGCGAAAATCCGGGGAAATTTAGTAAAAGAAGAAGGCGGACAGGAGAAGAAGACAGGTGATCAAATGAGGATGTAAGCCGGGGGATGTCTTTTTGGGGTTTTCATCAATCAGGGCCTAGGGAGCGCAAAAAAGGTCAGACGAGTGGATTCGGGTGAGAATGGGAAGAAGGGTCAACCACAGAGCGCTGCACAAGAAGTGGGGGAAAAAAACCGTTTCATTAATCCCTAAGACTTTTTTTTTCAAAGGTAGAAGCCGAGGGGTTGATCCCACAGCCGGGAATGCGAAGAAGTCTACCAAAACGCCACGCAGGGATTACGAAAAGAGATCATCGCGAGAGAAAGAAACAAAGGAAAAACGAGGTCATTATTGAAAAACGGTGTCGTGTCGGAGGGACGTATTTTGTGTTGTTGGTTCTGTACGAGGAAGTGCCGGCGGTATAAACAAATAGATAAAAAGGCTACCAACCATCAAGAAAGCGATGATTGTGAAGAAAGTCGAAAGGAGATTGGCTTCAAATGGATTAATGCAACGAGGGGGAAAGCGTGGGGAGTCCAAGACAAAACCACAGGAACTCGTAGTGGGGGAAAATAAGCGTGACGACAGCAAGCGATGAACGAGCAAGGACGATAAAAGTCTACTGCCGGTCCGTTAATTTCCTCTCCGAGAAAATCAGGAAAAAAAGGGAAAATGGCGGGAAGAACCAGGAAGAATGGGGAATGTTGAAAAATTAATCGGAAATGTACTTTTAAACAGTTTTACCTCGCGAAGAAGAGTCAAGGAAATTCCAACAAAAATACAGGGCACCGAAAAGAACGCTATCGGGCTGTGGGGGGGGAAAGATCGAAAATGGACTTTTTTCTACAAACCTAAGGGGGGGGGAGGGGGGTTGGGGGGGGGGGGGGGGGAATAATCCGTGGGAGCAGTGGAGAAACGTATTTTGGGGGCGAAAAAAAAGCCAGGCCATTATGGAAGCGTCTATCATCAAAAAATCGAGAAGAAGAGGGACAGTGGGGCCGTTTTGGGAACACTGGTGGAAGTGGTAAAAAGGGGAGGAAGCTAGAAAAAAAACAAACCCAGGGGAGAGTAAAAGGAGAGATCCGCCCGCAGGAATTCACACAGTTAACATGAGTTAGAGAGGAAAACCACCAAAAATTCGCGAAAGGTGATAAAAAAAAAATCAATCCTTGACTGCGCTTTTTGCGAAAAAAGTAAAGTGGGCCAGTCCACGGGGCTGAGGGCACACGGGGGAGCTAAACCCGAACACCTCACACCGAAGGGGGAGGACCGGACAGGGACAACTTATGATAATAAAGGTGGGGCCAAATAAAGGAAAACTGCCAGGCAGCTGGAGAAAAACTTTCTTTGGTTTGGGGGTTACGGAAAACTGGTCGAGAGGTCTGGCACCAGGGGGTGCAAAAAAAAGATGTCCCTAGGGAATCAAGGGGGGCCACTATGGAAGTAAGTAGACAAAGGGGTCAAAATCGGTCTCGTGCGCCTAAATTTAAATTGACCTTGTTAGCCGTGTTTAGCTTCGTCAATAGAGTTCAGGAACGGGAGGAGGGGGACACAAAAAATCCGCTGAAAAGATAAAACGTTCATTTGCTTAGGGGGGGTTCAGGTGGCAATCCCTATCGGCCTAGTGAAAAGAATCAGAAAGGTTAGGACAAGATGGCGACTTGCTAAAGGGAAAGGTCAATGTCGATTGGGGGGGGAATCCGCCTGTTAGGCTGTATGTTCTCGCTGAAAAGTCATCAAGGGGCAAGAATTAATGTAAGGAGCAACACGAACAACAAGGGACGCATTGTGAGAAGGAAGCTCGAACGACGGAGCTGTACATGAAGCGTTGAGGGGGCGTGAAAAGAGGAAAAGGCTTCGAACCGGATTGGGCTGGTTTACTCACAAAGAGATTGAAGTGATCCAAAAACGGAGGAGGAATTCATGAAAAGGGGTCAACGTCAAACTGCCTTTTTTCAGGGATCGGGGGGGGAGAACGGTGGTTAAGAGACGCGCCCGGAGGGGAGGGGGTCGAACACTGAAAAAAACCAGGAGCTGTCAGGGAAATTGGAGCGATCGACGCGAAAAAAAGTCGGTAAAAAACAAAAGAAGTCCGTGCCACGGGAGGTCGAACCGCCTAAAAAAGAAGAAAGGAACCTTCAGGGGTACATCCTGATCGGAACCTGATCGGGGGAAAAGGAGGAGAAAAAGGGGAGATCCGGTAGGTGCTCGTGTAGGGGAAGGGAAAATGCGTCCGTCAGTAGGGGGGCACAGGCCTAAAAAGCGCGTTAAAAAAAATCAGGGAAGGCCGGAAGGGAAACGCACTACACGAAAGGTCCGGTTTCTAGGGAAGTGAAAAAAAATAAACCGCGTTGTTTCAATATGATCCCTAAACCAATTCATGGGAAAGGGGGCTGCTAATCTGAAAAAAACGAAATTTGTGACGGAGGTTGTCCCAGTCTGGTGGTGTCTCGGCACAAAGAAAAAGATTGGGGATTGGGGGGCGCTGCAGGGGGGGGGAAAAACTTAAGTCGGTGGAGATCGCGGAAGACGTTGGGGGTAGACGGGATGATGGTGAGGCTCTTTTTACAATGGTAGGGGGGAACGGGACCACAGGGCGGCGACCGGGAAAATACACCATCATGCAGGGAAAGAGACCACAAAGAGGATTAAAATGACTGACAAGCCTCAAGCAAAACAAACATCAAAAGTAATAGAGAGGAGGAAGCAAGAGGAGTTGGGGGTGGGAAGCAAAATTTTCTCTAAGTTAAAGAAATTGGAGGAAAGGTAAGAACCAAAAATCTAAGGGCCTCAGATGAAAAAATTCAGGTTAGGGTTTTGACCTGTCTTTTGCGTCTTTCAGAACGAGAGGGGCAAAAGGTCTCAAATAAAGGCTGAATTCAATCCGGAAAAAGAAAAACGTCAAGACCCTCCGGGCGGGGAGAGGATTGAAAACGGGACAAAGGGAGAAGGGAAGAGAGAAAAGAGAGGGGAACTCAGAGGAAGAAAGGAGGGTAAAATCTGTTCTGGTGAGTGGAGAAAACCGCGGAAAACAGGGCTCACAGCTACTTACTTCAGGGAAAAGAGCAATGCGACAGTCGTCGCTGAACGAGGAAACAGCTCGAACCAAAAAAGACAGAACAATTGCAAAGCTCGATCTTCGCCGTGGGAAGTAATATCCGGAAGATGAAAGAGAAAAGAAAAAAAAGAAGGAGGGGCAACAGCATGATCCAGTCGAAAAAGAGGGGAAACAAAGCAAGCGTGCTACGTGGAGTCCTGAAGGATGGGGAGGAAGACCTCAAAAACCATAATTGGAAATCGCATCTAGCTGCATAAGGATTAAATAGGTAAGGGATGGGGGTGGTGTCAAAAACCGGCTACAACAAAAACACTAAGAGGAGGGGACCCAGGAAACAGTCGTGAAAGAGAGACGTGGGAATTTCAAAAGACCAGAGCAAAAAGAACGAGCCGGGCCCCTTGAGTCTTCATAGGAGAAAAGCTTGCGGGATTTGGGGCGTCCGAGGGGGAAAAAAGAGCAAAAGTATGAAGGCGAAGCAGGAGATATCTGCTATTAACGTGGATCTCTAGGCATAACTGGGGGGAGGGACCAGTCAAAAAAAGGTCTCATTAATAATTTGAAACCAAAAGTTCGCATTCAAAATGGGGTTATTGTAGGCAAGAGTGAGGGAACAACCAACTTGGGGGACTCACGATCTCTAGAACACCGGAGGGGGGGAAAATATAGAAGGTGAGCAAGTGGTGGGGTCTTTTGAATCTTACAGATTCGCCCGGAGGGTCTTCACCATTTTAATCGTCGAAAAAAAAGGAGGGATCAGGAGAAGGGGGTGGGAACGGTCCCACCATTGGTAAATTTCCCTCCGGGCCCAAAATGAATATATTGCGTAGGTAGTAGCCAAGGGGGACAAGGGATGCAATAGGAGTCAATTGGGGGAAACAAACCACAAGTTGGCGTGACTCATCTCAAGCCGCCGGGAATGGACAATGGGGGGAAGGGCTTTGGGAACTGAAAGATGAATGAAGTCTCCAGGAAGGAAACGAGGGTGCAATCGAGGAGGGGTTTTCGGGGCCGTTAATACCAACCCAACAAACTGTCATTTAAAAGAGTTAGGAACCGCAATATGCACATAGTTCAAGTGAGGGTTGCGTTTTTGCGGGGGGGTCTGCTGAACCAAAGAGAGGAGGGACAGGGATAACTAAGAAGTAAACGATCAAAAGCGGCGACTTAAGAATGATGAAGCCGCGTTCGAATAAGGCGGAAAATACTCACCTCGAATCAATTCCGCACAGAGGGCCTTGGAAGGGCTGCATTCGTTATTAAAGCCGGAAGAGAAGAGGGAGGGCCAGAAAATGAGGAGAAGTAGAAATTGTGTCCGTGAAAGTGGGGCAACGTATGAAGAAACCATGACCAAGAACAGATTGCAAGCGAATCAAGACGATTACTTCCGGCAGGGGGGGGAAAGAGGATGCCAAGGATCCGGTGCAGGCGCGGGGGATAACTATAAAGAGAGGGGGGGGTTGATTTGGGGCTTTCTTCCGCAAGGGAAGTATAAAGACGGAGAAAGCGAATGGAAAGAGGGCTCGAGAAGCCGAAAAACAACAGGGGAATCAACCTTGGGACAGCAGAAGATAGATTGAATAAGGGTGTGTTGTGGTGAAGTTGGAAGCGAGATGTCAGGGGAAACGAGATAATTGGGTGCTCACCGGGGAAACGCAACCAATCGCTCTCAAAACGAGTAAGAGGAGGTAAGTGGGGGGCTTTTTGCTGGAGGGAGAGTACTGCACGTAATCCTGAGGTAAATATGGAGAGTAAAAAGCAGAAAAAATCAGTTTTGTATCATTTGGGGCCGGGCGCAGCCCCTGTAATAACGTTCCAGCAAATTGAAAACCAACCATAAAAGAGGCCTAGTCCGACGAAAAAAGATACCGGACGCCACCAGACCGAAAAGACAACTCTTAACAAAAAAGATGTATGGGTATACGGGATCCAGGAAGGGAAAAAGGGAGGGAAAAAACTTCATCAGAGAAAAAACCCTCATTTTTTAATCTTAAGGGTAGAAAACGCGTTACTCACAGGGTTGGACGCTCCCTACCCGGAACCGCGAAGTCGGTTTACCCAAAACTCAGGAGGGAAAGAAGCGGAGGCGATTCGTGGACAGACAAGCTCAACCCGCGGTGAGGCAGGTGCCCAGAAGGCAATGAGGACGAGGGAACCGAGCATTACAACTGACAAGACAAAAAATTGGGTTATTAGAGCCGGGTGATTAGGTCGCCAGAATTTAGTCGAAAGAAGGAAAAGAAAAGGAGTCACCACTGAAGGGATGGAGGAAAGCCGTGGAAAATGGGAAGGTGTGGGGGGAGAATTTGAAAAACAGCAGGAATAAAAGGGCAAAAAAGCAGTGTCCAGACAAATAGATTGTGGGGGGGCACTAGGGTTGAGTCGAGAGAGATTTCATGCCGGGGGGGGGGGTGAAGAGAAAGGCACGCGCAAGATAAGGGGGGGATTAACTGGTTAATGACCCTCCTCGGGTGTATTAAGGGGGAGAAAGGGGGGGAAGAAAGGCCAAAGGATGCGGCGACGTCAGTAGCCGCCAAGCTCGAGGGCATAGCGCACGCTGCCGCGGCTATCTGGGACTCAAGCGGAAGAAAGTTGTGTAAAAATGGCTTGGAGCGGAATGAGAGTAGCCGGCTTCGCAGGAAGTTCCTGGCGGAAATTGGCAATCATTTCTTCCAAACATCAAGAGGTAAGTCAGTTAGAAGAAACATCGAATAGGGAAGAGGCTTCAAGAGGAAGAGAAATTCAACGGGCGAGATCGCTTGCAACCAAGGATCCAATACGTCTAAGATGTTTGTTTGCCATCTCGGGTGCATAAGAACACTTAAGAAAAGAGAAGAACCTGGGAGACGCATTCTTCAGGTCCTGAATAGAAACTCAATTACCCGGAACATTCTTTGCTCCCCTCCTTAAGAGACTTGTAAAAAAAGAGGATTGGGAGGGACTAGGGGACCCCGAGGGTACAAAGATACTAATACAGTACCATCCAAAAAGCAGTTGGACCCAGCATCCAGTAGCTATTCTTTCTTGGGCAAAAGAGGAGAAAGAGTAAGAAAGTTGGAGGGGGGAGTCAGAGCCATGACGGGTGGGGAGTGGGGGGGGGAGAAGAACTTGTACGTACCAGTGGAAATGACCCACGGGGAGAATTTTGGGGGGCTCAATGCGCCAATCGGGGGCGCGGATAACAAGAAGCGATATTGCGGTCCTTGTCCGGGGAGAAGAGGGGTGTTCCAGGAAGTGGGAAGAAAGGTGCGGATAATCGCTCAACACCACAAATGATTAGACAAGGAGATACAAACGCCAGAAAAAAGTGACAACACACAAGGGCAACACCATGGGGGGTCGAGACACCTGCCGCATAGGCGAATTGTGGGCAAGCTGGCCTCTGAATGGCGGTTGACGTTCAAAATGAAGGGGGGACCGTAAGGAACCAATGACAAGGGCATTTAGTACTAAAAAACTACAAAAAACGGAAGGTTCTCAGGAACGAAAACCATGGCCTAGTGATGAGACACAGAGTGGGGACCCATATGGCTGCCCTTAGGTGAGGGGGGCATAAACTTATGTAGGGAATTTGAGTGAAGATTGTCATTAAAAGCGGGTGACCTGTTCCAGTCCTGGGGGGGGAAAAATTGAAACCATTCTTAGGAGGGTAGCAGTCCGCCAGGGGGGGAGGGAGCTTTCTCAGTTAGCTTAAATGGATTGACCTGCCGAATCAGGGGGGGAGACGGGGAGTGAGGGCGGTTCTTGTAAAAACGGAGCTGGGCACAAAATCACAGCAATTGTCATTGCCGGGGCTGACATTTTCAATAAAGTATGGAGTGAAAGAGGAAGAATCAGAAAAACAAGACCCTATGGCGAATTTAACGAAGAAGAAAAGGTAGGGTACAAGACAGGTAGTTCTTTAAAGTGCGGCCCCTTCGGGAACGCAAGGTCATGAAGGAAAGCTCCCCCGGAAGACTCAGGAGATTTCAAGCATGCCTTCTTTAATTCCGCTACAAGCGAAGCGCTGACTCGGCATCAGGGGGGGGGATAGGGGGGGCGTAGAAGTAGATAATCCTTCGGCTGGGGGGCTTGCGAAAAAAAGACAGATGCGCAAAATGAATAGGGAGGAGCCAGGAAAGGGGAACGCTGCGGGGGGGCCTGCTGCGCTTTGTCGCACGGTGCTGAAAAGCTCAAGAGACCCAAAAAGCCTCAATTTCATTAGCACCGACTGCAAAAGGGATAGACTAGGAGTCAGTACGATGCCCTGCGGTCAAGGATTTCAACGAATCCATTGGGACCAAGTGCTCCCGATCCCAAGACCGGAGAAGGGGGAAGACTTTCTGTTACAGCGGGGGATTAAACGCCTACTTGATAAGAGGGACCTAAGCCAATCCGGGGAGTTTGTCTCAGTGGGGGTAAACGGAACACGTCAGGAAGGGTGCTGGGGGGGGGGTCGCCTCACAAAGTCAAAAGTTGCCAGCATCCAGGACTGGGGTCTTCCAAAACACTATGACCAAGGGTATACTCATTGTCCCACAGAGGGTAAAATAACCTCAAAAGAGGGGGGGGACTATGTCCGGGGGGGGGATCAAGACACAATTCTCGTTCTTTATTGGGAAGGACAAAGAACAAATGTCTGGGGATCTTAGTTTGTGTCCCATCTCTTGTCGGAGGCATATCTGAATAGGTCTGGGGTTGGGGGGGGGACAAAAAGGGGGGGGCGATGATGGGGGTGAAAAAAACCTCGCTTTGTTTCAAATCGTCTTCTGGTCAGAAGAGGGGTGGTGAAGTTGTTCGCCTTTTGAGTGTAAGCTGAACCGTAAGGAAACAAGATAAAAAAAGAAGAAAGGACGTGAATCAGGAGCAATAAATGTATTAGTTTTCTACTAAGAAAAGCAAAAAAAAAAATAACATTGAAATTAACCGGGAGGAAGAAGAAGGATCGTTTTGTGAGGGGGGGAGGGGGCGGATAAAAATGTTCGATAACATGAAAAGAACATTCAGACTTCAACTCATAAATAAACAAAAACCCTCTGTCCTAAGAGGAAGGATACGTTCGGTTGTTTTTGGGACGGTCAAAGGGGGGGGGAGGAGTCGCTCTGGGGGCGTGAGATGGTATGTTCAGACGGCTGAATAACTAGGAAGGGGAACGCCCCAGGCCGAAGGAGCCAGTTTTCTCTTCTCGTTCCGCCCCTCACTTATCATTGACGGAAGAGATCTGGAAAAAATCGTACGCATCGTAATTTAAGACGGAACATCGGGGAGGGGAGTGATTCGAAAACACCTGTCACGGAACAAAATACTACTTGAATGCCGACACGCTGCCGTCTGGAGCTGGCCTTCTGGAAGAGGGAAAAAAAATCTTTAATACAGTCTGAAAAGACAAATGGACCTTATTGGAGGCAGTACCTCAAGGGGGGGATGACAGAAGTCTTATGGAGAACTGCGGTGACAAACATAATCCCAGTAGAAGAGGGCGACCTAAAAAAAGGGGAGAGGTGTTATTACCGAAATCCTGAAGATGGTTCTGCTCCTAACCTCAAAACCGAGAATTTCAGAGCAGAGGAAGCAATATGGCTTAAGTAGGGGGAATGATAGGGTAGGGGGGGTTGTGGTTGTTTGGATTTTCCTGGACCGAAAACCCACAAGATGACACGTCAACATCGATCTGCAGAAGGAATGATCATCATCGTTTGAAGTTGTTAAAACACAAAGGATACCGAAACAAACGTGGGCGACGGCGGGAGTGACAAAAGAATTGTGCTGTTATTGAGGTAGGGGAAGCTGGAGTCTGGGGGTCTCAAAAAAGACGATAGAGAAGCACTATTAATTTGCGCGGAGGGGCATTTCCAATTTCTTTAACCAAAAGCACCACCCCTTGTCAGAATTTGTACATAAGCGGTTGTCGAATCCGGAAACAGGGGGGGGGGAAATGGTACTCAGTTCGGAGATTTAAAGGGTTCTGTCAACAAAAACACGGTTCCCAAAAAGACTTAAAGGAGGGATGATAAAGGATTTGAGAAAGTGTGGGTAGGGGGACAGAAAGATCTTAGAGACGACCTGACCATTTGAAAAAAAAAAAAAAAAGGGAGACAGCCAAACCTGACTGGAAGGATAAAGGGTTTTTTGCATGGACATTGAAGTGCCCTAATTAAGAGGGGGAGGCAGGGAGAAGGCGAGTATGGCATAGAAAAGGGTCAAGTGACGACATCAATCAAGGAGAAGATTCTTCTCAGGCATAACAAGGGACCGCTCCCGGGAGTTGGAGGCTAATGGGAGTGGGGAACACGATTAGGGAAGGCAAAATGCAGATCTGGGGGAGGGGGCAAAGCTTGAATTGTGGTTTCGGAGAAAGTACCCATCACACAAAGGCAGGTAAAACAGCAGGTAACCAGATTTGAAATGCAGTAAATATAGAATTGAAAAATTATCTGGTTTTGGTAGGGAGGAGAATCCGCGAGAGCGCGAAATAAATGATTGTCGTCAAACTGCGTTCGTACCAAAGTTGACAGGAAGGGTAGACGAGAAATACTACTGCCTTCACGAAAGATCTCATCCTGGGCCTTTTGGGGGGAGAATAGGCTTATGCAAAACGCAGCGCAAGAGAGGGAGGCATCTCAGAGGGAAGGAGGGGACCATGTTGTCCAGTTACAGGGGTTTCAAGAATTGTTTAGTCCCAGCCATAATGGCGAGAGGAGGAAAAATAGGACGAGAAGGGACACAGCAAGGATAGCGGGCGGGGAAAGTGAGACCGGTTGGCGGCGGGAAGGGCCAGAGAAAAGAAAAGCTTGGCGACGATTTGGGGCGGGCGGCAACTCAAGGACGAGAAGGGTGGAAAAAGGGGTGCGCAGCGTGAAAAAGCACGAAGTCGCACAAAACACCAAGACCAGGTCAAAAAACATCACCTTGAACTCAGATGGGTGAAGCCGAGGTTTACGGGTGGGATGGGAAGATGTTTGAAAAACCGGAGAGACTGTTGCGCAGATCAAAAAAACCCACCGCTTTTCTCAGAGTCATCTGCTTGGCAGGGGGATGGGGGTGGCTTGGTGGCTTCATTGTCAGCATTCAGTTAATACGAGGAAGATAAAGGGAAAGCCAAATCAAGGATCGGGTTGGGTTGCCCGAGCCAACCAGGGGCATAACTTACACCAGGGAAAAGAGACTAACATTATCAATAAGAATAAGGTCCCGGGGAGACAGACAATGGGACGCCAACACTCTGAACAAAAGGATTTCAGGAACGGCCGCCGTTAAAACAATGATGAACGTGGGTCCAGAAAAATACTTTGTTTTGTTGAAAAGCTTAAGTAAGTTTACGCAGCAAGGGGGGAGGGGGGGCAAAACCTCACCGATTACAACGCTAAAATGTTTCGGGGAACAGCGTGTAGGAGAAAGGGCGTGATCTTTCAAAAAGAGGACAAAGATGCAACTGCTGTTGTCGTGGCAAAACAACCCTTAACGGTCACCGAGAGGTAAGTACACTTCCAAGAATGGATGAATTGCGAGATCATCGGGAGGCCGATCAAAGGTAGTTCTGAAGAAGAAGGATGCCCCGGAAGTAAGGGAAAGGAAGGGCTTCTCGAAATTTATGAGGGGTTTTTTTACAGACTTTTGACGCAGGATGACAGCTACTCTAAAGCAAATAGGGGGGGCGTTAGAATCATATCTGGAAGGGAAAGAAAGTCAACATAGGCGAACGGCAAAGAGAAGTTGGTAATGAATTTTCATAAACTATGCGGGGGAGAAAGGGGCGGCGCTGGTTGAACTCAAAAAGCCACCGAATAGCAGCTCACTTCATATGTACGCCACATCGGGAAGGTCACGAGGTCAGAGGGAGATAGAATAGTAAATAGCATTAAAAAGGGGTTTGTCGGGATGAGGGATCAAACGTTGGTCCTCGCGGGACCTGGCTAGAGTTAAGGCAGAGACCATAAGGGAATGGAGTAGACAACATCAGTACTGGAAAGGAAGGGGAGTTAAAAATCGGAATAGGGCGTCCAAGCGAGTAAAAACTCTGTAAAGAAGGTCCTTGAACCTCAATTAAGGAGGGGTAAGAGTTTTGGATCAATTAAAAGGAAAATCTAATAACCACGGATACGAAAGGGGCCATTACATTTCCGCGGAGAAACTGCTTACAAACCTTGAAAGGCTGAAGGGGATAACCCTACTAAGAATGGTGAGAGAGTGTTACAACCACGGAAAAAGAGGAAAAGGGACATCTGGGGAACCAATGTTTGACTCTCTAATAGGACACCGGTCCACCACTACCGGGGATACCATGGCGGACTTTGTCTTTCTGGGGAGAAAGAGAGTATCATGCTGGGTGTAGGACTCCCCGGAGGGGGGGGAGGGTTGGCTAGGGGCAAGTACCAGTGGGGGGAAAAAAGGGAACACTTATTTTGGGAGAAAAAGACAGGCCCAGGCCAATAGGAGGGCGAAGAAAGGAGAGAGATGGCGGAGGTGGAAGGACATTGAGGGGTTAGTTAGATCAGGCTCAACACAAAAAGTATTGTAGTAAAAGAGCAATCCATCGACCAATTCACAGAAACAAGTCACACCAATGAGAGAGGCCAAACGACCGCAGAGAGGGGGGAGAAAGGGGGTTTGATTCAAGCCATCCGTGACTGCGTGCTTTTGAGCAAAAGAGACTGCCGCCCCCCACACCACTGTTACGGAGCGACACGTGAGTTGTGACTACAAACTACCAAAAACGTGGGAGAAAGGAAGAAACCTTTGTATGAGATAACGCCGAGTTTGGCAAAAAAATACACGGAAATTGGGAGATTTCTTGGGAGTTTGAGTGGGGGGGGGAAAGTCTCCATCAGGGTGATGTCAAAACTCTTGAAAAATTATGTACAGATTTCAAGAATCAATGGTGTATTCAAGTGCAGGAAGGGAGGGGGAGCCTGACGCATGTCAGGGGTGGAAACTTTCGTACGAGGAAGGGAACAGCCTGGAGCAAAGTTGTTTACTAGAGTCCTGGTATTCGTCACTGATGCTGGTTCAACCAAATCCTTACAGGGACCGGCCGTCAGGTCGGTGAAAGGGGCAACTACGCGGGTGGGTGAAAAACATAAATGGGACGCCTAGTCCCATTTTGCTACTTTGACGCCCTCACAAGGGTCTGATTGGACGACCGGTCTTCGAGGGGTTTAAGCACAGGACCGAATTCCGGGTTCGTGGGACAGAATACGCACTCGAACGACAGTCACAAAAGGGCCGAATTCGAATGAAGAATCTACGAGAAACGCGCTTTCTGTGAATCTAGTGTAGGGCGGGAAGGAGGGGGACGCTCAAGGCTGGTGGGGAGGAAAACACGCGGCGACAATTTCCAACGGCCAGTAGGGCCTGATTAGAAAACAGGGGGGAACTTCAAAACGTCTCTGTGCAATCGTTCTTGTGTAGGAAAAAGGGGGAGGAAAGATGAAAGAGGGGAGACCTAGCAAGAAGGATTAATGGAGGAGGCTCGCGCGGTGGGGAATCATGATGGAGTCGGGGAAAGACATACATTCCCACGAGGAAAAGAACGCATACCACAAGGGCGGGAATACTTTCTTTTGGTACTGCTCGGGGGATAGGGACGAATAAAGAAATGAAAAATATGAATGTCAAATCATCACTGAATGGCGCGTGGGGAGGGGATGAAAGGATAGGTGAACTCTTCGTCAGGTGAGTTGTGGTGTCAACGCAGAAAACAGTTCGGGCAATTTGAAAAGGAAGGGCACCCCATATGAACGCCCTTTGCAGACTTTACCATCGAGGTAAAAGCAATCGTGGACTGGTCCATAGGAGAAAAGGATATCAAAAATGCTTGGGGGTACTGGAACTTGTAAGCCGAAGAGGGGTCAGGTTGAAAAAAAATTTAGGTGTCACGACAAAAAAAATCGGGGGAGGCTAATTTTTCCCCAAGGACGGGTTGAGGCTGCAGGACTTTTTACGGGCCAAAATCTTTGGTAATAAGTGGGGGAGTCATGGACTTGGCGCTGAAAGCTCATCGTGGATGGGGAGGCTAACTAATGATGGCAAAGTGTTGTTTATCTGAGGGGAGCCCTTGTTTACACGAGTCGTAAAAAACCATGAGAGACTTTCAAACATTATAAATGAGTTGGAATTGGTTGAGAAAGTATTACAGGACAAACAAATAGGGTATTAAAGTTCTACGTCACTCGAGAGAGAATCAAAACCACAAAACCGGGAAGGGCAGAGGGGGAGCTGGAAGCATTAGGTGGGGGGTGATTTAAAAGGAGAAGACGTCTCTAGGTCAGACTCAGCTTCGGAAACGTCAAACCAAAACAGGGCACCAAAACATAGGAAAATGAAGACCTCCCTGAATAGGAGGGGAAGTTGAATGGTCTTGGGGGGTGGGCATAAGGCGTCGAGTTCACCTTCGCGGTTATTCACAAGGAAGAACTTGAATGCGGGGAATTCCCCGCAAAGAGTGAAGAGAGAGAGCGCGTTTTAGAGTATAAAACGCGGGACGCGCAGAGCACGGCTCAGGGACCTTAACATCTACCACAGGACTCATCGTGGATGGAGAGCCAGAGATCCCCTTCTGTGTTGATAACCCAACACTGACCCAAAAGCCAGGACGTTCTTCAAAAGGGTCCAACCGATCTTGCGGTTGGCAGACACCAGGGGAGGGAAAATTTATGACGATCTGCTCAAAAGGGAAACTCCTTTTTCAGAAGGCGGAGCTTTGAAGATGCCAGTATCGGAAAATGGGGGAGGTGAAGAGAAGAGTCGCCTGGGGAGACACGAATACATAAAAAGGCTGAGAGTTTTTCCTATCCTGTGCTCGTCCGCTCAGACATCCAACCCGCAAGAATTTCATCGCATAGGGAAGGCTGCTAAATGAGGGGAAGGATGGGTCAAATGAGAATATTTTTTGTGGGGGTCTCCTTCCCTAAAAAAGGCAGCAGGTGCCCGCCCCGCTATAGGAGAGAAAACCTCATTTGGAAAATGTCGGTTAAAAGCAAAAAAGAAACCATAAGCACGAACACATTCTGGGGGAGCCACGCGCCTGATGGCATGGAAACGGGGGGGCTGATTTGCGGACTTGTAAGCTCTATATGTTCGGAAGCATCATCCGTACGAAAAACTCTTATTCAAGGGGGGCCAATTTGCCAATGGAGGTTCCAGTAACCACCACCGGAACTAGGAAAGCTTGACCAAGCGATTTCAGGAGTCTAGGGGAAATTACTCCGAGAAGATAGCAGTGGATGGGCAAAAGAAAAACCTTCCTCACAAGGAG
>Ga0179593_1365257_pt1 | contig 18616 bp, 15 predicted proteins | sample CZODoug2_1_08_16_FD_185931 | JGI IMG/M metagenome (GOLD analysis project Ga0179593, IMG submission 185931) | Vadose zone soil fungal communities from Angelo Coast Range Reserve, California, USA - CZODoug2_1_08_16fungal (PacBio error correction) | ecosystem: Environmental > Terrestrial > Soil >...
TCCCCATGGCACCACGAGTCCGTTGCGCAGCGGACTATCGCTGTCCAGCAAGGAAAGGCAATAAAGCACTAGCAAAGCACATACACATCTTTCGGAAAAAACACGAGGGGGGGAGGGGAATGAGCCTAGACTGCCCTAGGGGCAAATTCCAATGACCCCTGTTCCGAGCACGCGATCTATCATAGCAAGGGGGGGGCGAAGAGGTGATTACAGAATTAGGATCAAGCGGGAAAGGAAAGTCAGATCCTATGCGTGGATAGGGACGTGAAAACGCCTTACCTTACTGGTCTAGCAACAACAAAACCAAATCAAACCACTTGAAGCAGGTGGAATACTACCATATCACGAAGACGCCAGTAAACGAGGGGGGACCATGACATCAGGCGGAATGTGTACTGAGAGGAGGAAACCGGGAGCCGTAAAAGCAAAACAATCTTTTGAAAAGCGGGGTGGGGGCGGAAATGGATTACCGATAAAGGGGGGGGGGTCCTCCCTCAAGGGTGGACGGGGAGCTCCTCCTTCGTGACAAACGAAAAAAAAGCGAAAAAGCCCGGATGGAGGCAAGGAATGCCGAACCCATCAGGACATAAACAAAAAGATGGGAACACTGGGGGCGGATTCGTCAAACGGGAGGACGACCGGGGCCACCCCCGTTCTGTTAGCAGAGGGCGCCGCTCTCCCAGGAGGGGAATTAAGGCGTTGAAAGATACGGGAGAAGAAGCTGCCCCAACAGGAGAGCAGCGTGACGACAAGGACGGGGACCGTAATCTTGATGAGGGAAAGCAGAAAAAAAGATCCCACAGAGTTAGGGAGAAGGGGGACCGAAAGTGGCCACAACGGGAGGTTGAGCAGGCTGCGAGACACCCAAAAAATCGTGACACCGCCAGGGAATTCCTCATCCGCAACAAAAATCTTCGGGAACAAAATGCGAACAATTGTGCTCGAGCGGGGCATGATCATTGGGGCGATTAAGCCTAAAAGCGAGCTCCTGGTTTGAGCAATGGAGCATCAGAAATCAAACTTAATGAAAACCCTGGCGACACCAGGAATGACACGTAGGGGAAGCGCGGGCAGGTCCTTCGCACGCTCCAGAGAGGTCCAAAAAATAAACGCTAACGCCATCCAGGGATTGGGACCTTTTGCAACACCAACGGGATAAACAGGAGAAGAAGTGTAAAAAAAGGAAGAGTGCGCGGTAAAATGATGTAGAGAGAGGGCGGCGGGGGTCCTCAAAAGACCCCCGAGAGAGACGGAAATGAAAAAAAACTAGCTCTCCACCAGGAGGGGTTTTTCTTCTCTCCGACAGAGCTGGGAACGCTTCCGGGGCGACGATGTAAAGCGGCGCAAGGGAGAAGAGACTATAATGGACTCCAGGAGCGCGAAAGGGTGACCCATATCGGGTGAGGAGTAAGGCAATTTGGAACAGGCCCGTGCAGTTTCTAAGCTGGGGAACGTGCAAGGAAGCGCATGACTAAAAAGAGAGATCAGTGAGCAATTCTCAGGCCACCGTGAAGAAAAGGGGCACTGTAGAGGTAAGGGAAACACAGCGCGTCGCCATTACTTAAACCGCCCGTGGGAAAATCGGGAGATGAGGTAATCGCAGGCAAACCTGAATGGCAGGGGTGTCCCCAGCGAGCGACCCAAAAAGCCACGACCAGCGAGCTCTGCATTACCTATCCAGGCAGAATCGAACCGGTTCTGGGCGAAAGCAATCCGAGCCATAAGGGGTGTTATGACACGCCGCTGGCGAGTGGGCGGCTACCACTTGAAGCCTCGCAGAAAGCGTGAGCCTGAAGAGAAGGTAACAGAGAAACTTCCTGCGCAGAGCAGCAACCCCCAACAATCCGCTGGGAGCGTGGGTGGGGGGGGGGGGGGGGGGTGGCCTACTTCGTCAATAAGAGTTAACGGTCACGAGACTCGGAGGAAACCGGGAGGAAAGGTATTGTCATGAGTGTCCAAGATGAGACGCCTTCAGGTCATCCGCCATCTGTGAAAACAAGGTCCTAGATCAGGGCAGCTTTGAGGTATAAGTTAGCAGGATTCGGGAAGATACCCAGCTGTTCAGATCACAAAGGTCATCGTCCCACGAAAGAGGGCACGGGGGGCCTGGCCTGACATACAAACGAAACCGGGCGCCTCTGTGCAGGGGTAATCAACGAAGGAACCTGATACTGACGTGGCGGCGAATAGGCGATTCACGCCTTTAGGGTTTCTCCTGGGAAAGGAGTGCAATAGGAACTGGGGTCGGCAGAAAGGTCACCAGAAATTATCCCAAGTTCAGCGAAAGAAAGCTCTATGGCGAGACCAGTCGGCCGGTATAATCGCAGAATGGCCGGGCGGCAGGAGGTGCTCGGTTCGCAAGGACTTGACACAGAGGGAACTGGGGTGGGACGGGGGAATCGCCTTCCGTAATCGGGTCAAAATGGAAGAACGAGTATAGGCCCGGTGGACTCAGAAGGAGAAAATGAACTCGAAAATAGTCCCACAAGAGGACGCCCATCCTCGATCGAGGAAGATCAAAAAACGGGAAAACGTGCGGGAATGGACATGAGAAAAAGGACGCGGGTTCTCGCGCGGACTTCCGAAAGCTCAAGGGTGGTCTTAATGTGGAGTGACTTTTCCGCGAATGAGAAGAGAGGAACCCTCCGCGCAACGGAGTCGACAAGAGCTCTCAAGAGTGAAAAATATATATATTTTCCACCCCCGGGCACCACTACGGAAAAGGGAGGGGAGAAGGGCCTGAGGGAAGAGCAGACCTTGGAAGAAGGCACATCCGCACTGCACCGGGGGAAGAAAACAGCGTCGAAATAAGACACAGACTTCGGGTGCAAATGGTCCGTCAGACAGGCGGTGCAGTAGTCCCTAAATACGCACACGTTTAAGCTGGAAAGGATACTCGGGAAGCCATGTCTGGAGCGAGAAATCAGCAGGGGAGGAGCTGCGAGACGCGAGCGCCACGCGGGGGCCCGAGGGAAGTTCCCTTGACCCGCCCCTGGGGGAGACCGAGTGAAAAGTCTCCAGCAAAAAGACACAAGACGAAGAGAAAGATCCTCACACGGCATTAAGAAGGAACACTCGCGGCGTCTTTTCCGGGGGGACTTGGGCCGTAAGGGGAGAGGGGGACTTCCGGGAGCCGTCACGCTGACCAATCTTTCTGGGGTCTAACCCGAAAGGGGAGAGACACGAGATAAAGGGATGTGGAAGGTGCCTGACGTGCCCCTAAGGGAAAAGAAGAAAAAAAAGGGAGGAGGGGGAAATGAACTCTGTTCCGCCGTACCAAAAAGGGCAAAACTCGAACTGTCGACGATCAAAGACCGAGTTCGCGTACAGGGTGGGAAAGTCGACGGCCGGGGGGCCAGAAGTAGGACGCCACCGAACTACACCAGCATATTCGACCCGGGGAGCCCGGCGCTGAATGGGAAAAAAAGGAGACAAGTTTCACAGCACTTGTCTCAAAACCGAGGGGAGGCTACAGTCCACGACGTAATACCGAAGGGATACAGGAAAAAAAGCTCGGCCACCAGTGGTAGAGGAAAAGGGGGCCTGGCAGAAGAATGGGCAACTTTGAACAGATAACCTCCTCAAATGGCGCGGGAACACCCATTAATAAGCCTCTCACAAAACGGAGCTGGTAAATCCACAAAGCGGGGACTTCTAACCTTATGGCGCAAGAAAAATGGGTACAGGGGGAAAAACCAAAAAAACTTCACGGCGCAGGGTGGTTCTGCGGGGAGGAAGGACAGTGGGATCGGACAATCACCTATGGGAAGGAAGAACTAAGCCCGCTCGGAGGGGAAGGGGGGACGTGCAACGTCAATAGCCGGACTTCGCACTCGTTGACTTCAAGAAACGCTCAAAGGAGATAAAGTGAGGCGGCACGGGCGAACACATAGGTGAAAAAAGGAAAAGTGCTCACCAATCAGGAGGTACCTCAGAGCACGAGAGGTCTTTCCAGCTGGCACCGCCCAAGGAGACATAAATGGAAGAAGCTCAAAAACCAGATCCTTAAGGTGCAATCGATCCGGGGAGAAGGGATCTTTCGCCGGCAGGGATATCAGATCAAACCAAGGGGGGAAGGGAGGACTTAAAAAGAGAGAGAAGGGGCAAAAAAAGAAAAAGGAGCAGATCTAGCAAAAACAGTTCCAGTGGTGGATCGTCTTGTCGCATTTTCATGAAGACGCGGCGGGTCGCAACAGAGGACCGACCTGGGAAAAAGCAATGGGTCGGGCAACCTCTGGGAGGACTAATACGAGGTGGGTATGACGAGTGGGGGGAGAAGGCATCCCAACTGGGGGATTGCGGAGGGAAGGACGAGCACTAAGGGGCGCAAACAACGTAACGTCTGTGCCCAATCAGGATCCGAGGAACTGCAAAAGAAAACTCAGCGTTTACAAAATGAATATCCCCTTACAGAGAACGACCAGGCCGCTCGAGATAGAACCATGAAAAAGGCAGTTCCTCCAAGGATTCAGGAAAAATTCCACTAAAAAAAAAAAAAAAAAAAAAAAAAAAAAAAAATAAAAAAAAAAAAAAGCAAAGGAACGCGCGCTGGGGGAACCAAGACTAAGTGTTCGATTAGAGGCCTCAGGGGGGGGAGGGGGAGAAGCGAAACACATAAGAGGGCTAGGGATCAGTGATACGTCCAATAACTTCTTCAGGGGCCTCCAGGACGGGAGGTACACCCGTAAGAGAAAAACGAAGGCTTTATAGAGGGACCCAGGCTGGCGAAAAGGAGGGAGGGGCGTATAGTGGAGACGACAAAAGGTCATCCGCCAGCGATGGCGGAACAGAGGGGATCGAACGGGGGCCTCAATTCACCCGGTCGGGAGGAGCCGAGCAGAACGGGAGGAGGGCTCTCTTACGCTGGAAATTCGAAAATGCAGAAGCGTTCTGGGGTCTAAAGCTGATGGAATCTGACCGATCGAGGGGCACGGGTCGGGGCCGCCGAGAAGAAACGAAGAATCGGCGGAGGTGGAGGGCAAGCAAATAAAACTTGTCACTCTGACGGGGGTTGGTCTATCTTATAAGGGGGAATATTCAGGGAGGGGAAGACAAAACCTGATTTTAACAAAATAACGTGAAAGCTGAATAAAATAAAGGGCCAGGGGGGCGCAAAAACCCACTCAGTGAAGCCGGTCCCTTTCTAGCATCGCAAGGGGAAAGGGGCAGCAGGCAAAGAGAAAAAAAAGGGAGGCTTACTAAAATATCTTTCGATGGGGTAAGGGGGGGTGGGGTTGGGGGGGGGGTAAGAAAGCGGTCAAGTAATCAGTCAGTACCTCCAAGCCGCAAGGGGCGGAGACTGATCCAAACTCTTTCAAACAAAAAAACTCAACGATTCGTAAAAGATCTCTGTAGAGAAGAAACGTGTAATGGACCTGGAACACCGACGGAGTTCGAGGAAGGGGGAACACAGGCCCGCTTCCCCGCGTGGGGTCGGATTACGACCGTTTTCTGACGACTGCTGGGAGGAGGGGAGAGAAGAGCGAAAAGAGGAAAACCTCTCTACACAGGGAGGTGAACATCTCCAAAAAAACGGGGGGAAGACAAGGTGGCACACGACCTTCCAGGGGGGACGAGAGGGTAAAAGCGTCTAGCCGCGACAGGCCAGAGCGGATCGTCTAGGAAAAAGCATCCAAAAAGGAGGGGAAGCCGAAAAAAACACTACTTCGGGAAGAGCGGAATGGAGCAACCTCCAACAGAGGGTAGAAAAAAGAAAAAAAAACCTATAAAAAAGACATCTGCGAGATCAGGGTCGGAGTCGAGATTTTCACAGCATGGGCTGGAAACTTAAGCCAGAAAGAGAGAAGGCGTCTGTAATGAGTTGGGAAAGGACGACACCAGTTCGCCCATCAAAAAGCCCACTGGGAACTCATAGGAACAACGAAAAGCAGAATCATGCGATGATAAAAAAGGGCCAAAGACCCTCAGTGGGGAGGGAAACCTTTTCAAGTATCTGGAAAACAATCTGCTGCCAAGAGGGAAAGCGGGTTCCAGAAAAGAAGGAATCTGACCTATGAAGGCCCAAGTCGGTAAAGTGAGGGGGGGAGACAACGTTTACGGAAAGAAAGGCCGGGTGTAGTATGTGCGCTTTCGGAAAGGCCGAAAAGAAAAGAGTGGCGAAACGGGGGAAAAGACGCGTTCATTAGAACGCCGGTTGTGAATGTCATATTACTAACCGCCGAAACATTCGCGCAGCCATCCAATAACGGACCCGCGGGCGTTGAAAGGGAAAAAAAGGACACGGTCGCAAACACTCACGGGAGGATTCATATTACACGGTCGACAAAAAAGGGAACTATGAAGCCTCAATAAGCCTCAAAAGCGGGTGAGGACGTTCCCGGCGAGACTCAAATTATTGAAGGTACGATAAAAATACTGTCGTCAGGGTCAGGAGCTTAGGATGAACAACACCAGGCCGTTCCCTCAATCCAAAACGAAAGAGGGCGTTAATGAAATCAATGACAAGGGGAGGGAGAGCAACAGGGGGATAGTAAGCTGAATTCGGCGCCAATGTTGGTCAGGCGCGGTAAGAACAAAGGGAGGAGGACCGCCTCAGGAGGCACTCAAACATCCTAGGGAGTGCGAGGGAACAAACCAGGACTGGTTGTCCAATAATCTAGCCAGGAAAGGGAAAAACGCCTGCTACTTGACTGCAATCATCTCAGTAAAGTGTTGCCTTGCGCACACGTCAAGGGGATAAAAGGGGCGGAGAATTGTCTCCACAGATGAGCGGTAGCTCAGTAAAAAGCGGCGGGGAAGGCGACCACAAGCGGGATATGAAAAGGGGGTTACTTGACTCTCGAAAAAAAAACCAAGACGAAACGGTGGGCGGGAAAGGGACGGGGCTCACTGCGCTTCGAAGAGGGTCTCTCCAAAAACATGAGGAGGAGGAAGATATGACGCGCGCCAAGGAACAGCACGCTTCCCCGGAGGGAAACCGGGAAGGAAGGTGGGAGAGCCAAAGACTGGGACACATTTTCAAAATGCTAGGCGGGGGCCCATCAAGCAACTCAAGCGAATAAAAAAGACACGATCAGAGGGGGAGGACGGAGAGAAGTGTTTAGGAGTGAGGGACCGCATGTGCAAAGGGTAGGATAGAACCCACGATGAGAAAAGGGACAGGACGGAAAGAGACGAGGCCATGAAATGGCAAGTTCAGTCGCGGTCGTCCGACCGGGATGACAAGGGCGATACTCAAACCTGGGGAGGATGAAGAAAACAGGCGCATCGCGCAAAGGAGACCAGAGATCGAACACTCATAACCATTAAAGATAGACCTCTCAGCAATCGCGAGAGAGGGGGGGTATTACCACGAGATGGGGAATTGAGGAAAACACTGTGACAGGGAAAGAGCGAATCTTGGCAATAGAAAGACTTCTCAAAGGAGAAGGCGGCCGCCAGCTCTCACGACTCACCTCAACTGGCCGGGGGGGGGGAGAAAGATGGGGTGGGGACTAAGGGGGAAACGGAACGCAAGGGGCCAAATCTAAGAAAGAAAGGGAGGATGCGCTGCTGCGACAGGGGTCTCACCCACAGGCCTTCAGTCACGCCCAGCGGAGAACCAGTCCTAGATCTGCTGAGAGAACGGGACGGGAGGACTACACGCGGAAATTACTGCCATTAAAGCGAACAACTGTGTCGCGCTGAAGGAGGGAGATCCTTAGAGTTAGGTTGGGTACGGAATGCGCATCCCTAAAACGCGGCTCATAGGGTTCGTTTGTAGGACTAATTCGAAATAAAGAAAAAATTAAGCACTTCGGTCTAGAGGGGTTTATTCCAGACCATGGGGGGGAAAAAAACCGCTTTTAAAAGTGCGTTTAGATAAGGAAGGAGGCAACTCCCTTCTCCCCATTCTCGCGAAAAAAAAAAAACTCGGAGGACAGAAAGCACAAGGAATGCGCATCTGGGGCCGGGCCGCGCGGCCTCTGGGGGGAAGGGAAAGTGAACGGGGTGGTCGGGGGGGGCTAACTGGGAGATGGCGCGGTAGGCAGGTGTTACTCCTTAACGTGGTCGCCTGAGGAAGAACGAGGGGTGGGGGGGCGGAAAGAAATGAGTCTTCGCTCACCTGGAGAAAGAAGGGGACGGGCGATTCCTGACATGGGGATCACGGGGATTCTCGCTCCCCGAGCTACAAGACTTCGGGTGGGAGGGAATGGATCGTTGTTTTGTCGTGCGGTAAAGCGCCCGCTGAAAAGGAGAAAGAGGCGCTGACCGGGGAGACACCAAACCCATAAAAAGTGCACTGAAAGAGAGAACAACAAAGGAGAAAGAGGGGAAACACTTTGCACCACTACCTCCTTGAAAAAGCTGTGCAAAAAAAAAAAGGGAAATCGCCTAAATTCTCTCAAAGAAAAAGCGGAAACCTCAACCAGCCGGATCATCGAGCGGGGGGAGAAGAGGGGGGAGAAAAGCCGCTTTGAAAGAACAGGTCAGAAGAAGAGAAACAGAGCTTAAAAAGAAAGAATTCAATCTCAAGGAGGCAAAAAGGGATCAGAGAGTAACGCCACGAGAAGAGGAGGTAAAACCGACTGATTGAAAGACGCCATGAAGACGAGATCCACCAAAAAGGAAAACCTAACACAAACACCACCAGCTGAAGGGGGAAATACGACGCAAAAACATAAGGCATTCCAGCGGAAGGACAACGACTCGCGCAGATTTGCAGGTCTTGCGCCGTAACTCGCAGGAGGGGTGTCGGGAGAACGAAACAACTGCCCAAATTTGAAAGAGGGGGGGTGACGCAGCCAAAAGGGAGCCTGACCTATAAGCAGACGCCCCAGTGGATGGAAGGTCGCCCTGACTTGAAAAACGACCCATAGCTAAGGACCTTGCGGATGGAGGGAGAAACAGGGCATTTCAGGGAATCGAACAAGAGTAGGACGATGCAGCCAGGGGACGGGTGCAGTTTCGACGCCGGTTTGAAAGAACTCCAAATGGAGGGCGGCTGCCGGATCTCGACCCATGCGAAGAAAGGAACTTGAATGATATCAAGTTCCAGCATTGGAGCAAAAGAGGGACCCCACCCACGGGGGGGAAGAGCACGACCGGGGGGCATGGGGAGTACAAGACCAAACTAGCGTACAAAGAGAGTTTAACTGGGGTCCTGTCTATCATGGCGGCCAGCGCTGGGGGAGCTAGAGAATAAAAATTTACGAAACGAGGAGCCGAAGGAATAGCTCTTCTGAGGGGACACCACAAGCGCCGCTCAACCCGTTGAGGGAGAAAGCTGGTGCTAGGAAAGAGCAAAGTGGGGAAAGAGGGAGAGGAAACTGGTGTGAAGGGAAGTTCTGGACTGCGCCGGTGAGGAAGAAAAATGGGACCAGATAGGAACTCCCAGCATGTACTGATCAAATTTTGTCCCAGAAGCCTTTAAAAGGGGAGGTAAGAGCAAAGGAGGTCAACAAATCCCAGAAAGAGAAAGCAGTGGCCGTCTCTTCCTTGGGGAAATTACGAGAAGGACAAAGGGAGATCTGGCCCAAATTAAAAGTTAGATTTTCGAATAAATGGAAGCAGGGAAAGACCAAAAAATCTGAAGGGTGGAAGGAAGAAGTTAGGCGGGGGCAAGTCCTGGAAAAAAAACGCGAATGGTATCTCTAAACAAACAACAGAGGAAAAGGAAAGAAGAACCGAAGTGCTCCAAAGGACAGCTTCAATAGCAAACAAGGGAGGGGTCGGGGGGGGGAGAGGCAGTACGCAAAAACGACCGGTGATAGGGGAAGCGGTATGGGTAACCAGCCGACATCGTGAAGCTTCTGACCCCCGGACTATTAATCAAAAAAAAAAAAGGGGACTTGAGTTGACGTCAAGAGGAGGGGAGGGCCGCGTGAAAAGGACTGGACCTTAAGCCTATCTTTAGCAGGAGATAAGGGTTATGCCCAGGGGGAATAACGCGATCGGAAAAAGCTTCAGAATGCCCAGCTGAGACGAAACAAAGACGAACCACTCGACGGTTAGCTTCATAAAGTGAAAGCTCCGAGAAAAACGCTCCATTCGGAGGGGGGATGACCACAAGGAGGTGGCTATGACTGAAGCGAAAGGGGGGGGGAATAGCGAGGAAGCTGGTAGGAGGATCGGCCGGGGATGGATAAAATTGCCGCCAGGGGCTCTTACCAAAAAGTAGAAACCCAAAAAGCTGGGGAAAATGGGGGTTCCGAGCAGTCAGACTCGAAGTTAATAGGAAAGAGCTTAGCACTCCCGCCAGATATGTGCGCTGCGGGCAGTATGGGAACGGATAGAAAGCCTTCCAGCGCCCAGCGAACACATCGGGATCAAAGGGGGGAAGAAAAAAGGTCGGGGAGGAGAAAAGTTCGAACGTCGATGAATGGAACGAAAAGAGGTAAGTCCCAAGTCTGGTCCTGATGCACAGAGGCAGAATACAGCACCAGTCTGAAGAGAGACGCGGGAAATAGGAGAAAAACGGACCTACGAGCTGGTACTCAGGGAGAGGGGGTAGAAGTCGCCTTTCTCCGCAACTGAAAAATTGTGGAGGGAGGATCCCGCACTGGAAAAGACCCGCAAGAACAAGCCCAACATGCAAAAGGGGAAAAGCGGACGGTAAGAAGGAAGGGGAAGGGAGGGCTGGCTATGGAGGGGACACATTCTAAGTGGGCCGTTGGGGGAGGCCTTTTTTTACATCGCTGGGGGCCGAAAGGGATCCTCCTCGTAGAGAGGTCCGCCGGACGTGCCTCGGCAAGCTGAAATGATTAAACTCATCGCCCTAACAGACGGTCGAGGGGAAACGAGATCGTTAATCCCATTCACGCTAGGAACGGAATACACCTGGAGTTATCAAGGATCCAAAAAAAGAACGTGGGTCGAGGTTGGAGAGAAGAAGAGGCAATGTTGAACAAGATGAAGCGCAGAAAAAAAGGGGCACCGCTGTTACATAGATAGAAAAAACATGAGGACCAGCCCCTACGCTCCGGAAAGGGAGAGGGAGTAACGCCTCTGCTCGCGAGTCGAAAGGGTTCATCTAAAAAATAAGAACAAAACTTGAGGGGATTCCTACAGACGGAAAAAAAACGAGGGCAAAAAACATACTCCACTAAAAGCGAGTAGGACAGACATCGGGAGGGGGAGAAATCAATCAAGACGCGCCGACGGGTCGTAGCGCAAAATGTTATAAAATATGACAGAGGAAACCCTTGAAAAACGGACGGCATGACAGTGCGCAAAAAAACAAAACTGACGCATAGTTTGTCAAGAACCAGTCTCATTAAATCCGGAGAGGATAAAGCCAGACCCTTGATAAAGAAGAGGGGGAAGGGGTGGGTTGTAGAAATTGGCAAAAACGATGGTGGTAAATCAAGGAATGAAAAAATTAAAGCGTGGGGCAGGGGCGACAACGAAAGTCTAAATGGAAATAGAATGAACACCCGTCAGAAAGACTCGACAGGAAGGGGACCGACAGAAAAGAATTACAATGTAGGAGGATGATAATTCAAGTTTGAAATACCCCGTTCCCATCAACTCAGGTGGGGTCACGATTGAAACAAGAGAAAAAATCTGGTTCTCTACTGAGAGAAAACGAAGCCTTTTTCAGTATCCAAAAAAACCCTAAATGCGGCCGGGGGGGGACAGGCGGAGTATGGGAACTGAACAGCAATGGCACGACCAAATAACATCTGGTTAGTAGCGGGGACAACGAAGGGAGAAACTAGATTCAAAAGGACACAAGAATCCAAAAAGGGTCTACGATGGCGAAGGACGGGCCCTCCGTTAGAAGGTGAGCAGGAAGTTCCGCCAACATCTCTCTCTTTCCTCTGGGGACACTAAGAAAAAGGCACTGAAATCTGCGGGGTACAGTCCCACAAATTTGATGGGAGAGGAGGAGTGATCTGGGAGACGTACCGAAAGGAGCGGTTCGTCTGGGTGGCGCCTAAAAGGACAGAAGTTTGAAAGACCGTGGGGGAATAAAAAAAAGGGAAGGCCCTGAGAGGATGAACGTTATTGGAAAACGGCGTAGGGCTCAAAACCACTTCCTCTTGACTAACCTCATGAAAAGGAAGAAAAGCAAAGACTTGCTCATTGATTCTGGCAACGGCCAAGAGGGGGGATGAGGGAAGGAAAAACCGTGATCTCAGGCAGTAAATGGAATAATCCGGGCGGAGTGTAGCTTTATACCCTCCCTTAGTCGGAAGGGTCGATCTTTATCAGATATCAAAAACCAAGTTTCGAGGATCATGAGGGAGGGAGATTAGGACGAAGATTCTCAAAAAAAAAAAGGAGGATTAGATCGATCCCTTAGGAAAAGCGGAAGATGAAAGCGACACCTTTAAAAAAAAATGGTGAGAGCGGAAAAAGGTGCCCGACCGACTTCGTGGTGGACATCAGGATAGATAAGGGGTAAAAACATCGATATCATAGGGGAGCACCTCCGGGGGAAAAAAAACATGTGGAATGCAATACGAGCATGTAGGGGGGGGCCAAATGGCTAGAGCCACCAGAGACAAATACAGTCTCCTAGGAGGGAGAACAGGCTTCCTCGAAGGGGGGCAAAGTCGCTACAAAGGGGGGGCGGCCGGGAAAAAAAAAACAAGGAAAGAAGACATACTAAGTAGAGATAAGGGGAAGAGAAAGACGCCCCTTATTTGCGAACACCAAAAAGAAGGGTAGCAATGAAAAAGAAAAGAAGAAAGAGGGGCAGAAAAAGAGAAGGGCGCGAGCTGATCGACGAACGGAAGCAAGTCGCCTCCATCACGCCAAAGGCGCAAACTCTCGTTTAGTGGGGGTCCTAGAGAAAGCAAAGGAGGGCTCCGTCAGACGGCAAAAAAAAAAAAAAGCCCCGCTGTGGGGGGAGGGCCGCAAACTGGCTTTGGAATTTATCCTTCAATTCCTCCAAGGAGGCAAACGAAGGTCTACTTCGACCGATCATAACTTGGCAGGTAAGGAAGAGGAAAAAATTCGGTAGACATGCAGCGACAAGCGGGGCCGAAAAAAAAAAAATCTGATGGCATCGTCAGAAGGGTTGAGAATGAGCTCATCGCCAGACGGGAGTCGGCTATTAAAGAGCGATTCCGAAGGTAGTCTACGTAGGGGGGGTCGGGATTTGACCGAAAGAAAATGTTTAAAAGGGGGTTGCTGACACGGCAGAAGGAAGCCCTGGCTCCGGCAAAAAGCAAGTGGAAGACGAAGGTCCGGGCAAGTTTCTCGTTAAAATCACGATGGCCTGGGGTCAAAAGACACGACCGTTCGAGGGGGGGCTAAAATCACTGGACTAAAGTCCGTAAGACTGGGAAGTAATAGAATAACCGTCCTCGGGTGAATCCCCGGGGAGCAGAGGCTGAGGGATTCCTCTTCTCCTCCTCCAGCCTATTCGGACTAGAGGCAAAGAAAAGAGGTCACTTGGAATGCGACAAAGCGGGAGTCCAAAATCCGGAAAAGGGGGGGGGAGAGATGTCGGAATGCGCAGCAAAAGAGTCGAAGGCGAAGGCTGTAGTCGAGGGGAGAAAAAGAAAAAGGGGAAGTTTTCACCGGAGAACGACAACAAGGGGGGGGGGGGAAAAAATATAGTGAAATCCCGTGCACAAGACCAGTTCCGAGCGGGCAGGCGTCGCTGTAACCCTCCTGGACAACAGAGAGGAAGCAGCTGCGGCGGCAACGAACAGCTGGGAAGAACAAAGAAGTCGGGCGCGGCCTGTAGCTCCGTCAAACCCGGCATGGAAAAGGAGGAAAATAACGGGAACTGATGATTCCAAAAACGATCATCGGGAAGGTCATCTGGAGAGAAAAAGAAGCGCGAAAAGAAATCGAGGACTGTGGTAGACAAGCCCTGAAACTCCTTAAATGACGGAGAGGTCCAGCTAAAAAAAAGAAACCCCAGTAGTACAATACGAGGAAAGAGCCCAGAGCAAGAAGGCATTCAGATTAGAAAGCGAGACCGGGCTACGATCTGGGGGCAGGGAATGGGGGAGGGGGGGCAGATACCTTTTTCGCATGATGGGAGAGAAAGGATCACAGGAAAAACTTTGAAAAACGTTAATCCACCCGAAACGAAAGAAGAAGAGAGACCCGAGCCATCAGAATTGAGGGGTAGGAGTTTGCCCCCCAAAATTCAAAAAAGCAAACGAGAGGGGAGGTGAAATGCAGGGGCCGAACCCCCTGCATGCGAATCGAAAAGCTAAAAAAAGAAATCGGAAAGGAAGAGAAAGTTTGCCTTCACGTACGAAGGGAAAAATGAGGCTCTAGAGAGCCGGGAGGGCGCCCGAGGGAGGAAGTGCCGATCAGTGAACACTTGTTCACATCAAAGAGGGAGGAAAATGGCGATCTCCATTCTAGGAGGACCGGAACGACAGACGCCTCTCACGGAAAACCACCTCATACCAGCGGTTGATTTCTACGGACAAAAGAGTTAACACAGATAAATGCCAGCTATCGAGCAACCCAAGGAAGGGGGTAGAGTCTTAAAGAGAGCCGCCGAAAGAGAAAAACCCCCAGCCGGAGGGGGGTCATCTCTCCGAAGTGGATTTCTTCTGACTTTGCTTAAAGAACATAGCTGAAAAACTTCGATCTCAGCCGGAGAAAACGCCTGTCGGAGAAGGGGCTCAGGGATGCTCACTTGGGGAAACCTATCTTGCCTGCCCTTCCCGAAAGGGAATACGGGTAACAGAACGCGGGCAAGAAATGTGAAGCGCAAGAATAAAAAACTGAAGTCCCTACCTACAAACAGTACCTTAAAAGGGGCTGCATAAAAGAAAGGGAAGGAAACAGGCGAGAATAGGAAAAAAAAAAAAAATCGGGGCTCGTAAAAAGGGAGGATCAATCGGGGTTTCCACACAGCACGTAGAGAGATCCTGAAAGGTCGGCAGGGGAAGGTACTCTCAAACTAAAGTGGTCAACTCAACCTTGATAATCGGAACTTCTCCTCGAAGGAAGCTCACAAACTAGTGGGAAAAGTAGAAGCCTGACTCTTGGAAGAGAGAGCTCTGCACCGGGAATACAATCGGGTGTATCTACGTCTGCACATTTCAGGAATCATAGAAGGAGGGGCCAAAGCTGGAAAAAACGCCTGAGGCAGGAAGGTAAAGTCATATTGAACGTTATCAAACATGCCGGTGGCTTGCAAGGAAAAGAAATGGGCAAAAAAGAGATGGGGAGCGTGGACACTATAAAAAAAGGGAAGCTGCAAAAAGACAAGAGGAGAGGAACAGGATGAGGGGGAACTCTATTAGGAACTGCAATTCAATATGAGAAAATGAGGCGTTGGGGGGGGGGGGGGGGGGGGGGGGGGGGGGGGGAGTGGGCGGTGCAGGGGGGGGGTGGGGGGGTCGGGGGACGGGGGGGGGGGGGGCGCTGGGGGGGGGGGGGGGGGGGGGAGGCGGGGGGGGGGGGGGGGGGGGGGGGGGGGGGGGTGGGGGGGTGGGGCTAAGGGAAAAACAGAAAATAACCAAAAATTTTCATCACTCGGATCCCGAGAAGCGAAAAGGTAATCTCATTAAGGACTTTAGAGCGGTCCTGATTGAGAGAAGGAGACAGGCTAAGCGAATACTGCAAAAAGTCGGCTAAAGGAGCAACGGGCCGCCAAAATCACAAAAGCTGTTTTATAGTGGCCTAGCAGAAGAACGATAGGTCTCCTTACTGGATCTGCAAAAAACCGAACGGTGAATGAAGGCACTTGGCGGCAAATGGAATCGAACTCCTTCAAGGGAACAGCGCCCAACAAAAAAAAACGAAAAAGGCAAGACAACGGGAAGGAGGTGCGTACTACGGAACAACAGATTCTACCGAAGGAAAAACTGTTCGCGTTGGGAGACCGGCCGTATTAGAGGGGGAAAACGGGGCCCTCATCGCAGCATCCAGCCCGGGGCTCATCGGGGAGGGAAGTTAACGACCGTCACAAGGGGGAAAAATAGGTCAAGGGGGCCGAAGGTCAAAAAGGGCTTTCAAAAGTATTGGGACTGGGTAGAAAAAACGGACCCCCGCCCCCAGTTACCGACAAGAAAAAGGGAAAAGGGCGCGAGAAAGGAAGGGCAAATATCACGCGGAAGGACGCGGCTACGCTGGGCTAGAGGAGAAGGCCACAAGGACTGGGGGCGGGGGGGCGGGGGGCGGTGGGGGTTAAGAAAGGAGGAAAGCCAAGGAAAAGACGGGAATCGGGAATCACCCAAAAAAGGAGGAACTAGGACCGACGGAAGCTGCGGGGGAAAACTTCGCTCCGATCGAGGACGGAAAGGAAGATAGACGGGATCTAAACATGGGAGCACGCACGGGAAAGGAAGGGAGAGAAAAGAAAGTTGGTCGGAGGAGATGGTAATGCGGAAAAAAACTGAGAGCGCGCTGGCAGGAGGAGATGTACAAAAAAGCTGAAGGGCCGCTCGCAGCAAACGGGAAGGCGTGGTGGGGAAAGGATAAAAAACGGGAAGGAAAGAGGTGGACTCACCGGGCTGAGGGAGAGATCTGACGTCAGAGCGTCCAGCACTCCCTTTCGCTCGAGAAGGAAGGGGGGATAGGCCCAGAAATCAACACAAAAGGAGCGAGGGGGGGAATGAGCTTAGAGAGGGGAGGAAAAGGAAAGCGCCACTAACGACTGCGGCCCCTTCCTCAGACAATAGGATGGAGGGAGAAGAGGGACATCCATCGGGGAGAGTCACGAAGAGAAAAAGACGTTACCGGAGGGCGGTCCGTGAACCCAAAGAGACGATAACCGGGAAGAAAAAACAAACAAGGTGTAGTACCTGTCTCAGAAGATGCCATTAATATGATACCGGAGCAGAAAGAGAACATAGAGGCTAGAGGGGGCTTGCGCCAGACCTTGGCGCAGGAGGTTGAAAAAGGGAGATCACAACAGCTGAAAATAAGGGGTCACCCGAAAGGAGAGGGACCTATAAGTCCTAGAACAAAAAGGGAGGAAAAGGAAGGTCGAGTTGACCTTACCGAAACCAGATAGAGCCGGGGGATATGAGAGGGCAAAAAGAAACAAAGTTCTCGTAGTGGAAGATGAAGCGGGGGGGGGGGGGCACTAACATTTTTTCGCAACGTACTGCCTTGAAGAAGGAAAAGGTGCAGCAAACCAACGGGATGCCTCAGAGTCACGACCGGGGGGGAGGAAAGAACGAAAGAAGGCGTTTTGAAGAAGATTTACTCAAAAGAAAAGATCTCCCCCAAGGGGGAGGGAGCATCTAGGAAGAAGTACCGCAAGATCGAAAGCTCAGGAACACCAAAAAGAAGAGGTAAGACAGGGAATCCTCCGAGAAAAAAAGGGAGCGTTAGATCACAGAAAAATTGCGGAGGGACGGAGCAAGGATCCAAACTATCGCCAAGACCTTCGGCAGGGGCAAACAAAAGAGCCTCGAAACCAGTTGATGGGCTGCAGGTAGAGGAAAAAAGAATGGGATAACGAATACCGGTTTGGCTCCGGGGGAGTCCGGAGTCAGAGGGAATGTGGCTCTAAGTATCAAACTGGGAATAAATATGAGTCCCTGTCTAGAAAACTGTACTGAAGGAAGGGGGACTAAAGAATCCCGGGAAAGGAGCAACGGAAAACTTCGGGCCGCTGTTAGCCCAAAGGAAAGGAATAGAAAGGTGCGGCTTTGCAGCTAGACAACCTAACCTATAATGGGAAAAGAGGGGAGCCGGAGGCTGTCCCCTTTATTATAGACGGGAGGAGTTTAAAAAGAGGGAAACAAGAGACGAGATAATGGCCACAGTCCCGGGACCCAACAAAGTTTTGGGGGATACTCCGGTGAAACTAGGGAGGCCTGCATGTATCTACCGAAAAAAAAAATGAATGAGAAAATAATCCTGACGCGAGAAAGGACGCGAGAAAAAAAAGGAACAACACCAAGGGAGAGTAGTTGTCCCGGGAAAGATTCATCTCACCTAACTTTTTTCAAAAGGAAAAAAAAGGATTAAAAGGGGGTACAGCGAACAGTTGCTCCGAAACGATGCGCACAAGCCCAAATTGTGCACGGTGTATGAGTCAAAGAAAGGAAGGGAGCAAGGAAACGAAGGCTCTGATGTCCAATACCGATATCCTATGCAGGGAGAGGTCCTGGGGTAGAAAGGAACGAAAAAGGAGCGCGCCACGGAAAAGACAAGCGATGAAATGTTCATCTAATAGGGACCATGCGGGAGGAAGACTCCGTCGAAACGGTTCTAAAAAACATTCGACTGGGAGGGGAAGAACTGGAGAAAAGGTTGGATCGCGACAAGGCGGAATGTGGCACTTCAAGAACAAATGAGAACCGGGTGCCTGGTTCGCTCAAAAAAAACTTATACCAAGAGGGGGAGGAAGCGTGTGGGCAAGGGCGTCAGACTAAAGTGGTCAACGGGTAAAGAAAGAAAGAAACCTCCCGAAGGCGGGTATGGAGCTCGTTCTTGTCAAATTTTTAGGTACCGCGGGCAAAGAAAATGACGGTCTTCAGAGAGGGGGGGGAGGGGAGAGTTTGACAACTCAGGTCGAAAGGGGAGGACCGGCGTGTTGAAAAGTCTGGTTTCTATGCACTTGGGAGAAGGAAGGGGAACAGAGGCATGAACACTACAACATGCAAGTTGGAGGGGGGAAAATGGTGGAATAATTCCACTCTGACTGGGACGCTAGGGGGGGTAGAAGGGGGTTGCATCCCAAAAAGATTTTTGTTTCTAGGGGACGGCAGAACGTACTCCCTTCGAAAAGGTT